>JABLTH010052314.1_pt1 | contig 33528 bp, 28 predicted proteins | sample 7875711 | NCBI WGS metagenome assembly JABLTH01 (sample SAMN14941262, study PRJNA633318) | bioreactor metagenome | isolation source: bioreactor | place: China | collected 2019-03-05 | reverse complement strand
GCAGTCTGTTACGGCGTAGGCTAACTTGCGCAGCAATGTTAAGCGTAGCGGCCGTAGCCAACAACGCAAGGAAGCCAAAGGCCGTGATGGCTGGGTGCCCTCTTCTTTGGTTACTTTCTGTGGGGCAAGCAACAGAAAGTAACTCGCCTAGAGGCGAAACAAACTCTTCATGCATTCGGCATCATATTAACAAAGTACTCACTAGAGCACTTGGATTCCGACCTACGTCAGAATGACAGAACGCACTATCCCAGCAAGCTAAAAAGAACAACCTTACTTACTCAATCCGCATAATCCACAATCAAAGGTGCATGGTCACTAAACCGTTCCGCCTTATACACGCTCGCCGCCATCACCTTCGCACCTAACGCAGGCGTTGCTAGCTGATAATCAATGCGCCAACCCACATTCTTGGCCCAAGCCTGCCCACGGTTACTCCACCAGGTGTAGCACGCATCGGTGGTGTCCGGATACAGCGTCCGATAAGTATCGACCCAGCCGACACGTTCTAGCACATCACCCATCCAGGCGCGCTCGTCTGGCAAAAAGCCGGAATTCTTTTTATTGCCTTTCCAGTTTTTGAGGTCGATTTCCTGATGCGCGATATTCCAGTCACCACAAATCACGACCTCGCGGCCACAGGCAATCAGCTGCTCCAGATGTGGCAGAAATTTCGCCATGACCGCAAACTTGAACTGCTGGCGCTCTTCGCCGCTAGAGCCGCTCGGCAGATATAAAGACACCACGCTTAGATTGCCGTACTGACATTCCAGGTAGCGCCCCTCAGCATCGATTTCGGCATGGCCCAAGCCAATAATCACCTTATCTGCAGGCTGCTTGCTGTAAATCCCCACACCGCTGTAACCTTTTTTCTCGGCATAATGAAAATAGCCGTGGTAACCAGGCGGCTGCAGCATGTCAGGCTGCATGTCACCGGCTTGGGCTTTGAGCTCCTGTAAACACACAATCTCGCCGCCACTATTCGCCAGCCAAGGCAAAAAGCCTTTGTTGCAGGCTGACCGTATGCCGTTGAGGTTCAAGGTTATAATACGCATTGTTTAAATACTTTCTGCTTTTTTAAAATGACTGCCAACACACTCAGTGCCGATTTTATTGCTTTTTCCATCCACAAACAGGTATTGCGCTTTGGTGAATTTAAAACCAAAGCCGGCCGCTTGAGCCCATATTTTTTTAATGCTGGCCTGTTTGATGACGGCGAGAGCATGCTCAAACTGGGTGAGTTTTATGCAAACAGCATTCTACAGTCTGGCTTGCAATTCGACATGCTGTTTGGGCCAGCTTATAAAGGCATTCCGCTGGTGACGGCGATCAGCATTGCATTTGCACGTCTAGGCCATAATTATCCGTATGCGTATAACCGCAAAGAAGCCAAGGACCATGGCGAAGGCGGGACGTTGGTGGGTGCTGCTCTCAAAGGACGCGTGCTGATTATTGATGACGTGATTTCTGCGGGCACTTCTATCCGGGAGTCTGTTGAACTCATCCGCAAAGCAGGAGCCACGCCTTGCGCGGTCAGCATCGCCCTGGATCGCCAAGAAAAAGGCTTAGGGGAGTTGTCTGCCGTGCAGGAGGTTGAACAAACCAACCAGATGCCGGTGGTCAGTATTGCCAAACTGGCTGACCTGTTTGCCTATTTGCAAGGCAACGAAAAACTGGCGCAGTACTTTCCAGCCATCGAAGCGTACCGGGCCCAATATTGCGTACGCTAAGCCGGCGGATCCCACTAAAAAGCGAGCATCGGCTCGCTTTTTTTATTTCAGCATGCCCATCAAGCGCGACATGATAAGTGCCGGATTATTCTCCACCACACCATTCGGCGTTAATTGATTCACCACATCGGGTAAATGTTCGGCAATTTTGCTGCTCAGCTCATCGGTCGTCATATTCAATTTACCGGCGATCCCGCTCAAAACTGCAGTCCCCAAGGCAGCGCCGACTTGCTGAGCACTCACATTCAAATTCGCCCCTGTGCCTACCCACGAATCAACCTGCTCGCTCAAGCCGCCGTTTTTCAGCGTTTGCAAAATGCCAGGCAAGCCACCGTATTGTTGAAATAGCTCCATCGCCAGTTTTGCCAATCGACCTTTATCACCCATGACCTTGTTCATCATGGCACCAGCGACGCTATCGAATAATCCCATTCTGGGCTGCTCCTAGTTTATTGTCCAAATAGTTCTTCTTTTATTGCACCCAGGCAACGATTACCCCGGCCTGAATCCGCCCTAGGCCGGAATGACAGATCCCAAGAGCCAATCAATCTACTTTAATAACTATCTTAGAAGTAGATTGTTTACCGATTCAGAAAAGACCAATCAAAAACGCTCATGCTCGCCCAAATACCGCCATTGTCCCGGCGGTAACTTACCCAGGTTGATACTGCCTATGCGAATCCGCTTTAAGCCGACGACGTGCAATCCCACCAGTTCACACATGCGTCGAATCTGGCGCTTACGCCCCTCACGTAACACAAATCGCAGTTGATCTTCATTTTGCCAGGAAACTTTGGCAGGTTTTAACTGCACCCCATCCAGACTCAGGCCATGATTCAACAAAGCCAGGCCATTGGCACTGAGCTGACCTTCAACCCGCACCAAGTATTCTTTTTCAACGCTGGAGTCATCCCCGATCAGCTTGCGCGCAACGCGGCCATCTTGTGTGAGTACGAGCAGTCCGGTTGAATCAATATCCAGCCGCCCGGCGGGGGCCAAGCCACGCAAATGGCCTCGCTTGAAGTGGATACCGCTGCTATCTTCGGGCCATTGATTGTCTGGATTGACCAGTACTACTGCTGGTTCATAGCCATCTTCAGCCTGGCCGCTAACGTAACCCACGGGTTTGTGTAGCAGAATGGTGACGGTTTCGGCCTGATGCTCTTTGGCATAGGCACTGATAATAATCTCGGCCGCTGGGTCAATGCGGGTGCCCAAGGTTTCAATGATTTCACCATTGACCTTGACCCAACCGTTCACGATCCAGTCGTCGGCTTCGCGACGTGAGCACAAGCCGCGGTCGGCCATGACTTTGGACAAGCGAGGCTGCTGGTCAATGGCAGCGGGCGCAGGGGCTGACGGGCGAGGGGGGCGGTCATCGGTTTTTGCCATGCGTGGACGCGGCTGGTCGCGGTTGTATTGTCGACGGCCATCGTTGGCGGTGGGTGAGCGTCTCTCTTTTTGTTCGGGTTTGCCATCAAATGCACGTGGCTTTTTATCACGCACGGCTTTTTCTTTGCGTGCGGGTTGCGCTTGTGCGTCGCGCGCTTGCGGCTCGGCTGCAGCACGTTCTTTTTTGACAGGGGGCGCTTTGCTGCGGTCACGCAGCTCGGGTGAAAGTGGCCGCACCGGCTTTTCTCGTTTTTGTTCTGTGGCCGCGGGAGATTTATTGAGTTTGAGCGTAGACAAAGTAGTCGTCTCACCATAGAAAATGAATAAGACGCTATTGTAATTTATTTGACTGGCAGCGGACGAAAATTCAGGGTGCCAGGCTGTTTGCGGGCACTTTCCGGCATATAGTGCAAAATACTTTCAGCACGCGACAATACGGGGTTTCTGGCAATAAACTGTTGTTTCCAGGCACGGTGCGGGTTGCGGATGATGCCCGCCAGCCAGGCGGCCTGAATCGGATTCATCTTGGCAGGCTCCAGGCCAAAATAATAGTTGGCCGCTGCGTGTGCACCACACAGCCCCGGGCCCCAATCCACCGTATTCAGATACAAATTAAGAATTTGTGTTTTATTTAAAGTGTGTTCGAGCTGCACCGCGTAGAGCAATTCTTCAATTTTACGCTTCCAGGTCCGTTCACCATTGGTGAACATGTATTTCACGACCTGCTGGGTGATGGTGCTGCCGCCCACCGCTTTATCCGTGCTTTCCTTACCTAATAGCTGCCGCATTTGGGTGAGCACATAGCCGGGATGGTGCCTGAACTCGGCATCCTCGGCGATGATCACCGCCATCGGCAGCCAATGCCCCATGTTTTCATAACTGAGCCAGTGGACTTTTTCAGGATGTTTTTGCTCATCAAGCAAGGGGCAATCATACTGCACCGTCGACGCTGTGACCTTGCTGAGATCAAGCCCTGTGACTTGTAGCTGTTCAAGCTGAGGTTGTGCACTCCAGCTCTGCTTGGGCCAGCGCAGGGTGCCGCTGGCGCTAAGAATGCCTGAGACATGCGCCTGCGAGATGCTGGAGGAATGACTGGCCAAAGGTGCCAGCAAGCTCGCTAAGGGGGTAGCAGGCAGCGTCCAGTTAAGCTTTAAGGCGTGCATGGTGACTTTGCCTTCAAAGTTAATTTTGAAGGCGGGCGGGGGCACTGCGGAAGGAGCATTGGGGAGCGCTGAGGACTGTGCAACCAGGTGTCCGTGAAGTTGCTGGCCATTCAGCTTTAGCCATAACTCGACACTTTCCAGCATCAGGGGCTTATCACTCACCGATTTAGCGATTAACCAGCATTGCTGGCAGTGGACACGCAAGCCGTCTGCATCATACAAGCGGATCTGGCCATGGTGCAGGCTAAATGCCTTGTGGTCCAGCCACCAGCGGCCAACTGGCGAGGTCGCCAGCATGAACAGCGGCAACACACGGACCTGAACGCCACTGCCTATCGGCAGCTTTATTCGCCAGGCAGTTTTATCATAGGGCTGCCAAATCCAGGCGGTGACGGCGAGCGTTGTCAGCAGGACAGCTGCCAAGAGCGTGAGTAACAGGCGTTTGCACCAGAGTCTGACCATGTTGAGCAATGCTTAGACCACCAGGCGCTCCACAACCTTGCCTTGCTGCAGATGACTTTCGATGATGTCGTCAATATCGCTTTCATCGACAAAGGTATACCAGACCGCATCTGGATAGACGACCATGACCGGGCCAACGCCACAACGGTCCAGGCAACCGGCACGGTTAATCCGCACTTTGCCAGCCCCAGCCAAGCCTTGCTGTTTGACCTGCTTTTTCATGTAATCAAAAGCGGCTTCGGCGCCTTTGTGCATACAACAGACTTCTCCATTTTCACGCTGGTTCAGGCAGAAAAAGACATGGTATTGAAAGTGACTTTGGGTCATCTAAATTGCCTCAGTAAATAGGGACTGCTCATTACTCAGTCGAAAGTTGGTCATCCCTGGTAAAGTTCCAGGTACGGGTAATACTCAGCACATCGGTATCCTGACGTATGTCTTCGGTGAATACCGGAAAAGGGGCTGCCAATTGCACAATGCGTCGTGCGGACTCATCGAGCAACCTGTGCCCGGAGCTGCGATGAATACGAATATCTTCTATCGACCCATCGGCCTTGATCGACACCGTCATCTGCAATTGACCATATAACTTTTGTGTTCGGGCTGCTTGCGGATAATTCAGGTTTCCCACACGCTCAATTTTTTGCCGCCATTGCTCCACATAATTCGCAAAGCGATATTCACGCGTGCGGGCACCGATAAATTGTCGCTTGGGGCGATTTTCATAGGCCTCCTGCTGCTTGGCAATCAATGCTTCCAGCTTGGCCATTTCTTGCATGGCAGCCAATTGCGGCTGTGATTGCTCTGGCAGCAATTTTGCCGGCGGTTGCTCTTTGCTGGATGGATGCGGCAATGTGGACGGCGCCTGCAGACTAGTGACCGATGTACTGGCTTTTAGTTGCGTCAGTAGTGCCTGTGCTTCTTGCTCCAGTTGGGTCACCCGCTGTTTTTCTCGAACCAGCTCAGACTCTTGCGGGGCCGCAGCAGGCGTTGCTGAGGCGGTGTTTGCCTGTGGCGTAGCGGGCAAGGCTGCTTGTAATTGCTGCACGCTGGGCAGCGGACTTTTCATCTGCCGCTTTTCATCGGTATTGCCGCCGCGATCGAGGTTGGCTTGTGCCAGCGCATCAGCTTTTTCTGGCGCACTGCGGGTTTTACTGTTGACCAGCATCACCTGCAAGGAGGGAATCTGGTCTTTAAACGCCTTGAGTTCGGGCTGAAAATGGAGCGTCAGCAATACGGCGTGCACCAGTAACGAAGCCCACAAGGCCCATACCAGTGGTGACTGTTTGCTGAAACCTTTCACGAGGCCCATGCGGCGTCTGCCTGTTTATCCCTGCAAAGCCTGCAATAATTTCTGGTGCACGCCGCCGAACCCGCCATTGCTCATCACCAGCACATGGTCACCAGGTTTGGCCATGGCGCTGATAGCGGCCACTAACTGTGTCAGGTCATCAAAGGTTTGGGCTTTGTGCTGAATCGGCGCCAGCGCCGCTGCAGCATCCCAGCCCAGATTGCTGGCGTAGCAAAATACGGCATCGGCATCGCGCAGGCTCTCGGGCAGGGCCTCTTTCATTACACCCAGTTTCATGGTGTTAGAGCGTGGCTCAAGGACGGCCAGAATGCGAGCTGCGCCCACTTTGGCACGCAAGCCTGCAACCGTGGTGGCAATCGCGGTAGGATGGTGGGCAAAATCGTCATACACCGTGATTTCGTTAACCACGCCTTTTACTTCCATGCGGCGTTTGACGTTTTTGAATTCGCTCAAGGCCTCAATCGCAATGCAAGGTGCAACACCGACATGGCGGGCGGCAGCTATCACGGCCAGCGCATTATTACGGTTATGTTCGCCGAGCAGGTCCCAGCTCACATTGCCCTGGCGCTCACCGTTAAAAAACACATCAAAGCGGCCTTGGGCATCCACATGTTGCACTTGCCAGCCTCTCGCGCTGTCTATGCGCTCCACTGCACTCCAACACCCGCGTGCAAGTACCCGGTCCAGGCTTTCTTGTTGGTTCGCGACCACCAGACCTTGCTGAGGCACGGTGCGCACCAGGTGGTGGAACTGCTTTTCAATGGCGGCAAGGTCGTCAAAGATATCCGCATGATCGAATTCCAGATTATTCAGTACGGCTGTACGCGGACGGTAATGCACGAACTTGGAGCGCTTGTCGAAGAAAGCGGTGTCATATTCATCGGCCTCAATCACAAAGAAAGGGGAGACCGATTGCGGATCTTGCCTGGGAGTTTGTGGCAACCGCGCAGAAACACCAAAGTTTTCAGGCACGCCGCCAATCAAAAAGCCAGGCGCCAACCCGGCGTACTCCAGCACCCAGGCCAGCATCGAAGACGTGGTGGTTTTGCCGTGTGTCCCTGCCACGGCCAGTACCCATTTACCTTGCAGTACATTCTCTGCCAGCCACTGTGGTCCAGAAATATAAGGCAATCCTTGATTGAGGATTTCCTCCATTAAAGGATTGCCGCGCGTCACCACGTTGCCAATCACGTAAATATCAGGCTGCAAGCCGGTTTGCGAAGGATCAAAGCCTTGGATCAACTCAATGCCCTGAGCCTCAAGTTGGGTGCTCATAGGCGGGTACACATTGGCATCACAGCCAGTGACCCGATGCCCGGCCGCCTTGGCCAGCACGGCGATGCCGCCCATAAACGTGCCACAAATGCCAAGGATGTGAATATGCATAGAATTTACCAGAACAGATTAACGCATGCATTTTACCAAACAACGTCTGGCAAAACGGTAGTGATGTGATTCAATTTGACGCAAATAAAGACTGATATGCCCGGCAGTGGGCAGTGATATCGTCCGCCTGGAAAATATCGCTAATCACGGCCAGTGCATCCGCGCCAGCCGTGATCAATGGACGGGCATTCTCCAACGTTATCCCCCCAATGCCAACCACCGGCACAGACAACTGTTGCCTGCCTTGCGCAAACAACGCAGTCTCGGCACGCGGCGCATTCGGCTTGGTAGAAGAAGGATAACAGGCGCCAAAAGCCACGTAATCCGCCCCCGCAGTTTGCGCGTGTTCCGCCAGCGAAAACTGGTTATAGCAAGAAGCGCCAATGATTTTTTGTTTACCAAGCAGGGCGCGTGCCTGCGTGATGGCACGGTCATGCTGACCCACATGCACGCCATCTGCATCCAGATGAGCGGCCAGATCAACATGGTCATTAATCAAAAAGGGAATCTGAGCGCCACGGCATAATGACAACAAGGCTGCCGCTTGCTCCAGACGCAAGGCCTCGGTGGCCGTTTTATGACGGTATTGCACAATGGCAACGCCTCCACGCAAGGCCTGCGTCACCTGTTCGCACAACAGTGCAGTGTCATCACAATCTGGCGTGACCAGATACAAACCTTTAATGCTGAAGCTCACTCGCCTTTTCCTGTACCTCGGACTCACGTGCCCAGAAGAAACGGTCGGGAATAAACTGCCCCATGCCCGGCCTAAAGGCGTGACGCAGGGTTTGCCAGGTAAATTCCTGTGCTTCGTGCACGGCTTCTTCCATACTCAAGCCATGTGCCAGACATGCGGTGATGGCACTGGTGAGCGTGCAGCCAGAGCCATGATAACTACCAGGCAAACGCTCCCAGTGATAATCCTTGATCAGGCCAGGCACGCCATTTTGTAAACCATACAAACTGTTAACGACGTCATTTGAACGCTCGTGCGTGCCCGTGATCATCACATATTCAGCCCCCATGCCCAGCAGGCGTAGCGCACATTCTTCAAGCGAGCTATGCTTCACCTCGTCGCTTTCATCGTAATAGGCCAGGCGACGGGCCTCCAGGCTATTAGGCGTAATCAGAGTGGCTTGCGGGAACAAGAGCTCGCACATCGCGGCCTGCATTTCTTCATTCGACAACTCGTCGCCGCGGCCAGACGCGAGAATCGGATCGATGATGAGCGGCACATCCGGGTAATCAGCCACAATCTCGGCAATCACTGCCACATTTTCAACGCTCCCCAGCAAACCCAATTTAAACGCGCGGACGGAGACATCTTCCAGAATGGTGCGTGCCTGATCATTGATCAGGTCTGCATCCAGCGGCATCACGCTCTCTACCCCCACCGTATCTTGCGCGGTAATGCCAGTAATCACTGACAAGGGGTAACACCCGATGCTGGATAACGCCAGAATATCGGCTTGCACACCTGCACCACTGCTGGGATCTGTGGCCGCAAACGTTAAAACGGTGGGAGGGGTATTTGCCATGAAAAATCCTTTGGAGCGGCTGACGGGAATCGAACCCGCGTATCAAGCTTGGGAAGCTGGCGTTCTACCATTGAACTACAGCCGCAGATGAACGGGCTCTATTTTACTTGGTGTTAGCATGAATACAAAACATTATTCAGCATAAAAATAAAGCCGGACAATTGCCCGGCTTTATTAACACTCAACACATTAAATACAATTCGAGTTCACACCATCCGGCAATTTAACGCCGGAACTCAGGATAGGCGTACTACCCAGGTGATCTTCATTCACTGGACAAGCCACTGCATCCGGATCGTCGTCATCCCCCGCAGCAGGGTTCAGTGAAACGATGGTCATCGTATTCAAAGCAGGGTTAGTTCCGACCAGGCCACCTAAACCAGCGTTGTCACGTGGTGAGATATTCAACGTTGTAGTCGTTGGGGTAGTAGGGGGCGTTGGAACAGCCAAAATACTAGCTGTAGTCGTTGCGGTATTATTAACCAGTGTATAGTTACCTGCATCTACACCACCTAAAGTGATGCCACTGATATTAACAGTTTTACCAGCACCTACGGCACTATCAATAAACTGTCCGTCAGCTGTCGCCACTGTCAGTTGATCATTACCCAATCGTCCATTAAATATTGCAGCACCCGTATTTAAAGAGGCAAGTGTATTTCCATCAAAAACTTTGTCATGGGCTGTTATTCCAGCGACAGTTGAAAGGCTAGCCGGGGTAATTTGACCAATAGCTCCAGTTGCACTTGCTGAGGTCTGATTGTTGGTCAAGGTATAACCATACACCTGTCTCGCCACATCAACACCATTTCTACTTGTTGTATTAGTCACACTCAGGATCGAAATAGGATTAGTGGTCACGACCTTATTGTCGCCAACATTTTTGTTATCAAAAGTTGCAGAAACTATATTACTGTAATTAATCACATCACCATCACGGCCCTCTGTCACCAATGATAAGCCTGCAATACTAGCATCTGTTGTCGTATCGTAAACACGACTTACAGACCCAGATAGCTTGGGATCAATCACAATATTTTCAGAGTAAATCAAGCCATTCCCTTTGGCTGCAGCATTGATCTGCTGCGTACCATTTTTTACACCATCATAAGTAGTGCCGTACTGCTTGAAATCATAGCCGTTGAGGATTTTTGTCCCGCGCTGCCCATTATCCGGTGACTGTGAATAAATGAGCCAACGACCATTTGCACCCGTAGAAATATCAAAGTTGCTGGTATTCCTATACCCTCTGCCTGCAACAATTGTCGTATTCAAACTCTGAGCATTAGTAATGATATTGCCAGACTGAATTACATCGCGGCCCGCACGAATAAAGAGATCAGGAGCCTGCCCAATTGTTCCATTGGCTAACGCAAAACCGACTTTGAGTGAAATTTCTTTAGTGACAACATCACCATCAGTCGAAATAAGTGAGACCGACCCAGCATTACCGCTTTGGCCTTTACCTGTTGCACCCGAAGCGTTGATATTGCCAATATTAATACCTGTACCCGCATTCACAGCGATATTACCTGCATTTGTACCGTTGTTATTGCCAGGATTAGAGGCATTCGTATTAATGTCCCCGGTATTAACGCTCCCATTGTTAGCGTTGAGAGTGACATTTGCCCCATTGGAATTGCTGACGCCTTGAGTATTAATATTACCAATATTCAGATTGCCGCTAGCACTACTGATTTGAACTGCACCTGAATTACTGGCAGCAATATTATTACCAGCACCCGCGCCGCCAGCGCCAGTAGTGATGTTACCGACAGTAGCATTTCCGGAGGTGGAGATTGTCACTGCACCGCCATTACCACCTGGCAATGCAACAACTTGTCCGTTAGGGGCCACGACTGAAGAGCCCGAAGTATCAATATTGCCTGTCATATTGAGGCTGCCAGCATTGATCGTTACTGTGCCGCCATTAAAACCAGCTGGCGGAAATGAGTTTTCACGCCCTTTGGCAGAAATATTTGCTGAGCCCAAATCTGCAGAACCAGTCACCGTAATATTCACATTACCAGCGTTTCCTGTGCTACTTCCGGCGCCAGGCGCACTGATATCACCCGCTGTATGCGTCAATGTCGCAGCTGAAAGTGTGACGCCGCCTGTCCCTGAAATATTGGCACCAATTGCTAAATTACCGGTACCGCTATTGTCAGCATCTGCCTTAAGGTTGATACTGCCTTTGCCAGTGGTTGTAATTGCAGCATTTACATTGATGTCATTATTTGCTTCCAGACGCACGCTACCATCACGATTCATCGTAAGCGCACTGTTAACGGTAATGTTATTGTTAGCTTGCAAATAGAGCTCGCTGTAACCCTTAACCTGAGTGACATTGACTTCAGTATTTGCCCCTGGATTATTGGCGAATGCATCATCTGGGGTGCCATCCGGTTGGTTTGCTGGTGCAGATGCCGCGGTGTTATTCAAAACAATGTTTTCAGGATCAAATAAAACGGTGCCACCGATGCCATTTGTGGCACCAACATTAACGTCACCTAGCATGGCCAAGTGCTGCTTGCCAGAGACCTCAACAAACCCACCGTTTCCACTCTTGGCGCCGCCTTGAGCAGAAATCTCGCCATAGTAACGGGTCAAATCCTCAGCCCAGACAACCACTTTACCGCCATTGCCTTCCTGAATGGCATCCGCTTTGATCGTTGCACCACTGGCGACATAAGTGGTTCTAGCGTTGTAAACCGCATCATTTTTGCCCTGGTAATCACCACCTACCAACACTTTGCCACCGCCTTTATCGCCGGAGGCATCCAGCACAGCACCGTTCATCAAAGCGACTTGCTCGCCTGTGACCTCAATAGTGCCGCCAGTAGTGTTAAGACCTTTCGCAATCAGGCGACCAGACACTTCAACCTTGGCATTATCGCCACCCTCCAGACGGATGACGCCATTACGTTCGACCAGTTGATTGGCTTCCACAATCCCGGAGATATTGATGGCTGAGGCACGGGCATTGGTTGCCATTTGCACAAAGCCACCATCGGCATAAATGGAACCACTGTTTTTAATGGTGGCCTCGAGTGCACCACCAGACAATTTGGTTTTAACCAGTCCATTGCCAAAAAAGTCCAATGTCGCTTGTTGGGCAGAGCCCAATACCACACTACCATTGCTTGCGACCAAGGTACCACTGTTATCGACGGTTTTGCCTAAGAGAACAATGTAGCCTTCATTTTTTGCTTTGATGACACCATAGTTTTCCACGTTACCAACGATGCTGCCCACGGCAAAATTGTATTTGCCTTTAATAAAGTCATCATTAGAAATGTCCAAACTGGAGGCAACGATATTACCAACATTCACTTCTGCACCGTGACCAAATAAAATCCCGTTTTGGTTAATCAGGAACAGGCTTCCATTGGAATTAAGTGTGCCCATGATTTCGGAACGGCTATCTCCGATTACACGGTATAGCGCACGGCCAGCATCTGGCATCACAACATCTAGTTGATGGCCTTTTTCTACACCAAACTTGTAAAAATCAACAATATTGACATTGGCTGTATGGGTATACTGTGTATGCGTACTGCTCAAATCTTTGACTGCCAGATCACCCGCAACCACCCCAGCAACCACATTGGTATCAGCAAAAGAAGTCAATGGAGCGATAACCGCAGCAAATGCACTGGCGACAAGCATGCCACGTTTGGCAGAAGAGGTGATAGCACCAATATGTCGCTTGCCTACATAGCCAGAAGCCGGTTCAGGCACTTTCCCACTGACACTGGACTTACCTTGCGCGCGCGCGGTTTCTGCAACGGCAACCCAAGCTTGCTGAAGCCGACTCCACACAAGACGGTAGATATGGTTTAAGGATGCTGCTTTCATGACACTTCTCCTTGTTAATAATAAACGCCACTGATCTCATGACCAGTGGGTTACCATCACTTCTCTCATATTCCTGATATGGATGTAATTTTGATTCAGGAATTTTTTTTTGTATGTAGCCCAGTATGACTAACGCTATTCATCTGGGCTACTTATGATTTATGTCAGGTTCAAAGCCTGTTTATTGACTGCTAGAAATACTAGAAACTCTTTCTTAGCTGCCCCCACAACTGGTATTCAGTATTACTACCCGAACCATCCAGATCACGCTTTTGCTGGGAGTAAGTGGTCGTTAATACCCACTGTCCTGGAATCTGGATATCAGTACCGATACCCACATGTTGGGAGCGGACATAGTTAGTGCTGCCAATCGGGTCATGATTTAACTTGCCACGACCAGCATCGTAAAAAACAAACGGCGTCACAGCTTGGATGTAGGGAGTCACGTCAGCGCCCGTGGTCGCAAAAGTACGGCGTAAATCAGTTCCTGCCATCCAGCCTTGGTCTGCCTGGCTGGGGATATCAGAGAATTGACGCCAGCGGTTAATGGCGCCAATACCAAAGCGCTCTGCGATATCAAGGTTACTATTTGTGCCTTGGTAATCTGCCCGCACAATCCAGTTGACGCCATTGTCGAATACCTGCGTACGGCTGGAAGTCCAGTTCCATTTGGTAAAACTGCCCTGGGTATCAAGTTGAGACCTATCCGTATCCTTTGCTGAGGCATCCTTGAATGAAACATTCCCTTGCGTGAGCACCAAACTCCATTGATAAGCAACGTCACCGGTCTCATTGATCCAATCACCTAACACGCCGAGCTCAAGGCTGCTAATGTTACGGCGGTTGTTAATAGAAAATGCCTTCACATCGTCATCCAGAATTTTGTAGTTGCTACCCACTTTGAATGAAATGCTTTTTTTAGTTTCACGTAACCAGGGATGTTCTAAAGACGCATAAAAATAATGTGCATCGCCCGACGCATCAAACTGTTTGAAATCGCGACCAAGCTCATAATCTACATAGCTGTAAGCCAGATTTAAAATATTACCTGCACTGCCAACAGGGGTCAGATACAATCCACTCAATGAGCGCTGACCTTCATCTCTGGAAACTTTACCCACCACCGCCAATTGATCTCCACGACCGTTCAGGTTGTTGACGGCACCGCCAAAACCTAATGTTTCTCGACCGGTGTAACGGTTGCCGTAAGTGTTTGCCGCCACATACCCACTGTAACGCGCTCTGGGTTCAACAGACACAGCCACATCTGAACTGCCCACAGCCTCACCGGGGTTGAGCTGAGAGGTGACCTGAATGCCCGGCAAGCCGTTCATCACCATGATATTGCGCACGAGGTTGCGCTCATTGAGCACATCCCCCTTGTTCAAGCCGTACTCGGAAACAGACTGGAAATAAGATTGATCCAGCCCTTCACCGGTTTCGGCTTTCACCTCGCCCAAAGTACCTTCCAGAATCGCCAACTCAACCACAGCTTCTGCTTCAGTAGTTTTTTGCAAATCTTGCGTAGGCAAATAGACTTGTGTCAGCAAGTAGCCACGTTGGCGGTAATAGTTCCGAATGGTACCCACCGCTTCATTTAGCTCGCGCATGCCCACTTCATGGCCAGTCAGCGAGGCGACTTGTGCTGCAAGCACCTCATCTGAAAACTGTTTGTTGCCAGAAAATTTGAACGCCTTGACCACAATCTTCAGACTGGATTTCTTTTGTTTTTTTTCTGGCTGTGGCGTTTCTTGTGGCACCTGAATAATTGGCCGTGGCTCTGGAATAATCGGCCTAGGGATATTGGGCTGCAAGGGCTCAGGGAACGAAACGCCCCCTGCCAAAACCTGCGAGCAATATCCCATGACCAGCCAAGGAATCAGGCGCATACCTGTCGTGTGTTTTTTCAAGATGACTCCCAAAAACTTTTATTAAAATCAATATGCTACAAATAATATCGCAACCCTTAAATTTACCTTAAAAAACAATCAAACACTAACCCTTTTTTACAAAATACCCTGTCATTGAAGACCACTTTTGCAAATTTGCTAGTATTCCAGGGCATCGACATCCAATACCCAGCGAATTTTCGCCTGTAATGGATGTGCTCTTACCCAGGCGACGGCGACTTGCAGTAGCTGCTGCAAGGCATTGCGATGTGCAGATTGCATCATCACATAGCCACGCTCCATACGGTTCAGGCGTGCAAGCCCAGGTCTTACCGGGTCATAAATCAACGGCTGATCAGGCAAAGTTGCAGCATGCTGATCGACATAGGCTCTGGCCGCCAGACTAAACTCCGTCAGAAACTGGTTTACCAGGGCATACTCAGTGGCTTCTGCTTTCATCACGGCAATATAGGTAGCAGGCGGGAACTGCATCGCCATACGCTCTTGCAACAAAGCCTGTGCAAACTCGGCGTAATTCTGCTCGCGCAACGCGGCAAATAAAGGGTGCTGCGGGAAGGCCGTTTGTATTAACACCTCACCCGGTTTTTCACCACGGCCGGCACGACCGGCCACCTGCATTAATTGGGCAAACAAGCGCTCGCTGGCGCGGTAATCCGGGCTATACAATGCACTGTCGGTATCGAGCACACCCACCAAGGTCAGATTAGCAAAATCATGGCCTTTGGCCAGCATTTGGGTGCCCACCAAAATATCGATTTCACCGGCATGCACCTGGGAAAGCAAGGTGGTTAAAGCATCTTTGGCCTGAATGGTATCTCTGTCCACGCGCGCGACACGCGCCTGCGGAAACACCTGCTGCAGCGTTTCCTCGATGCGTTGCGTCGCCTGACCAACCGGGCGCAAATCCGGATTGCCGCAACTTGGGCATTGCAGCGGAATAAGCTGCTCATCGCCACAGTGGTGACAACGTAGCATGCGCTGCCGCAGGTGCAGCACCGCTTTGGCAGAACACCGGCGGCAATCGGCAAGCCACTGGCAGGCCGAGCAATGTAGCACCGGGGCATAGCCACGGCGATTAATAAACAACAAGCTTTGTTCGCCACGCTGCAAACGCTGCTCTATCGCCTGCTTCAACAAGGGCGTCAATCCAGCTTCTGGCGGCGGATGCGCAGTATCTATACAAAAAATACGTGGCAATGTGGCTTGCGCCACCGCCCGCTTGTTTAATGTGAGCAAACGATAAATCGGCTTTCTGCCGCCTGCGTGCTCCTGATCGCCAGTCGCGTTGTACCAGCTTTCCAGTGAAGGCGTGGCACTGCCAAGCACCACGGGCACACCATGCTGCTTCGCACGTACCAGCGCAACGTCGCGCGCATGATAACGCATGCCATCTTGTTGCTTGTAAGAGCTGTCATGCTCTTCGTCCAGAATCATCAGCTTGAGGTGAGGCATGGGCGTAAACACACTCAAGCGCGTCCCGATCACAATGCGTGCGGCGCCAGACTGTGCCGCTTGCCAGTTTTGCAAGCGCTCACTCTCACTCAAATGGCTATGCAAGGTAACCAATGCGTACTCACTGAGCCGGCTACGAAAACGGCTTTCCAGCTGCGGTGTCAGGTTGATTTCGGGCACCATAATCAGCACTTGCGACTGTGGATCAGCCAACACTTTTTCCAGCAAGCGAATATACACCTCGGTTTTACCCGAGCCCGTGATCCCAAATAGTAGCCAGGGCTGAAAACCATGCAGGCGGCCCAGAATCGCCTCAACGGCCGCGGCCTGCTCGTCATTGAGTTCGGGGACCTGCGCGGAAGCAGGCATGGAGGGCCGGGTCGCGATGACCTCTCGCCTGCTCACATAACCACCATCCAGCAAGGGCTGTAACGCTTTGCGCCAGGTGGCAGAAACCGCGGCGAGCATGGCCTCACTGCATTCGGTGTGCTGCTGCAGCAAGGCCAGCAACCTCGCTAAGACTTGTTGCCGCTTGCCGATCAACGCATCTGGCACCGCTTGTGCCAGATGATAAAGCCACATTTTGCGCGACACCGCCGGCTTGATTTGCCGCAAGCGCAATGGCAGGCTGGATAATACGGTTTGCCCAAACGGATAGTGATAATAGTCTGCACAAAAGCGCAACAATTTGAAGCTGGCAGCATCCAGCGGCACGTCGTCAAACACTTGCAATACCGCTTTGAGCTTGGGCAAGGGGATATCGGTCTCATTGACCAGAGCCATCACGATCCCCACCAGTTGCCGTCCGGCAAATGGCACCACCACGCGGTTACCCACTTTGATCACCAGGCCAGGATTCAGGTAATCAAACTCACGGTCCAGCGGCACATCAAGCACGACGCGCACAATGCTGGCGGACGTGGTGACCTGAGGAGCGGCGGATGTTGAACACATGGGTGAAAAGGCTTAATTAGGTTAAAATGGCGGTTTGACGATAACGCATCATTTTAACCTTGAAACAAACGATCACAGAACTGATTCTGCAAGCGGTGACGCCGCTGGTGGCAGACACCTCCAGTCTCCATATCATCCTTGAGCGGCCAAAATCTGCCGAGCATGGGGATTTCGCGACCAATATCGCCATGCAACTGGCAAAACCGCTCAAGCAAAATCCGCGCATGATTGCCCAGCAGATTATCGACGGCTTGCCCGCCAACCAGGTGATCAGCAATGTGGAGATTGCAGGTGCAGGCTTTATCAATTTCTTTTTGTCGGCAGATAGCAAACAGGCCATCGTGCACGATATTTTGAAACAAACCGACCAGTTTGGCCGCAACCCGGCGGGGCAAGGTGAAAAAGTCCAGGTGGAGTTTGTCTCTGCCAACCCCACTGGCCCGTTACATGTGGGCCATGGCCGCGGTGCTGCGGTCGGCGACTGTTTATGCCGATTACTGGCCGCCAATGGCTGGGAGGTGACGCGTGAGTTTTATTACAATGATGCAGGCGCACAAATCGATAACCTGACCAAATCGGTGCTGGCGCGCGCGCAAGGGATAACGCCAGACGATGCAAGCTTCCCTGAAGATGGTTACCGTGGGGACTATATCCTCGAAATTGCAGAGGCCTTTTTAGCCAAAGCGACGGTGACTGCTGACGACATGCAGGTGACCGCCAGCGGCGATGTCAATGATACGGAATCTATCCGAAAATTTGCGGTGGCTTATTTGCGCCATGAGCAAGATCTCGACTTGCAGGCATTCCAGATCAAATTTGATGTGTTCTCACTCGAAAGCGCGCTATACACCGAAGGCAAGGTAGACAACACCGTGCAATCGCTGATCGCCAGTGGTCACACCTATGAACAAGACGACGCCTTATGGCTGCGCACAACGGATTTTGGTGATGACAAAGACCGCGTCATGCGCAAAAAAGAAGGTGGCTACACCTATTTTGTGCCGGATGTCGCTTACCATCGTGAAAAGTGGCAGCGCGGTTTCAAACGTGTGATCAACGAGCAGGGCGCAGACCACCATAGCACCATTACCCGCGTGCGCGCCGGGCTGCAGGCCCTCAATGTTGGCATTCCGCAAGGCTGGCCCGAATACGTGCTGCACCAAATGGTCACGGTGATGCGCGGCGGTGAAGAGGTCAAGCTCTCCAAACGTGCAGGGAGCTATGTGACTTTGCGCGACCTGATTGAAGAGGTTGGCTGTGATGCCACCCGTTACTTTTTGGCGGCGCGTAGCCCGGATTCGCAATTGGTGTTCGACATCGATCTGGCACGTGCGCAAACCAATGACAACCCGGTTTACTATATCCAGTACGCGCATGCGCGCATTTGCAGCGTACTCAATCAATGGGGCGGCGATGTTGGCAGCCTCACCACCACCGACCTGTCACCACTCAACAGCGCAGCAGAAACAACCCTGATGCAAGCCTTGGGGCAATACCCTGAAGTGGTCAGCAGCGCCTGCCAGGCACTGGCACCGCACATGGTGGCCAACTATCTCAAGGAGCTAGCCAGTGCCCTGCATAGTTATTACAATGACACCAAATTTTTGGTGGATGATGCACAAGTCAAACTGGCACGCCTGTCGCTGATTACCGCAACCCGCGTTGTCCTTCGCAATGGCTTGTCTTTGCTGGGGGTAAGCGCCCCGGATAAAATGTAAGCACCTGAAAAGTGCCCGAATTGATTGGTTCAAATTATCTATGAGTCGCGACTACAAACCCTCACAAGCCAAAGCAAAAAGCAAGAGCAGCGGCAGCACCTTCTTTAACGGCCTGCTGGTCGGCCTGTTTTTGGGCGTCGCCTTGACGGTCGCGCTCATCATTTATATCAAAGGTGACCACAGCCCGTTCTCCAGCGCCTTCAAGAATGACAGCGGCTCGCAAGAGCTGCCGATCAAAAGCACCGTCACTGAAGAAGAAGTCAAACCTGGGAGCACCTCGATTGAGGACCCTAACAAATTTGACTTCTACACCATTTTGCCGGATACCGAGAGCAAAATCAGTGAAGAGCAAGTGAAAAAGAACCCGACCATCAAACAAGAAAGCTACTTTATTCAGGTGGGCGCATTTGCCAAAGAGGATGATGCCAACAATCTCAAAACCCGGCTGGCATTGGTAGGCTTTGAGGCCGTTGTACAAACGGCAGAAATTCCGAACAAGGGCACCATGCACCGTGTACGCATTGGACCGCTCAACGATCTGGCAAAAATTACAAAAATCAGCCATGACCTGGAAACCAATGGCTTTCAGCCTAATCTGATCAAGGTCAATATCGAATCTTCAGCATCGCATTAATGCTGCCATCGTATCGCCAGGTGTCACGTTAAACCATTACTTTCCACACATAAGGAAACGAATATCATGAAAAAAATGTTGTTAAGTTTGATGCTCTGGGCAGGCTTCACCGCCACTGTTGCCTTGGCTGAGCCGCAAATGGGTGAGCAGTTTGATCAGGTCGCACAACAAATGACGACAGATCAACCGGCCAAAATCGAAGTCATGGAGCTGTTCTGGTATGGCTGTCCGCACTGCTATCACATGGAACACCCGCTGGAAGCCTGGGTGAAAAAGTTACCAGCAGATGTGTATTTCAAACGCATGCCAGCCTTACCCAATGCCAGTTGGGCGCCCATGGCCAAAACCTATTTTGCCATGCAAGAACTGGGCGTACTGGATAAACTGCATACCCCATTGTTTGACGCCATTCATAAAACAAAAAGCTTGAACCCGGCGGACGAAGCTGCGGCCATTGACTGGGTGACCAAACAAGGCGGCCTGGACAAGATTAAAGTTGAAAAAGCCTTTAAGTCATTTGCGCTGAACATGCAAATGAATAAAGCCATGCAGGTGTTCCGCGCTTCCGGCGCCACAGGCGTGCCTGCCTTGATTATTGATGGCAAATACATCACCGGCAGCTCCATGGCCGGAGGCAATGAAGCCGCCTTGCAAACCGCGGACTTTATTATCCAGAACGTGCGCAAGGACCGCGCAGCGGGTAAAAAATAGGCACCAATGACAATAAAAAACCCTGCTTCGGCAGGGTTTTTTATTGTTTCAGCCAGCGACCAATCCAGGTTTCAGGCATCTCATTCCCTGTCACCAGATAATGCAAGGTTTTCAGGTCGTGCAGCAGATAGCGCTGGATCGATTTGGCCTGATCCAAACCACAGAATAAAATTTTATCGCCCATCTCCAGCGGCGTCGCCAGGTCCGGTAATAACATTTTTTCACCCGCGCGCAGCAACATTAACGGCACCACCGGCATTTCATGCCGCTGTTGACCGGCAGGATTCATGAGTAAATGCTTGAGCGCTGGTCCCAAGCCTTGCTGCATGAGGCCACACACCGCCACGGCCATGTCATCCGCAATCGTAATATCCCAGGTATCTGGCACTTGCTCACCGAGCTTGGAAACCAGTTGCGCAATCACGGCATTGGCCCAGGCATTGCCCTGATGCCGCGCCGTGGCAAGAAACTCGGCCAACATGGGTGAAACCATATAAGACAAACAGGTGTGTGCAATCACATCACTGGGCTGCATGGTGATGTCGGCATCAAAATGTTGAAACAGCGGCTCGTTATGGCGCTTGTTCTTGCGGATGATCACAAACAGATTAGGGTTGAGTTCCAATGCCGTCATGACGATAGACAAGTTATTAATGTCATTGTCGGTGCCCGCTACAATACCCACCGCCTGCTCAATCCCGGCCTGTTTCAAGATGTGCGACTCCACACCGCTGCCGATAATGCATTGCTCACATTGCGTGCCTGCCGGATCTGCCTCGATGATCGTGACATGCATGGCCTCATTTTGCAGGCTTTTGACGACGGACTTGCCAAAGCGACCAAAGCCACAAGCAATCCAGTGGCCTTGCGGAATGGCGGCCGGGGTTTCAATCGCATCGCCCGGTGCACGCGTCAACCACTCATGCAGCAGGTAAGTGCCCAATGCGTTGAGCCGCATGGCCAAGTGTTCCCCAAAAATATGGTAAGGATTAATAATGCGGTCTGTGCCAAACGAGGCCATATTGGCGGCGATGACATCATCCTGTACACGCGCCAGCACCGGCAATCCAGGCTTGATCAGCTTCACCGCCACCGAGATTGCCAGGTTGGCATGGTCATCATCGGTCAGCGCCGCCACCCCGCGGCACATGGGATTTTTAATGCCGGCGTAGAGCAACACCTCGGATAACTTTGCATCTGCGCATAAGTGCGGAATATGAAACTGGTAATTCGTCAGCTCAAGTTCATTCACGCGTTCTGGCGAGCGTTCAAGCACCACCACCCGCACCTCGTTTCTATCCAGCGCCCTGACCAGCTCGCCGCCGGTTTCCCCATAGCCACAAATCAGGTAAAACGGCTCCATCAGGTTTTTGACATCGCGCTGGAAAATCGCAGTTTTAAACGCCTGCTTGAGTGCGCCCTCCTGAAACAACCCGATAATCGCCCCGATGGCGTAAAACCAGGAGATCACCGTCACATAAATCGAAAAAGTCATCCACAGACGCTGTGGCGTGGTAAACGGGTAGGGGAGTTCACCAAAACCGATGGTGGTCGCGGTATAACTTAGAATATAAAAGGCATCGAAGAAATTCAGATGATAGGCTTGGCCGCGGTCATTTACCCCGGGGATCAACACAAAGCCAATCATCGCAATGGCATAGCTGACAATCAACATCAGCAGCGGCGCACGCATGCGCCGCAAAATCCAGAACACAATTTGATTGAGCGTCATGCTGACTACGTGCTTAGCGACGCAGGGTCACGGTTTCATAAATCAGCAAAATGACCGACGTGATATTGGCGAGAAATGCACCACCAGACAAAGAAACCACCCCGACAATCACCTCAGTATCCGCGCCGTTGCTACCAGCAACGGTCCAGATAATTGCTGCGCCAATCAACTGTAAATCGGCGACCAGGCTGGTAGCGAGGTGGATCGCACCAATCTGCGTCCGGTCACCAAATTTAAGTACGGTGGCGATCAAATTCACCACAATGGCGACATACAACTCGTAATGCAAGTGATGTTGCGGGTTATCAATATCACCAACAAAAAATCCAAAGTTAAGCGTCATGGCTAGAATAATAAAAAAGCCAAAAATCACTTTTTCCAAATTCATCTACGTTTCCCCGACCAGTGTTTTATGGCATTCTACCCGATTAAAATTTGTTTACTGCAATGTATTTTATGGCGAAAACCAATTCTGACTGCCTGCATATTGTGATTACCGGTGCCTCCAGTGGCCTTGGCGCCGCCATGGCCACGGCCTATGCCCAACATTATCGGCAACAATTGCAACTAAGTCTGTGCGGTCGCAATACGGGCGCCCTGCAAGCGCTTGCCAGTCAGCTGAGCAGCCAATATCAGGTTGCCTGTACAACTTACAGCGTCGATGTAAGGCAGGCAGACCAGATGCAAGCCATGGCGCAAGCCGCCATCCAGCAATATGGCACCCCGCATATCGTCATCGGCAATGCCGGCGTCAGCCGTGGCACCCTCACCGAATACCAGGACGACATCCCCGCCTTTCAAGCCGTGTTTGATACCAACGTCATGGGACTGGTGCACACTTTTCAACCGTTTATCGAGGCCATGAAACAGGCAACAGAGCAGGGCAAGATGGCGCAACTAGTTGGCATCGCCAGTGTGGCCGGGATTCGCGGCTTGCCTGGCGCCGGCGCTTACAGCGCGAGTAAAGCAGCGGCCATTACCTACCTCGAAAGCCTGCGCGTCGAAATGCAGCAATATGCGATTACCGTCACCACCATCGCCCCCGGCTACATCCGCACGCCCATGACCGACATCAACACCTACCCCATGCCCTTTCTCATGGATGCCGATGTCTTCGCCCGCAAAGCCATGCGCGTGATTGCCCAACAACGCCGCTTTAGTGTCATCCCCTGGCAAATGGGTATCGTCGCACGCCTGCTCCGCTTGATCCCGCCCGGCCTGTGGGACTGGATCATGAAAAAAGCACCGCATAAAGCCAGGCTACCCGATTAAATTTAGCCGCCATCAAGGTCGATTAGCCCGAACAGGCTATTGAGTAGATATTTCAGTTGGAGATAATCAAACAAACCCACCTTGTTTTAAGAGAAGTATGGACAACACCCAACCCCGCCAACACCCTCTACAGCCACAAGCACACGAGGTCTGGCAAGACCAATGCCGCATCTGCCTGATTAACGGCAAGCTGGTTGCCTTGCCTTATATTGAAGCGTCACGCTTTGACGATTACGAATTCGGTGCCACGCTGGCAGCCATTAATGCCAACCGGCTGATACGTAAACTGGTGAACAAAGAGCAATCTGCTCCACGCTAGTCAAACCAGCCTCTGCGACGTCCTGCCAGGTCAGGATGCATGGGGTAAAGGTTTTTACGTCGACAACCCAAAGAGGGTTTTAAGCGTATCGCTACGCTCACTCTTCGGTATGATCCTTTTTGTCACCACGCCATCGGTGATGGTTTTCAAGGTGTCGCCGAATAAAATCATCCTGCCTGTCGGCTGATGTAATACGACCAGCAATCTCTGCACAAAAATCGCCTCAGGGTGAGTGGAGTTCATAAAATTTGCCGGATAAAAATCAATCCACTCCCAGGGATGCAGGTCAAACGCAAACTGGTTTTGCCAGCCCTCATCGACGCGTGCCTGTACTAAAAACTCGCGCTCGCCCTGGGTACGCAACATAAAGCAATCATGGTCCTGCATGGTTTCCGTATCCAGCCTATTTAAGGCCAGTGGTGCGCGGATACCATAGCTGCCAAAACCCAAATCACATAACCAGGCTTGTTGCTCGAGATGTACCACAATTGCCATATGCGTTTTGGGTCTGCGCACCGGATAAAACATTGGTCGCGCCGCGACCAGCTGAAAGCGAAAGCCCAGCGCCTGTAATGCCATGGCAAAGACACCATTCACTTCGTAGCAATATCCCCCGCGTTGCCGATAAATAACTTTCTCGACTATCTCCTCTGGCACCATGGAAACCACCTTGCCAGCCTGTACATCCATATTTTCAAACGGCACACTGAATAGCTGACAGCGCATGAGTGCACGCAAGGTCTCGATATTGGTGTCAGGCTGTCCCACATAGCCTATGCGGTTGAAATAATCTTGCAGTTTGAAATTGGTTGCTTGCATAAGAGTAAGATCCTGTGATCAAGTTGCTCTGAAAGAGCACTCCACCTTAACACGATCCACATAAAAAAGCCCACCTTGCGGGTGGGCTATCTTTTATCGCGTAATCGGTTTATAGCGGATACGTTTGGGTTTGGCACCTTCTTCACCCAGGCGTTTTTTCTTGTCAGCTTCGTATTCCTGATAGTTGCCGTTGAAAAACGTCCATTGCGAGTCGCCTTCGGCGGCCAGAATGTGCGTGGCAATCCGGTCCAGGAACCAGCGGTCGTGCGAGGTGACCAGTACGCAACCTGAAAACTCAAGCAAGGCATCTTCGAGAGCGCGCAGGGTTTCCACATCAAGGTCATTCGAGGGTTCATCCAGCAGCAAGACGTTAGCCCCGGATATCAGGGTCTTGGCCAAGTGCAAGCTACCACGTTCACCACCCGAGAGTTGACCAACGATTTTTTGCTGGTCCCCACCTTTAAAGTTAAAGCGGCCAATATAAGCCCGGCTAGGCATTTCAAATTTGCCGACGCTGAGCACATCCAGCCCGCCAGAAATCGCTTCGAATACGGTTTTATCGTTGTCCAGGCCATCACGGGTCTGGTCGACTGCAGCCAGTTTAACCGTTGGGCCAGTGATGATTTCACCACTATCGGGCTGCTCCTTGCCTTGCAGCATGCGGAACAGCGTGGACTTACCGGCACCGTTGGGGCCGATGACGCCAACAATCGCGCCAGGTGGGATGGTGAAAGAGAGGTTATCAATCAACAAGCGATCCCCAAAGCCTTTGGAGACGTTGCTAAACTCAATCACCTGATTGCCAAGACGGTCACCGGGCGGGATAAAGATTTCCTGCGTCTCGTTGCGGCGCTGGTATTCGACACTGGACATTTCTTCATAACGTGCCAAGCGTGCCTTGCTCTTGCTCTGACGCGCTTTTGCCCCTTGGCGCACCCATTCCAGCTCTTGCTTCATGGCTTTGCGGTGGGCGTCTTCCTGTTTTTGCTCCAGCGCTAAGCGGTCTTCTTTTTGTTCCAGCCAGCTGGAGTAGTTGCCTTTCCATGGAATACCCTCACCGCGGTCCAGTTCCAGAATCCATTCAGCAGCATTATCCAAGAAGTAGCGGTCGTGGGTGACAGCCACCACGGTGCCGGGGAAGCGCACCAGAAACTGTTCCAGCCACTCGACGGATTCCGCATCCAAATGGTTGGTCGGCTCGTCCAGCAACAGCATGTCAGGTTTTGACAGTAACAATTTGCACAAGGCCACGCGGCGTTTTTCACCGCCTGACAACGGGCCGATTTTTGCGTCCCAGGGTGGCAAGCGCAGTGCATCGGCGGCAATCTCTAATTGCTGCTCGACATCACTTCCGCTGGCGGCCAGGATATTTTCGTACTTGGCCTGCTCTTCGGCCAGTTTGTCAAAATCGGCATCAGGTTCAGCATAGGCGGCATAAATTTCTTCCAGCTTTTGCTTGGCTTCCATGATAGCGCCCAAGCCGGCTTCGACCTCCTGACGCACGGTTTTATCAGCATCCAGCTGTGGCTCTTGTGGCAGATAGCCAATCGAAATATTCGGCTGCCATTGCACTTCGCCTTCAAACTCTTTATCCGCGCCCGCCATGATGCGCAGCACGGTCGACTTGCCTGAGCCGTTTAAGCCCAGCAAGCCAATTTTTGCGCCCGGGAAAAATGAAAGGGAAATATTTTTGATGATTTGCCGTTTGGGCGGCACGATTTTGCTCACGCGGAGCATGGACATCACATATTGCGCCATTTGTATTACATCCAGAGTATGGTTGGAAGCGGCTATTTTAACGCAGAGCGAGGATAAACAAGGAATTCTTTAGCGTTAGATAACCGCGGATGAGCGTGGCTGGCGGACAGTGACATGCGCATGCAAGCCGGTTGACTGGATGCCTTTGCTCAGCGACTAAACAGATTTCTATTCTGCAGCTAAATATGAAAAAAGGGCCAACTGGCCCTTTTTTATACCCATAGCTTAAGCTGCTTTTTGCTCGATCAAGGTAGCGCTTGCATTTGGGACTGCGGTGCCAATTTCAATTTTGCGTGGCTTGAGTGCCTCAGGAATCTCACGCACCAAAGCAATCGTCAACAAGCCATTTTCGAGCTGTGCCCCGGTCACTTTCACATGATCGGCCAACTGGAACTTGTGCTCAAAGTCCCGGGTGGCAATACCCCGGTGCAAATAGGTGGTTTCCTGTTCTTTTTTGGCTTTGCGGCCAGTCACGCGCAAAGCCTGGTGTTCAGTTTCAATCTCCAGCTCATCTTGCTGGAAGCCAGCAACTGCCATCACGATTTTGTAGGCGTTTTCGTCTACCAGTTCGATGTTGTAAGGTGGATAGCTGATTTCGTTTTCACTGCGCTGGCTTTCGTTGAGCATTTTAGCCAAACGGTCAAAGCCAATTGCGGTTCTGTAGAAGGGGGTTAAGTCATAACTACGCATACGTTGATCCTTTCAAAAATAAGCGATTAACATGATTCACAGACCTCAAACTGCAAGCATCTGTATCGTGTAAATGGGTATGCGCTTTATCTTTTCAAGAGGGTCAGGTATTGATTTATATCCCCAGGGCCTCGGTCCAGGCCAGCGCCTCCATATGGCACTGATTAACTTTTTCCGGCTTGAGTTGCAGCATGGCAGCCATCTCTAAAATTTCTTCATTGTTGGCATCTTCGCAAGCTTCAGTGAGCTTGAGGAAAGGGCCAAAAATACCCTGGCGCTCAACCAGTGCATCGACGATCGTCTCAGGTAATTGTAGTTTCTCGAGGATATTTTCCATCGGCACTTTAAGCATCACATCCAGCAGCGAAAATACGCCCACCACAAACAGATTGTCACGGTCGCGCTTTTCAAAAAACGGTTCGCCCAATAACTCGGTCAAGCGGCCACGTGTAATTGAGGTTTTCATCAGGGCAGGGGAGCTGCTGTTGTTACCCGCCGTGACCATAAGTAAAGTCAGCCAGCGATAAAGCTGGTTGCGCCCCAAGATGGTCAAAGCATGACCGATGGATTGCACTTCGCATGACAAGCCAAAGCCCACGGAATTGATATAGCGCAGCAGTTTATAGCTCAGCGTGGTATCACGTTTAAACCCATTTTCGATGTCCTTGTTTTCTGCCTCCTGGCTGACCAGGTTCAACAAATGCAACACGCCATCAAAGCTTGGATTAATGACCTTGCTGCTGATATTTTCTGGCTTGGCATAAAAATAGCCTTGGAACTGGTGGTAACCCGCATCCAGCAGGTCCTGAAACTGGTTATTTTCCTCCACCTTTTCTGCGATGAGGGAACATTGATCGTGCTGGTATTTTTTTAGCCATTGTTTAGCTTGTGCAATGTCCACATTGCGCATATCGATCTTGATAAAGTCGGCATAAGGCAACAAGGCTTCCAAATGCGGATAGTGTTGCGGATTATCCAATGCGATACGGAATTTGAGTTGTTTCAACTCCTGGCAACGCGCCAGGATTTCTGGGGTGACCTGAAGGTGATGCACCACTTCTAGCACGGTTTTTTCTGCCGGCATCAATTCGAGAAACACGCTATTGAGCATGACATGATCGACGTTGATGAATGCCAGCTGCTGGCCGAGTAACCAGCTCTCATGCATTTCGTCCATGGTGGTATTCAGGATACGCGCGCAGGTTTGAATATCTTCCTCAAAGGGCGTGTTGCTGCCATCCGTCTCATTACGGAAGAAAAACTCGTAGCCTATGATTTGTTGTTGATCATTAACAACCGGCTGGCGACCGATAATACTGTGTTGTGACGTGGTCATGACTGCATTCCTGATTAGCACCGAATACCAGTTTATGGCAGTCATCGCCATTTTGTATTGAAAAAAAAGCCCCGAATCTCGGGGCTTTTCTGGGGTTTATGATTATTCGACGGTCACACTCTTGGCCAGGTTACGTGGTTTGTCTACATCTGTGCCTTTAAACAAGGCGGCGTGATACGCCAGCAGCTGCACCGGAATCACATGCAATACCGGGGAGAGCGCGCCGACATGGCGCGGCGTGCGGATGACCTGTACGCCTTCAGACGCATGAAAGTGGCTGTCTGCATCCGCAAACACAAACAACTCGCCACCGCGCGCACGGACTTCCTGCATGTTGGACTTGACCTTTTCAAGCAAGGCATCGTTGGGTGCAATCACCACCACAGGCATATTGCTATCAACCAGCGCCAAGGGGCCATGTTTTAACTCACCGGCAGGATAGGCTTCGGCATGGATATAGGAAATCTCTTTAAGCTTGAGCGCGCCTTCCATCGCAATCGGGAAGTGGATGCCACGGCCGAGGAACAAGGCATGTTCCTTATCGCCAAAGCGATGGGCCCATTCGCGAATCTGCGGCTCCAGATTGAGCGCAATTTGCACGCTGCCGGTCAGTTGGCGCAGCTCGGCCAGGTATTGTTGCTCTTGCGCATCGGTCAAGAGACCGCGCACTTTGCTCAAGGTAACGGACAGGACAAACAATGCAATCAATTGCGTGGTAAATGCCTTGGTACTGGCCACACCGATTTCTGCACCAGCACGTGTGTAGTAAATCAGGGATGATGCCCGTGGGATGGCGCTTTCTTGCACGTTGCAGATGGCAAGACTGAAAGGATGCCCCAGTTTTTGGGCATGTTTGAGCGCTTCCATCGTATCCAACGTTTCACCGGACTGCGAAATGGTGACGATCAGCTGCTTGGGATTAGGCACCGAATCACGATACCGGTATTCGCTGGCGATCTCGACTGAGGTTGGAATTTTTGCAATGCTTTCCAGCCAGTATTTGGCGGTCATGCCCGCGTAATAGCTGGTCCCCGCCGCTAAAATCAATACGCTATCAATCTGTTTGAAAATGTCAGCTGCTGTCGCACCAAACAATTCACACCTGAAAGCGCCATCATCAATAAGCGCCTCAATGGTATCGCTAATCGCGCGTGGTTGCTCATGAATCTCTTTTTGCATGAAATGGCTGTAAGGGCCCAATTCCAATGAGGCCAGAGAGACATCACTCATGTGCACTTTGCGCTGCACGGTTTCACCTTGCTTATCGATAATCGTCACGCGATCAGTTTGCAAGGTGGCGACATCGCCATCTTCCAGATAAACCACTTTACGGGTGGCTGACAGCACCGCAGACACATCGGAAGCACCGAAATTTTCGCCTTCTCCATAGCCAATCAACAGCGGGCAGCCCAAGCGGGCAACAATCATGGTTTGTGGCTGGGCCAGGGTGATCACACTGATCGCATACGCCCCGGTCAGCTCACTGATCGCTTGTCTGACAGCCACCAGCAGGTCTTTGCTCTGCTGGTAATAATAATGCACCAGATGGGCAATCACTTCGGTATCGGTTTGTGAAGTAAAGTGATAACCCAAGGCTTGTAAACGGTCACGCTGTTCATCGTGGTTTTCGATAATCCCGTTATGTACCACGGCGATTTCAGCCTGCTCTTGCGTAGGCGAAACATGCGGGTGTGCATTTTGTTCGGTGACGCCACCGTGCGTGGCCCAACGCGTGTGGCCTATGCCGATCTGGCTGGTTAAGCCCTGAGCTTTGCGCTCTAATTCAGAGACGCGGCCGACCGCACGCACACGTACGATGGACTGGTTGAGTACAGCAATCCCCGCTGAGTCATAGCCGCGATATTCCAGCCGGCTAAGGCCTTCAATCAACAAGGGAACAATATTACGGTTTGAAACTGCACCGACAATGCCACACATATGTTTATTTTTTCACCTTTTGCGGACGTTTCCATCCTTGAATTGAACGTTGTTCACGTGCACGACAGAGCGTTAATGTCTCTGCCGGCACATCTTTAGTGATGGTGGAGCCTGCGGCAATCGTCGCCCCTTTGCCTATGGTTACAGGTGCGACCAATTGACTATCAGAGCCCACAAACACATCATCTTCTATCACAGTCTGATGTTTATTGGCCCCATCATAATTGCAAGTAATCGTTCCCGCACCAATATTGACGTTTGCCCCGACTGTCGCGTCCCCCACATAACTCAAGTGGTTGACCTTGCTACCCAGGCCAACGCTGGCATTTTTAAGTTCGACGAAGTTACCCACATGGGTCTCGGCAGCCAGGTGCGTGCCTGGCCGCAAACGCGCAAATGGGCCGACTTTACTATCCTGTCCGACTCTGGCCTCTTCTATATGGGTAAATGCAGCTAATGTGGTATTGCGTGCAATCACAGCATTTTTGATCACGCAATTTGGACCGACATCAACACCATCTTCTAAGGTGACTTCCCCTTCAAAGACACAGTTCACATCAATACGCACATCACGGCCACAGTTCAGGTGACCTCGAATATCAATTCGCTGCGCATCCATGAGGGTGACGCCTTGCGTCATCAAGTTGAACGCCTGTCTGTGTTGATATTCACGCTCCATCTGTTGTAAATCCAGCTTGGAATTGATGCCGGTAACAGACCAGGCATCGGCGACCACATGTGGTAGTACCGCCCGTCCTTCGTTCACAGACATTGCAATGATATCTGTCAGATAATACTCTTGCTGCGCATTGTTGTTTTGCAGTTGAGCCAGCCAATGCTTCAGCGCTGCATTAGGCATGGCCATAATGCCGGTATTCACTTCCTGAAGGGCTCGTTGTGCTTCACTGGCATCCTTATGCTCAACAATGGCCACAACCTGATTTTGTGCATTGCGCACGATACGGCCATAACCGGTCGGATCATCCTTGATAAACGTTTGCACAACCAGATGTGCATCTGCCTGTGACAGCATGTCGCGACAGGCCTCAACATCGACCAGCGGCACATCGCCAAGCAGAATCAGTGTTTTTCCTTGCGCAGGCAGATGGGGGAGGGCTTGCTGAACGGCATGTCCGGTCCCCAGTTGCTCGGCTTGTAAAACCCACACCAAATCCTCGCCCGGGGTTTGTTGCTGGACCTGTTCACCCCCAAAACCATAGACCACAATGATTTTTTGAGGATTGAGTTTGCGTGCGGCGTTGATCACATGATGCAGTATCGGTGTGCCGCCAATGGCATGCAGTACCTTAGGCAGATCTGAGCGCATACGGGTGCCTTTGCCTGCCGCCAGAATTACAATATTCAAATCAGTCATGCGATTATTTTATCTCAGAAACAAAAAAGGCGGCTTGAAAGCCGCCTCATTTGTCATTGTCTGCATTAAATTTAATGTTAAACGCTAATGCAACAACTAGTGGACTGATTTACGCAATTTCTGAATTGCCTGGATTTGTGCAACAGCCTCTGCCAACTCAGCTTGCGCTGCGGCATAGTCAATCTCCGAAGAACGGTTTTTCAATGCTTCTTCCGCCGCTTCCTTAGCTGCAATAGCCTTGGCTTCGTCCAGATCCTGCCCACGAATGGCTGTATCCGCCAGTACGGTAATCATGCCTGGTTGCACTTCCAGCATGCCGCCAGAAATAAAGATCAGGGTTTCTTCCTGTTCTGCAGATTGCTTGATACGCAATGCACCGGGCTTGATCGTGGTAATCATTGGTGCGTGATTTGGGTAAATACCCACTTCACCTGCACCTGCCGGGGCCACGACAAATTCGGCTTCGCCGGAGAAGATAGATTCTTCGGCACTCACCACATCGACATGCACTGTATTTGCCATAATGTTCTCTTTTCTATATCACTGAAATAAACAGGCAGATGGCACCCATCTGCCTGTAGTCATATCTATTAGTTCAGTGTTTTAGCCTTTTCAACAGCCTCTTCAATGCCACCTACCATGTAGAAGGCTTGTTCTGGCAAGTGGTCATACTCACCATTTACAATTGCTTTAAAGCCTTTAATGGTTTCTTTCAGTGGTACATATTTACCAGGCGCACCGGTAAACACTTCTGCCACGTGGAAAGGCTGTGACAAGAAACGTTGGATCTTACGTGCACGGCCAACCACCAGTTTATCTTCAGGTGACAGCTCGTCCATGCCCAGAATCGCAATAATGTCGCGCAGCTCTTTATAACGTTGCAGTGTAGACTGCACGGCACGTGCAACGGAGTAGTGCTCTTCACCCACAATTTGTGGATCCAGCTGACGTGAAGTTGAATCCAGTGGGTCAACCGCTGGATAAATACCCAATGAAGCAATGTCACGTGACAGAACCACGGTGGAGTCCAAATGCTGGAATGTGGTTGCTGGGGATGGGTCAGTCAAGTCATCCGCAGGTACGTAAACGGCCTGGATAGATGTAATAGAACCGACTTTGGTTGAAGTAATACGCTCTTGCAGACGGCCCATTTCATCAGCCAGGGTAGGTTGGTAACCTACGGCAGATGGCATACGGCCCAGCAACGCAGATACTTCAGTACCGGCCAGTGTGTAACGGTAAATGTTATCTACAAAGAACAACACGTCACGGCCTTCGTCACGGAATTTTTCAGCCATGGTCAAACCGGACAACGCGACGCGCAGACGGTTACCAGGAGGCTCGTTCATCTGACCGAACACCATCGCCACTTTGGACTCTTTCATGTTATCCAGCTTGATCACGCCAGCTTCTGCCATCTCGTGGTAGAAGTCGTTACCTTCACGGGTACGTTCACCTACACCGGCAAATACGGACAAACCGGAGTGCTGTTTAGCAATGTTGTTAATCAGTTCCAGCATGTTCACGGTTTTACCTACACCCGCACCACCGAACAGACCCACTTTACCGCCTTTAGCAAACGGGCAAACCAGGTCAATCACCTTGATGCCTGTTTCGAGCAGGTCAACAGAAGGAGACAGCTCTTCAAAAGCTGGCGCTTTCTGGTGGATAGAACGGAATTCTTGTGAGTCGATAGGACCGACTTCGTCGATTGGGCGGCCCAATACGTCCATGATACGGCCCAATGTGCCTTCACCGACTGGGACAGAGATCGCTGCACCTGTGTTTTTGAACGCAGTGCCACGTGCCAAACCATCGGAGGAACCCATGGCGATGGTACGAACAATGCCGTCGCCCAATTGCTGTTGCACTTCCAAAGTCAAGCCAGTCTCAGCTTTGGAGTCTTTGTCATCAATAATCAATGCATCGAATACTTTAGGCATTTGATCGCGTGGAAACTCCACGTCAACCACAGCGCCGATACACTGCACTACTTTACCTGTTACTGCTTGATTTGCCTTTGCCATTTTCTTTTCCTAACTGTATGAGTCAGATCTAATTGAATTCTT
>JABLTH010039834.1_pt1 | contig 33654 bp, 37 predicted proteins | sample 7875711 | NCBI WGS metagenome assembly JABLTH01 (sample SAMN14941262, study PRJNA633318) | bioreactor metagenome | isolation source: bioreactor | place: China | collected 2019-03-05 | reverse complement strand
TAAGTGCTTAGGTGGTACCGACAAGAAGGCGCAGGCAACAGCGGCGAATGCTTCGATGGCTTCAATGTGCGAGGTGAAAGCGACGTCAGGCCGAGCGTATTTCAGCACTTCGTAGAGTGCACTCAGATTGAGACCTTCGATTGAGAAGTCAATGGCGTGGCCGAATTTATTCCGAACAGCGTTTAGTTGCACAATTCCTGGCCTAACAAACGCAGCACTGGATCGCCTCGATGGAAGCAGCTTCGCCTTCTGCGCGAAGGTCAGGCGTAAATCGTCGAAGTTCTCTATCTCGTAGAAATTCGTGAGGAACGAGTCCAAGAAGCTTTCAATAACCAGATGTGCACGTAGAACTCGCCCAATGGGCTCGTGATCTACGGTCAACAAATTCAGAAACCTTTCGTTTTGTCGATTGAAATCATCCTCAATTTCCTTCCAGTGCGGCCGGAGTAAATCAATGGCTTTCTCGATTCCTTCAATATCTTTCATTAGGAAACTCTAAAATTAATCGTCATTCAGCCGTGAAATCGGAGTGATATATGGTGTCATTTGCAGCCCTCGGGCCGTTTTCTATGGCAATTCCGATCGTGCAATGGCGCACACTACAACCCTGCCATCGATTCCAGTCATGGCCATTCATGGAAATTTCAAGGACATCTTCATCCGCGCGAAAGTAGACGCCATATGCACGCATCTCCAAGCGCTCGACGACTAGCCTGATCGGTGGCTCCATCCTCAGCACTAGAGAAATCGCACCAGGACCGCTCCGAACCGTTATGCGCGGCCCCACACACTCGACGTCCCAATTATCGGAAGTTGCGGCCCACACATTGTCTTTGATCTTTAAGGTTACTTTGCCTGTTGCGTCGGCAAAAAATCCGGAGAGTAAAACTGGCTCGCCCGGCTCGCTGGGGGGCGAAACCGATAGCAGCGGACGATCGTTCACGACGATTAGGTGTCGGCAATCGTAGAAGGAGACACCCGCAAAGCCGATCTCAATAGGTTGCGGTCCAAAATCGAACAGTTCATTCGAGAAGCCTTGCTGCAAGCACTTCGGTTTGGAGTTGGCCGCCGCGACAGTTTCAGCCGATAGGCGACCGCGAGCGCGTTTCTGGTTGCATTGCGAACATAGCAATGTCATCCCGGCCGGGTTGTGTTCAGTAGCATCAGCGAAATCGGGATCAAAGTGCTCGTAATCATAAAATCCCAGCCCACATATCACACACCCAAATCCGCACCGTTTTCGAACCTCGCGCTTAACATCTGCGGGCACTGTTCTGGTCAAACCATGTTTATTGGTGTTAGTCATATGTTCCCCCACTTGCATTAGAGGAAATATAGCCCAGCAGCATGCTTATGACTAATCGCCAACGCACAATCCACTCACTCCCTGGCAGGGCACTAGTGGCGAATTTCGCTGTCGACTGCATCCAGAACATCCTGAACCCAAAAAGCCACATTCAGGCTTTGGGTTCGCCACTATAAGTACTGCTGGCTATCGGCTCGGGGACTGTCTCGCCCTTCGCCTCCATGTCGCACACCGCTTCGGCAACAACCTTGCGAATACCGGCAAGCGCACCTTCCGGCGTGGCAGCCAGCCACGAGAGCGACGGGAACTCTGCGCAGAGGCCGACGTGTTCCCCATCTTCAGAGGACCACGTCGTTCGGTAAGTGAAATGATCTTGGGTCATGACTGCGCTCCAGAATCAAAAGAGCCGCACGAGGCGGCTCCCTTTGTCAGTTACCCGGTGATGAATAGGGCAGCATGTCATCGACCTTGATGATCTTCCAACCATCATGTCGTTTGGTGAAAAACACGAGAACGGTGACCTCGCTACGCGAGCCAAAACTCACAGGCACGACAACAGCCTCGCTGAACGTTAGCGGCCGGCCTGGCTTGATATGAGCGAGCCAATCACGTTCGTCGTAATCCTGCGCCTTCAGAAAGTAGTCCGCACCGCCAGGAAGTTGGTCTCGCCTGTAGTCTCTGCGCAGGCTCTCAACCGTAGACGCGTCAACGTAGCGACCAATCTCGCGATCTAGAAGCGGGAACACGTGGTTCACCTGCTTGTTGATGTACCAGACATAGAACTGTTTCGCTTGCAGACCAAGAGAAGTCAGCGCGTCGGCATAGGAAGCGCACGAGAATGCCATTAGAAAACCGGCAAGCCAAAATGACAGTGTTTTTTTCATGCTTGCCTCAATGACGTCGATACAGCTTGTACGGCGGCTTTTGCGTTCGATACGCTTGACCAGGATAAAACCCCGTTGTTCTGAACAAAGTCCGATATCCACTTTGATCCGTCAAACATGGCCATATCCACGATTATTCCGCCTGCTGCTCCTCATCCGACGATCTTTCATCAGCTCTGCCAGCTTCGTCGTCCTTTCGCTTTGCTCCCCGACTAAACCTCACAGCCAGCGCCTTCCGCGCCGCATCCAACCCTTCTCCCTGACCCGCCACCTTGAGGAACGCATACCCCTCCAACGTGGCGCTCATCACATCGCTGCCCAGCGCCAACTGCGAATCCGCCATGCGTTCGTGAATGCGCGCCACGCGCATGAGGCGACTGCGTAGCTGATCGAAACCCGCCAGATCGCGGCGCAGTTCAGCAAGGTCGAAATTGCCGGGCAGCAGGTTGGGGTTGTTGTTCAGCACCTCCACGGCTTTGCGTGCGAAGGCTTCGGACTTGTCGCCCATCTTCACCAGCGTTCGGCGCTGCACCGGGGTGAGGTCGATCAGGCTGGCGAGCCGGTCTTCCAGCGTCTTCAGCGCGCCGTCGACGGCGGCCAAGTCAGCTGACGTGAGCTGATACGAAATCAAGTTCTGCGGCATTTCACTCCTCGCAAGTCAATTGGCTGTGCCGTGCCGTCAAGGGCACGAGGGCGGGAGATTGGCCGCTGCAGCGCGGCTCCGCAATGCCAGAAGGCAGTTTCGGACGAAGAATCAGAATGATCTGATGCGGCCTTCACAACTCGACACATCGAGAGGCGTTCTCGACGGTCCGAGCTCAGAGCTCGACGCGTGGAGCTTTTTGCTCGACTGCCCGAGCTCGGAGCTCGATGCGTGAGGCTTTTTGCTCGACTGCCCGAGCTCGGAGCTCGGCGCGTGAAGCTTTTTGCTCGGCTGCCCGAGCTCGGAGCTCGGCGCGTGAAGCTTTTTGCTCGGCTGCCCGAGCTCGGAGCTCGACGTGCGAGGCTTTTTGCTCGGCTGTCCGAGCTCGGAGCTCGGCGCGTGAGGCTTTTTGCTCGGCGACCAAAGCTCAGAGGTCGACGTACGAAAATCAGAATCCGGCACGTATCCCCCATCGCTATAATTGCCCCGCTGCCGCACCAACGGCAGCACGGGTTTAGCGATCCGTAACTCTCCGAAGAGGCCGCCGTCACACGCGGCAGGCCTCAGCACACTCGCGCGCTTTCTATGGCGGGCCGGGTGGGGAGACCTTCGGGTCTACCGGTTTTCTCGGAGAGCCGGATCGCTAACCCCATCGTCGGGCCCGCCTCCCTCGTTTAGCGACGAAAGTCGGGCCTTTCACCATCTCCGAGAGGTCCTTATGTCTAGCAGTGAACAGACGGCGCGGAGAATCGCGTCGTATCCATCTCCACCCACAGCACCACCCAGCCTGACGCCCACGTCGTCTGACGCAGGCACGCTCACAAAGAACCGTACCTACCTGAACGGCGCAATCGCAGCGCAGGCGTATCTCAGGCGCACACGCGCCGCCATGCGCAGCCACGGTCAATGCCGCCCGGGCATGCTGCGTGAAGAGCTTCAACACCTCTCCGCACACGCGTTCCCGCCAGCTTTTATCAAGGGCTTTATGGATGCGATTGATGCGTACGTTTCGATGTCGCTCGGAGGGCGCGATGTCGATCCGCAGACGTGGGATGTATTAGCTGCCGTAGAGCGGCGGGGCTATAGCTAATAACAACGGATTGACGCATTCCCGTGACGGGCGGGAATGTCATGCCTGCGCTGAGTTAACTGCAAATCAGACTCGATGGCCTGTACCCCATCGCTATAATTTCCCCGCCGCGGCACAACGGCAGGCGCGTAGCAACGCGCACAGCGGCCTTTAGACGGACTGCGCGCCAGCGAGAGTCCACCTTCGGTTGCTTGTATTTTTCATGGCGGGCCGGGCAGGGAGATCTTCGGGTCTGCCGGTCGTTCTCTAAGGGCCGGTTTGCTACCCCCGCCGTCAGGCCCGCCACCCGTGTTGCAACGATGCAGCAGGCCTCAGCAAACCCGCACGCTTTCTATGGCGGGCCGGATAGGGAGACCTTCGAGTCTGCCGGTTTCCTGTGAGGCCGGTCTGCTACCCCTGTCGTCAGGCCCGCCTCCCTCGCTTAGCGACAAAAGCCGGCCTTTCACCTGCGCGGAGCCGCCTTATGTCTACCGGTGAACAGGCGGCGCAGTCTCCGGACGGTAGTGCACCCGACCCGCCCTATCACTCAACGCGCTCCTCAAACTCACTGAGCCGCCTCATGACAGCGGGGTTGTCTTTGTACCGCCGCTTCAACGCAGCAAGACGCTTGTCTGTGCCGGCACAGTAGATGTCGAAGCTGTCGAGCAGAAATTCTCTTCGCTCCACTTGTTCCGGGCTGTCTCCCTCGAATGGTTCCCCACGAAAGTGGTCGCAGATTTTCCGTTCTTTAATGAACGCTCTGACCTCCGATGGCAGCGGCGACGGCGTAAGCGCGCTTGCGTGCGAACACGCCGTCAGGAGGACGAGGAAGCCGGCCAACTTCAAGGTGATGTTCATGTGAGCACAGATGCGTTGAACGGATCTTGTGACAAGGCGCGCGGCTTCAATGCGCCATCCGCCGGAGCGCACTCAACCCAACGATGGCGAACAAAAGCAGGAAGGCCCCTAGAAACCCCGTCAGTAGTCCACCAACCATGGCGCGATTGCGGAACCACGTCGGGCCGAATGATCGCGTCGACAAGTCGGCTGCGACCTGGGTACGCCCTTGCGCGATATCGCCAAGGCGTCTGGCGGCAGTTTCAAGGTTGGAGAAGAAGCGCTCGCCGCCCGTGGAATCTCCGTCGATCGTCCCGGCCCAGATGTTCACGCGGGCATGCAGGGACGCATCGCACCATTCGACTGCGCCCGCGTAGCGTTTCAAAAGGACATCCAGCGCTGCGCATAGGTCGCTATCAGCGGCAACCGCTTGAGCAACGTTCGGTGCTTGTTTTCCATACGCAAAAAGGCCGTGCCGGATTTCCGCTTTCGGAAGCCATGACAGCGGGTTCACGAAGCGCATCTTCTCCTTTGCATAGAACCCGACGTCGACGGGCTTGGCGCAATCGACAGCAATCGTCGCAACTTCAAGTCCTCCCAGGCGCGCAATCGATACATTGCACTGCCGGGCTATTTCATCAACTGACTGCATGGTGTGCGGTGTGTGAACGGGCAATCTATTTGCAAAGACTCAAACCTTCTCCACCGGCTTCAACTCCCACATCGGCAGGTAGTTCATGATCGGCCGCTCAAACGTGCCGCCCTTGTCGATAAAGGGCTTGCCCGAATCCAGCATCGGCCGGAACGTATCGAGTTGCTTGGCCGCGTCCAGGTCAGTCCACAGGCTCACGTTCGACAGCGACGATGTCGACTCGTCCTCGCCCACATAAAACGCGACCAACCCGCGCATGGCTTCGATACCGGGCCGGAGCACGGCTTCGAGGTCGTTCATCATCTGCCGCATCTCGGCAAACTTGTCTGGCGGGCACCGCAGAATCGAAACTCGGACGACTGGCTGCATTGGAAACTCCTTTCGTTGAGATGCGTGAAACACCAATAAAGAAAATGCAGAAGGCCGACGCTACTGCGCCAAAAACTTAACAACCGCATTGACCGTAGCCTGCGTCTGCTCCTCCATCAACCAATGCCCCGCATCGGGAATCACCAGCTCCTGCACGTTGGTGGCGGCATTGCGCATGACGATGGCTTCGTTCTCGCCAAACGACTTGGCGCCGCCAATGGCGAGCACCGGCATGGGCAGCTTGGTGGCGATGGATTTCTGGTTGTCCTCCGCGTCTTGCGGGATCGACAGGAACTGCGCAAATGCCGAATGCATGGCGCCCGGCTTGGCGTAGAGGCGGGCGTAGTGCACGCGCGTGGCTTCCTCGATCTTGGAAGGGTCGCCGGCAAACTCATTCCAGAAGCGGTCGAGGTAGATGCGCTCGCGGCCTTTGACGAGCCGCTCGGCATCGGGGCCGCCGAAGGAGAAGTGCCAGAGCTTGGGCGAGCGGACGATCTGTTCCCACGGCGGCACGCCCGGCACGGGGGCATCCATGACGACCAGCCGCGTGGTCTTGTCCGGATAGCGCGCCGCGTAGGCAAACGCCACCATGGTGCCGATGTCGTGGCCGACCACGTCGGCCTGGTCGATGTTCAGCTTCGTCAGCACAGCGCGGATGTCACCGGCCTGCGTGCGCTTGTCGTAGCTGCCTTCGGGGTGCGACGACAACCCCATGCCGCGCAGATCCGGCACCACCACGGTATGCGTGCGGGCCAGCTCGGCGGCCAGCGGCGCCCACATGTCGCCCGTGTCGCCAAAGCCGTGCAGCAACACCACGGCCGGGCCGCTGCCGCCCACGCGCACAAACAGCGTCGCGCCGTCGGTCTGGATGTTCTGGTGCCGGAAGCCGGGTGGATAGGGCTTGACCTGCGCTTGCACAAGAGGCGTCATGGCGAGCATGAGCGCGATGGCGGCAAACAGTTTTCGCATGGCTTTCTCTCCGGGGGCAGGTGGCTGGCCGGGCCGATGAGGAAGCAGCCTGTGGATCAGGTCGTACGGGCCGTGCGCGACGCAGGCAAACGGGGCAGCGCGGGGCCTCGTAAAGAGTAGTACGCGCCGCGCGTGACGCAAGCGTGAAGGAGAGGGGGAGGAGGAGCGCGTTGACGCCTCAGGCGTTATGGCCGGGGTGGGTGCCCGCCAGACGATTCGAGCGCGCTGACCGCCGGATTGAAACGTGTACCGCTAGGTCCGGCACTCGTACCAGCCCTGCGTCTGGTTGACGATGCGCACCACCAGCAGCATGACGGGCACTTCGATCAGCACACCAACGACGGTGGCCAGCGCTGCACCGGAATGGAAACCAAACAGGCTGATCGCGGCCGCGACGGCCAGCTCGAAGAAGTTTGACGCCCCGATCAGCGCAGACGGGCAGGCGATGTTGTGCTTTTCGCCCACCGCGCGGTTAAGCCAGTAGGCCAGGGCCGAGTTGAAGAACACCTGGATCAGGATCGGCACCGCCAGCAGTGCAATAACGAGCGGCTGCTTCAGGATGGCTTCGCCCTGGAATGCGAACAGCAGCACCAGCGTTGCCAGCAGCGCCGCGATCGACCACGGGCCGATCTTCTCCATTGCCGCGTCGAACGCCGATTGGCCTTTGGCGAGCAGCACCTTGCGCCAGATCTGCGCGAGGATCACCGGAATGACGATGTAGAGGACGACCGAAGTCAGCAGCGTCGCCCACGGCACCGTGATGGCGGACATGCCCAGGAGCAGACCGACCAGCGGCGCGAATGCGATGACCATGATGCTGTCGTTCAACGCGACCTGCGACAGCGTGAAGAGCGGATCGCCGCCCGTGAGCCGGCTCCAGACGAACACCATTGCGGTGCACGGTGCGGCAGCCAGCAGAATCAGGCCCGCGATGTAGCTGTCGAGCTGGTCTGCAGGCAGCATCGGCGCGAACAGATGGCGGATGAAAAGCCAGCCGAGAAACGCCATCGAGAACGGCTTGACGAGCCAGTTCACGACAAGCGTGACGCCGATGCCTTTGACGTGCTGCCGCACTTCATGCAATGCGCCAAAGTCCACCTTGACCAGCATCGGGATGATCATCACCCAGATCAACAACCCGACCGGGAGGTTGACCTGCGCGTATTCCATCCAACCGATCTGCTGGAACAGGCCAGGCAGCACCTGGCCGAGCACGATGCCGGCAACGATGCAGAGGGCCACCCAGACGGTCAGGTAACGCTCGAAGAAGTTGATGGAAGGCTTGGCGACGGCCTGTGCCGGCGGCGCTACGTTGGATGCAGTCATTGGACGGAGTGCAGATCAGTTTTGCGAGATGCCTTCCAACGCCGTTTGCAGCTCGGCATTGCTCATGCTGTCGAGCGGCAGGGCCAGCAACTGCAACATGCGATAGCCGATGGCTTGGCGCGTGAGGTCAAAGGCGAGGCGCTTGCCTTCGTCTCCGCCCGGCGCGTTGGAGGGGTCGGCATAGCCCCAATGCACCTTGACGGGGCTGCCCGGCCAATACGGGCAGGTCTCGGCTGCAGCGCTGTCGCACACGGTGATGACGATGCGCATCTGCGGGGCGCGGTCCGCAACAAACTCGTCCCAGCTCTTGCTGCGGTAGCCGGTGGTGTCGATGCCTGCGTTGGTGAGGGCTTCGAGTGCGAATGGGTTGAGGCGGCCGCTCGGTGCGCTGCCGGCGCTGTAGGCGCGCACGTCTTTGCCGAGTTGCTTGGCCCAGTGGTTGAGCATCCCTTCACTTAGCACGCTGCGTGCGGAGTTGTGGGTGCAGAGGATCAGGACGTTGGTGGTCATGCGTTCGCCCTTAGCAGCAGGATGAGCCTGAGCCCGACTTCACGGCAATGCCGATCGGCTTGCCCTTTGGGGTACGCGGTGCGCAGCAGGCAGAAGCCTCCGGGGCGGCTTCTTCCTTCTTGTCTTCGCTGAAGACGGGGATGTTGCTGAGCGAATGGAAGTGCTCCCAGGCGATGCCCTGCGGGTCGGTGATCCAGTGCTTGTCGCTGCGGGCATAGCAGCAGGTGGTTTCGCCTTCGTCGAGCAGTGCCATGTCTGCGGCTTCGGCGCGGGCCTTCAGGTCGGCCAGCTCGGCGGCGTCATCGACTTGGAAGCCAAGGTGGTCAACGCCCGGGGCATTGCCACGTGTGGAGATGGCGAAGTTGATGCGCGGGTCGTCCAGCATCCACTTGGCATAGTCGGTTTCCACGCGGGTCGGCTCGGCGGCAAAGAGCTTGGAGTAGAAGGCGATGCTCTTGCTCAGCTCGTCAACGTGGAGATGGACGTGAAATCGTTTCATGGGATGCTCCTTCAGCACTTGCAGTCGGTGGCGCTCGCTTCCAGGCAGGCTTCGCCCTGGCAGCAGTTGGCGGTCAGGAAGCCCAGCAGGGCGTTCATGTGGTCATACGCCGCGCGATAGATCAGGTTGCGGCCGTCACGCTCTTGCGTCACAAGGCGCGCAGCCGTCAGTTCCTTGAGGTGGAACGACAACGTGGCGCCCGGCACGTCGAGCCGTTCGGCAATCGCGCCTGGCGTCATGCCCGCAGGCCCTGCGACCACCAGCATGCGAAACACTTGGAGGCGCAGGCCGTGGGCCAGCGCGGCGAGGGATCGGATAGCGTCGTTTTCTTCCATATTTCCAATATATTCGAAATATTGGTCTGTAGCAAGGCGGTCAGCCTGCGATATCGGGAACCACTTGGGGAGCACTTGACGCTGTTGCGCGAGAGATTGGGCGGTGGCGTTCGGTGGTTGCTCCACCCATCGCCAGCACCTGCATGCTGCTTTGCCCACAACCCAGCCACGGGCTCGATGCCCGACAGAGGGTTTATAGGTTTACTTCTTTATGTATACAGATAGTAGTAGTAGATAACGGTGGATAAGTCCTGTGGACAAGTACCAAAAGCGCTTTGACATCAACGACTTGCAGAACGGACAACCGGTCGGACAGGGTGTGCTGTTGCGTGGATGAGTGCGGGGTATCGCGTCGGGCCCTGTCGACACGGTGGGAAGTTGTTCCCGTGCTGTCTGCACGCTGACCCCGGAGAACCAACACGCTTGTCCCTGGAGTTATTCACAGGGGGAAGGGCGGTTATCCACAGTGGAGTCTTCCCCCGCCCGGCTAGTGCGGGTAGTACTCCAGCTCTGCAATGCGCGTCCGGATCGCCTCGACGTTCAGGCCTTCGATATCGGGGCTCGCCATCGAGCCGCTGTCTGCTCGCCACGGCGCGTTGTCGGCGGTCTTCTGGGCGTTTCGATAGGCCAGCCACGCACGTTGGGCGTTGCGGATAGCCTCGCGCGATACGGGGTCGGATTTGGCCATCACGGCCTGATACAGCGTGTTCATCTGGCGGTCGTAGGCCTGATACGCGGTGTGCGTGCACTCGGTCATACCGGCCGTGGTTTGGCCGTGTGGGGTTTTCAGGCACTGCTCCAGCGCGTCGTCGACGGGGTCGGCAGCCCATGTGGCCAAGGGGAGCAGCGCCGCCGCGAGTGATAACGCGGTTACGAGATTACGTAGACCAGGGCGGACCAGATGGCGTGTGTCGTTCGGCAGGTAAGTGCCTTGTGCCGGGCATCGTGCGCAGACAGAAAGGGCCATCGCATACCTCGTTTTGTTGTCGCTGCGGGGGTGCTTGCCATGGTAGGAAAAGTCTTGCCGTGCCGCACTGGCTGAATACCTGTCGAAGTCGCTGCGGGCCCGGTCAGCGCTCGGTCAGTCGAACATTCGGGCCGGGAGGGGGACATTCTTTCTGCGCTTGGATCTCACACCAGCCGGACGACGGTGTCCTGCATGGAGCCTTCGGCCCAGACATCTTTGTACTTTTCGAGCAAGGCAGCGTAGTCCCGATCCCCCAGTAGTTTCTCGTTCACTTGCTGCATCTTGTCGAGGCTATCGGCATCGAAGTGCCAATGAACATTGCCGCTCCCAAATTGCTCGGCGCCGAACCGCATGTTGAGCGCGTACGCCTTGTTGAGGTGGGCCGTGACCTCTGCCGCAAAAGCCAATGCCGACGGCAGCACCGCGGCATTCTTGACGGTAGCGGTGCGGATGAATCTGTACATGGTTGCTCTCCTATCAACGTGTCTGGAACCGATGCGGCACGCCGACAGCAGCACATCGTTGCTTTCATGGCCTCCGCCAGCCCATGTTAGGAGGCACCCTCATGCTTGCTTTGCTCTGGCTCAAGAACGATGGGCCCAGTTGAGCGGCCATCACGCTGGGATCGTGCGCAGTCGGCGTAACGTTCTCGCGCGGTTGCGGTTCTCGCCAACGATGCTTGCAACGGCAAATGGCGGAAAGAAAGCACACCACTTGGCCCAATTCCCCAGCACAATCGCGCACACATTCACATCCCGCCCCCAAGGGTTTATCCAATGACGCCATTTCGCGACATTGCCGCCATCGCCTTTGCCATTGCGTTGCTACCCACGATCGCGCACGCGGCCAGTTTTGATTGCGCCGCTGCGCGCAGCCCCATCGAGCACGCCATCTGCAATGACGCGCAGCTTTCTGCGCTGGATAGCGAACTGGCCGATACGTACCGCGCTGCGTTGAGCAAGCACGGTGTCGACACCGGTGAATTGAAGGCCGCGCAACGCGATTGGCTGAAACAGCGCGCGCCATCGGGCCAAATCGACGTGGAAGAATTGAAGTCCGCATACCGCTCGCGGATTGACGAGTTGGAAGCCCAACCCGCTTTTCCGGATCCAAGCGAGCCGGTCAATGGTCAGGTCTTTCCGCTGACGGCGATCGCGAAGCAGCACGACTTCGTGCTGCGCATGCTCGAAGCCTGCCCGGGGGACAGCAGCAAGGAGGACATCACCTGCGAAGGGCCCGCCCAGTTGGTCATTCATGACAAGGGCCAACGCGCGGTGCGCCAGGTCATCAACCTGCCGAGGGTCTTCGTCGCCCTGCCCAAGGGGGGCATGGGGCCGCTGGTCAACTCAGCGCACCTTTATGACTACCAGGGCGTGATCAACGTTGGCGATTTCAACTTCGATGGCCTAGAAGACTTCGGCATCCAGACCGGCAACGAAGGCAGTTACGGCGGCCCGAGCTATGACGTCTATCTGTTCAATGCGCGGGCGCAGCGCTTTGTGCGCAACAGCGAGATGACGTCGCTGATCCTTTCGACACTCGGCTTCTTTGAGGTCGATGCCAAAAACAAGCGTCTGCGGACCTTTGCGAAGGGCGGTTGCTGTTATCACGAGACCACCACGTACCGCGTCGACCACGATGTGCCGGTCGCCGTCGCGCGCTACAGCGAAGAGGTGATGAATTCCGGCGACAAGATGAAGATCACAGAGGAAACGCTCGTCAACGGCAAATGGCGCAGCAAGGTGCATTACGAGCCGATACCGAAGTGAACGAACGCCACCGTCAACAAACATGAAACACGCTAACGTATCTCATCTGCTGTGCATTGCCGGCCTGCTGCTCGGCACGCAAACCGTCCACGCTGCTGAAGATGCCTGCACCGCGCAGGTAGGAGGTGCGATCAAGCGGGCGTACCCCGCTGCGAAGCGCACGGGCAGCGGCTACAAGGTCGACGGCGCCCGCATCCAGTTGTCGGAGGCGTTCAACCCGCATGCAGTGGTGTGCCGCACGTGGCCCGCGCACCCGGAACTCACGCTCATGGCGGTGCCGCTGATGCAACAGGAGGATGCTGACGCAGGTAACGAAGGCGACCTTGAACTGTTCGTGCTCGACACGGCCAACGGCGGCATCCGGCAACGTCTGCGCCTGCCCGCGCGCATGTCGGACGATGCGGTGCGTATCCGCTCCGTCACTTTCGATACCGCGCGCTATGTGGTCGCGCCCGGCCAGATGGCGTTTGGCGTGCGCATCGTCAAAGAGGGTGACTCACGGCCCAATCCGTTCAGCGAGACCGGTCTGTGGCTCTACACGGTGCAGGGCAATCAATTGAAACCGGTGTTGAACGGCGTTGTCGTGGAAAGCGGGGGCGGTGAATGGGATACCAACTGCGCCGGCACGTTCGAGCAGACCAAGCGCACGCTGAACATGACATCGGACACCCACAACGGCTACGCCGATATCGCGGTGTCGGAAACCAAGTCTTCCTCCACCAACACGGTCGACAAGGCCGGCGAATGCCAGACGTACGACGCCAAGCCGCAACGCACCACCTACCGGCTTGCGTACGACGGCAAGCAATACGTCGTGCCGAAGGCGCTGGTGCCGCTGGATTGAGGGGCAGACGCGGCCGGATTTGCTGCGCCCTCATCCTGGCTTCTAGGCCATCACCCAGGAGGCAAATCATGCGCATGCTTGTGAACGTGCGGATCCCGCACGAACCCTTCAACACCTACGTGCGCGATGGTTCCATCGCCGAGCTGATCCCGCGCGTGATGGCCGAAAGCAAGCCCGAGGCGGTGTACTTCACCGAGCAGAACGGCCATCGCGGCGCGGTGCTCATCGTGAACGTGGAATCGGCTTCGCACATTCCCGCGCTGGCCGAGCCGTGGTTCCTGCTGTTCAACGCAGACTGCGAGTTCCGCATCGTGATGAGTGCGGAGGATTTGCAGCAGGCGGGGTTGGCGGAGATTGGCGCCAAGTGGAAATGAGGTCAGACCCAGAGGCCCTGGCCCCATAGTGCTGCACGCTCGCGATGGTGGTTACGTTTGGTTGCACTGAAACGCACGTTCTCATCTGTGCGTCCCTACAATCGGTGGAACCAAAAACCAGGAGGAGGAAGCAGATGACCCGAGCACAATGGATGGTGGCGGCGGCAATGGCAGCGCTGTGCACCGTTTCGCTGTCGGCGCAGGCCAAGGGCAATGCCGGTGGTGGTTCTGCAGCACATATGAGCAGCCACGGCATGTCCAACACCAACGGCCCCGACAGCCTGGACCGCGATAAAGGCAAGGCGCGTGCGGCAGACCGTGCGCATCAGCATGGCAAGTCCACGCAGCACAAGCACGCGGGCAAGGGCAAGTAAGCGCCGCAACGCAGCAAAGAAAAAGCCGGTCACGCAGACCGGCTTTTTTGTTGCGCGAGCGCTGAGGTCAAAGGCTCAGCAATTGCCCTTCTTCGCCTGTCCAGGCGGGCAGAAGCCATTGCCCGGGCCACCTTGCGGGCGTGCGACCGGACCATCGACCGGCACGTAGACGCAACCGCCCAGCAGCGACGCACCCAAAGACAGGATGAGGATGATGTTCTTCATTGTGTTGTGAGGGGCGGGCTCCGCCCCTTTTTTCCCTGGTTAGAAACTGAAGTTGACCCCGGTCTGGCTGCCGGCCGAAACATTGACCGGATTGCTCAGCGTGGCGCCCGTTGCACTGGTGGCCTGCACCGAATACTGGCCGGCAGATGCCGACACCGCCGACAGCGCGATCGGCAGCGTCGCGCTGTACGTGCCGACCAACGGCGCGGCTGCGGGCAATGCCAGCGAGTACGCGCCGGTATCGAGGTTGGCATTGGTCGAGGTGATCTCGTACGACACCGAGTTCACCGTTTGCAGCGCGCGCAATGTGGCCTGCGCCGATGCGGTGGCCGTGCCCGATGCGGTATTGGTGGTCGAGGCCGGCAGCGTAATCGGCGCGCCCGTGGTGGAGACCGTGGTCGTGGTGCTGGCCGTCACGGGCACGGTGCGGATGATGCCCGTGGCGTGGCCGGTCGGCAGCGTGTTGTCGACGATCACCACGTCATACGCACCATTGGTGCTGCTCTGCACCAGCGGCGACAGCACGAACTTGCCCGTGGCGTCTGCCACCGTGCCGCGGATGACCTGGCCGTTCTGTTCGGCATACACCGTGGCGCCGGCCTGTGCGGTGGGCACGTAGCCCGTGATCGAGCCGCTCACCACCGTGGGCGTTGCTGTGACGACCGGCTTGAGGCTGTAGCCGCCATTGCCCTGCTGCACGATCGATTTGCAGGCATTGAAATCCAGCACCAGATCGACCAGCGTGTTGGGCTGCACCGTGAAGGGATGGATGATCTTGTATCCGCTCTGCGTGCCGCTTGGAGTGGCCAACGCCTGCTCGGTCGACGAGCCCGTCACCACCACGGAATTGGCCAGCGTGTTGCCCTGATTGGGAGACAGCACCAGGCGCAACTGCTGATATTGCCCGGCGGGCAGCGGGGCCGTACCGAGGTCAGTCAGCACGCCGTTGGTGAGCGATAGCAGATCGACCTTCTGAGGCGTGGCCAGCGCGATGTCAGTCCAGCCAGCGTCGGCGTCGGCCGCAGACGCGCTGGCGTTCACGCGCACCTTGTTGACGGTGACGTAGACGTGATCAAAACCGCAGGACGGTGCGTCCGTCATCGAGACATGGAGGGTGCCCGTGCCGGCAGCCGTACCACCATCTCCGCCGCCGCATGCAGCGATAAGGAATGGCAGGGGCAATGCAAGGAGGATGTTCCGATAAGTTGTTTTCATAGTTGTCTCCTCGGTTGGGGGGTGCCCGAAGCATAGTCCCGGCCATGGCACGCACTTTGGTCGAATTGAAACCAATCGTAACGCTGCCTGTGCCGGTTGGCATCGGGCAATGGGAACAACGTTTGGCCTGGTTTTCCCTGACTGTATGGGCGCAACCGTTTGGCGTTGGAGGCCGCGCCCACGGGCATCGCGCGGGCTATTTCTTCACTGCAGCCTGCGCATCGAGGGCCCTCCGGGCAGCGTGAGCGAGCCTGTCAGCGTGACCCTTGCCCCGCCGTTGTTTATGCAGGCGTCTTGGGCGGCCAGTTGTGCGTTTCTGCCTGGCAGTGTTTGCACCACGCGTAGAGCGCGTCGTACATCACCAACCCGTGCTCCAGCATGGCAAGGTCATCGGCAAAGACATGCGACAGGCCCAGCGAAATTGCGTAGAGCCCGCTGGACTGCGGCGTCATGTCGAGCCTCGAGGTATCCGCGCCGCGCACGATGCGCGCAAGGTGCTGCAAGGCTGGATCATCGCCAAGCCGGTATTTGTCGAGAAACGCATCGAAGCTGCACAGCTCGCCCACGTGCGAGAGCTCCACACCCGGAACGTCGTACGGAATGGCGCCGGTGTCACGGGCGAGGCGCAGCACGTCACCCGGTGGCACGTAGAGAAAATCTGGGGTCTCGTCGATGAAGCGGGCGATCAGCCACGGGCAGGCGATACGGTCGATCTTGGGGCGCTCGCGTGTGATCTATTGCATGGCACAACCTCCCGCATGAGTGAACGCGAATCAGTGATGGAGCAGCGGATACAGCCCCAAGCCAAGCAACGCAGCCCCCGCCACAATCACCGGCTCGGGCAGCTTCTTGAACTTCACCAGCAGCAACACCGCCGCCACCGCCAGCAGCGCTGTCGGTACATCGACGATGGAGCGCTTGGCCAGCACGATCACCGCGCCGGTAATGGCGCCCACGGCCGCCGCTGTGACGCCGTCGACAAAGGCCAGGATGGCGGGCAGCTTGCCGTATTTCTTGAAGTACGGCGCCGGCAGGATGGTGAAGAGGTAGCACGGTAGGAACGTGCCGAGGGCGGCCACGCACGCGCCGGGCAGGCCCGCCACCAGGTAGCCAATAAAGCCGACGGTGATGACCACCGGGCCGGGCGTGATCATCGCCACGGCCACCGCGTCGACGAATTGCTTATCGTTGAGCCAGTGGTGCTCCGTGACCACGCCGCCGTAAAGGAACGGCACGATGGCGAGCCCCGAGCCGAATACGAACGCACCGGCCTTGGCGAAGAACGCGCCAAGCTGCGCAAGCAGAGGTGAATCGACTGCGCTCAACAAACCACTGGCGGCCGCGACGGGTGCGACGGCAACCGCGTTCATGCGCCCCTGGCGCAGCCACTTGGGCGGCGCACGCCAGAACCACACCAGAACGCCAGCCGCCAGAAACAGCCACGCCACTTCGGATTCAGTCAACACGGTCACTGCCGCCAGCAACAGGTAGACGGCCCACAGCAGCTTGTCTTTGCCAATGCTCTTGGTGGTGAGTTTGTGCGCGCTGATCGCGATGATGCCGATCACCGCGGCGCCCACGCCGTAGAACACCGATTGCATCCACGTGAGCCCGCCGAAGTGCACATAGGCCCAGCCCAGCGCCACCACCATCAGGAATGAAGGCAGCACGAACGCAATGCCGACCAGCGTGGCGCCAATGATGCGGAAGTGCACGTAGCCAAGGTAGATGGCCAGTTGCGCAGCCAGCGGCCCGGGCGCGAGCTGGGCGAGCGCGAGGCCTTCCTTGTAGTCCGCCTCGGTGATCCACTGGCGCGTTTCCACCAGGTCGCGGCGCATGTAGCCGGCCAGTGCAACCGGGCCACCAAAGCCGAGTGCGCCAAGCCGCAGGAAATACAAGATGAGCTGCCGCAGCGAATACGCGGGACGATCAGGCGCAATGTTCATGGGGTACCTGCACGAGGCATGGCGGCGGTTACACCAGCAGCATAGGCGGATGCCCTGTGCGCAGCAATGTTGTGGACGGCGGCACCTCCCACCAGAGCGCGGAGCACCCGGGGTAGAAACCGATGAGCGCCACAAATCGCGTGTCGTCGTCGAAGACGGCTTTGCGGGACGCGTCGAGTGTCATCTCCATTGCCACACCGCCGCCGCGCGAAAAACCGAGCTGCCCGATGCGCTTGGGGTCGATGCGCGGGTCGGTGCTCAGCAGCTTAAGCGCGAACAGCGCATCGGCGTCGTTGGCGGCGGGGTTCAACTGCGATCGGTTGTCTGTCGTGTAGGCAATGCCGTGCGGGCCATATGAATCCACCACGAACGCGGCCATGCCCATCTGGTTGAACAGCCGCACCCACCGGTCGACGTCTTTCTGCTGCGGCCCGGCCGAACCACGTGAGATGCCCATTGCGTGCAACTGGCCATTCAGGTTTTCGGGCAGATACAGCGTGCCCCAGATGGGCGTGGGCGTCTTGTCGAACTTGCGATGCACCAGTTCCCATTTGCTCTTGGGGGTGACGCTGTTGAAATGGATGCGGCCGGTCGGTTGTGCCGAGAGATCGCTGACGATTTCCTGCGCCGAGGCGGGTACGGAGATCAGCGTCAGAACAAACATGCACAGCATCAACACGCCAATCGGACTCCAGCGCGACGCGTGGATGCGCCAAACGTCCTTTCCATTGCGCAAATCGTTGCAGCTTCTTAAGTCTTCTTTTAAAAGCAGAGAAATGGGCATCGCGGCAATCCTCGGGGCGGCAAAGGACGGCTCGGGGGGAAGACTGGAGCGAGCGGGCTTGCGAGAATCGATGCCTGCCCACGCAAAACGACGTGGTTCGCGGCAACGTTGACGAGGGTTACAAACTGTAGTGACGATGAAAAAAGAGCCGCATCGAGCGGCTCTTCTTATGTCAGCGGCAACGCGCACTTACGCCGCGTTCGATTGTGGCCCGTCGCAGCAGGCTCAGCGCCTCACCACTTTTTGGTCATGGGAGCTTGGCTCTGAGGCGATCTAGCAATGTCGGCGGCAGCGGCACGTACTCCTCAGGAGAGACTCCAAGATGGTAATAAACACGGTCACCATCAAAGAGCATTTGGGGGTAGATATCACTATATGTCCTCTCCGCGACTAGCTTATTTGTTTTTGCGTCATACAGCCTGAACAACGCACCGTCTCGATAAGGAAGATAGCAAATCTCGCCAATATATCGACGAAGGTCATCCACCTCTTTTCTGCACTCATTCGCATATATCCGACTTCTGACAAAGAAAGCGTACTGAGCAACAAGAGCAATGACAAATAGGATAAAAATCGCCTTAATCAGTCTCAATTTCATCCCGCACTAGAGATGTATCTTCTTGTCTGACGTGCTCATTTCGAGTGCCCCTCTTTAGATTCTTCGGTCGGATACAGCAGAAAACCGCCTGGCGGCGGTTTTCCTTGCGCAGGGAGCCTTACTCCACGCCTGCCGCGTCCTCCTTTTTCCTCGACGGTTTGGCAAATCGCACCGACAGTTCCTTGCGGGCGGCATCCAGCCCCTCACCGTGGCCGGCCACCTTGAGGAAGGCATACCCCTCCAAGGCAGCGTTCATTACGTCGCTGCCCAGCGCCAGTTGCGAATCGGCCATCCGTTCGTGAATGCGGCCCAGGCGCATCACGCGGCTGCGCAACAGGTCGAACGCCGCCAGATCGCGGCGCAGCTCTGCAATGTTGAAGTTGGCGGGCAGCACGTTTGGGTTGGCACCGAGCACCTCGACCGCCGTGCGGGCAAACGCTTCGGATTTGCCGCCCATCTTGGTCAGAAACCGACGCTGTTCGATGGTCAGGTCGATCAAGCCGGTGAGCTTGTCTTCCAGCGTCTTCAGCGCGCCGTCCACGGCGGCCAGATCGGTTGCACTGATCTGAAATGAAATCAGGTTTTGCGACATCACATTCCTCTGTTACGGGTTGGCAGCGTCATGCCTCAGGGGCATGACTGCGCGAGAGTGGACGCTGCCCACGCCGTACGCAATGCCAGCCAGCGCTTTTCAGAAAATGCTGATGCAGACCGTGTCCGGAACCACGTCGATGCAGTTTCGAACGCGACACCTCCACGTTCAGTACGTCATGCATGACGTTTGTGGCCCGACACTTGGCGTTCGGAACGCCATGTATGAGGTTCAGAACCGAATCTGATGCGTCTGAAACGCGACCCTATCGCGTTCTGAACGCCATCCCATTGGGTTCCGAACGCCATGGGGAGGGTTCCAAACGCAATCGTTGTGGTTCTGATCTTGGCGAAGGCCGTCGTGAACGCGATGCTCGCTGTTCAGCACGCTTGAGGAAGGTCGCCACGCGTGGAGAGGGTGGGCGAGTACAAGCAAGGTTGGAACGTGAGCGGTAGCGCTCGATCGGTGTAAAGCCGATGTAAAGCCGTCCCTACCGGGTTCGCCCATAAAGGGGGTGCGGCCACACGAGAGTGGCGGCAAGTACTTGTCCTTAGTCCTTGTCGGTTACCGCCGGGGGTCCCAGTCCTCGGCCGCTTTCTCGCATGGCACAAAAGCAGCACCGCGAATACGGCGCCACCGCCTATTGAAGCAATGGGCGGCAGAGGCAGAACAGGTCAGAGTTTGCTCATGCACGTGCAGTGGGGTGTTCCGTGGAACACGGGGCGAGCGCTATTGCTGCTCACGGCTACCTCAGCCCGCATTATCCCCACCTTCCTGCGCCTCACGCTCTTCACGTTCCTCGCGCTCTTCACGGGGCAGGGTCAGCATGCCGGTGTTGTAGACGTACTCATACACCTCGCCGTAGCGGCCCCATTCGATGCCGATCTTGAGCACGCGCTCGGCTTCTTCGGGCTTGAGGTACGCCTCCAGCTCGCGCAGCACGTGTTCTTCGCGGATCTCGCCGTCCTCATTGGCGTCCAGCTCGGCACGGATGTGCGCGGCCAGGGCGACGCGCTCCAGCAGCTTCTGGCCGAACAGCACCTTGCGCTCGGGCGGTTCGGTTTCCATGTAGGTCTTGCCGAACGGCGTGACGATGATGTCGCCGCGTTCGATGGTGGCCAGTTGCAGCAGGGCAAGCGCTTCGCACGCGGGCAGCAGATCGTCGTCGGTCACGCCGGCTTCTTCTGCCAGGTGCGGCAGGTCGGCACGGCCGTTGAACGGCGCTTCGACCAGCAGGTCGAGAATGGCCTCCATCTGGCCGATCTCGGCATCGGGCAGGCGGTAGGCAAGCTGCTCGGCTGCGGGCTCCACGCCCACATGCACGCCCACACGCTCCGGCGAGGTCATGAGGCCATACACCTCGTCGATGAGGTTGCGCACGGCGGCCGAATCGCGGTTGCGCGGGCGCGGGAACGGCACGCGCACTTCGGCGCGGATACGCCCCGGATCGCTCGAGAGGATGACGATGCGGTCCGCCATCATCACCGCTTCTTCAATGTTGTGCGAGACGATGAGGATGCTCTTGATGTTGGTGCGGCGGTCTTCCCACAGGTCGAGCATTTCGTCGCGCAGGTTCTCGCCGGTCAGCACGTCGAGCGCGGAAAACGCTTCGTCCATCAGCAGGAGGTCGGGCTCGGTCACCAGTGCGCGCGCAATGCCCACACGCTGGCGCATGCCGCCAGAGAGTTCGCGGGGCAGGGCGCTGTTGAAGCCCGACAGGCCGATCAGGTCGATGGCCTGTTCAGCGCGTTCTTCCCGCTCGGCCTTGGCCACGCCTTGGGCTTCCAGGCCCAGCTCGACGTTCTGCTGCACCGTCAGCCACGGGAACAGCGCAAACGACTGGAACACCATCGCAATGCCCTGCACGGGGCCGGAGTATTCACGCCCGCGAAACAGCACCTGCCCGCGATCGGCGCGCACCAGGCCCGCCATGATGCGCAGCAACGTCGATTTGCCCGAGCCCGACTTGCCCAGCATGGCGACGATCTCGCCCTGGCGCAGGTTGAGGTCCACGCCTTCGAGCACGGCGCGGTCTGTGTGGTCTGCGGTGCGGAAGATCTTCGAGACGCCGCGCAGCTCCATGACGCTTTCAGCGCTCTGGCTATGGGTGCTGGTGGTAACCATGTGTGTTCTCAGCTAAATAGGTCGTCTTGGAACGTGCTGAAGATCCGTAGCGAGCGCCCCGAGGTTGGCCCGAGACGCGCAGCCGTACATGCGTACGGCGAGCATCGCAGGGTCAAGATCGGGGTGCGCAGCAGGATCATGAGCATGTTCTTACAGGCGGGTGCGCTCTTGCGCGATGTCGTACAGGCGGTTCCACAGCAGCCGGTTGAAGCCGACCACGAACAGGCTCATCACGGCAATCCCGAGTGCAATGCGCGGGAAGTCGCCCTTCGATGTCATCTCGGCGATGTAGCTGCCCAGGCCCGTGGCCACCAGCGTGCGGTCGCCCCAGGACACGTATTCGGACACGATGCTGGCGTTCCACGAACCGCCGGCGGCTGTCACCAAGCCCGTGAGCAGGTTGGGGAACACGGCGGGGATGAGGAAGCGCTTCCACAGCAGCCAGCCGCGCAGGCCGAAGTTGCGTGCGGCCAGTTTCAGTTCGGTCGGGATGGCCGACGCGCCGGCAATCACGTTGAAGAGGATGTACCACTGCGTGCCGAAAATCATCAGCGGGCTCAGCCAGATTTCCGGATTGAGCGCGAAGCGCGCGATGAGCATCACCGCCAGCGGGAACATCAGGTTGGCCGGGAACGCCGCCAGGAACTGCGCCACCGGCTGCGCGATGCGCGCCACGTTCGGGTTCAGGCCGATGCGGATGCCGATCGGCACCCACACCAGCGCGGCCAGCGCGATCAGCAGGATCACGCGCCCCATGGTCAGGAAGCCGAGCCAGAAGACGTGGCCGACCTCGGCCCAGCCCACCTCGGAGCGCACGAACTGCAGCACGTGCGCCACCGCCACCAGTGCGGCCAGGATGATGACGACATCGGCGATGCGGTGCGACCACGGGAAGCGCGGCAGAAAGCCATTGCCGCCAGCAGCCGTGGGCCGCGTGCGTTCGGCACCCCAGGACAGCGTGCGCTCGGCCATCGCGGCGGTACGCTCAAGGAGGGCCTTGACCCATTCAGAGCGGCGCAGCAGGTCAAGCAGCCACGATTGCGGCTCGCGCTCCGACGACATCGTGTCGAAGCGGAAGCGGTCTGCCCAGGCAATCAGCGGGCGGAACAGCAACTGGTCGTACAGGATGATGCCGATCAGCATGGCCAGGATGGCCCAGCCGATGGCCGGCAGGTTCTGCTGCTGGATCGCCAGCGAGATGTACGAGCCGATGCCCGGCAGCTTGATGTCGTGGCCCGACACCGAGATGGCTTCCGACGCCACCACAAAGAACCAGCCGCCCGACATCGACATCATCATGTTCCACAGCAGGCCCGGCATGGCGAACGGCACTTCCAGGCGCCAGAAGCGCTGCCACTTCGACAGGCGGAACACCGTGGCGGCTTCTTCCAGGTCGGTCGGGATGGTGCGAAACGATTGGTACAACGAGAACGCCATGTTCCACGCCTGCGACGTGAAGATGGCGAAGATGGCCGCGCATTCCACGCCGACGAGGTTGCCCGGAAACAGCGCGATGAACCCCGTGACCGTGATCGACAGAAAACCCAGCACCGGAATCGATTGCAGGATGTCCAGCGCCGGCACCATCACCTTCTCAGCCGTGCGGTTTTTGGAAGCGATGGCGGCAAACGCAAACGAGAACGCCAGCGACGCGCCCAGCGCCAGCAGCATCCGGATACTGGTGCGCAGCAGGTAATAGGGCAGCTCAATGATGTCCAGACTCACGTCCAGGTGCTCGCCGGGCGTGTAGGGCACGTTCATCTGCTTGGCGGCATAGGCCACGAGCACGATGGCGGCCAGGATGATCGGCAGCAGCGCCAGGTCAAACCGGTTGGGCGGCGCCGTCAGCAGGTGGCCGAAGTTGACGCCAAAGTTGGTACCGAAGGTGGTACCCAAACGGCCCCGGATGGTGGTTTCGTTGTCGTTCTGCTGCATCTTGGATAACCGGGACGGAAACCGCGGACGAAATTCGGGCGCCTCAAGCCAAAGGCCCAGGCGCAATACATGGCATGGCGTACTACGGGGCTGGGCGCAGTGCTTTTGCGCAAGCGTCGCTTGGCACCCGGCGGCAAGCCGCCTAGTTTACCTTGCGTAACGTCAGAGCCCGCCGCGCGGTTGTCAGTCTGACGACGTCACATTCCAGAAATGTGACAGAGATGCGACAGCGTCGGTTTGTCATGTTTTACCCAACACATCTCCTGCCGTGTTGCACCGGAGGCCCGCCATGTCCGTTATTGCGCAAGTGATCGTTACCGTACAGGGCCGCGTGCAGGGTGTCGGCTACCGCGCTGCCTGTGCGGACCGCGCGCGCCTGCTGGGGTTGCGCGGCTGGGTACGCAACCGCCGCGACGGCGCCGTCGAGGCATTCCTGGCCGGACCCGAGGCCCATGTGCTCAGCATGCGGGAATGGATGTGGGAAGGACCGGACAGTGCGCTGGTCACGCAGCTGGAGGTGGTCACGGGAGAGCATGAGGCGCCGGTCCCCGGTTTTGAGATCCGCCCGACGGTGTAGTTTTCGCCCCGCCGGATCAGTACACGTTCGGCACGATCATCTCTTCCGGCACCGGGTGGCGGATGTACTCGGCGTGGTGCACGCGCTCGGGCAGCAATACCGGCGGATGCGGCACCGGGTGATAAGGCACTTGGCCCAGCAGATGGTGGATGCAGTTCAGGCGCGCGCGCTTCTTGTCGTCAGCCAGCACCACCCACCACGGCGATTCGGGGATGTGCGAGCGCTCGAGCATCGCCTCCTTGGCCTGCGTATAGGCTTCCCAGCGGCGGCGGCTCTCCAGATCCATTGGGCTCAGCTTCCACTGCTTGAGCGGATCATCGATGCGGCTCTGGAACCGCACTTCCTGCTCTTCGTCCGTCACCGAGAACCAGTACTTGACGATCTGGATGCCCGAGCGCACGAGCATCTTTTCGAACTCGGGCACGGAGCGGAAGAACTCGTCGTATTCCTCGTCGGTGCAGAAACCCATCACACGCTCGACGCCGGCGCGGTTGTACCAGCTGCGATCGAACAGGACGATCTCGCCGGCGGCGGGCAGGTGCGCCACATAGCGCTGGAAGTACCACTGCGTACGTTCGCGGTTGGTGGGAGCGGGCAGTGCAGCCACGCGGCACACGCGCGGGTTCAGCCGTTGCGTGATGCGCTTGATGGCGCCGCCCTTGCCGGCGGCATCGCGCCCTTCGAAGATCACCACCAGCCGGTGGCCAGTCTCGATCACCCAGTCCTGCAGCTTGACCAGCTCGCCCTGCAGGCGGAACAGCTCGCGAAAGTACATGCGCCGCGTTTCGCGCGCTTCGTCGCTGATGCCTTCGCCGCCACCGAGCAGGTGGTCGTCGATTTCCATCTCCAGCTCTTCGTCAAGCGTGTCGAGGAGGTCTTCCTGCAGGCGCGCCTGGCGGGCTGCGTCGCGTTCGCTCATGGTGTGTTGCTCCTGCCGATCTTGCGGATATTGCCGATGTTGCCGAGGGGGGCGCTGCGCACGGACAACGCAGTGCAAGTCTAAGCCCGACTAGGTAGCACGGGCATGTGGCAGGGGAGTGACATGGCAGCTTCGCCCATCGCGCCAGGTTTTCGGCTCCCGCCGCTATTGCCCGGCAGCACGCCCGTAATCTGCCTGCGCCGCCGCGTATCCGGCGGACCACAGGAGCTGGAGCTGCCCATGCCGTCCCCATTGCGATCGATCCTAAGCTGCCTCCGTCCGACGCCGCCGGCCGAAGAACACGCCTCCACATCAACCAGCCGCCCGGCCGATCCGGCCGCCCACGCGCCACGCCGTGCGCCAGTGACGTTGCAGGGCTTGGCCAGCTTTGCTGCCCAACGCATGCGTGAGCGGCAGGTCGAGATCAAGGCCTTGGAGCCCGATACGCGCAGGGCGCTGTCCGATGGCGAATGCCAACTGGGCGGTTATGTACACGCCCGGCAGACCGACGGCCGCCCGGTTGAAGGCCGACAACTGGACCGGCTCGTGCGCGCGAACGAAACCGTCATGGAGACCCGCCAAGCCCTGTCGCATGGCCGCGGCAATGTCGTCGACGATATCCATGACAGCAACGGCCAGAGCACGATCCGGGCGGTGGCCGGCCGTGTCGTGAGGACACAGCTTCCATCCAACTACGGTCCAGGGGTCAGCATCGCGGCGAGCGCCATGGCGGCGCAGGCCGGCAACTGCGGCGAACATGCCAACGTGGCGGCGTTTCTGCATGCCGCCAAGCTGGGCAGCGGCGAATACGCGTATGCCGTGGGCAGCACGACAATCGACCACCGCTGGGCGCAGTGGCACGCCGCCAGGGGGCGCGACCCCGACCACGACCTCGTCATGGACCCGTGGGGCAAAGGCCCCGCCATTTTCGCGGTGGATGGTGAGTTTGCTGGCGGCGAGCGCGACGTCGGGATCGAGCGCGAATACGACCAGAGTACGGGTGCCAAGGCCCATGCGGACATGAGCGAACTGCAGCGCGATCACCACCAGCAGATGCAAACGAATCTGCATGTGGCGATGGAGCATCTGGGCCCTGATTTCCGGCTTCGGGACGGTGCAGTCTTTGCCGTCACGCCGGTCATCTCCAGCGAATTCGCAGCACGCGTCAGCCAGAAGATGTCTGCAGCACCGGACGCTGCCAAGTTGGCACCGAAGAACCGACGCCTCGTGCGGCAGGCGAAGGAACGGATACGCACCGGTGAACCCCGGATGGCACCGTTGCGTCAGGAAATCCATGCCACGCAAACGGCGCGGACCTTGGGCGCAAGCGGCGTACGGGAAGTCACGCAGGCGGCTGCTCGCATCGCCCAGGTTGCGGCGGATCTGGAGAACTATCCGCTGGCATCGCATCCAGCGCAGACCGCGCCCGAGAATCTCTAGGCGTACGGCCCGGCCGAGGCGGCCGCGTCAGCTCGACTCGCCTTCCAGCATGAACTTGGCGCCGTCGTCCTGGCCGAGCAGGCGCACCAGCGTGGGCATGGCTTCCTGCAATTGCGCCTTCAGCGTCCACGGCGGGTTGACGATGAACATGCCGCTGCCGTGCAAGCCCAGGCCACCCTCGACCGGGTGCCTGACGGTGAGCGTGACGTGCAGCCAATCCTTGGGGCGCAACTGCTTCAGGCGCGAGGGAAACTGCGCGGCTTCGCGCCGCTGTACAAGCGGATACCAGACCGCATACATGCCGGTGGCGAAGCGCTGCAGGCTGTCCTACAGCGCGTGCACGGTGCGGGCGTAATCCTGCTTGTCTTCAAACGAAGGGTCGATCAGCACCAGCGCGCGGCGCGGCGGCGGCGGCAGGATCGCCTTGATGCCGGCAAAGCCGTCGCCGTCGTACAGCATGACCTTGCGGCCTGCACCACGGAAGTTGTTGGACAGCACCTTGATTTCGGAGCTGTGCAGCTCAAACAGGCGCAGGCGATCGGCGTCGCGCAGCATCTGCCACGCCAGCCACGGCGAGCCGGGGTAGTGCCTGAGTTCGCCGTTGGGATTCAGCTCACGCACCCGGTCGAGGTACGCATCAAGCAGGGGCGGCAGCGTTTCGCCGGCTTCTGCCGCGCGCCACAGCGGCCCAATGCCGGTATCGAATTCGGCCTTCTTCTGCGCCCATTCGTGGTCCAGCGCGTAGAGGCCGGCACCGGCGTGCGTGTCGATGTACCAGAACGGCTTGTCCTTCTGCGTGAGGTAATCGAGCATCTGCACAAGCACGGCGTGCTTGAGGACATCGGCGTGATTGCCGGCGTGGAAGGCGTGACGGTAACTGAGCATCGGCGGGCCATGTGCGCCCGGAGTATCAGGCGCGGGCAGAGAAAACGGTAGGCGCGAATCCTACCACCGCGCGGGATGCGTCCCCAGGGGTACGCTCGGCAGCGTCCAGTGCGGCGGCGTGTCGGAAAGCTGCCCCGCGTGGCGCAGCGCCGTGAGCGCGCCAAAACCAGACGGCGACGTTTCCAGATACGCGCCGATATCTTCATAGCGCGGGTCCGTCGCATCAAAGCCGTTGGCCATGCGGCCGAAGCTGCGCAGCCAGTGCGCCGTCTGGGCGAGCGACACACGCACGTGCCAGCTGCCGCCCTCCGTCATGCGGCGTGCGAGCGCAGTCATGGCGCCGGCGGCCATGAGGTAGCCGGCGCCGTGATCCAGCGCCTGCGCGGGCAGCGGGCGCGGCTTGGCATCGCTGGCCGCTTGCGCTTCGGCCCAGTTGAAACCGCTGGCGGTCTGCACGAGCGAATCGAAGCCTCGGCGATTGGCCCAGGGGCCGTCATAGCCGTATGCGCACAGGCTCACGTAGACGATGCCGGGGCGCAGCGCGGCAACCTGCTCCGGACCAAACTCCAACGCAGCCAGGCCACCGGGCCGATAGCCCTGCACGAAGATATCGGCGTCGCGCAGCAGCGTGCGGAGTTGGTCGGCACCGGCCGCATCGCGCAAGTCGAGCTGCGCAGAGCGCTTGCCACGGCCGGTGTCGATCACCAGCGGTGGGATGGCCGGCAGATGCGGCGCCGTAACGAGCAGCACATCCGCCCCATGCGCTGCGAGCGTCCGGCCGCAGACGGGCCCCGCAATCACGCGCGTGAGATCCAGCACGCGCACGCCCGAGAGCGGTCGGCCGTCGGCATGCGCCGGCAGCGGCTGCGGTGGCGCGTCGCCAATGCGTTCGATCGTCATCAGCGGCTGGCTTGCGACGGCAATGCCTTGCGGGTGCGCGTCCCACTCTTCAAACGTGCGCGCGGCGGTGACGACCATGCCCGCCTGCGCGGCCGCCTCTTCAAACGCTTCGGCCTGCCATTGGTTCAACGCGGCGGCTACAGCGGCCCGGTCATACGCGCAGCCGAGCAGCTTCAGCACACCGTCACGGTGATGCGCAAAGTTGGTGTGCAGGCGCACCCAGCGGCCATCGCCGCAGCGATAGAGCCCAGCGATCTTGTCCCACGGTTCGGGCGGTAACTGCCCGTCGACACGGAAGTAGCGCTCGGAGCGAAATTCCAGCGCGGCGTGGTGCATGTCGACCGATACGATTTGCTGCCGCCCGCTGCGCAACGTGTCGACCTGTGCGGCCGCCAGTGCAGCGGCGGCAATGGTGCTCTGCGCCAGTGTGCCCACGGCAAACGACGACGGCAGCGCCGGCTCGGCGCCCGTGAGCGTGGCGCGCGACAGCACATCGGCCGGCTGACCGAGCACGGTCCACAACTGGCCGAGTGCGCTTGTGGCGCTGACAGTCTGCATGGAAGGATCAACCACATCAGCAACGGGTGACGGCATGGCGGGGCTCCGCGAGCGAGGTGCGCCCATTACAGTCCTGTGCGGCCGATAGCGTCAACATTGACTAGACTGATCAACCTCGATTGCCGTCCACTTCATCCGGCCCGATGACCGCCTACCTCAATGCCGCCGAAGCCGCCGAGCGCCTGCGCGTCTCGCGCCCCACGCTGTATGCCTATGTAAGCCGCGGGCTGCTCGCGGCGTACCCGTCGCCCGACGGACGCGGCAGCCGCTATCGCGAGGCCGATGTGGCGCGGCTTGCCGATCAGCGTTCCGGCGGACGGCGCCCGCGCCAGGTGGTGCGCCATGCGCTGGACTGGGGCCTGCCCGTGATGGAGTCGGCCATCACGCTCATCGATCACGGGCAGTTGTTCTACCGCGGCATGCCGGCTCTGGAACTGGCCAAACACGCCACGCTGGAAACCGTGGCGGCGCGGCTGTGGCAGTGCGAAGAGGCGGCCGCCTTCAACACGTCTGCCCCGTTGTTGCCGAAAAGTTGGTACGCGGCGCTCACGTCGCTGGCAGACGCGGACATCCGCCAACGCTGCATGGCGTTGTGCGCGCTCGCCCTCCCGGCGCTGGATGAAGCCGCGTGGCGGCAGGACGCTGCACGCACGGCGCGCGATGCCGGGGCGCTGCTGCGCGTCGTGTTTGCCGCCATGCTCGGCCGCAAGCCCGATGCCGCGCCCGTGCACCTGCAATGCCAGGCGGCGTGGAATGTTGACGCGCACGCCGCCCAGGCCATCCGCGTCGCCTTGGTGCTGTGTGCCGATCACGAACTCAATGCCTCGAGCTTTGCGGCGCGCGTGGTGGCATCGACCGGCGCCAGCCTGGGCGCCGTGGTCAGCGCCGGGCTGGCCGCGCTCACCGGTGGCCGGCATGACGGCACCACGGCGCGTGTGGAGGCGTTACTGGACGAGCTGGAAGGGGAGCGCTCCGTGACAACGGCATTGCGCCGACGGCTGGATCGCGGCGATACGCTGCCGGGCTTTGGCCACCCGCTGTATCGCAAGGCCGACCCGCGCGCGGATGCGATCCTGGCGCAGTTGCCGAAGACGGGCGCGGTGCGCAAGCGGCTGCAAACCGTGATGGATGCCGTGGCCGGATTGACGGGCGATGGGCCATCGGTGGATTTCGCGCTGGTGGCCACCCGGCGTGTGCTGGCGCTGCCGGAAGGTGCCGGCTTTGGCCTGTTTGCAGCGGGGCGTACGGCAGGGTGGATTGCACACGCGCTTGAGCAGCGCGCGGCAGGGCAGTTGATCCGCCCGAGAGCCGCCTATGTGGGGCCGATGCCAGCCGCGCCGGACACACCGGCGGGCCGCATCATTCGCGTGAGGTAACGACGCAGGCCGAGGGTCAGGCCTGCGGAATCTCGATCTTCACCTCCAGCACTTCCAGGTTGTCCTGGCGCTCGAGGTTCACCTTGATGTCGTCGTTGCCGATCTTCACGTATTTGGAGATCACCGCCACCAGCTCGCGTTGCAATGCGGGCAGGTAGTCGGCCGGAGCACCGCCGCCGGTGCGTTCATGGGCGAGGATGATCTGCAGGCGTTCCTTGGCAACGCTTGCAGTCTTCTTCTTCTCGCCCAGCAGGAAAGACAGAATCGACATTGAGGCGTCTCCTTACTTGCCGCCGCCGAACAGGCGCTGCAGAAAACCGGGCTTGTTGTATTCGACGTAACGGAGTTCCTTCTCCTTGCCCAGGAAACGGTCGATCACGTCGTGGTAGGCGTTGGCCACGTCCGAGCCCTCCAGGTGGATGGCGGGCAGGCCCTGGTTGGATGCCTGCAGCACGGCTTCCGATTCCGGAATCACGCCGATCAGCTTGATGCGCAGGATTTCCTGGATGTCGCTCAGCGACAGCATCTCGCCTTCGGATACGCGCTTCGGGTTGTAGCGGGTGAGCAGCAGGTGTTCCTTGATCGGCTCCTTGCCTTCCACCGCGCGGCGCGACTTGGACGACAGGATGCCCAGGATGCGATCGGAGTCACGCACCGAAGACACTTCCGGGTTCGTCACCACGATGGCCTCGTCGGCAAAGTACATCGCCATCAGCGCGCCCGATTCGATACCGGCCGGCGAATCGCAGACGATGTATTCGAAGCCCATTTCCTTCAGGCCTTCGATCACCTTCTCGACGCCTTCACGCGTGAGCGCATCTTTGTCGCGCGTCTGCGAAGCGGGGAGGATGAAGAGGTTTTCGCACTTCTTGTCCTTGATGAGGGCCTGGTTCAGGTTGGCCTCACCGTGGATCACGTTGATCAGGTCATACACGACGCGGCGCTCGCAGCCCATGATGAGGTCGAGGTTGCGCAGGCCGACGTCGAAGTCGATGACGGCGGTCTTGTGGCCGCGCAGCGCAAGGCCGGCAGAGAACGCCGCACTGGTGGTCGTCTTGCCGACGCCGCCCTTGCCGGAGGTGACTACGATGATCTTGGTCATGGCTCGTATATCGAAAAGTTAAATCGCTCGGCGCACGGGGTGCGTCACTTCATCCGCAACGGTTCGAAAACCAGCGTGTTGTCCGCGAGCCGGACCTGCGCAGGCTTGCTGGCGTAGGCGTCGGGCCACGGGGTTTCGCCGGTGCGGTAGATGCCGGCGATGGAAATCAGTTGAGGCTCCAGGCACGTGCAGAAGATGCGCGCGTCCAGGTTGCCCTTCACGCCTGCCAGCGCGCGGCCGCGCAGCGAGGCATACACGTAGATGTTGCCCTCGGCGATCACCTCGGCGCCGTCGCTCACCAGGTCGAGCACGACGAGGTCGCCGCGCGCATAGATGCGCTGGCCGGAACGCAGGGGGCGATCGACGATCATCGTGCCGGGCTGCATGGCTACGGCGTCGACGGCGGGAACGGCGGGGGTAGGGGCAGGTGCTTCTGCGGCTTGGGCGTGTTCGGGCGCATCCTGTGCGTCCTTGCCGTCCTTCTCACCGCGCGGGCGGCGGCCGTGGCTGTCTAGCAGTGGCAGACCAAAGGCCTGGGCCCACTCGGCCTGCTCGGGGCTGGCCACCACACCGATCGCATGGGCACGCAGCGCGGTCAGGGTCTCCACCAAACGGTCGATGGGCAGGCGCTCGTCTTCAGCCAGGCGGCGCACATCGATGGCGATCACGTCGTTGGAGAAAAACTCCGGCGTGTCGGCAAAGCGTCGCGTGAGTTCGGCGGCCAAGGCGTCCATGTCGGCGGTGCGCGGCGACAGCAGCAGGGCATCGACGGTGCCGCTGCGGATCTCGAACAGCGGCGCTTTCTTCTGGGACATAGAACGGCTACGCGGAAAAATGGGCTCATTCTAACGTTGTTGACGAAACGCCTTGGATTTTTTGGCCCCGCCGCTCCGCCATCCGGCTGAGACCCCGCAACCGGCGCTGTTCTACACGCGGCCGAGGCCACGCGTAAATGTCATGCGACGGTCACAGCATCGTCATGCACGCTTTTGATACTTCTCCGCTTCTGTGCCCCCCGGCCCAGACTGTTGTCCTCTCGCGTTGCGCAAACGGTTCCCCCGATTCTGCGTGCGCGTCTGCGTGTCATTCGCTTCATCAGCAAATCGCATTCAGCAGTTCGTAGTTCGCAGACCAAAAAATAAACTTCAGGGAGAAGTTCATGCGAGTCCGACCGTTGTGTTCGGCGGCGTTGCCGCTTGCTGTTGTGTTGTCGATGTCGTTGGCTGCCTGCGGCGGCAGCGGCGATAGCCCATCCACCGGCAGCGCCACGCCTGCCGTCAGCGCCGCCCCTGCAGGCACCATGGCCACGCTGGCCGTGCTGGAAACGACCGATCTGCACACGAACGTGCTGTCGTACGACTACTTCAAGCTCGCGGCCGACAACTCGCTCGGCTTCGAGCGCGTAGCGACGCTCATCAACCAGGCGCGCACGCAATTCCCGAACACGCTGCTGCTGGATAACGGCGACACCATCCAGGGCACCGCGCTGTCGGACTACCAGGCCATGGTCAGCCCCATCACGTGCGACCAGACGCTGGCGATCTACAAGGTGATGAACGCCGCCAAGTACGACGGTGGCGGCATCGGCAACCACGAGTTCAACTACGGCCTGCCGTATCTGTCGCAAGTTACGGGCAATACGTTCAACGTCGATGGCCTGCCCGATCCTGCCACGCAGAAGAAATGCGCGGGCCCGAACTTCCCGCAGGTGCTGGCCAACGTGATCAGCGCCAAGACGAATGCGCCGCTGTTCCAGCCGTACACGATCATCACCAAGACGGTGACGGCCACGGCGCCGGACGGCAGCACGATCACCGCGCCGGTCAAGGTCGGCATCATCAGCTTTACGCCGCCCACCATCACGAGCTGGGACAAGCGCTGGCTTGACGGCAAGGTCTACACCGTCGGCATCAAGGAGACCGCCGCCAAGTACATCCCGGAAATGCGCGCGAAGGGTGCCGACCTGGTGGTGGCGATTTCGCACGGCGGGCTGGATAACTCGACGTATTCGCCGACGATGGAAAACGGCAGCTGGTGGCTGTCCACGGTGCCGGGCATCGATGCCATGTTGATCGGCCACTCGCACCAGCTTTTCCCGGATGCGAAGAGCACCGTGAGCCAGTTCAACCTGCCGGGTGTGGATAAGGTGGCCGGCACCGTGAATGGCGTGCCGACCGTGATGGCGAACTACTGGGGCAAGCACCTGGGCGTCATCAAGCTGGGCCTGACGTTCAACGGTACGAACTGGGCTGTCGACAAGACGCAGACCACGGTGGAAGCGCGCTCGATCCAGAACGCTGACAAGACCTACGTAGCCGCTGATCCGACGGTCTCGGCCGCCATCGCCACCGAACACCAGGCGACGATCAACTACGTGAAGACGCCGGTGGGCAGCACCGACTTCAACATGAGCACGTACTTCGCCGACGTGGGCGACCCCGGCGCGATCGAAATCGTCAACCAGGCGCAGGCCGATTACGTGTCGGCGTACATCCAGGCGAACCTGCCGCAGTACGCATCGCTGCCGGTGCTGTCGGTGAGCGCACCGTTCAAGAGCGGTTTTGGTGGTGGGACAGATTTCACCGACGTGGCGGCCGGCCCGCTGGCGATCAACAACGCGGCTGACCTGTACCTGTATCCGAACACGGTCTACGCGGTGAAGGTGGCAGGCTCCGACATCAAGAACTGGCTGGAAACGGCGGCCAAGCGCTTCAACACCATCGACCCGACGCAAGCGACGGTGCAGAAGCT
>JABLTH010133804.1_pt1 | contig 33690 bp, 20 predicted proteins | sample 7875711 | NCBI WGS metagenome assembly JABLTH01 (sample SAMN14941262, study PRJNA633318) | bioreactor metagenome | isolation source: bioreactor | place: China | collected 2019-03-05 | reverse complement strand
TGGCGGAGTACCCGCTGCTGCTCGACGGCCTCCTGACCCCCGAGGAGATCCACGCGCGGAAGCTGGGGCATCACCGGCTGGCGTACGCGACGCCCGCCTGATCCGGACCGTCAAGAATCTGGCGATGCCCCGCCGCGTTTGACGTGTCGCGGGCGGGTTGCGGCGCCTGCGGCGCCGTGACCCGCCCCTACACCGCCCCTACACCGCCCCTGTGCCGCCCCTGTGCCGCCCCTGTGCCGCCCCGCAGTGAGGCATGTTTCTTGCTTTGTTCTGTCCGGACCGTGTGTCCCATGGGGGCCGGATGAGCACGACCGCGAACGACGCGCGCCACGAGATCGAGACCCACGCACCGCCGCGGCCCGCGTCCGCGGAGGTGACCGCCGTCCTCGCCTACGGGCGGGTCGTGCGCGCGGAGCCCGGGGTCGCACTGCCCGAGGGCGCGATCTCGAGCGCGACCTTCGAGCAGCACCTCGTCGAGCTGGGGCGCGTGTTCCGCCTCGTCGGGATCCACGAGTTCCTCGGCCTCGTCACCGCCGACCGCGGCGACGCGCGGCCGCGCGTGCTCCTCACCTTCGATCGGGGCGACCGCGCGTTCTACGACAACGCCTACCCCCTGCTCTGGAAGCACCGCACGCCGGCCGTGCTCTTCGTCGAACCCGCGGGCGAGAACGCGCTGACCGACGCGCCGTGCGAGGAACTGATCGCGGGCGGCCTGGTCCACGTCGCCCCGCAGGCGCAGATCGTGGTCGACGACCGCGTGGCGTTCGCCTTCACGACGAGCGGCGGCTTCCTCGGCCCGGGTTACCTCGCCGCGGCGTTCACGGACCAGGGCCGCACACTGCCGCGCTTCGCAATCGGCGAGATGCCGGCCGAGACGCTCGTCACGAACCTCGCCGCGCGGGTGCTCGAAGCCGGCGTGCCCGCGTGGCTCGCGACGCTGCCGCCGCGCGCCGCCTCCGGGCCGCGGTCGGTGACGTACCACGACGTGCGCGGCGCGGACGCGTGGCGCGCGGAACTCGCACGGCTCGGCGCGGCGGTGCCGGCGCCGCTGCCGGGCGCGCGCCCCACGCGGCGCCACGTCGTCATCCCGCAGCTCGTCGGCGGCAGCCTGCTCTTCTGCGCGCGCGAAGGGCTGATCGGCCACGCGCTGCGGCTGCGCGGGGCGGACGTCACGTTCGTGCTGTGCGACGGGCACCTCGCCTGCGACGCGCGCACCTTCGATGTCGAGCCCGCGGGCGGCTGCAACGCCTGCTTCGAGGAGGGCGCCGCCCGCCTCGCCGAGTTCGGCCACCGCGTCGTCCGCGCGAGCGAGTTCGCGCACCCGGACACGCTGACCGCGCTGCGCGTCCGCGCGCGGCAGACCCCGGCGGACGGGATCCTGCGCGCCTCGCACGGCGGCGTGGACCTCGCGCCGCACGTGTTCGCCTCCGCGTTGCGCTACTTCCGCGCGGGCCAGTTCGAGGCCGACGATCCCGCGTTCGCGGAGGTCGCCCGCGAGTACCTCGCGACGGCCAGCGTCTCGGCGGAGTGCACGCGGCAGATCCTGCGCACCCTGCGGCCCGACGCGCTGTTCATGTCCCACGGCATCTACGCGACCTGGGGCCCGTGGGCCGCGATGAGCGCCGCGATGAACGTGCCCTACGCGACCTACATGGGCGGCTGGCGGCGGAACACGCTCGTGTGCCAGCACAACGCGCCGCGCACCTGGAACTGCAACGACATCTGGCCGGGCTGGCGCGACGTGCCGCTCACCGCTGCGCAGGAGCGGACGATCGACGAGTACTTCCGCTCGCGCGAGGACAACAGCGCGGACTACTTCCAGTACATCCGCGGGCTCGAGCGCGACCGCGCCGGCTTCATGCAGCGCCACGGCATCGACCGCACGCGCTGGCGGCGCGTCGCCGGCGTGTTCACCAACGTCGCGTACGACTCGGCCGAGTACCGCCACGACGGCGTGTTCCCCGACATGTTCGAGTGGATGTGCGCGGTGGTGCGCTACGCGGCGAACCACCCCGACGTGCTGTTCCTCGTGAAGGCGCACCCGGCCGAGGTCACGTTCCACGAGTGGACACCCGGCGCGTGGCGCACGGCGGAGTACCTCGCCTCGCACGTGGGCGCGCTGCCCGCGAACGTGCGCATCGTCCCGCCCGAGGACAAGGTGTCGCCGTACGTCGTCTACGGACTGCTCGACTTCGGGCTCGTGCACACGTCGTCGGTCGGCATCGAGATGGCGATGCAGAACCTGCCCGTGCTCACCACCCGCATGGGCATGCACTACGACCAGCCGGGCCTCGTGACGATCCCGGAGAGCCGCGCGAACTACTTCGAGCTCCTCGCGCGCCTGATCGACGACCCCGCGCCGTACCGCCCCGACCTCGATGCCGTCCGGCGCTACGCGTACACGATGTACTACCGCAAGTCGCTGCCGTTCGAGCCGCTCGAGCTGACGGGCTGGGAGCCGGTCGCGTGCTGCGTGGACGACCTGCGCGACCTCGCGCCGGGCCGCTTCCCGGGCCTCGACGTGCTGTGCGACGCGATTCTCGAGGGCCGGCCGTTCGCGATGCCTGACTGACGCGGCCTCAACGCCGCGCGGCCTTCACCGTGCGGATCACGGCGGTGTGCACGACGCGGTCGTGCGGCATGCGGCGGTTCGGGTCGTGCCACATGTCGCGCAGGCTGACGAAGAACGTGCCGGGGACGTGCAGGTACCCGGCGAAGCGCTCGAGCGACTCGCCCCACGAAAGCGGCTCGCCGTCGAGACGCACGACGCGCAGGCCGGCGAGCCACTTGCCGACGGTCGCGCCGCGGCGCGTGAAGAACGCGAAGTAGAGCGCCGGCACGCCGAGCAGCACGATCACGCGCACGCCGCGCGGGATCAGCTTCTCGACCTTGAGCATGACGGTCTTCGGCGCGAGGTCGGGCTCGTGGCCCTCCTCGGGCAGGATGCTCATCCCGAAATTGATGTCGTAGCCCGCGAGCAGGTCGGCGGCCTTGTCGAGATCGCCCTCTTCCACCGCGGCCGCGGCGGCCGGCGGCAGGCCCCGCGCTTCCTGTCGCGCGAGCAGCGGCGCCATCGCGCGCAGGAACCCGTGCTCGCCCAGCGTCCGTTCCGCGGCGCCGTGCCCGCTCACCGCGAGGCGCAACGCGGCGTAGGCCGCCGGGTCGTCGTGATGGAGGAACGCCGCCGCGGCCCCGAGCCCGACGGCGAGCGTCGGCACGATCAGGAGCAGGGCGTCGAGCACGAAGGCGAGGATGCGCCGCCACGGCGCGCCGAGCTCGGCGCCGACGTACTCGGGCAGGACGTGCAGCGGGTGATCGGAGATCCGGCGGGTGGCCATGGCGCAGATGCTCGCCCGGTCCGCCCCGCCGGGTCAATCGACGTCGCGCGCGGTCAGGCGACGCCGGGGATCGAGATCAGGCGACCCCCGGGATCGCGGTCAGGCGACGCCCGGGATCGGCGTGCCGTCCTTGAGGTTCAGGTACACCGCGGCCTGGAAGATCGTCTTGAGCGTGGCCTGTACCAGCCCGAGCACGAGGAGGTACACGACCGCGAGCCCGACCGCGGCGAGCAGCACCACGATCCCGGTCGTCGACCACGAGACAACCGCGGCGAACACGACGCCGAGCGCGATGCCGGCGAACGCCGGGATGCCCAGCAGTGCGAACAGCAGGCCGAAGCTGACGGCGCCCACGAGCTGTTCGGCCCACGAGCGGCGCAGGAGTTCCGCGCTGCGGCGCAGCGCCGCGAGCGGGCCGAGGTTCTCGGCCACGAGGAGCGGCACCACGAGGAAGCTCGCGACCGAGAACGCGATCCCGAGCAGTCCGGCCACGATCCGGCCGAGGAGCTTCGACTTGTCCTCGATCATGCGCAGGACCAGGCCGACGGTGGCCGACACGATCGCCCATCCGGCGATGGCGGGCAGGCGCGAGGCCGCGTCCCGCAGGCCGACGGACGCGCCGGACGGCTCGCCGCGCAGGCGGCGCACCGCGCAGGAGACGAGGGCCGTGTTGAAGAACGTCGCGACGAAGTAGTTCGCAAACAAGTACACGAAGAGGATGCCGTAACCGAACATGCCCCCGACGCGCGGCACGCCGGCGCGCACGATCTCGCCGGCGATCAGCGGCACGAGGAACACCGCCAGCACGGCCGCGCTCGCGATCGCCGAGAGGAGCGGCAGCACGAGCAGGGTCTTGTCCTGCGCGAGCACGTTCCACGAGTAGCCCATCAGCTGCCAGGTGCGGCGGATCCGGTCCATGGGGAGTCCCCCTTCTGCCGCGGGAAGGTACGCGGCGCCGGCCCGGATGTACAGCGGCGGCCCGACGAACGGCGGACGGACGCCCATGAACGGCCCCCCACGGTCCCCATGCCGCGGCCGGGCCGCCCGCGCGTGCGTTTCCGCATGCCGCGGAACGTGCGCGATTCGTGCGGTTCCGAATGCAGGCTGGACGGGCCGGGGGCGGTAGCGTTCTCCCTGCGATAGGAGGCACTCCGCATGCCACGCCGTCACGCTCTCCGGGACGTCATCCTGCTCCTGCTCGTGCTCGTGACGTTCGCAGCAACGTCCGCCCTCGCGCAGGAGGTCATCGACCTGTCGGTCACCCGCGGCGCGGGTCCCGCGATCGACCTCGCGTGGACGGGCGGCAGCCCGAACTTCGCGGTGTACCGTTCGACGACGCCGGGCGGGGTGATCGCGCCGTCCAACTTCCTCGGGCAGACGAGCACGTCGACGTTCACGGACGCGCCGCCCCCGGGGGCCGCGTATTTCTACGTCGTGCTCGGCTCGGACTGCACGTCGCAGCCCGATCCGCCCGACATGAGCTTCATCGACTCGAACTGCGACGGCATCGACGGCGTCGCGGCGACTTCGATCTTCGTCGACGGGTTCAGCGGCAGCGACGCGAACGCGGGAACGAAGAACGCGCCCGTGCAGACGATCGCGCGCGGCCTGTCGCTCGCCAACGCGACGGGCGCCGCGGTCCTCGTCTCGCAGGGCACCTACGCCGAATCGGTGTCGGTGCAGAGCGCCGCGGGGATCTTCGGCGGTTACAGCGCGGCCGGCGGCTGGACGCGCGGCCTCGCGAACACGACGACGATTTCGTCGGGGCTCAGCACCGGGGTCCTGCTGCTGAACGTGCCCGGCCCGGTCGAACTGCAGCTCCTCACGGTGCGGTCCGGCAACACGCCCGGCTTCGGCCAGCCGTCGTACGCGATGCGCGCCGTCGGCGTGACGCAGGCCAAGGTCACGAGCTGCTCGCTCTTCGCGGGGAACGGGACCACGGGCGGCGCCGGGTCGAACGGCAGCGACGGCGCGGCCGGTGCCGCGGGCGCCGGCGGGCAGGTCGGTTGCCTGGGCTGCAGCGCGAATGGCGCCGGCGGTTCGCAGGGGACGTGCGTCCCGTTCGGCGGCAGCGGCGGGAACGGCGGCCTCGGACTCCAGAATGGAACCGCCGGCGGGAACGGTTCGGGGAACGCGCCGGGCGGACCGGGCGGCTCCTTCGTGTCGTGCGGCAACACTCCCGTTCCCGGTGCGAACGGCTTCGCGGGCGCGATCGGCAATTCGGCCGCGAACGGGAGCGGCGGCTCGGGCACGGGCTCGATCTCCAGCGGGTTCTGGAGCGCGAGCACCGCGCCCACTCCGAACAACGGCGCCGACGGCGGCGGGGGCGGCGGTGGGGGCGGCGGGGCGGGCGGCCAGTCCGGCTTCCTGTGCACTGTCTCCAACCGTGGCGCGGGCGGCGGGGCCGGCGGCTGCGGCGGACGCGGCGGCACCGCGGGCCGCGGCGGCCAGGGCGGCGGCGCGAGCTTCGCGGTCCTCCTCTCGAACTCGAACGTGACGTTCGCGTCGACGCAGCTCGTGACCGGCAACGGCGGCAAGGGCGGCAACGGCGGCAACGCGGGAGCCGGTGGAAGCGGCGGCACCGGCGGAACCGGCGGCGCGGGCTCGGGCGTCGACTACGCCGGCGGCGGCAACGGCGGCAAGGGCGGCAACGGCGGCAGCGGCGGACCGGGCGGCGGCGGCGGCGGCGGACCGGTGGCCTGCGTCGCGTGGACGGGGACGTCGACGTTCAACACCCTCGGCTTCACCTGCACGCTGGGTGCGGCCGGCTTCGGGGGCCAGGGCGGCACGTCGTCGCAGGGCGGCGTGGGCGGCTCCGGCCTCACCGGTCCGGCGGCAGCGACGCTGCAGTATTGATCGTGATCGCAGACCGGGCGGGTTACGGCGCCTGCGGCGCCTAAACCCGCCCCTACGATCCGCGCAGACCGGGCGGGTTACGGCGCCTGCGGCGCCTGAACCCGCCCCTACAGGAGACCCTTCGGCCGCGGGGCGCGGGCGCGGGCGTGCCTCTACAATGCGGCCCCATGTCGAAGCCGCGCGTTCTCGTCCTGCACACCGGTGGCACGCTGGGCATGCGCCCGCGGCACCCGGATCGTGCGCTCGCGCCCGACGAGTTCGGCGCGACGATCGTCGCGCAGGTGCCCGAGCTCGCGGAGCTGGCCGACGTCACCCCGCGCGTGTTCTGCAACATCGACTCGTGCGACGTGACGCCCGAGCACTGGGTCGCGCTGGCCCACGAGATCGAGCACGCGGTCGACGAGTTCGACGGCGTCGTCATCACGCACGGCACCGACGCGATGGCCTACACCGCGTCGGCGCTGTCGTACCTCCTGCGCGACCTGCCCCGCCCCGTGATCCTGACCGGCTCGCAGCGTCCGCTCGCGGACCCGCGCTCGGACGGGCGCGCGAACCTCGTCGGCGCGGTCGACCTCGCGACGCGACCGGTCCCGGAGGTCGGGATCTGGTTCGACGGCATGCTGCTGCGCGGCAACCGGACGACCAAGCGCAGCTCGTTCGCCTACGCCGCGTACCGCTCGCCGAACTTCCCGCCGCTCGCGGAAATGGGCACGCACCTGCGCGTCAACGTCGAGCCGCGCACGCCGCAGGGACGCTGTGCGGTGGTCGGCGCGTTCGACCGGCGCGTGGCCGCGCTGCGCGTGCTGCCCGGCCAGCCCGCCGAACCCCTGGCCGCGCTCGCCCAGACGCCGATCCGCGCGGTGCTGCTGCAGGCCTTCGGCGTGGGCAACCTGCCCGTGGTCGACCGCGCGATCATCGACGCGGTGTCCGCGCTCGTGAACGCGGGAATCGTCGTCGCCATCGGCTCGCAGTCGATGCACGGCCGTGTCGACCTGCAGCTCTACGCAGGGGGACGGCTCGCGGCGGACGCGGGCGCGGTCGGCATCGGCGACATGACCGTCGAGGCGGCTTCGGTGAAGCTCATGTACCTCCTCGGGACCTACGGCACGGCGCGCGAGGTGCGCGACCGGCTGCTCGTGCCGATCGCGGGCGAGGTCACGCCGTGAGCGCGAGCGCCAGCGCGAGGGCGAGCCGCCCGTGAGCGCGCACGTCCAGTGCCGCGGCCTCACGCTCGCGCTCGGTGACGCGACCGTGCTCGACGGGGTCGACCTGCAGGTCGTGCCGGGCTGGCGCGTCGGCCTCGTCGGCCCGAACGGCGTGGGCAAGTCGACGCTGCTGCGCGTCCTCGCGGGGCTGCAGCCGCTCGATGCGGGCGCGGTCACGCTCGCGCCGCCCAACGCGGAGGTGGGCTACCTCCCGCAGGAACCGGACCGCTCGCCCGACGAGAGCGTCCTCGAGTTCCTCGGGCGCCGCACCGGCGTGGCCGCGGCCTCGCGCGAACTCGACGACGCGACGCACGCCCTCAGCACGGGCGAGCCGGGCAGCGACGACCGCTACGCGCACGCGCTCGAGCACTGGCTCGCGCTCGGCGGCGGCGACTTCGACGCGCGCGTCGGCCCCGTGTGGGCGGAGCTGGGTCTCGCGGAGGCGCTCTTCGCCCAGTCGATGGCGACCCTCTCGGGCGGCGAGGCGGCCCGCGTCGGGCTCGCGGCGCTGCTGCTCGCGCGGTTCGACGTGTACCTGCTCGACGAGCCCACCAACGACCTCGACCTCGACGGGCTCGAGCGGCTGGAGACGTGGGTGCGCGGTGTCGCGGCGCCGGTCCTCCTCGTCAGCCACGACCGCGAGTTCCTGCGCCGCACGGTGACGCACGTCGCGGAGCTCGACGAGTTCACGCACAAGCTCGCGCTGTTCGCGGGCGGGTGGGAGGCGTACCTGGTGGAGCGCGACGTGAGCGCGCGCCACGCACGCGAGCGCTTCGAGGACTACGCGGCGCGCCGCGACGACCTGCTCGCGCGCGCCCAGCGCGAGCGCGAGTGGGCCTCGCAGGGCTTGTCCAAGGCGAAGAAGAAGCCCGACGACAACGACAAGATCGCGAAGAACTGGAAGGTCAACCAGACCGAGCAGCTCGCCGCGAAGGCCGCGCGCACCGAGCGCGCGATCGAGCGGCTCGAGGTCGTCGAGGAGCCGCGCGAGCCGTGGCAGCTCAAGCTGTCGTTCGGCGAGGCCGCGCGCAGCGGCGACGTCGTGGTGCGCCTCGACGAGGCCGTGGCGCACAACGGCGCGTTCACGCTCGGCCCGCTGTCGCTGACCGTCAACGCGGGCGACCGCGTGGCGATCGTCGGCGCGAACGGCAGCGGCAAGAGCACGCTCCTCGACGTGATCCTCGGCCGGCGCGCGCTCGACGGCGGCACGCGCTGGTTCGGGCCGGGCGTCGTCCCCGGCGAGCTCGAGCAGCGGCGCGGACAACTGGCGGACGGGCGCTCGCTGCTCGACGCGTTCCTCGGCGCGACCGGGCTGCTCGTGCCCGACGCGCGCACGCTGCTGGCCAAGTTCGGACTCGGCCCCGACGACGTGTTCCGATCCACGGCCTCGCTCTCGCCGGGCGAGCGGACGCGCGCGGTGCTCGCGCTCCTGATGGCGACCGGCACCAACTGCCTCGTGCTCGACGAGCCGACCAATCACCTCGACATGCCGGCGATCGAGCAGCTCGAGAGCGCACTCGACGCGTTCCGCGGCACGGTGCTGCTGGTGACGCACGACCGCGCGCTGCTGCAAGCCGTGCGCCTCACGCGCACGCTGCGCCTCGAGTCCGGGACGATCGCCCTCGACCAGCCGGCCTGACCGTCGACCAGCCGTCCCGACTACGTCGACAGCGAGCGCTGGGAGCGGCGCGCGATCAGCGCACGCACCTTCTCGACCAGGACGCCGGGGCCGAACGGCTTCTGGAGGAACTCGCCGGAGCCGCCCGCGAATTCCTGCATCTCCCGCGCCTCGTTCGGGTAGCCCGACATGAAGACGAGACCGACACCCGGGCGTTCGGCGAGCAGCTTCGTGACCAGGTCGCGTCCGCCCATCCGCGGCATGACGATGTCGGTGACGACGACGTCGATCGCACCTTCGTGCCCGCGGCTGAGCGCAAGGGCCGCCTCCCCGTCGGCGGCCTCGAGAACGGTGTAGCCGGCACGCACGAGCGTCGCGCGCACGAGCGTGCGCACGATCTCCTCGTCCTCGACGACGAGGATCGTGGCCTCGACGGCCGGCGTCGCGGGCGGGGACGGGGCTGGCGCCTCGTCCACGGCGGGCGCGACCTTCGGCAGCAGGATGCGCGCCGTCGTGCCGCGGCCGAGCTCGCTCTCGATCCAGACGGACCCGCCGCTCTGCTTGACGATGCCGTACACGGTCGACAGGCCGAGGCCGGTGCCCTTGCCCGGCCCCTTCGTCGTGAAGAACGGATCGAAGGCGCGGACCTGCACGTCCGCGGGCATCCCGACGCCGGAGTCGGTCACGCTCAGCTCGACGTACTCTCCCGCGGGCAGGTTGTCGTGCGCGCGCGCGGCGCGGCCCTCGAGCCGCACCGGCAGCGTGGTCACGCGCAGCTCCCCGCCGTCCGGCATCGCGTCACGCGCATTGACGACGAGGTTCACGAGCACCTGCTCGATCTGACCGCGGTCGACGCGCACCCAGCTGTCTCCGGGAGACGGGTTGGTCACCAGCGTGATGTGCTCGCCGATCAGCCGGCGCAGCATGCCGCCGAGCTGGTCGACGACGACCGCGAGATCGAGCACCTGCGGCGCGAGCACCTGCTGGCGGCTGTACGCGAGCAGTTGGCGCGTGAGCCCCGCCGCGCGGTTCGACGCCTTGAGCACTTCCTCGGCGTGGGCGTGCAGCGTGCCGCCCTCCTCGACCGCGTCGCGGATCGCCTCGGTGTAGCCCGAGATCGCGGTCAGGAGGTTGTTGAAGTCGTGCGCGATGCCCCCGGCGAGCTTGCCGACGGCTTCCATCTTCTGCGACTGCCGCAGCTGCTCTTCGAGTTCCTTGAGACCGCTGATGTCGGCGATCACGCCGTCGTAGTACGCGACGCGCCCCTCGGCGTCGGTGACGGTGGTCGTGGAAACCAGGCCCCAGAACTGCGAGCCGTCCTTGCGGCGGAAGAGGACCTCTTCGTTGACCGCGCTCCCGTCGCGATCGAGCTTCTCGGTCATGGCGTCGCGCCGCTCGGCCGAGACGTAGAGGTCGGTCGACCGCACCTGGAGCAGCTCTTCGGGCGTGTCGAACCCGAACAGCTGGGCGAGACCGCGGTTGGCGTAGATGAACTGGCCCTGCGGCGTGGTGCGGAACAGCCCTTCGCTCACGTTGCGGTTGATCGAGGCGAGCAGGTCCTCGCTGTAGCGGAGCCGTTCGACGCGCCGTTCGCGCTCGAGCACGACGCCGACGAGCGCCGCGGCACGCTCGGCGAGCTGGAGTTCCTGTGCGGAGGGCACGCGACGCGTGCGGTAGTACACCGCGAACGTGCCGAGGATCCGGCCGCTCGACTCCCGGATCGGGACGGACCAGCAGGCGCGCAGGCCGGCGTCGAACGCGTAGTGCTTGTAGTCCGTCCACAGCGGGTGGGTGTCGATGTCCTCGACGATGACGGTCCGGCCGGTGAACGCCGCCGATCCGCACGAGCCGGCCGTGGGGCCGATGGGCATGCCCTCGATCCCGGCGTTGTACTCGGGTGGGAACGACGGCGCGTGGGCGACGTGCATCGTCTCCCCGTCGAGGAGGACCACCGAGCACAACCCGTCCCCGCTGAGCCGCTCGATGCCCTCGACGACCGCGGCGAACACCTCGGTCGAGGGCCGCCCGGTCGCGATCAGCTCGAGGATGCGCGTCTCGAAGGCCGTGAGTTCCTCGGCCGTCTTGCGGTCGGTGATGTCGCGCACGACCGCGAGGAGTTCGTCCTCGCCGTACGGCACGCAGCGCGCTTCACGGTTCAGCCGGCGCCCGCCGATCGTCACGGCGTACTCGACGGTCGCCGTGCGGCGCTCGTCGAGCACGGCCGCGAGCTTGCTGCGCAGGTGGGCGACGACGTCGGGCGGGAGCACGTCGAGGAACGACCGTCCGATGATCTTCTCGGGCGGGATGAGGACCTCCGCCCCCTCGGGCACGATCATGTCGACGCACACGCCGTCGCGCCGGACCCGGTACGTGATGTCGGGGAGCGCGGCCTGGATCGATCGGCTGAGTTCCTCGGTCAGTTCGCCGCGGCGGCGCGCCGCGGCGCCTTCCGCGATGAGCGCGCCGAACACCAGCGGGATCCCGAGCAGGGTGACGTTGAACGTCTGCAGCGCATCGGTCCGCTCGCCGATGTTCAGCGCGAGGAACGGGCCGTAGCCGAAGCTGGTCACGTGCGCGACGACGAACGCTCCGACCGCGCCGACGCTCGCCGCACCGCGCGGCCCGTAGCGCAGCGCGCCCAGCAGCGCGAGCGGCAGCAGGAGATACAGGTACAGCACGCCGAGCGCGCTCTTGGGGGCGAGGAACATGAGGGCCGCCACGAGCAGCGCGAGCAGCGCCCCGGCGCCGCCGGAGGCGATCGAGGTGCGCGGGTCCGGCAGCCCGCGGCCGAGCCAGGTGGCGGCGAGGGGGACCACGGCGAACACGCCGAGCGCGTTCATCCACCACCAGCCGCTCCACCCCGAGTAGAACAGCATCTTGTGGTCCCAGAAGTACAGCCGCGCGATCCACGCGGCGGCCATGCTCGCGAACGGCGCCGCGATCGCGGTCGCGGTGATGGCCAGGACGTCGCGCAGCCGGTCGATCTCGGCGCGGAAATCGAGCCGCCGGAGGACCCACGCCCCGAACAACGCCTCGAGCGAGCTGCCGACGCAGGCCGGGAGCGCCACCCGCAGCGGGTAGCCGATGACCAGCCGCTGGACGACCGTCGTCGCAGCCACGACCCACCAGCTCCGGAACCCGAGCAGCCAGACGCCGGCGATCGCCACCCCGGTCGGGAGCCAGACGATCGCGTGCTCGATCGCGCCCGTGTCCCGCTCGCGCAGGTAGGCCGACGCGAGGAGCGCGACCGCGAACGCGGTCCAGCTGACGGCGCGCCGCTGGCGTTCGGTCATCGGAAACCCCCGATCGGTGCGGAGTTGCGACGATCATTCTAAACGCATGACCCACAAGCGCGGACACAATTCACCAATTCGGCCAAGCCGTTTTGTCCATCAGGAAAACACAACTGGAGAGGGCGCTGTCCCGTCGGCTCCACCTCTCCGGTGCGGAGAAACTTCCGTCATGCCGTGAGGTCCGTATATCTTCGATCGATTCCCATATCGCCCGACACGTGCTGACAGAATCGCCTGACGCCTTGCAAGTTGCCGGTTATAGCTGATTCGGCCTCCGCAACACTGTACCTTCCCCCCATTGCGGACGGGACCGGGGGATTGCGGTCGGCGTGCGTTTCGGTGTCCTGGGTCTCTCCTGCAGGAGAACTCGACCCCGCGGGGCGCGAGCCTCGCTCACGGAGTGCAACGATGACGCGACGCTGGCGAGACGTCCTGACCGCTGCCTCCCTGCTCCTCGGGACCGGCCTCGTGCGCGCAGACGTCGTGATCAACGAGGTCATGTACGACTCGCTCGAGAGCAAGGACGTCGAGTACGTCGAGCTCTACAACAACGGCGTCGCCTCCGTGAACCTGGCCGGCTGGTACCTGCTCGACGACACGGACACCCACGATCGCTGCGCGTTGGCCGGCGTGCTCGCCCCGGGCGCCTTCCTCGTCGTGCCGGGATTCACCGACAAGATGGTCGCGAAGTATCCCGCCGCGACCTGCCTCAACCCGTCGCAGTTCGACAGCACGACCGCGGGCCGCGGCTTCAGCCTCGGCAACTCCGGCGACCAGGTGCGCCTGTTCAACGCGGCCGGCCAGCTGATCGACATCGTCAACTACGGCGTCGTCGCACCGTGGCCGACGGCCCCGCACGGGCTGGGGCCGTCGCTCGAGCTGTACCACCCCGCGCTCGACAACAGCCTCGCGACGAGCTGGGGCGCGAGCGCGTACCCGCCCGAGGGCACGCCCTGCGCGGTCAACAGCGTCTATCGCGTCGACCAGGCCCCGGTGATCCAGAACGTCGCGCGCAGCATCGCGTTGCCCGGCGCCACGGACCAGGTCGCGGTGACCGCCTCGCTCTCCGACGACCACGGCCTGACCGCCGAGCAGCTCTGGGTCGACGAGGGCGCCGGCTTCGCGCCGCGGCCGCTGTTCGACGACGGCGCGCACGGCGACGGTGCCGCCGCGGACGGCACGTGGGGCGCGTTCATCGCGCCGCACGGCGCCGGGACGCGCGTGCGCTACTACGTGTCGGCCACGGACACGCTGCCGCAGACGGCGCTCGCCCCCGCGGGTGCGCCGGCCGACTACTTCGCGTACACGGTGGGCTACGCGCCGCCGGACGTGATCGTGAACGAGCTCGTCGCGCGCAACGTCACCGGCGCGGTCGACGAGGCCGGCCAGCACGAGGACTGGGTCGAGCTCCTGAACCGCGGACCGTTCGCGATCGACCTGTCGGGCTTCTTCCTCACCGACGACGCGGCGCAGCCGATGCGCTGGAAGTTCCCCGCCGGGACGTCCATCGCCGCCGGCGGCCGGCTCCTCGTGTGGTGTGACAACGACACCGGGCAGGGTCCGCTGCACGCGAACTTCAAGCTGGGCGCGGGCGGCGGCGAGGTCTGGCTGCACGACACCGTCGACCACGGCAACGTGCGCGTCGGCGGCACCACGTTCGGGCTGTGCGGGCCCGACGTCGCGTTCGGCTTCCTGCCCGAAGGGAGCGACGCGCCGGAGTACATCGCGACGCCCACGCCGGGCGCGGTCAACGCGGGCACCCTGTTCTCGCCGATCGTGATCAACGAGTTCCTGACGACCAGCGCGTTCGGCGGGATCGACGACTGGGTCGAGCTGTACAACCGCGGCCCCGCGAGCGTCGACATCTCCGGCTGGTACCTGTCCGACTCGTACAAGCTGCCGCTCAAGTACCAGTTCCCCGCGGGCACGGTGCTCGCGCCCGGCGGGCGCCTGTCGGTCGACGAGGTCACGCTCGGCTTCGGCTTCGCCTCCGAGGGCACGAACGAGATCATGCTGACCCACGTCGACACGACCACCGGTCAGGACTTCTTCGACATGGGGCCGCAGTCTCCCGACATCTCGCAGGGCCGCTTCCCCGACGGGTCCGCGAACTGGGTGTTCTTCAATCCGCCGAGCCGCGACCTCGCGAACTACTGCACGTCGGCTGCGGCGCCCTTCGGCGCGGTAACGGGCCTCGCGTTCACGTCGAAGATCGCGCTGCGCTGGGACGCGCTCGCCGGCGCGGCCGCGTTCGACGTGGCCGCGGGCGACGTGGCCACGCTGCGCGCGACGCACGGCGACTTCGCCGTCTCCCTCGCGGCGTGCCTCGAGAACAACGGCACCGACCGCACGAGCTGGGACGCGTTCGTCCCCGCGGGCGGAGCGGCGCGCTACTACATCGCCCGCGGCACGACCTTCGGCTGCGCGCGCGGCACGTGGAACGACGGCACGCAGGCGGGCAGCCGGGACGCGGGCGTCAACGCGGCCGGAGCGGCGTGCCCGTGAGCGGTGGAGAACGCTCGATGAACCTCGGCTGGAAGGGACTCGCGGCGGCCGCGCTGCTCCTGACGCTCGCACCCGCGGCGGCCTACGAGAAGCGCTTCAACGCGGGCGGCGGCACCGTGCCGGGCCCCGGGGGCAAGACGTACGAGGCCGACGTCGCCTACGACGGGACGGCGAACCACGCCGGCTACGTCGGCGGCTCGGCAGCCTCGCACGGCAACCCGGTGGTGCGCTGGCGCGGCGCCCAGGACCCGTACCTGACCGTGCGATCCTCCGATCCCGGCCAGCCGCTGGGTTACCGCTTCGACGTGCCCAACGGTGCGTACCTCGTGCTGCTCGGGTTCTACGAGACGTGGAACCACGGACCGGGCCGCCGTGTGTTCGACGTCCGGATCGAAGGCACCACGGTCGTGCCGTCGATGGACATCCTGCGCGCCACCGACGGCATGTGGCGCGTCATCGAGTACCGCTTCCGCGCGCAGGTCACCGACGGCCGCCTCGACGTCGACCTCGTCCCGCTCCCCGGCTCGCCGGACCAGAGCCCGTCCCTCTCCGCGATCGAAGTCGTCGACGCGGCCGGCGCGGCGGTGAGCGGTGCGCCCGCGGCCCCCGCGAACGTGCGTGCGATCTCGAGCTTCGGCGCCGTGGACGTCGCGTGGGACCAGGGCCCGGAGACCGACGTGCTCGGGTACCGCGTCTATCGCGGTCCCTCGGCCGCGGGGCCGTGGACGCTCGTCAATCCGCGGCTGCAGGTCACGAGCCCCTACGACGACCTCCTCGTGCCCGAGGGGACGTGGTTCTACAAGGTCAACGCGGTGGACGCCGACGGCCTCGAGAGCCCGGACGGCGCCCCGGCGCAGGCGACCTGCTGGGCCCCGAACGCGAGCACGCTGCCGCTGTTCCAGCTGCAGATGGACGCGGCGCAGCTCCTCGCCCTCAACGCCGACCCGCAGTCGGACACCTACTACCCCGCGCAGGTCGAGTACGCGGGCGTCCCGGTCGACGGCGCCGAGGCGCGCTACCGCGGCCAGATCGCGCGCACGTTCCCCAAGAAGAACTGGAAGGTGAAGCTGCCCGGCGGACAGGAGATCGACGGGCGCGACACGTTCAACCTGAACGCCGACATGTGGGACGCGTACCTCGTGCGCAAGGCGCTGTCCTTCGACCTGTACCGCGACCAGGGGATCATCACGCCCGACGCCGAGCCGGCGCTCCTCACCGTGAACGGCGAACTCGTGGGCGTCGTCCAGGACCTCGAGGAAGTGGACGGCCGGTTCCTCGCGCGTCGCGGCCTGCCCGCCGACGCCGAGGTCTTCAAGGCCAACTGGGACCAGGGCAACCTGACGAAGCTCGCCGATCCCGCGCTGTATCGCACGTACTACTCGCAGGAGAACGGCACCGCGTTCGGCTACGACCGCCTGCAGGACTTCATCGAGCGGCTCAACGACTCGGCCGACACGGACCACGCCAACACGATCGCCGAGTACGTGAACCTCCCGGAGTGGGTGAAGTACCACGCGACGCTGAACTTCGTCGGCGAGGACGACTCGTACGTCCACAACTACTTCCTGTACTACGACGCGGCGGACCCGCGCTGGCGCTTCATCCCCTACGACCACGACCGCTCGTTCGGGAACCAGCCGTGGGACCCGCTCGGCAACAACTTCGGCCACAACATCGCCGAGGGCGAGCAGGCGCACCAGGGCATCGGCTGGAACAAGCTGATCACCGACGTCCTCGCCGTCAAGCAGTTCAGGAAGCGCTTCACCGACACGCTGCGCCGCGAGACGACGAGCGGACTGTTCTCCGTGGCCGACCTCGGGCCGCGCATCGACGCGCGCGTCGCGCTCGTGCAGCCCGACGGGTTCCGCGACACGAACAAGTGGCCGCTCGAGGACAACGCGGCACTCACAGTCGCAGCGACCCAGCTGCGCGACTACGTGTTCCAGCGCAAGGACAACCTCGAGTGGCAGATGGAGGTGGGCGCAGGCGGCACGGGCGGCGCGTGGGAGTACCCCGAGGACTTCCGCATCTACGTCAACGAGTTCATGCCGGTCAACGCGCACACGATCGCGGACGGCGCCGGCCAGTACGATCCCTGGATCGAGCTGTACAACTACTACGACCAGCCGGCGAACGTCGGCGGCATGTACCTGTCCGACAGCACGAGCACGCCGCTCAAGTGGGCGCTCCCCGCGGGCACGACGATTCCCGCCCACGGCTTCCTGGTCGTGTGGGCCGACAACCAGCCCGCGCAGGGCGCGCTGCACGCCAACTTCACGCTCGGCGCGGCGGGCGGCACGATCGTCCTGACCGCGCGCCCGTTCAACGGCGTGAACCTCACGGTCCAGAAGGTGACCTACGCCGCGCTCGGCGCCGACGTCTCGCAGGGCATGCTCGAGGACGGCCTCTACCGCTGGCGCCAGTTCACGACGGCGACTCCCGGCGCGACCAACGCGAACGGCGCCGCCAACCAGGCGCCCGTCATCACCGACGTCTTCCGCAACCCGCCCTACCCGCAGGCGGCGCAGCCCGTCGTCGTCACCGCGCGCGTCACCGACGACCACGGCGTCGCGGCGGTGCAGCTCTCCTACCACGGCAAGGTCGCGATCTGGCAGAACCTCACGATGCTCGACGACGGCCTCCACGGGGACGGCGCGGCGGGCGACGGCGTCTACGGCGCCACGCTGCCCGGCGACGCACTCAACACGGTCGTCTCGTACTACGTCAAGGCGACCGACGCGAGCGCGCAGTCCTCCGTGAACCCCAAGGGCGCGCCGTCGATCGTCTACCGCTACACGATCGGCACGCTGCCGCCGAAGCTCGTCGTGAACGAGCTCATGGCCGACAACACGCGCACCATCGCCGACGAAATGGGGGAATACGACGACTGGGTCGAGATCTACAACGCCGACACGCGCACGTTCGACCTCGGCGGCATGTACCTCACCGACGACCCCGCCGTGCGGAACAAGTGGAAGTTCCCGGCCGGCTCGACGCTGGCGCCGGGCGCGCGCGTGCTCGTGTGGTGCGACAACGACGTGGAGCAGGGCCGCTATCACACCAACTTCAAGCTCGCCGGCGCCGGGGACGACGTGTGGCTGTTCGACGTCGACGCCACCGGGCGCGCCGCGATCGACGGCGTGACCTTCGGCGCCCTCGCGCCGGACTGGTCGTTCGGCCGCTGGCCGGACGGCAGCACCAACTGGGTCGCGTTCTACAACGCGACGCCGAACGCCGCGAACCAGGCCCCCGACGCACCGCCCGCGATCACGCAGACCGCGAACACGCCGGCCGCGCCGACGCAGCTCGACACCGTGACGGTCACCGCGCGCATCACCGACGACCACGCGCTGATCCGCCGCGAGCTGTTCGTCGACACCGGCGCGGGCTTCGTGGCACGCACGATGTACGACGACGGCCTGCACGGGGACGGCGCCGCGAGCGACGGCGTGTTCGGCGCGACGATCGCACCGCAGCCGCAGGGAACCATCGTCAAGTACTACGTCGAGGCCGAGGACGACACGCACAACGTCGCGCGCGATCCGGCCGGCGCGCCGGCCGCGTTCCACTCCTACGGCATCGGCTACCGGGTGCCGCCCCTGTTCATCAACGAGTTCCTCGCCGACAACATCGCCGGGATCACCGACGAGTACGGGCAGCACGACGACTGGATCGAGATCTACAACGCGGGCGCGGCTTCGATCGACATGGGCGGCATGTACATGACCGACGACCTGAACGTGCCGAACCGCTGGCCCGTGCCGGCCGGCACCGTGATCGGGCCGCACGAGTACCTCCTGTTCTGGGCGGACACCACGCCCTCGCAGGGCCCGCGACACACGAACTTCTCGCTCAAGAAGGCCGGCGAGCACGTCGGCCTGTTCGACACCGACGCCAACGGCCAGCAGCGCATCGACGGCTACATCTTCGGCGCGCAGACCTCCGACGTGTCGATGGGCCGCAGCCCGGACGGCGGTGCGACGTGGCAGGTCTTCGCCGCGACCACACCGGGCGGGCCGAACACCGGCGCGGCGCCGGTGAGCGGCGTCGCCGCGGTCGCGTACAACACCGTCGTCGACGTGACCTGGACCGCCCACCCGGCCGCGAACGTGACCGGCTACGACGTCTTCGGCGCGGCGAGCGCCGGCGGCCCGTTCGCGAAGCTCAACGCGGCGCCGGTCACCGGATGGACGCTGTTCCGCGAGACCGGCCTCCCGAACGCGGTCGCGCGCTTCTACAAGGTGCGCGCGCTGTTCGCGGACGGCACCGTGAGCCGCGACAGCGTGACCGTGTCGGCCACCCCGCAGGCGGGCGCGGTGACGCCGGTCACCGACCTGCGCGTGTCGCTGTCCGGCAACGACGTCGTGCTCCGCTGGACCGCGCCGACGGGCAGCCCCGCGCTGGTGCACGTCGACGTGTTCCGCGACGGGCACGCGCTCCTCGACGCCGACGTCGACGCGGGCCTGCACCTCTACGGCAGCGCCCCGGTCGCCGGCCCGTTCACGGACGTGAACGAGCGGTCGTCGGGGGCGGTCCGCTTCTACGTCGTTCGCCCGGTGGACGCGAACGGCGCGCGGGCGACCGAGTGAACCTCCGGCCCCCGGAAGCGGACCGCGTGCTGGCCTCGCGCTTCGAGTGCAAGTACCTCGTCGCGCCGGCGCGCCTCGACGCGCTGCGGCGCTTCCTCGACCTGTTCTGCCGCCCGGACGCGCACGCCGTGCGCCAGCCCGGCTTCCGCTACCGCATCTCCAGCCTGTACCTCGACTCGGACGACCTGGTCCTGCACCGCATGACGGCGCACGGGCTCTCGAACCGTTTCAAGCTGCGCGTCCGCACCTACGGCGACGAACCGGACCGCCCCGTGTACCTCGAGATCAAGAAGCGCGCGAACCAGGTGATCCTGAAGCGCCGCGCCGCGGTGCCGCGCACGGTCGTGCCCGCGCTCCTGGCCGGCGAACCCGTCGGCGACGCCGTCCCGGCCGACGCCCGCCCGGTCGCCGCCGAGTTCCGCGAGTTCGTCCGGCGCACGCGCGCGCGGCCGACCGTGCGGATCCGCTACGACCGCGAGGCGTACGAGTCCCGCGGCGGCGACCCCGTGCGCATCACCTTCGACACCGCCGTCGCCTACGCGCCGACCCGCCGGCCCGAGCTGTCGATGAACGGGCACGGCTGGTCCCCGGCGCCGATCGAGGGCGTCGTTCTCGAGGTAAAGTTCACCGACCACGTCCCGGGCATCGTCCGCACGATGATCCGCGATTTCGACCTGCGGCAGCAGCCCTGCTCCAAGTACATGCACTCGATCGACCACGCACTCGCACGGGGAACGATGGCGGCACCCGGCCGAAGGGACCTCTGAGCCGATGGACTTCCTCTCGCAGACGCTCGGCGGATCGGACGCCGGCCTCCCGGACTTCACCGTGGGCGCGACGCTGACGGCCCTGCTGCTCGCGTTCGTCCTCGGCCAGCTCGTCGCGTGGGTCTACTGCTGGACGCACCACGGGCTGTCGTACTCGCGCTCGTTCACGCAGTCCCTCGTCGTGATCACGATGCTCGTCAGCCTGGTGATGTTCGTGATCGGCAACAGCATCGTCGCGGCCTTCGGGCTCCTCGGCGCGCTCGCGATCATCCGCTTCCGCAACGTGCTCAAGGACACGCGCGACACCGTGTTCATCTTCCTTTCGCTGATCCTGGGCATGGCGTGCGGCACCCAGCACTACGTCACCGCGGTCCTCGGCGCCGTCGTCATGCTGCTCGTGATGGCCTACCTGTCGTGGACTTCGTTCGGCAGCTTCGGCCGGTACGACGGCTACCTCAGCCTGCGCGTCGCGGGCGACGCGGCCGGCGAGAGCGCGTTCGGGCCGGTGCTGAACGGCTTCTGCACGAGCATGAAGCAGGTCTCGCTGCGCGCGGGCGGTCCGGACGACGAGGCCGAGTTCGTGTACGAGATCGGGCTGCGCGACCGTGCACGGACTCCCCAGCTCCTCGCGGCGCTGCGCGGCCTCGACGGCGTGCGCGACGCCTCGCTCGTCCTGCGGGACGAGCTGGCGGAGGTCTGAGCATGGCCGCGGACCTGCGGGCTGCACTCGCCCGGCGCCTCGCCGACACGCGGCGCGGCGTCGTCCCCGTCGTCGTGTGGTGCCTCGCCGCGCTGACCGTCGCGTTCCTGCTCGGCGGGCGCGTGATGCAGCGCGAGGTCGTCGGCGTGGCCGAGGCGCTGCGCTACGAGGTGTCCGCGGCCGCGCCCGGACGTCTCGACCGCGTGCTCGTGAAGCCGCTGCAGAAGGTCGAGGCCGGCGAGGTGGTCGCGCGGCTCGCCGGCGAGGAACTCGACGCGAAGCTCAAGACGGCCGGCGCCGCGGTCGCCCAGCTGCAGGCCGAGCTGGCCGCCTCGCGTTCGCGCTTCGCCGCCGGCGAGAGCCCGCTCAACGAGAGCTACAGCCAGGCGCTGCGCCGCTTCCGCATGGACGAGGAGCAGCGGCGGCTCGACGCGCTGTCGATCGGCGTGGCCGTCGAAACGGGCGAGGTCGACGTCGAGCGGCTGGCCCTCGAGCTCGAGCGCACCGAGCGCCTGTTCGCGCAGGGGCTCGTCGCCGAGGCGCAGCGTGACAACGCGCGCCTGGTGCACCGGCAGGCGCGCGTGCGCCTCGACGAGAACCGTGCGCTGCGCGCGAAGTACGACGAGGACCGTCGCGCGGCGGAGACGCGGCGGCGCACGTTCGAGCGCGGCCGCGGCTCGGCCGAGGGCGTCGAGCCGGCGCTGCTCCCGCTGGTGCGCGCGATCGAGGTGCAGAACGCGAAGCTCGACGAGCTGCGCGTCGCGCGCGAGCAGCTCACGCTGCGCGCGCCCGTCGCGGGCCAGGTCACCGAGGTCCTCGCCCACGCCGGCCAGGCGGTCGTCGCCGGCGAGTCGGTCGTCACCGTGACCGAGAGCCTGCCCGCGGAGATCCTCGCGTGGCTGCCGGAGACGAGCCGCCGCCACCCGAAGGAGAAGGACCTCGTGCGCGTCACGCGCCGCGCCGACACGCGCCGCGCGGCCGAGTCCGTCGTGACCCGCGTCGGCGCCTCGGTGCAGGCGCTGCCGCAGCAGCTGTGGCGCGACCCGCGCGTGCCCGAGTACGGCGTGCCCGTCGCGATCGCGGCCACGCCGGCGCTCGCGCTGGTGCCGGGCGAGGTCGTGTTCGTCCGCTTCTGACCCGAGCGCGTGCGCTTGCGACGGTGACCGCGCTCAGCGCACGGCGAGCGCGATCCGTTCCTGCCGCGCGGGCACCGCGCACGCCGCCGCGCCCTTCGCGCCGCGATCGCCGTCGAGCACCACGATCACGGCGTCGCCGTCGAACACGAGCCCTTCGGACGACGCGGGCAGCGTGGCCGCGAGCGTGGTCGCGATCTCCGCGCCGGGTGCGAGCGCGGCGAGCGGCGCGCGCCGGAGCGCGAACGGCACGGCCTCGTCGCCGTGCGGGCCGGCGACGAGCCACAGCGCGCCGTCGTGCACGGCGAGTTCGCGCACACCCGCGCCCGCGAGGTCCGCAAGGGCGACCGCGTCGAAGCGCAGCGGACCGCGCGGGGCGGCGACGCGCAGCAGGACCGCCTTCCCGCCGAGTCCCGGGCTGCGCAGGCCGATCCACGTGCGGGCCTCCACCGTGACGGCACCCTCGATGTTCAGGCACTCGGGGCACGGCGCGCCGTCGCGCCGCGCCTGCGCCGCGCGCACGAGCACTTCGCACACCGCGCGCGCGGCGCCCGGGGCGGGCGCGGTGAACAGCTCGGTGGTGCAGCGGTTCACGTCGCGCAGTGCGCGCGGCCAGCGTGCGGCGTCGTCGAGATCGCCCACACCGGCGAACCGCGCGGTCCCCGCGCGACGCAGCGCGCGCACGCGCGCGCGCTTGGGCTCGAGCCCGCCGCGGCGGTTGACGGAGTGCGAGCCGAAGAGCAGGAGCTCCGCGCCGCCCGCGTCGCCCGCACCGGACCCGGCGGCCGCGAGCGCCTCGACGTCGTGCGGACCGCCGTTCGGCAGCGCCCAGGTTCCGCGCGCAGCGAGTCTCCCGCCTTCGATCGCGAACGCGAACAGCCGGTCGTGCACCTCGTTGTCCGCGACGAGCACGAGCTGCGGATCCCACGGTGCGCGCAGCGCGGCCGACGGCTCGCACAGCGGCGGCGTACCGAGCGGTTCGGCCGCCGCGCGCACGGTCCCGGGTGCACACAGCGCGGCCAGGACGCACGCCGCGGTCGTGACGTGGGTACGCATGCGCGGGATTATGGCTCTCGGCCTGCGCCCGCGGTTACTGTAACAATAATGTTGACAGTTCCTCGGAAGCCCGTAGAATCCCCCGCCGAAAGGAGACTCCCATGTCCTTCGACCCGCGCCTCGCGTCCGGCCCGCACCACACCGTCGGTCACTTCGGCCGTTTCGCCGACATGCCCACGAACCACGTCATCGAGAACCCGAAGCTCCCGCACCCGGTCACGGGGAAGGTGTTCCTGCGCAAGCTGCTCGGCTTCACCGGGATGGAGATCTCGCTCAACTGCATGCGCCCCGGCCAGGCCGTGCCGTTCCTCCACAAGCACGACACGCACGAGGAAGCGTACGTGTTCGTGAAGGGCAAGGGGCAGATCCAGGTCGACGGCGCGACGATCGACGTCGAGGAAGGCACGGTCGTGCGCATCGCCCCGCAGCCGGCCCGCGTATGGCGCAACAACGGCACCGAGGACCTGTACTTCGTCGTGATCCAGGCGAAGGAGAACTCGTTCGCGCCGGACGAGCGTGACGGCGCGATCCTGCCGGAGCCGCCGCGCTGGTAGGACGTTCCTGCCACAGGGGTGTCAGGAGGCCCTCCGTAGACTTTCTCGCGAAAGGAGAACGAGATGGCTACGGAGACGCAGGCGAAGGTCGTGACGTGGTTCGAGATCCCTTCGACGGACTTCGACCGGGCGGTCGGGTTCTACGAGGCCCTGACCGGCACGACGCTGCGCCGCGAGGAGTTCGGCGGCACGACCCTGGGCATCTTCCCGTGCGCGGAGTCCGGCGTGACCGGCGCGGTGATGCCGCCCGGAGCGCTCAGCCCCTCGCCCGACGGGCTCAACCTCTACCTCTGGATCGCGGACGGCATGGACGCCGCGATCGAGCGCGCGCTCGCGCACGGCGGCCGCATCGCCGACCCGAAGATGCAGCTCCCCGGAGACATCGGCTGGGTTGCGCATATCATCGACAGCGAGGGCAACCGCATCGGGCTGCACGCGTCACACTGAACGATCTTCCACCGGGGGACCCGCGGGGTGCGTCGCGCCGATCGCCTGTTCCAGCTGCTGCTGCTCCTGCGCGGCCGGCGCCGCACCACCGCGAAACAGCTCGCCGACTGGCTCGAGGTGTCCGAGCGCACCGTGTATCGCGACGTGAGCGACCTCGTGGCCTCGGGCGTGCCGCTCGACGGCGAGGCGGGCGTCGGCTACCGCCTCAAGAGCGGCTTCGACGTGCCGCCGCTCATGTTCACGCGCGACGAGATCGAGGCGCTCGTGCTCGGCACGCGCGTCGTGCGCGCGTGGGGCGGGCCGCAGCTCGGCCGCGCCGCCGATCACGCGCTCGCGAAGATCGAGGCCGTGCTGCCCGACGGCCGCCGCGGCACCGCGCGCCGCGCGCGGCTCTTCGCGGTCGACTACTTCATCCCGCCCGAGGCCGGCGCGAACCTCGACGTGCTGCGCGGCGCAATCGAGGAACGCCGGCGCGTCCGCTTCGACTACACGCGCGCGGACGGCGCGGCGTCGAGCCGCGACGCGCTGCCGCTCGGCCTGTTCTACTGGGGCAGGACCTGGACGCTCGGCGCGTGGTGCGAGCTGCGCGACGGGTACCGCTCGTTCCGCGTCGACCGCATGCGTGCGATCGAGGTGCGCGACGAGCGGTTCGCCGAGTCCGAGGCGGTCTCGCTCGCCGGTTACCTGCGGCAGTACGGGGCCGAGGACGCGCTCGACTCCGAGTCCTGACCAGCGGCGCGGTCCCGGCGCGGGGCCGGGCCCGGGTGCCGGACCGGTGCACCGCCGGGTGCACGCCGTGCACGCGCGGGAACGGCGGAGGGCTATGCCTCCGCTCCGCGCAGCACGTCGTCGAGGCACGCCAGGAACGTGGCGGGGTCGAGCGGCTTCGGCACCACACGGAACGCGCCGTCCGCGATCGCGTGCGCAAAGCGGCCCGGGAACGCCGTGATCACCACCACCGGCCCGAGGCCGCGCAGCGGGGCGAGCGCGGCGTCCACGCCCGTCGCGGCGTCCGCCGGCAGGTCGAGCACGATCAGCGCGATGCGCCCGTCGTCACCGAGCGCGCGCCGCGAGGGCGGGACCGTCCCGCCCACGAGGAGCGCGTCGTAACCTTCGTCCTCGAGCAGGATCTGCAGCGTGCGCAGGAACCCCTCGTCGTGACCGACGAGGAGGATCGTTCCCGGCCTGTTCCCGCGGTCGTCGAGATGGTGTCCGCTTGCGTGCATCGGGTCCTCGCCGGCGCGCGCGAGCGCGCCCGCGTGACACGACTGCAATCCCGGGGCCAGCGACGCGCCGCGCCGCCCCGGATCCCGCGTCAGGCCTTCCCCAGCCCGAACTCCTTCATGCGCAGCTCGAGGACCCGGCGGTTGGTCCCGAGCCGCTCGGCGATCTCCGCGTTCGGCAGCTGCGGCCACGCGGCAAGCGCGCGGCGCACGAGGTCGCGCTCACCCTCTTCGGCCCAGCGGGCAAGGCGCGCGAAGCCGCCCTCGAGCGGCAGCGGCGGCCCGGCGGTCGCGCCGCGCGCGGACGGCAGCAGCAGGTCGTCCGCCGCGAGACACGGGCCGGCGCGACCCAGCACGAGCGCACGCTCGAGCACGTTCTCGAGCTCGCGCACGTTGCCGGGAAACGCGTACCCCGCGAGCGCGGCGAGCGCGTCCGCGGCCACGGGCAGCGGCGCACGGCCCAGGCGGCGCGCGATCTTGCGCACGAGGTGCTCGCACAGCTCCGGCAGGTCCTCGGGCCGCTCGCGCAGCGGCGGCACGGTGACCGGGATCGTGGCGAGGCGGTGGAACAGGTCCTCGCGAAACGTCCCCGCCGCCGTCCCCTGCTCGAGGTCGCGGTGCGTCGCGGCGATGAGGCGCACGTCGGCCGTGCGGTCGGCCGGCGCGCCGATGCGGCGGTAGGTGCGTTCCTGCACGAAGCGCAGCAGCTTCGGCTGCAGCGCGAGCGGCATGTCGCCGATCTCGTCGAGGAGCAGCGTGCCGCCCTCGGCCTCTTCGATGCGCCCCGCGCGCGTGGCCGTCGCCCCGGTGAACGCGCCCTTCTCGTGCCCGAACAGCTCGCTCTCGACGAGCTCGCCGGGGATCGCGGTGCAGTTCACGGCGACGAACGGGCGCGGCGCGCGGCGGCTCGCGCGGTGGATCAGGCGCGCGACGAGCTCCTTGCCCGTGCCGGTCTCGCCGCGCACGAGCACGGTCGAGTCGACGGCCGCGATGCGGGGCAGCAGGGCGCGCAGTTCCGTCATCGCCGTGCCGCCGCCCGCCAGCACGTCGAACGTCTCGGGATCGCCGGCGCGCTCGCGCAGCCGGCGGTGCTCGCCGCCGCGGCGCGATTCGCCGACGGTCCGCTCGAGCAGCACGAGCAGCTCGTCCGGGTCGACGGGCTTGGTGAGGTACTGCGCGGCGCCGAGCTTCATCGCCTCGACCGCGGCCCTCACGCTCGCGAAGGCCGTCATCAGCAGGACGGGCAGGCCGGGCTGGCGCTCGTGCACCGCGCGCAGCAGCTGCAGCCCGTCCATGCCGGGCATCGACACGTCGCTCAGGACCGCCTCGACGGGCGCGCGCACGAGGCTCGCGAGCGCCTGCTCCCCCGACGCCGCGGTGACGACCGCGTAGCCCTCGTCCTCGAGCAGGACCTGCAGCGTGCGCAGGAGGCCCGCATCGTCGTCCACCAGGAGAATGCGCGCGTGCGCCGTCATCGATGCTCCTCGCCGCCCGGTCCGGTGGCCGCCGCCGAGCGCAGGCACAGGTGGACCTCGGCCCCGCCCTGCGGCCGGTTGGCCAGCCGCACCGCGCCGCCGTGCTCCTCGGCGAGCCGGCGCACGTTGGCGAGCCCGAGCCCGGTGCCGAGGCGCTTGGTCGTGTAGAACGGTTCGAACGCGCGCGCGAGCCCCTCGGCGCTGAACCCGGGCCCCTCGTCGCGCACGACGACGTCGAGGCCGCGCGTCCGGCCCGCGTCGTCGAGCCACGGCTCGATCGACACGTCGACGTGCCCGCCGCGCGGCATGGCCTCGCGCGCGTTGAGGAGCAGGTTGAGCACCATCTGCCGCACGCGCGCAGGATCGCCGAGCACCGGCACGCGCGGGTCGGCGCCGCGGATCGCGACCTCGACACCGGCCGCGCGGAAGTCCGCGTCGACCACGCCGACCAGCGGGGGCAACGTGTCCGCGAGCAGGAACGGCTGCGGCACGCTCTCGACGGGGCGCACGTAGGACAGCACGTTGAGGATCGTGTCCTGCAGGCGATCGATCTCGCGCTCGACGATGCCGGCGAGCTCGCCGCTGCGCGGATCGCCGGACAGCCGGCGGCCGAGCACCGCGGTGGTGCTCTTGATCGCGGCGAGCGGGTTCTTCAGCTCGTGGACCACCGCGGCGGTCGCGGTGCCGACCAGCGCGAGGCGCTCGCGCTGCGAGCGCTCCTGCGCGAGCCGTCCGCGTTCGAGCACCGCGCCCGCCATGGCGGCGAGCGTCCCGAGCAGGTCGTGGTCGAGCGTGCGGTACGGCACGTCGACGCGCCGCGGGCCGAGCACGATCGCGCCGATCACGGCACCCCCCGAACTCATCGCCGCGACCAGTGCGGGCGCGGGTGCGACGGGCCACGTGCCCGGCTCGGGTTCGAAGACGGTGTCGCGCCCGCCCTCGAGGCGCGCGACCACGTCGCGTGCGGCCGGCCCGCCCGCGTACTCCGCGGGATCGCCGTGCGGCCCGTACGCCTCGAGCGCCTCACCGCGGCGCAGCACGACGGCGATCCACTCGGGACCGAGCAGCGCGTCGATGCGCAGGTGCAGGTACGGGATCGCCTCGTGGAGGTCGAGCATGCCGGCGAGCCGCATCGAGATCTCGGTGAGCGCGGGCCGGAAGTCGTAGCGCTTGCGGTAGAGCACGCGGTCGACGAGCCGGCGCCCCACGCTGCGCAGCGGGTGGACGCCGATCGCGATCACCGCGGCGCCGGCGGCGAGCGCGGCGAGGGGCGCGTCCCCCGCGAACGGCGCGGCGAGCGCCCCCACCCCGGCCGCGGCGGCGACGAACAGCACGGCGATCGCGCCGGACGCCACGCCGTAGACGAGCCGCTCGCGGCGCAGCACGTTGATGTCGAACATGCGGTGGAACACGATCGCGATCGCGATCGCCGCGGGCATCACCATCATCAGCGTGGTCAGGGACACGGCATCGATCAACGGCGCGCGTCCCGCGTGACGCGGCACGACCCACAGGCCGGTGTACGCGGCGAACGCGAGCAGCGCGCCGCCGCAGAGCACGACGCCCTGGCGGCGCGCGCGCAGTGTGCGGGCGGAGCGCGCGGCGCCGGCGGCGCTCACCGCGGAGAGCAGGAGGCACAGCGATTCGACGACGTCGTAGGCGCGGAACAGCGCGGCGGTTCCCGCGGCGCCCGGCATCAGCGGCTCGACGGCGGGAACGAAGAGCGGCAGCAGGAAGCGCCACCCGAGCGCGGCGCCGACCGCGTACGCGAGCCACGCGAACGGGAGCAGCGCGCGCTGCAGCCGGCCGCGCTCGGGGAACGTCAGGAAGAAGTGCAGCATCAGCGCGCCGTTGAACAGCCCGAACGCGAGGTCGAAGAGCAGTACGAGACCGCTCGCCCCGTCGACCACCGGACCGGTCGCGAGCTGGGCGGTGAAGATCGCGGGCGACAGGCCGCCGAGCAGGATCAGGCCCGCGCCGCGCAGATCGCGGCGCCTGAAGTAGATCCCCGCCCCGAGCACCAGCGCCGCGAGGATCGGCGCGGCGAAGCGCAGCGCGCCCCACGGCGTGAGGTTGCGCTCGGCGACGACGGGCAGGTCGAGCGTGTCCGCGCCGCGCCGCACCTGGAACACGATCTGCTGCCCGGGCCGCGTGCGCCGCAGCGACTCGTTCAGCTGCGCCCGGCGCGTGAGCGCGTGCCCATCGAGCCCGACGATCGCGTCGCCCGCGCGGATCCCCGCGCGCGCGAACAGGTCGCCGGGCGGCGTCTCGAGCACGACGGCGTCGCGCTCGCGCGCGAGCAGGGCGGTGCGCGGCGGCGCGATCGTGCGCAGCCCGTCCGCCAGCGCGAGCAGCGCGAGCAGCACCGTCAGCACGGTGGCCGCCGCCGCGGCAGTGGTCTTCAGCGGAGCCCCCACGGGCAAAGCATAGGATCGCGGAGCACGCGCCCGGGGCCACATTACGCGCCGATCGACACAATTAATTTTCATCTCGGTTCGCGATCTGTCGGACCTTCCCGGGAACGGTTCTGCGTATCAAGGTCACGCAGAAAAGTCTCTTTCAGTGCGGGCGCGCGGTATACCGGCAGTGCAGCGCCCGACACGCAGCGCCCACACCGGGGGAAGAGACCATGCGCCGTCCCGAGAGCACGACCCAGGCGATCCGCCGTTTCCGCACCATCGTCCTCCTGCTGCTGGCCTGCACCGCGCTGGCCGAGGCGCGCGTCCCCGCGCGCCTGCTGCCGGGCGACGCCGCCGTCAGCGCGGCCGCGAAGGACCAGTCCGCGCCGTTCCTCGCGCAGGGCGGCAGCACCGTCCTCGCGGTGTGGTCGGACAACCGCGCCAACAGCACCGGCGGGTACGAGGGCGAGACCTCGCGGGACATCTACGGCATGCGCTTCGACGCCGCGGGCAACGCGGTCGACGCGCTGCCCTTCCCGATTGCCGCGGGCCGCGCCTCGCAGGAACTGCCGCGCGCCGCGTGGAACGGCACGCACTGGCTCGTCGTGTTCGAGAGCTACGACCTCGGCGGCACCGGCTACTACCAGAAGTCGCTCGAGGCCGTGCGCGTCGCCGCGAACGGGCAGGTCGCCGACGCGCGGCCGATCCGGATCGTGAACGACACGCCGGTCGGCGGCACGTGGGCGGTCGCCTCGGACGGCGCGCAGTGGGTCGTCGTCAACCAGGGCACGCCCGCAACGGGCGATCTCGTCGCGTCGCGCATCTCGGCGGCGGGCGTGCTGCTCGACCCGGGCCCGAAGAGCCTCGTCCCGGGTACGTACTACCTGCGCGGCGGCATCCGGCTCGCGTACGCGGGCGGGGTGTTCCTGCTCGCGTACGAAGAGTCGATGACCGGCTCCGATCCGACGACCGCGCTGCGCTTCGACGGCGCGCTGCATCCGCTCGATCCCGCACCGTACGGCCTGCTCGGCAGCACGATCCGCGGGCTCGCGGCCAACGGCAGCGGCTTCTACGCGGTGTGGAACGAGCAGCTGCCCGACTTCACGATGGCCGTGAAGGGCAGCCGCATCGGCACCGACGGGAAGCTGAAGGACCCGGGCGGCGTGCTGATTTCGGGCACGCACGGCCCCGTCGCGGGCACGACCTCCGTCGCGTGGGACGGACAGAACTGGAAGGCCAGCTGGCCGGCGGCCGACGGCACGCGCGTGGCGCGGGTGAGCGCTGCGGGACAGGTGCTCGATCCGGGCGGCGTGCTCCTCGCCGCGAACGTGCAGGCCGGCGTCAGCGCGAGCGCGGGCAACGGCAGCCTGCAGCTCGCGTGGAGCACGTTCGCCGGGACCAACGAGGACGTCTTCACGGCCAACGTGAGCGCGTCGAACGTCGGGGGCGCGACGCGCACCGTGTCCCTCGGCGCGCCGTCGCAGATGCGGCCCGACGTCGCGATGGGCAGCGGCGGGTCCATGGTCGTGTATCGCAGTTCGACGGCCGCGCGGAACCGCGTGCTCGCGCAGCCGCTCGACGCCGCGGGCAACCCGCTCACGACGGAGCCGGTCGAGCTCGCCAGTGCCGACGGCACGGAGTACCCCGGTTACCCGGCCGTCGCGTGGAACGGCTCGCTGTACCTCGTGACGTGGAACGAGGCGACGAGCGTCGTCGCACGGCGCGTGCGGCCCGACGGCTCGCTCGTGGACGCGGCGCCGGTCACGGTCCTGACCTCGTCCTTCGGTCCGGCCGAGGTCGAGGCCTTGGGCGGCGACTTCCTCGTGGTCGGCCTCAAGTGCGGAATCAGCTGCCAGTACGTCTTCCCCGTCGGCGCGCGCGTGCGCGGCAGCGACGGCGCGGTGCTCGACCCGGCCCCGCTCGCCTTCTCGGGCACCTACTGCAGCAGCCCGCGCCTCGCCGTGCTCGGCGGACGGTGGCTGCTCGTCTACCAGGACAACGCGTCGCACGACAACTGCATGGCCAGCACCGTGGCGACGTTCGTCGACGCGAGCGGCGCCAAGGGTTCGAGCTTCTCGGTGCACGGGCCGTACTCGAGCTGCGGCGGCAACGGGATCTTCAGCGTCGGGCTCGCGTCGAGCGGCAACGTGGCGCTGATGGCACAGTCCCAGGAGCTGACCTCGGGCGTCGAGACCGACCTCCTGGTGCGGCGGATCCACCCCGACGGCGCGGTCGATCCGATGGTGAACCTGACCCCCTGGCAGGACGACCAGTACCGCCCGCGCATCGCGTGGGACGGCACGCACTTCGTGGTGACGTGGCAGGACCAGCGCACGGCGCTCGCGACCAACGGCCTCGAGCCGCTCGACGCGCGCAGCGACCTCGTGGGCATGCGCCTCACCGAGGCGGGCGCAATCGTCGACCCGCAGGGCTTCGTGCTCGCGAACGGCGAGTCCGGCGAGGCGTATCCCGTCGTCGCCGCGGCGAACGGCGTCACCCTGTTCGCGGCGTCGATCGTGCGCAACGACGCGCCGCTGGTGAACTACCGCATCGCGTACGAGCAGCTCGGCACGGGCGGCAACACGTGGCCGTCCCCGCAGGTCGCGGCCGCCCCCTCCGGCGGCGACGTGCCGCTCGGCGTCGCCTTCAGCTCCGCCGGCACGCGGGACCTCGACGGCACGATCGCGTCGTACGCCTGGGACTTCGGAGACGGCACGACCTCGACCGAGCCCAATCCCTCGCACGTCTACGCGGCGGCGGGACCGTTCGTCGCGACGCTGACCGTGACCGACAACGGCGGCGCCACGGCCACGCAGCAGGCACGCATCCTCGCCGTCGCGCCGAACCTCGCCCCCGTGGCGGTCGGCGCAGCCAACGTGACGCACGGGCCCGCGCCGCTCGACGTCACGTTCTCCGCCACGGGCTCGTACGATCCCGACGGCTTCGTCGGCAACATCAAGTGGTCGTTCCCCGACGACGGCTCCGAGTACTGGGGCGCGACCGCGTACCACACCTTCGAGACCGCGGGCACGTGGCCCGTGACGCTCACCGTGTACGACGCGCACGGCGCGACCGGCACGGCGACGGTGCCGGTGTCGATCGACGCGCCGCTGCTGCCGCTCGCACCCTCGGGCTGCGTCGCGACCGCGTACTCGCCCGACTACGTCAGCGTGAACTGGACCGACAACTCGACCAACGAGGACGGCTTCGACGTCGACCGCTGCACCGGCACGGCCGCGTTCTGCGGCGCGAATCCCGCCGCGTGGTCGCACATCGCGCGCGCCGGGCGCGGCGAGACGGTCTACTCGGACCAGGGCCTCGCCTCGATGACGACCTACACCTATCGCGTGCGCTCGTTCAACGTGACGGGACCGTCGCCGTACTCGAACACCTCGACGGCCACCACGTTCACGCAGCCGCCCATCGCGGTCGCGTCGCCCTCGGTGCTGGGCGGTCCGGCACCGCTCGCGGTCACGTTCGACGGTCGCGGCTCGCACGACCCGGACGGCACGGTGGTGTCGTACGCCTGGGACTTCGGCGACGGCGCGACCGGCTCCGGGGCCACCACGACGCACACGTTCGTGAACCCGGGCTGGGCCTACGTCCACCTCACCGTGACCGACTCGGCCGGCGCGACCGGCGACACGTGGGTCTCGATCGAGGTGGTGAGCGGGAGCAACCGCTCGCCCGCGCAGGGCGACGCGGGCACCGCGCTGGGCTCGATCTTCTCGGGCTCGTTCCTCGACACCCAGACGCAGAACAACGTGGCGGAGGTGCTGATCGAGGCGCAGACCGCGGGCACCCCGCAGACGCGCAAGAGCCAGCTCGAGCACAAGTGGTCGCTGACGGTCGCCGCGGGCAGCGGCCAGACCTTCTGGCTCGACGCGTGGCACACGCCGAACAGCGAGGGCGACGACTTCGTCTTCGAGTACTCGCGCGACAACGCCACGTGGACCGCGATGGTCACCGTGACGAAGACGGCCGACAACAGCACGCTGCAGTCGTACGCGTTCCCGGGCGACGTGACGGGACAGCTCTGGGTCCGCGTCCGCGACCTCGACCGCACCGCCGGCCGCGGCGTCGCCGACAAGGTCTTCATCGACGAGATGTTCGTCACCTCGAGCCTCTCGGCGGGACGCGTGGGCGAGGTCGGCGCCGCGGGCCGCGCGCCCGGCGGCTGGCTCCTCGTGAGCAAGGCGCCGTTCGCCCAGCTCTCGCTCACGTGGGGGAGCTCGTGCGTCGCAACCGACGACGACTACGCCGTCTACCAGGGACGCCTCGGCGACTTCCGCTCGCACCTGCCGCAGCAGTGCTCGACCGCCGGGTTCACGAACACGACGCTCCCGGAGCCCGCCGGCAACGCCTACTTCCTCGTCGTGCCGCACGACGGAATGGTCGAAGGCCGCTACGGCACCGCGAGTTCCGGCGCCGAGATCCCCGCCGGGGCGACGCGCTGCCGCCCGCCCGCCACCGCGGTGGGCTGCCCCTGACGCGCCCGCTCACGACACCCTTTGCACCGTGGGGGCGGGGCT
>JABLTH010028262.1_pt1 | contig 33807 bp, 27 predicted proteins | sample 7875711 | NCBI WGS metagenome assembly JABLTH01 (sample SAMN14941262, study PRJNA633318) | bioreactor metagenome | isolation source: bioreactor | place: China | collected 2019-03-05 | reverse complement strand
GGACGACAAGTACGGCGCCATTGGTGCAACCGCCATGGCCAAGGCTTCCGGGCTGGACAAAATCCCGCAGGGTGGCACGTTGTTCACTTTCCGTCTGGATTGATGCTGATTTGCAGTTGATGTGAAACCTGCCGGGTGGGTGGCGTACAACGCGCCACCCACCCGGCATTTTTATGAGTTCTTGGCAAAAACTGTATGTCCGAGTGCGATTTTTTCCAAGGATTTATGGCTTCTTCATCACAACAGGGTTTGAAATGAAACGAAACTATGGTGCCGTCCTGCTGGCTTGTTCCTTGAGCCTTTCAGTGTTTCCAGTTGTTGCCGACAACATCGCGCCGCTACGCGTGTGCGCCGACCCCGGCAACATGCCGATCACCAGCGACAGGGGCGAAGGCTACAGCAACAAGATCGCCTCGATTATTGCCGAAGGCATGGGCACGACTACCACCTATTTTTACCGCCCCTACCTGGAGCGCGGATTGACGCGCCAGACCTTTGACAACAATGAGTGCGACATCCTGATGGATATGTCGCCCGATGATGAACGCATGCTGGTGACTTTGCCGGTGTATCGCAGCACTTTTGTGCTGGCCTACCGCAATGACAAGGGTATCGACATCAAGAGCCTGGATGATCCCAAGTTGTTGAACGAATACCAGGTGGGGGTGTTCCAGCATTCGGCCATCCGCACCGTGTTGCAGGAACACGGCATCAATCGCAACAATACCGAGGTGCGCAGCATCAGCCATGACGCCGATTTGCACCCGGAAAACCAGCCGCATCACCAGGTGCAGGAGGTGGTGGATGGCAAGCTGGATGTTGCCGCCATCTGGGGGCCGATGGCGGGCTGGTACAAGACCATGAAGCATGCGCCGGTTACCATCCTGCCGGTCAACCGCATGGAAGACCATACGCAGATGGAATTCAGCTTAGGCATCGGCATGAAGAAAAATGCCGGGGAGTTGAAAGCCCGCATCGAAAAAGCCATGCTGGATAACAAGGACAAAATCCGCAAGGTGCTGGATGACTACGGTGTGCCGCTGGTCGAGTGCGCGGAATGCGTGGTTTCCGGCGATATTCCTTCGCATGGCGCTTACCAGCCACGCGCCAGGGTTGCGCAAAAAAATCTAATACCCAAACAGTCCGATCCGGCGCAACTCCCCGCCATGATAGACGAAGCTCTGCGGCAAGGCTCAACCCTGGAGCAGGAATTGCATAACGCCACTATCGCGCGTGATTCCACCCGCATTGAATACCTGCTCAAACGCGGCGCCAACGTCAACGCCCGTGATACCGAAGGGCTGACCCCGTTGATGGTTGCCGTGAAAAGCGAGGATTTGAGCGTGGTCAACGGCCTGCTTGAATACCAGGCCGATCCGAATTTGCAGGATAACGACGGCTGGACGGCCGCCATGCACGCCGTGCGCTTTAACGAGCCCAAGGTGTTTCGCCTGATGGGCAGGTTCAAGGCGGATTTCAACCTGGTCAACAAGGATGGCATGACCGCGCTGGCCATGGCGGTGTATGACAACAAGGCCAACGCGGCCGTGGCCATGCTTGATAACGCCGCCAATCCCGACAAAGCGATGGGCGCCGCCCGATACACCGCGCTGATGCTGGCGGTGCAGCGCGGCAACCTGACCATGGCGCAAACCCTGTTGCAGTACAAGGCTAATCCCAGCGCCAGGAACGCGGGCGGTGTGACCCCGTTGATGATTGCCGCGGTCAAGGATCAGGAAATGATCGTTTCTCTGCTGCTGAAATCGGGTGCCAATGCGTCCTTGAAGGATGGCGAGGGCAAAACCGCGCTGATGCTGGCCAAGGAACATGATGCGAACAAGGCGTTGGCGATGTTGCAAGCGAGCGGGGCGCTGTAACCTGATTTTTTGAGGATATGCCCGGTGCTCAACAAGCGGTAATGGTTTTTGGTGCAGTTAATTTTGATTGTTTTTGAAAGGATGGTTATGAAGGCAAGCAAGTTTCTTTGGGCAATGCTGGCGGGTATGTTGTTGGCAACGAGTGCAATCGCCGCGGAGGAGGCGGCTTCTGCGACTACTTCGGATGGATTCGCCCTGCCGCAGCAGAAAAAAGCATTGGGCGAAGCCCCGCCGCCGCCCGCCGATGTGATGACACCCAGGGAACGCGCCATGAAAACCCCGATCGGCCAGTTGAAAAACCCCTATGGCAACAAAATCGAGGAAATGGCCAAGTGGGGACAGAAGCGCTATATGAGCAATAGCTGTAACGGATGCCACGGCGGCACTGGCGGTGGCGGCATGTGTCCGCCGCTTTCCAACGAGACCTGGGTTTATGGCAGCGATGACGACACCCTGTTTCGTTTGATTGCGCTGGGCAGCGATGAATTGCAGAAACATCTAGGCACTGGCCGCAAAGGCCGCGAAAACGTGGTCGGCCCGATGCCTGCCTTCGGCGACATCATCAAGACCGACGATGAATTGTGGCGCATCATCACCTTCGTGCGCACCACTTATCGCGGCGATCCTGCCCGCAAGAATTGGTAACCATGGGCAGCGTGCGCCTGGCCGTTGTCGCCATCCTGTGCCTGCAAGGCAGTGCCATGCAGGCTGCTGCTGGCACACATGCCTATGTGACCAATCAGGGCGACCACACGGTTTCTGTGGTTGACCTGGCGCAAGGCAGGGTTGCCGCCGTTGTCCCGGTGGGGCGTGCGCCGGTGGGCGTGGCGATTGATGCGTTGCAGAACCGTGTCTATGTCTCCAATGTCGAGGGGCGTTCGGTGTCCATCATTGAGATGGGAACGAACCGCGTGGTCGGCGAGATCGGCATGGACATCGCTCCATTTGGCCTGGTGCTGGATAAAAGCGGCGGACAACTGTTCGTCGCCGACTGGTTCCACGACCGGATTCTGGTATTCGACACCGCGACGCTTCAACAGTCGGCCAGCATCACAATGGGCAAGGCTCCCGCCGGGATGGTCTTGAGCCGGGAGGGGGCAAGCTTGTACGTGGCCCATCGCGATAGTGATGATGTGGGCGTGATTGATATGCGCAGCCTTGCCGTTGTCAGCAAGATACCGGTCGGCAAGCATCCGTTCGGCATGAGCTTGAGCGGCGACGGGAGGTATTTGTATGTGGTCAATGTCGAGAGCGATTCTGTCTCGGTGATCGACGTGCGGCGCGACGTGGTGGTGGCGACGATCAAGGTCGGCGAGCATCCCTATTGCGTCGTTTCCAACACCGACGGCACGCGCATCTACGTTACCAACACCGGCGCGGACAGCGTTTCGGTCATTGATGCCAAGGCGCTGAAAGTCATTTCCACCATCCCGGTGGATGGTTTTCCCGAAGGGATCGCGTTTGATGCCCAGCATCACCGGATTTACGTTGCAAGCTGGATGGACAACGCGCTTTCGGTGATTGACGCCGGCACCAACCGTAAGATCGGCAGCATCCCTACCGGCTCGCAAAGCCGGGCGTTCGGCCAGTTTATCGGCAGCCCGGCGGCGCAATGAGTGATTAACCGCGGATGAACGCGGATACGCACTGATAACCCCCGTTTTTTACTTTAATAAGGAACCCTCATGAAAACCCAAGCATTGATCCTGATACTGCTGGGCGGCCTATTTGCCGCAACCGCCCAGGCTGATACCGCAACCGCGCAGAAACTGGCGGGTAAGTACGCCACCGCCGCCAAGGCGGCAGACCCTGAATGGGCCGGGCCGACGACGGAGGAAGGCCAGGCCTTTTTTACCCGCGAAGTGATCCAGTTCAAGGGCGACCGCAACAAACCCGGCAAGGCGATTGCCTGTGCCTCCTGCCACACGGCCAACCCGGCTGATTCCGGCAAGCATATTCTCACCGGCAAGAAAATCGCGCCGCTGTCACCAGCAGTGAATGCCAGGCGCTTTGCCGACATCAACAAGGTGGAGAAAGGCTTTACCAGGCACTGCAACGAGGTGGTGGGCAGCGATTGCACCCCAGCGGAAAAAGCCAGCTACATCACCTATGTGCTGACCGAGAAAATCCCATCCGGAAAATAAAAGGAGTGCTTTGAATGAAACAATTACTGGCGATGATTGCCTTGGCGGGGCTGCTACCGTGGAGCGCTTATGCGCACGGCCCAAGCCCGCAAAAAGTGGTGAAGGAAGTGGTGATCAAGGCGGAACCCGCCAAGGTGTGGGCCGTGCTCAAGGATTTCGGCGGCATCCACAAATGGCATCCGGCTGTGGCGGAAACGAAGCTCGAGGAGCGCAAGGATACCGAGAGCGATGCCATGCTGACGCACCGCATCCTCACGCTGAAAGATGGCGGCAGCATTGTGGAGAAACTGCGCGAAGCCAACGACGCCGACATGAAGCTGGATTACAAGATGGTGGAAGGCACCATTCCCGTGAGCAACTACCGCGCGGTGATGCAGGTCAAGGCCGGGCCGGGTGCTGGCGAATCCACGCTGACCTGGACCGGGCGTTTTTACAACAAGGCCAACAGCATGGAGGCCAAACCGGGCGAGGACAACCCGACCGCCAACGCCGCGATTAATGGCATTTACGATGCTGGTGCAGCTGGGCTGAAGCATTTGCTGGAAGAGCAGAAGTAGCAGCGCCGCACCTTCGATATGGTCTCTGCCTGATCGCCGGCCAGGTCGGGAAAAACTCCCATGCTTATTCGGGACTGGCTGTGTAGCCGTATCAGACTTGCCAACATAAGATGCAGCCATGCACTGCGTTACGGCTACGTAATACTGGATGTTCAGAAATTACTAGTCTTTCCCCATGTTGCATATCCATAGTGTTTAAACCAGGCACCTCTCCAGTGCCTGGTTTTTTTTAGCAAATAATTCCAGGAACCACAGCAATATGCCAAGTAACCCATTAGCCAGAGCGACGGTCTTTGCCGTTGCCGCGATTGTATCCGCGCCACTGATCGCCGCGCCATTGGCGTATGTGCCAAATGAAAAGGATGGTAGCGTTTCGGTGATTGATACCACGGTGGACAAGGTCATTTATACATTGCCAGGCAAGGGTAAGCTTGGCGACAAGATACAGGCCACGGCGATTGATCCATCCGGCAAAAAGCTGTACGTGGTGGTGCGCGATGCCAATTCCGTGGCGATGATTAACCTGGATACCCGCGAAGAGCAACTCCGTATCAATGTCGGAGATCAGCCTGAGGGTATTAACGTTTCGCCCGATGGCAAGACATTGGCAGCGTGTTTGGAAGAGGAAAATGCGGTTTCTTTTGTTGATTTAAGTTCGTTTAAGCTGGTACACACCACTAAAACCCAAGGCAGAAACCCCGAACACTGCGTATATTCGCCCGACGGCAAATGGCTGCTGACCAGCAATGAAGAAAGTAATAATGTGGACGTGATCGATGTCGCGCAGCATAAGTCCGTCAGCTTGATTAAATCCACCAAGCACCCGCGCGGTATCGGTTTTTCGCCTGATGGCAAACAGGCTTATATCGCTAACGAGGCCGCCAACCTGCTGGAAGTCGTCAGTGTCGGCGACTGGAAAATCAGGGCGCGGATCACGGTTGGTTTACGCTCCAACGGCGTTGCTGTTTCGCAAGATGGGTCGCAGGTGTACGTCAGTAATGGCGGCGACGGGACGGTGAGTGTGATTAATACGCGCAACCATAAGGTCGTGAAGACGATACCTGTCGGAAAACGCCCGTGGAATATGGCGCTCACACCGGATGGCCGCAAACTTTATGTCGCCAATGGCCGGTCCAACAGTGTTTCAGTGATTGATACGCTGGATTTCAAGGTGGTTGCCACCGTTGTCGTGGGGCAGTTGCCATGGGGAGTGGTGATTCACTGAGTTGTAAAAGGCCACTTGTTTGGGTCTGTGATTTTTTGCTAGACTCATTTACATGCAAATCCATGTGGGCGAAACCTGGGGTAAACACAAGAAAACCGGCGAACTGGCGGTGTATCTGGTGTTGAACATCGACCGCTACGGTTTGCTCACCCTGCAGAACCTCAGCAACCCCGGCAGCGTGTTCGAAACGGTGGCTGACAAGCTGGAAAGCAGCGGCTATTTCCGCATCAGCGAAACGCCCTACGTCAACCTCGCCGCGTCACCCCGGCAAAAGCTGAAACACAAAACCAGAATCACGCGCTGCCCGCGCACCGTGGATTTGTTCGAAGGCCGCGCCGACAGCGAATTCCCGAAGCTTGACGCACAGCAGCTTCAGGGCGCGGTGTAGCTGACTTCCAGTACCTCGTATTCTTCTTCGCCGCCCGGCGTCTGTACCCGCACCGTATCACCTTCGCCCTTGCCCAGCATCGCCCTGGCCAGCGGTGACACCCAACTGATATAACCCAGCGACGGGTCAAGTTCGTCCTGCCCGACAATGCGGTAAGTCACTTCCTTATCCTCGGCGATGGCATACAGCGTCACCCAGGCGCCGAAATAGGCTTTTTTCAGGTCCTGCTGCTTGGCGGCATCCACTACCTCGGCCAGGTCCATGCGCCGCATCAGGAATTTCAGGCGCGAGTCGATTTGCCGCAACCGGCGCTTGCCGTAGATGTAATCCGCGTTTTCGCTGCGGTCGCCGTTGGAGGCGGCCCAGGCCACATCCTTTACCACGCTCGGGCGTTCCACTTTGTACAACTGGTCGAACTCGGCTTTCAGCCGCGCGTAACCGTCGGGGGTGATGTAGTTTTTCTGGCTTGCCGTCATGCGGTTACTGGTCGATGAATTTTTCTACCGCGAGATAAGTGTTGCGCAGGTCATGGATGCCCGCCCTGGCCAGTTCATGCTCGCCATTCAGGTGTTGCTGCATCAGCGTATTGCCGATGCGGTGCAGTTCTTCGTGCGCCTGTTCCAGCCGGTTCAGTTCCGCGGTGCTGAAGTGCTTGTCGGACTTGGCCTGTTCGATCCAGCGTCCGCAATGGCATTTTTTCGGGTTCATGATGGGCCAGTGCTGTGCGGGGGTGTCCGGGCTGTTGTTAAGGCAGGTTTCCAGCCGGCTCAGCCATTGCTCGGATTCCACCTTGAGCAGCAACAACTCCGTTTCTCTGGGCGAAGGCGGGCTGCCGGCGTAGGCTTTCCATTCGGCGCAAGCGGTGTAGCTGCGCGTCCAGTCCAGGATGTCGTCCGCGGACATCGGGCGGGCAATGCCATACCCCTGCGCCAGCGTGCAGCCCATGGACAGCAGTGCCAGGCCGTGTTCGACCGATTCCACCCCTTCGGCGATGACTTCGCGGCGGAAGGCCTGCGACATGCCGATGACGCCGTTGACGATGGCGAAGTCGTTGGGGTCGTCGATCATGTCGCGTACAAAGCTCTGGTCGATCTTGATCACGTCTGCCGGGACGTGGCGCAGGTGGATGAGCGAGGAATAGCCGGTGCCGAAATCGTCCAGCGCCACGCTGACACCCAGCTTCTTACGGCAGGTAGTGATCACGTCGCGCACCGCGGTGAAGTCCTCCAGGATGCTGCTTTCCAGCATTTCCAGTTCCAGCAGACTGGATGGCACTTCCGGGTATTGGGCCAAGGTGGCTTCAAGCTGGGTGGCGAAGTAGCCCCATTGCAGGTGCTTGGGCGAAATGTTGACGCTGACCTTGAGGCTTAAGCCTTGTTGCCGCCAGATGTCGAGCTGCCTGATGGCTTCGTCCATCACCCAGTTGCCCAGCACGATGTCGAATTGCGAGCCTTCCACCACCGAGAGGAATTCGGAAGGCAGCAGGATGCCGTGTTTCGGGTGGTTCCAGCGGATCAGCGCTTCGGCGCCGACAATGTCGCCGGTCATCATGTTGACCTTGGGTTGGTAATACAGGCAGAACTCTTCGCGCGCGAAGGCTTCTTCCAGCGTGGATAACAACTGATTTCGGCTCTGCACCGCCTGGTCCTGCATGGCATCAAACAGGTGGTAGCAGTTGCGTCCTCCCTGTTTGGCCAGATACATCGCCTGGTCGGCGTGGCGCAACAAGGTATCGGGGTCGGCGTCGTCCGTGGGGTAGAGCGTGACACCGATGCTGGCGGAAACGGAAACCTGCTCGTCGTTGATGGTGTAGGGGGCGGCCAGCGATTCGTTGATGCGGTTGACCGCCTGTTCACACAACTCCAGTGAATTGATGTTGCCCAGCAGCAGTGCGAATTCGTCGCCGCCCAGGCGGGAGACCGTGTCTTCTTCGCGCAGGGTGTCCTTGATGCGCTCGGCCACCTGGATCAGCAACTGGTCGCCGGTTTCGTGGCCCTTGCTGTCGTTGACCTGCTTGAACCCGTCCAGGTCCAGGTAACAAATGGCCAGCAGCGAATCGTCGCGGCGGGTTCTGGCGATAGCCTGGGCAAAGCGGTCGGCAAACAGCGTGCGGTTGGGCAGCCGGGTAAGCGGGTCGTAGTGTGCCATCACCTCCAGCGCCTCCTGCTGGTGCTTGCTGTGCGTAATGTCGGAAAACAGGCCGACGTAGTGCAGCACATTACCGTCTTCGTCGCGCATGGCGGAAATGGTCAGCAGTTCCGCATACAGGTCGCCGTTTTTCTTGCGGTTCCAGATTTCACCGCGCCAGTGGCCCTGCTGATTCAGGGTATCCCACAAGCTGGCATAAAAACCGGCCCCATGCTTGCCGGAACTGAGCATTTGGGGACTCTGCCCCAGCGCATCCTCGCGGCTGTAGCCGGTAATGGTGGTAAAGGCGGGGTTGACGTCGATAATCACTTCGCCGGTGTTGTTGGTGATCAGGATCGCTTCCTGGGCTTCCTCGAACACGCGTGCCGCCAGCGTGAGCTTTTCCTCGGTGCGCTTGCGCTCGGAAATGTCGCGGATAAATGCGCTGAATTCGAACCCGCTGTCCAGTTTGTGCGGCGAGACGGCCAGTTCGATGGGGAACTCCTCGCCACCACGGCGCAAGGCGGTGATTTCAATCCGTCTGTTCAGTACCGGGCCTTCGTTGGTAGTTAGAAAATGGTGTCGTCCGCGGATATGTGCTTCACGGTAGCGATGGGGAATGATGATTTCGTGCATCGGGCGCCCCAGCACTTCTTCACGCGTCCAGCCGAAGGTTTTTTCCGCCTGTGCATTCCAGCCGGTAATCAGGCCGTCGGAGTCCATCTGGACAACGGCTTCCATTGCTGTGCTAATAATGGAGCGCAACCGTGCCTCATCTTCCTGCCGCGCCTCCAGCAGGGCGGTGAAGCCATCGGCCATTTCGTTGAAGCTGCTGCCCACCAGTTTCAGTTCATCCTGCGTATCCAGAAGGGCACGGTGCTGCAAGTCGCCTTTGGCAAATGCCCGCGCCGACAGAGCAAGCGCATGGATACTGCGGGTCACGGCGAAATACCCACCGATGGCAAAATACAGTACGGTGAGGAACAGTAGAAAAGCAGTGCCCATGCTGAGCCGCAGGATGTTTTCAGCCCGCGAGATACGTGCGTTGATCAGCGTTTCCGCTGCCGGCAGCAGCGTGCGATCGATCTGGGCATAGATGTTGTCTATGGTCGTGGTGGCCGCTGCATAAAACGTTTCCGGGGTGGTGGTGAAGGCGTCCTGAAATATATTGGTGCGCACGATGTTGATGGTATGTGACGAGGAGGCTGTAATTTCCTGTGTTGCCGCTGCGACCGCCGCCGCGATTGCCGGGTTATGCCGCGCGGTCTTGTCCAGGTTGATTTTCATCATCACCAGCGTGTTTTCCAGTTCGGCCAGCAGCGATCCCATGACAATTTTCTGCTGCGACGATGCCTGTTTTATGGACAGGATGCCGGTGCCATAGGCGCGGATACGTCCCAGCCGCTCGGTTGCATGGGGCAGGTTGTTGGTCATGCTCGCAATCAGGTAGTGCGAGCCGACGTCGGGGTCCATGGTGAGGGCGTAGCGGTCGGCAATCGTCATTTCAAATATCAGCAACTGCTCGATCAGCCGGGTATGCGCATCGAAATTTTCCAGGGTTTTCCAGCGCATGCCTTGCCGGCGCAGGTTTTCCCAGTCGGTCTGGATGTGCTGAAACGAATTGTCGGTGCGGAGGTCGGCAGGCAGTTGTTGTGCCATGGCGCCGAGGGCAGCCGCGGCTTCCTGCTCCTTGAGGGTACGGGCATGTTGCATGGGCACGATACCGCTCAGCGCACCGGCGGAGAGCCCACGATGCTGCTGCACCAGTTGTATGCAACGGGCAATCGTCTGGATGCGCTTCAGTCCATCCAACTCGTGGCGCGAGGAATGAATGACCTGTTCGAGACTGAGGTACAGGTTGAACGTCACGACCACCGTTGCTATCAGGGCCAGCAAACCCAGCAAGGTAAATTTCCGGGTGTAGTTCAGGCGATTCATCAACGCGATGGCGGGAGCAAACAACCCCTGCATTACCATTTCAGCCCCCCCTTGGTCATGCTAATTCTCCCAATCGTGCAATCATGGTCCCAGTGCTTTGCCGGATACCTGGTGTGGTGCATAACGGCAGTTTACCGCCGTAGATGCCAGTGTACACAAATACCCAAATCCAACAAATGGGATATGCGCATCCGGATTGAATAATAAAGAGAAAATCCCTGTTTATGACAAGGTGGCGGTTGCATTGCCGATGCTTTGCGCTGCCTGGCCTGTCCGGCTGAATGTGATCAGCTACAATGATGCCGATGACTGCAACTCCCGACCTGATCCTGTGCTCCACCGCCCGCCTTGCCCGCAGCCTGCGGCAGGCGCATGCCGATGCCCAGCGGCGGGCGGGGCTGAAACAGTGGCAGCCGTTGCCGGCACTGACGTTGGGCCAGTGGCTGGCTGCTGTGACGCAGCGCGTGCTGCTTTCCGGCAAGGTTTCCCCCGGCGATATTCCGCGCCTGACTTTGAGCGGCATGGCCGAGCGCCTGCTGTGGGAGCAGGTGATAGACCGCGCCACTTCATCCAGTTCCCAGCAACAACTGTTCGATGTCGGCGGCATGGCGCAATCGGCAATGGAAGCCAATGCCCTGATGCAGGCGTGGGGCGTGTTTTTCCCGGACGCATTGCACACCGACGAAACGCGCCAGTTCCTGCGCTGGCGGGCGGCGTTCCGCGCGCTGTGCCAGCAGCACGATGCCTTGGAAGAAACGCGCCTACTGGAGCTGCAAATCGACCTGCTGGCACATGCCTCACTCCCGGCAACGATTTACCTGGCGGGTTTCGACCGTACCAGCCCGCAGGAACAACGTTTGCTGGATGCGCTCAAGGCGCGCGGCGTCAACCTGCGGCGCTGGGAGATCGGGCTGGAAACCCCGGCGCATGCGGTGAAACAGGTGTTTGACGAAGCCGAAGCCGAATGCCGTGCCGCCGTTGCCTGGGCGCAGGCGCGGCTACAAGCCAATCCGGAAGCGCGGCTGGCGATTGTGGTGCCGGAATTGGCGAAATTGCGGCCAACGCTGCAGGCGATGCTGGATGACGTGCTGCACCCCGACAGCATCCACCCGGCGCATGCCGAAATCCCGCGCAGTTACGACTTCTCGCTCGGCTTGCCGCTGGCGGAGCAGCCGCTGGTAGCTGCGGCGCTGGCGCTGCTGCGCCTGGCGTGCAGCCACCGCATCACGCAGCAGGAAAGCGGCTCGCTGCTGCGCGACGTGTACTGGTCGGCCGGCATCAGCGAAGCTGACGCCCGGGCCAGGCTGGAAGCCTCGATGCGGCGCAAACTGCCTGCCACCATTTCGCTCGGGCAATGGTTGCGCGTGGCGAGAAAGGCACAGGTGGATGGCCTGGGCGTGAGCCGGCTGGTGCAGCACCTGGAAGCCCTGCAGCAAAAAATCGTTACCACCAGGCAGCCCGCCTCCGGCTGGGCGCGCAGCTTTTCCCAGATGCTGGAGGCGACGCATTGGCCGGGCGAACGCAGCCTGTCCAGCTTTGAATTCCAGGCGCGCCAGGCCTGGCTGGAAACCCTGCAAACCTTCGCCGCGCTCGATCCGCTGCTGGGCAAACTCGGCGCCGGCGAAGCCTTGCGCCAGTTGTCCCGGTTGTGCCGCGACCGCATCTTCCAGCCTGAATCCACGGCCAGGCCGCGGATCCAGGTGATGGGCATGCTGGAAGCGAGCAGCGAACTCCTGGATGCGTTATGGGTGATGGGCATGAACGACCACATCTGGCCGCCGCCGGCGCGTCCCAATCCGCTGCTGCCCGCCGAAGTGCAGCGCAGTGCCGGCGCACCCAACTCGTGCAGCCGGGTGCAGGCCGAGTTTGCCGCCACCATTCACCAGCGGCTGCTGCGCTCCGCGCCGGAAGTGGTGTTCTCCTGGGCGCATCGCGACGGCGAAAGGGAACTCAGGGTCAGCCCGCTGCTGAAAGATATCCCTCTCGCCGGGCAGGACTTTGCGCTGGCGCAGAAACTGGCCGAACAACTCGCGCAACCGGCGCGGATGGAATGGCTGCTCGATCATCGTGCGCCAGAAGTCGAGGAGGGCGAAAAGGTACGCGGTGGGGCAGGGCTGTTCCAGGCACAGGCGATCTGCCCGGCTTGGGGTTACTACCAGTACCGTCTCGGCGCACGCGCACTGGATGAGCCGGTGGACGGGCTGGACAGCATGGCGCGCGGCAGCCTGCTGCATGCCGTGCTACAGGCGTTCTGGAACGGGCGCGACTCCGATTACCTGCATCGCCTGGACGAAACCGCGCAACAGCAAGCCGTATTGCAGGCGGTGGAAGCCGGGGTGAAGCAGTTCTCGCAGCAGTTGGATGAAGCTTTGCCCACGCACTTCCTGGCGCTGGAAAAACTGCGGCTGGCCGCCTTGCTCAACGGCTGGCTGGAGCTGGAACGCGAACGGCCGCCATTTGCGGTGCAGGACTGCGAGCGCCGGGTGAAGCTGGACATCAAGGGCATCGGCGTCGAGCTTACGCTGGACCGGGTAGACGTACTGCCGGATGGCGAACTGGTCGTGATCGACTACAAAACCGGCTCGCAACTCAGCCCCAACAGCTGGGCGGAAGACCGCATCAGCGAACCGCAGTTGCCCATCTACGCGTCCATGGTGCTGATCGAAGGCGAAGTGGCAGCGGTGTGTTTCGCCAAGGTGCGCGCGGGCGAACACCAGTTTGTCGGCATCGCCAACGCATCTGAAACCTTGCCCGGCGTGAAAGGGCTGGAAGACGCGCGCAAGGTGTTCGACGCCGAAAAATTCCCCGAATGGCACGCCCTGCTGCAACACTGGCGCGACAGCCTGGAGGCGATTGCCGACGAGATCAGGCAAGGTGAAGCGGCGGTGCGCTTCACGGACGAAGACGATCTGGCCTATTGCGAGGTGAAGCCATTGCTGCGCCTGCCGGAGCGCAAGCTGCAGTTGGAGCGGGGTGGGCAGGCATGACGGCGTCAATCGACTTGCTGCAACAGGATGCAGCCAACCGCGAACGCGCGCTGGCGCTGGAATCCTTTATCGTCGAAGCCCCGGCCGGGGCGGGCAAGACCGAGCTGCTGACGCAGCGCTACCTGAAGCTGCTGGCGGTGGTGGGCGAGCCGGAAGAGATTGTCGCCATCACCTTTACCAACAAGGCGGCGGCGGAGATGCGCAGCCGCATCCTGGATAGTTTGCAACGTGCCGCCAACCGGGAGTTTCCGGACGCCCCACACAAGCAGGTCACCTACGACCTGGCACTCCAGGCGCTGGCGCGTTCGGCGGAAAAACAGTGGGACCTGCTGGAGCAGCCGGCGCGGCTGCGCATCAACACCATTGATTCGCTGTGCGGCTACCTGGCCCGGCAGTTGCCCATCCTCAGCCGTTTCGGCGGGCAACCCGGGGTGGTGGACGATGCCTCCATCCATTGCCAGGAGGCGGCGCGCCGCGCCTTGTCCACGTTGGAAGATGAAGCGGGGGACGGTGTTGTCACCGAAGCCTTGCGTTACCTGGATAACGACACGCTGCGCCTGGCCAACCTGCTGGCGGAAATGCTGGCGAAGCGCGACCAGTGGCTGCACCACGCCGGCAACCTGCCGCAGGATGTGGCGTCCGCGTTACACGACTTGATCCAGCAGGACATCGCGCAGGCGGCGCTGCTGTTGCCGCCCGCGATACAGCAGCGGCTGATGCCGGTGGCGCGGTTTGCCGCATCCAATCTGGACTGCAGCCATGACATTGCGCTGTTATTGGATTGGGATACCCCCATCCCGGCCAGGCCGGAAGCATTACCGCTGTGGCGCAGTTTGTGCGAGCTGCTGCTGACCGGCAGCGACGGGTTCCGCAAGGCGCTGGATAAACGGCAGGGTTTCCCGGCCACGGACGAAGGCCGCCGGCAGAAAGAACTGCTGCTGGACATTATTGCGATGTTGCCGTCAGCGCAGCCCCTGGCGCGCATCCGCAGCCTGCCGGATGCCCAGTCGGCAGACGAAAAACGCATTGTTGCGGCGCTGGCGCGCTTGCTGCAGTTGGCCGCGGCGCACTTGCTGGTGGTGTTCCAGGAAGCGGGGGAGGTGGATTTCGTGGAAATCGCCGACCGCGCGCTGCAAGCGCTGGAGGATGAAACCGGCGCCACCGACCTGGCGCTGAAACTGGATTACCGGATTCAGCATTTATTGGTGGACGAAGTCCAGGACACCAGCCCGTCGCAGGTCAAGCTGCTGGAAAAACTCACCGCCGGCTGGCTGCCGGGCGACGGGCGCACCTTGTTCTGCGTGGGCGACCCGATGCAATCCATTTACCGCTTCCGCAAGGCCGATGTTGGCCTGTTTTTACAGGTGGCGGAATTCGGCATCGGCGGCCTGCCGCTGCAAACACTCAAACTCACCCGCAACAACCGCTCCTGCCCGGCGGTGGTGGATTGGGTGAACCAAGCGTTCGAAAACGTGTTCCCGCGGCAGGACGACGAAGCGCGCGGCGCCATCCGCTACCGGCCGTTCGCCGCGACCCGCGCGAGTGAGCCGGAAGAAGGCGTGCTGGTGCATCCGCTGGTGCTGCCTAACAACAGCCGTAGCGACGACATGGGCGCGGAAGAAGCGCGCTACCTGACTGAGCTGATTGTGAGCGAACGGGCGCTGAATCCGACCGGCACCATCGCCGTGCTGGTGCGCGCCAGGGCGCACCTGGAAGCGCTGGTGGCGGAAATCCGCAGCCGTCATCCGGGCTTACGCTTCCAGGCGGTGGAAATCGAGCAGTTGTCCGGCCGGCAGACGGTGCAGGACATCCACGCGCTGACCCGCGCCCTGTTCCACCGTGCCGACCGCGTACACTGGCTGGCGATCCTGCGCGCGCCGTGGTGCGGGTTGAAACTGGCGGATTTGCATGCGCTGGCGGCGGATGACCATGCCACCAACATCTGGCAACTGATGCGGGATGAAGACCGGGTGTCGCGGCTCTCCGCCGATGGCCAGCAGCGTTTGTGCCATGTGCGCGAGGTGATCAGCGAGGCGTTTGCCCACCAGGGACGGCAGTCCATGCGGCGCTGGGTGGAATCGGTCTGGCTCAAGCTGGGTGGCGCGCAATGCCTGTGGGATGCCGGCGACGTGCGCGACGTGCAGGCGTTCCTTGGCCTGCTGGAGCGCATGGATACGTTCGATGCCGCACAGTTGCAGGCAAAAATGGAACAACTCTATGCCGCGCCGGATGTGCAGGCGGACAGCAGCCTGCAATTCATGACCATCCACAAGTCCAAGGGGCTGGAGTTCGACAGCGTGATCCTGCCCGGTCTGCACCGCGCCTCGAAAAACGCCGACAGCCAGTTGCTGCTGTGGGAAGAAGTGGCGATCGAGGGTGCGCCGCCGCAACTGGTGGCCGCGCCCTATGTGCCCAAACACAAACGCGATGGCCTGCCCAGCACCTACGATTACCTGCAAGGGCTGGAGCAGGAGCGCGATGCCAACGAGGTGGCGCGCGTGCTGTACGTGGCGGCGACGCGTACAAAAAAGCGCCTGCACCTGGTGGCAGCGGTGCGTCCGGACAGCAAGGGCGAGATCAAGGCGCCGGGCAGAAGCCTGCTCAGCCTGTTGTGGGATAGCGTGGGTGGCGAGTTCCTCAACGCCGAGCCGCGCCCGGTGGTTGCTCAGGCGGAAGACAGCCATGCCTTTATCCCCAGCCTGATCCGCCTGCCTCAGCCGGCAGTGCCGCCGCTGTTGCAGGCAGTTACGCCGGCAACGGTCACCGCCGCGTATGACGAAGTGGCGGCGGAAGATGAGCTAACGACCATCGACGCCAGTTGCGGCACGCTGGCGCACCTGTACATGGAAATGTTTGCGCAGGACGGCCTGGAGCAGTGGCCGGTTGAACGTGTCAAGGCGCTGGATGCCGCGCTGGCACGCTGGCTGGTGCAACAGGGTCATGACGAGTCGGCGGCACAAAGCGGCGCACAGCGGGTAAAACATGCGCTGCTGGCAACTCTGGCATCAGAGCAGGGGCGCTGGGTGCTGCAACCCCGGGAACAGGCGGCCAGCGAATACGCGCTGGCGACGGTGGAAAGCGAACGCGTGACGCAGCACGTCATAGACCGCACGTTTATCGAACATGGCGAGCGCTGGGTGATTGATTACAAGTCGGCACAACTGACGGAAGTTTCGGGGGATGCCAGCCAGGCCGAGCGTTACCGCCCGCAGCTGGAACGTTATGCCCGACTGTTTGCCAGCGAGGGACTGCCGGTGCGTAAGGCCGTGCTGTTCCTCGCGTCTGGGCGGTTGGTGGAGTTGTTGCCTAGTGTGAACACGCCCTAGACCTTGAAACGTGCCACTGCAGCCTGCAGCGCAGCGGCGAGTTCTTCCAGGTGCCGGGCGGAGTCGGCGGTCTGCAACACGGAATCGGTATTGGTGCGCGCCATGGTGGCGATGTTTTCGATGTTGTGCGCAATTTCGGTGCTGGAAACACTTTGCTCCCGCACCGAAGCGGTAATGCTGTCCACGCCGACCTTGGTCTGGTTGGCGGCCTCGCCGGTGCGCTGCAATGCGGTTGAGGCGGCGGCGGTGAGTTCGCGGCTGGATTGCAGGAATTTCTGACCGCGTTCCAGCGCCTCGTTCACGCGGGTGGATTGTTCTTCGATGGCACGGGTGACGCCGTCAATTTCGTTGGCGGCCTGTGCCGATTTTTCCGCCAGCTTGCGCACTTCGTCGGCCACCACGGCAAAACCGCGGCCGTATTCACCGGCACGCGCGGCTTCAATCGCCGCATTCAGCGCCAGCAGGTTGGTCTGGTCGGCAATATCCTTCACTTGCTGCGTCATGTCGTTGATGGTGGCGGTATTGCTGACAAAAATGCCGACCGATTGCGAAATTTCCTGCATGGTGGTCACGCCTTTTTCCACTTCCTGCGCCAGGGTGGTCAGGCTGCGGCTGCCGGTGCCGGTTTCCGTTACGCTGGAGTCGGACAGGCGGCGCACCTGGTCGGCGCTTTCCGCCCCCCGGGTGATATTGGCGGTGACCTGTTCCACGGCCTGGGCGGTGGAACTGGCGGCGTTACTCTGGCTTTGCGAAGCCTGCACGATCACCTGCGAGGTGTCGGCCAAGGTGGAAGCGGCACGCAGTACCTGCTCGGTGGAATTCTTGACGCTGAGTACAATGGCGCCGAGGTCGTCGCGGATTTTTTCCGCGCTTTCGGCAACTTCGCCGATTTCATCATGGGTGGTACGCCGTACGGGCTGGGAAAAGTCGCCGCTGGCCAGCCGGTCGAGGTCATGCGCCAGTTGGTGTGCCGGGTCCACGATGTTTTTCTGCACCAGCGCCAGAAAGGTGATGAAGGCAAAGATGATGGCAAAAATCATTAACCCCAGGGTGTAATACAACTGGGTCTTGAAGCCGGCGGCGACTTCCGGCGGCAGTGCGGTGCTCATCTGCCAGGCCAGCCACATGCCAAACAGCGATGCGGTCAGCAGCATGGCGGTGCCGGTTCCGGTAATCAGCAGCAGTTTGTTGCGCACGCTGCGCTTCGTCCAGTTCTTCAGTTGCATGAGTTGCCCCTTCTTCTTGGATAGACCACGACATCAGTGCGGATTCTAACCTGAAATCAATGCGTTCGCCTGATCGCTTGCAGGTGTCGGCGGATGTACCAGACGGCGAAAATCACCCCGGCTACGGCAATCACGTGGTGGAACTGGTGGAAATACACTTTCAGCCCTTCCCAGTTTTCCCCGGCCTTCATCCCGGCATAAGCCAGCAGCCAGCACCAGATCAGCGAACCGGTAAAAGTATAAGTGATGAATTTGCCCATGCGCATGCGCGCTATCCCCGCGGGGAAGGCGATAAAAGTGCGCACCGCGGGCAGCAGCCGGCCGATGAAAATGATGATCTCGCCGTGTTTCTCAAACCAGCGGTCCGCCAGGTGCAGGTCGTGGTGCGAAATCAGCACCCATTTGCCGTATTTTTCCACCAGCGGCCTGCCGCCGATTTTGCCCAGGTAATAAGCGGGGATCGACCCCGCCACGCAGCCGAGAGCGCCGGCCAGCGCCACACCCCACAGCGTCATTTTGCCCTTGAACACCAGGAACCCGGAAAACGGCATGATGATTTCCGAGGGCAGGGGGATGCAGGCCGATTCAATCGCCATCAGCAGTACGATGCCGCCGTAGCCCAGGGTTGAAATGACGCCGATGATCCAGGCGGCGAGGACGGCGATGAGTTTTTCCAGCATGAACGAATGGTTCCAGAATGGGCAGGCAGCGAAGTGTAGTGGCATTTTGCCGTGGGTTCAAACCGTTTCGGCGGCATGGTATAGTTAAATTATGTACAAGGTCAGACAACTGCTGGGCAAGTTCCTGGTGCTGTGGCTGCTGCTGGCAGTCCCGGCGCAGGTACTGGCTGCGCTGACGCCGTGCGACGCCAGACATCACGGCGACACCTCCCACATGCAGCATCAGCATGAAAGCGCTGACGTTACCGACCACCACGTTGCCGACCACGTTGCCGACCACGCCAAATGCAGCGGCAGTTGCTGCATGGGCTGGATGGCGCCTGCCTCCGTGGTTTTGCCGAGCCAGGTTGCCGGCGCTGAACAAATACCGCTGATCCCTCCCCATTTCACCGGCTTTATTGCCGAAACGCCGCAGCATCCGCCCAACCCGGTTTTCGCCTGAGTTGCGCGGCGGCCTGAGCCGCCGCTGTTCCAACCGCGGAGAATCATCATGGATACCCACTATGTGCGCCTGCTGGCGCTACTGGCTTTGGCCCTGCTTTCCGGCTGCGCCAGCCTGTCGAAGGACGGCGGCCTGGCCGACGTCAACCACCTCGTGCGTGAGCGCATCGGCGCGGAAGTCAGCCCGACGCGCACCGATGCCGAAACCGGCAATGCCGACGCGCTTGCCAACACCCTGCTGGCCGAGCCGCTGACGCCGGAGAGCGCGGTAAACATCGCGCTGTTGAAAAATGCCGGCCTGCGCGCCACCTATGCCGAACTCGGCATTGCCGAAGCCGACCTGGTGCAGGCTTCGCGCCTGCCCAACCCGGTATTTGACTATAAACATGTCAGCCAGGGGGCGAATACCGGCATCGAGCGCACCCTAACCTTCAACCTGGCGCAGATACTCACTTTGCCCTTGGCGCAGCGCATGGAAAAGCGCCGCTTCGAGCAGGTCAAGCTGCAGGTGGCGAACGAAACGCTGCGCGTGGCGCTTGAAACACGCAAGGCGTTCATCGAATCGGTGGCCGCCGGGCAGGGCGTGGCATATGCCCAGGATGTCCGGGTGGCGGCCGGGGCCAGCGCCGAACTGGCGGAAAAAATGCGGCAGGCGGGCAACTGGAGCCGCCTGGAAGAGGTGCGCGAGCAGGCATTTCGCGCCGAGGCCGAAACCGGCCTGGTGCGTATGACCGTGCAGGAAGTTGCCGCCAGGGAAAAGCTGGCGCGTCTGCTGGGCGCCGGCACGGCAGACCTGCGTTTGCCGCCGCGCCTGCCGGAATTGCCGGCGACGTTGCCGGAGTTGGCCAATGCCGAAGAACTGGCGCTGCAATCGCGGTTGGATATTCTGTCGGCCAGGCAGGAAACCGCCGCGCTGGCGGAATCGCTGGGTCTGAACAAGACCACGCGCTTCATCAACGTGCTGGACCTGGGCGCGGTGCGCAATACCGATTCCGGCGCGCCGCATGCCACCGGTTATGAAATCGGCATCTCCATCCCGTTGTTCGACTGGGGCGATGCGCGCGTGGCCAAGGCCGAGGCCATCTACATGCAAGCCGCGCACCGGCTGGCGCAACGCGCGGTGAATGCGCGTTCCGAGGTGCGCGAAAGCTGCCAGCGGCTGCAATCGTTTTATGGTGTGGCCCGGCAATTCCGCGACGACATCGTGCCGCTGCGCAAGAAAATCTCGGAGGAGCATCTGCTCCGTTACAACGGCATGCTGGTCAGCGTGTTCGAGTTGCTGGCCGATGCACGCGACCAGGTGGCCGGCGTCAACGGCTACATCAATGCGCTTAAAGATTATTGGCTGGCCGATGCCGATCTGCAGGCCGCTATCGGCGGCAGTTTGCCTGTCGCCCTGAAAGGAACCGAACCATGATGAACCGCAGACAATTCCTGTCTTCCTCCGGCGCCGCGCTGGTGGGCGCCGCGCTGGTCGGGCGCGCCCAGGCCGCCGCCATCCCCGAAGCCGCCAGCCATCACCACGCCGACACCTTGCCGCCGCCGGAGCCTTCCACCGGGCGGCCGTTCCGCCCCGTGGTCACGCTTAACGGCTGGAGCCTGCCGTGGCGTATGAAAAACGGCTGGAAGGAATTCCACCTGGTGGCGGAACCCGTGGTGCGCGAAATCGCCCCCGGCATGAAAGCCAACCTGTGGGGCTACAACGGCCAGAGTCCCGGTCCGACCATCGAGGTGGTGGAAGGCGACCAGGTGCGTATCTTCGTCACCAACAAGCTGCCCGAGCACACCAGCATCCACTGGCACGGCCAGCCGCTGCCCAACGGCATGGATGGCGTCACCGGCCTCACCCAGCCCGGCATCCCGGTGGGCAAGACGTTTGTGTACGAGTTTGTCGCCAAGCGCCCCGGCACCTTTATGTACCACCCGCATGCCGACGAAATGACGCAGATGGCGATGGGCATGATGGGTTTCTGGGTCACGCACCCGAAGAATCCCAAACAGTACCAGGTGGACCGCGATTTCGTGTTCATCCTCAATGCCTACGACATCCAGCCCGGCAGCTATACCCCGCGCATCAACACCATGCTGGATTTCAACATCTGGACCTGGAACAGCCGCGCCTTTCCCGGCATCGACCCATTGGTAGTACGCAAGAACGACCGCGTGCGCATCCGCATCGGCAACCTCACCATGACCAACCACCCCATCCACATGCACGGCCACGAATTCCAGGTGACCGGCACCGACGGCGGCTGGATACCGAAAACCGCGCGCTGGCCGGAAGTCACCACGGACATCGGCGTGGGGCAGATGCGCGCGCTGGAATTCGTCGCCAGCGAGCCGGGGGATTGGTCGCTGCACTGCCATAAATCGCACCACACCATGAACGCCATGGGCCACGCCGTGCCAACCATGATCGGCGTGGATCAAGGCAGCGTGCTGGACAAGATCAACCGGCTGGTGCCGGATTACATGAGCATGGGCGACAGCGGCATGGCCGACATGACCGAGATGCAGATGCCGCTACCCGACAACACCCTGCCGATGATGACCGGGCAGGGCCCGTTCGGGGCGATAGCCATGGGTGGCATGTTCAGCGTGATCAAGGTGCGCGAAGGCTTGGCCAAGAATGATTACCGCGACCCCGGCTGGTACCGGCACCCGGCGGGCACGCTGGCCAGGGAATGGACGGGCGACCTGCCGGAAGCGCCATCAGCGCCGGGCAGCGCAACCCAGCCCGACCCGGCGGCGCTCAAGGTAATCAAGCCCGCGGGTGGGCGGCATGAGCATTAGGTTTGGACTTAAGCCAAGGTCGGGTCGGCAATGATGGCAGTCACCGCATCGTCCACATCGGCTTTCTGGTTGGGGTGGAGCTTTTTGTAGGCGCGGCGGAACGGGGTGCTTTGCAGCACCTGCACCGCATTTAATGACGCGAATCTTCCGGCACAAAAGGCGTGGTGGCTTCCTTGCCTTCGGCACGGGCAATCAGCAGGTCGCGCACAAAATCAATCGGCAGGTCGGGGTTATCCAGTGCGGCTTTGCCCACGCGCGCCCAGAACTCCACCTGCCCGGCGATGGTGCGGCATTCCGCCTTGGCGTGGATTTTCGCGTCTTCGTACAGGGAATCTTGAATGCGTACCAGCATGCCCATGATGGTGTTTTTCGAGAAGTTAGCTACAAAAGCGGCTTAACACTGGATGGTGTGAGAATCAAACATCTCACCATCCACATCGTTGCCAGAATTCCTGCGGGGTCAAAATCGGGTAGCTTTCACGCAAGGCAAGCAAATCGGCATCGCCAGACACCAGATAATCGGCATTCGCCGCGATCAGCGTGGCAAGTATTTTTTCATCATCCGCATCAGCGGGAACGTGCGTCTTGGTTTCGCTTATATCCACCAGCTCAGCCTGAAACCTTAACAGTGCAAGCAGCTGCTCTACTTCATCTTCCGGCATGCCGATGCTGCGCAAGCGCTTGGTAATTTTAGGGTAGCGCAACACCCGTCCGATTTCTTCCAGCATCGCCTCGGATAACACCAGTGTGAACGAGGCACCACGCCAGGCTCTGACGATGCGCCCAGGTACGCTTTCAGGCAGCATCAGACCAGAAATCAGGACATTGGTATCCAGTACAATACGCATGGCAAAAATCAGCGGCGGACGGCAGCAATAGCCTCGGCGATTTCCGCATTAGCCGTGTTTTCATCTTCACCTTGATACGCAGTACCGATCTTCTCTAATAGCCGGTCAAACTCGGCGCGCATGGTACGGATTTTCTCGAACAGGGCAATATCCACCAGCGCGGCGACAGGCTTGCCGCCCTTGGTAATCAGCACGGAATCCTGGCGATATTGTACTTCGTTCAGCAACTCACCCAGATTTTGGCGCACGGTCATGGCAGGGGCTTCGCGGATCATGGTCAACTCCTATGATTGATATGATTGGGCCAATTGTATCACCGCGAAAATCTGAGGGAAGTATTTACTTATGCGCAAATCAATTGTGGCTTGTTGCTATGACTACCTGCTGCCTCCTGCCCGGCGACAGAGGTCAATCGTACCTCTGTCGTGCTATTGTTGATAAAACCCGCTTGAACTTCGCCATCGAACCGTGCCATCAGGCTGGCTTTAACCAGACTTTCCGGCTGCACCAGCCGCCAAAGGTTATCCGCACAACATTGCACCAGATTCCGGTTGCGTTCGATGTCGAACAGCGCGGGTGTGATGGTTTGCGTACGTAGATCAATTTCAACCTCTGAGCATTCATGCAAGGTCGCCAGATAAGCGAAATGCTCGGCAGAACTGGCGAATTTATGGGCAATGCTGGCAGCGATGCCATTGAGTTCTTTCAACCTCATGCACTGCGTTCCAGATTCAATTTCAACAACCGCCGCAGGATTTCCTCGTCCGGCATGTCGGGCGTGTAATCGGCCCAGCCGTAGGCCGCAGCTACGGCTAAATCTAGCGTTTTATGGGCGTTGTCCAGCCATGCGGGACGGGCATTGTAGAGGTTGGTCAGGGTGCGCTTTTTGAGGTCAGCCTCATGGCCGGGCTTGGCAACCGGACGCGCGGGATAACCAGCTTGTTCTTCTTCCGGCGTGCGTACCCAGTCCACCCATTCCGGCGGGTTGAGCCAGTTGCTGCGCAGTTGATCGAGGTTGCGCGCGGCGGTGGCGATGGCCTCCCCGCCAGGAGTCGAATCTGGATGGTCGCGCGGCGTCAGTCCGGCGGGGAACGGAAATGTCTCGAACGTGGTGCTGGGGGTATAGCGGGGGCGCCCACCATCCTTTCCATCGCCATGTACGCTACCCATGGTCAGCGACCAGATTTCATGAATGCGCGAATGCAAGATACCAAAGAATAAGTCATTTGCACTTGCAATCACTATCAGCTTTTTGTCTGGAAGGGTACATGCATCCATCCAGACAAAAATACGGTGTTTTGCAACTTCTGGTGTGGCGATGTAGCGCGGCAACCCTTCCAGTGCCGCACGCATTGCAATGCGCGGCTCACCGTGCCGCCACCAATATTTACGATAAGCTTCACGGTTATTGGTGTCACGCTCCGGCTTGACGTGTTCAACCACGTATTGGAATGGTACTTCATACAACGCGACTTCAGCCTCGGTCATGCTCGTGCCAAAGTCGATAATCCAGCCGTCGCGCGGGTTGCGCGTAACATCCAAACCGTTCCAACTTGGTTTCAATACTTCAAAATTGGGGCGGCCATTGGGATTAGGCAACGACAGCCATTGCCGGGCCAGTTCGCCCGGAATGTCAAATGCGCCGATTTTCTGTGAGCCTTGGAAGCTTACTCCGGCCGTTTCAAGTAACGGCAAGGCCTGCGTCAAATCCAGCCCGCCACCTGCCGTGAGGTCGGCGTGGATAGCTACCACCGGCTGACCGTCCAACTTCGCCGCGTTCGTCTTGCCACCGAAGCATACCAGTGACACCCGCACCGCCGCACCGGCATTGACCCAGCTTTCGTCCGACCAGGCCTCGAAGATGCTGTCACTTTCGACGATGCGTTCCAGCAACTTACGGTTAGCACCGTTACGAATGGATTGTGTAGCAACCAACCCGGCCGCCTTGGCCTTGCCCTGCTCGATGTGGTCACGCGCTTTTTCAAACCAGTAGCAGACCAGATCGGCTGCGCCGGGAACGCGACCTGAATAGCAAGCGCGCAAGGCGGTGGCATAACCATCGCCTAATTCCCCGAGCAGTTTGGAACCACCCAAAAATGGTGGGTTACCGACAATCGCATCAGTAACCGGCCACTCCGGCTCGCTCATCCAGAAAGATTGTGGGCCACCGGGTGCGTAATTCAGAATCGCATCGCGGTTTTCGATATGATCGAGTTTCTGCAAAATCGGGTCGCGCCGGTAGGCGTAGCCATGCGCGAGCATCCACTGGATTTCGCCGATCCACACCGAGACCCGCGCCAGTTCGGCGGCGTAGGGGTTGAGTTCGATGCCCATGACGTTGGCGGGGCTGGTTTCGACATTCATTTGCCGGTGCAGGCCCAATGCCTCGGCTTCGAGGTTGGCGCGGTGCTCGATGTCCTTGAGCGTTTTGAGCGCAAGATACAGAAAATTGCCGCTGCCGCAGGCGGGGTCGAGCACGCGGAAATTCTTGAGCCGTTCGAGGTAGGCGATAAAGGCGGCCTGTTTGTCCTTGTCGCGCTTGGCGGCCCTGATCTTGTCCTTGGCGGCCTCCCATTCGGCCAGCAGCGGTTGTTCGACCACCGGGCGGATGAGCTTCATGATCGTGGCCGGGTCGGTGTAGTGCGCGCCGAGTTGGCTGCGCATGTCGGGGTTGAGGCCGCGTTCGAACAGGGTGCCGAGGATGGCGGGTTCGATAGCGCTCCAGTCCATGCGGGCGGCCTCCAGCAGCGCGACCACGTCGGAGGTTTCGAGCTGCGGGATGGCAATGGTTTCAAACAACCCGCCGTTGAACCACGGAATATCGTTGAGCGCGAATTCGCCGCCCTTCTGCATCGCGGCAAACAGATCGGCCAGCCGTTTTTGCGCCTTGCTGCCGTCCGGGTTGGATTTGTCCATCACGGTTTCGAACAGTTTTTCCGGCAGGATTTTCGCATCCTCGGCAAACATGCAGAACACGCACTGGATGAGAAAATGCGCAACGTCATGTGCGGCATTGCCCCGCTCGGTCAGCCGTTTGGCAATCTCGCCCATGCGGCGGGCGGCTTCTTCGGTGACGGCATAGGTGGTGCGGGCAGGTTTGAAGCGGTCCGGCTCGGTGAACAGCCACAGCAGTTTTTGCCGGGTTTCCGGCTGGGTGAGGTCTTGCAGCCGGATGAGGTGGGTTTCGGACGGATGGCCGGTGAAGTGGGTGTGGATTTCGATATTGGTGAGGTCGCTCACCACCAGCAGCGGCGGGTTATCCAGCGCCAGTGCGTAGTTCATGAGCTGTTTGAGCGCGGCTTTGAGATCCTTGCCCGGCCCCTTGTATTCCCAGGCGAAACAGCCGCGCTTCCAGACATCCGCCCAGCCCTGCCCACTCTGGATTTTGGCACCGCGCTCGAAGCAGTAGCTTTCCGGGTCGCGCGGTTTTTCTACCCCAAGCAAATCGCACAGGTCGTTAAAGTGTTGCTGCGCCCCGGCGCGCTCGGTAATGTCTTTGTCTTGCCAGTGCTGGATAAAGGCTTGTGGGGTCATGACGCGATTCTAGATGAAAACCACGTATCCCAATCAGCTTCACACAAAATCATGCCAGGCTTTTCAGCAGGCCTTCGATGAAATCCGCACGCGGCGCAACATGCTCATGTTGCACCGTCACGCGCAACTTGTCCGGCCCGTTCATGCGGTAGACCGGGCTTTTTTGCAGCAGCCTGAAGATGGCTTCCGGCTCCACTAGCGTATCCTGGGCGAAGTGCAGTTGTATGGTCTCGCTGCTGGCATCTATTTTTACGATGCCCAGCGGTTTGGCCAGGATGCGCAGCTTGTGGCAGGCCAACAGCGCCTGGGTTTGCTGCGGCGGCAGGCCGAAGCGGTCTATCAGTTCTTCGCGTAAATCCTGCAACGATTCCAAGTCGGTGCAGCTTGCCAGGCGCTTGTAGATGATGAGGCGTTCGTGCACGTCGCCGCAGTAGTCGTTGGGCATCAGCGCGGGGGTATGCAGGTTAATTTCGGTGGTCACGCCCAAGGGTGCTGCCAGGTCGGGTTCCTTGCCGGCTTTGAGTTGCTTGACGGCGTGGTTGAGCATGTCAGCATACAGCGCAAAGCCGATTTCGTGCATCTCGCCGCTTTGGTTATCACCCAGCAGTTCGCCTGCGCCGCGGATTTCCAGGTCGTGCATGGCTAAATGAAACCCAGCCCCCAGGTCTTCCAGCAGTTGAATGGCTTCCAGCCGTTTTTCCGCCTGTTTGCTGACCTTGATATCGGGATCGGTGAGCAGGTAGGCGTAAGCCTGGTGGTGCGAACGGCCGACGCGGCCGCGCAATTGATGTAGCTGTGCCAGGCCGAAGTTGTCGGCGCGGTGGATGACGATGGTGTTGGCGCTGGGGATGTCAATGCCGGTTTCGATAATGGTGGTGCACAGCAGCAGGTTGAAGCGCTGGTGGTAGAAGTCGCGCATCACATCTTCCAGTTCGCGTTCGCGCAACTGGCCGTGGGCGACGCCGATGCGCGCTTCCGGCAGCATTTTCTCCAGCTTTTCGCGCATGGCGTGGATGGTGTTGACTTCGTTGTGCAGGAAATAAATCTGCCCGCCGCGCTTGAGTTCGCGCAACACCGCTTCGCGGATCACGCCTTCCGACCACGGTGTGACGAAGGTCTTGATGGACAGCCGCTTCTGCGGCGGGGTGGCGATGACGGAAAACTCGCGCAGGCCTTCCATCGCCATGCTCAGGGTACGCGGAATCGGCGTGGCGGTCAGCGTCAGCACGTCCACCTCGGCGCGCATCGCCTTGAGTTGCTCTTTCTGCCGTACGCCGAAGCGGTGTTCTTCGTCCAGGATAACCAATCCTAAATTCTTGAATTTCACATCTTTTTGGATCAGTCGGTGGGTGCCGATGATGATGTCTATGTTGCCGGCTTCCAGTCCGGCCAGCGCTTCGGCTTGCTCCTTGGCGGTGCGGAAGCGGGAGATTTCGGCGATCTTGATCGGCCATTCGGCAAATCTGTCCGAAAAATTGTTGAAGTGCTGCTCGGCCAGCAGCGTGGTGGGCACCAGCACCGCCACCTGGCGGCCACCCATCACGGCCACGAACGCGGCACGCAACGCTACTTCGGTTTTGCCGAAACCGACGTCGCCGCACACCAGCCGGTCCATTGGTTTCCCGGATTGCATGTCGTTGATGACGGCTTCGATGGCGGCTTGCTGGTCTGGGGTTTCCTCGAACGGGAAGCCATCGGCGAAGCGTTCGTAATCGGCCAGGGTGAGCTTGAACGCATGGCCGTGACGCGCGGCTCTTTGTGCGTAGAGATTGAGCAACTCGGCGGCGGTATCGCGGATTTGCTTGAGCGCCTTTTTCTTGGCCTTGTCCCACTGGCCGCTGCCCAGCCGGTGTAATGGCGCGGATTCCGCCGGGCCGCCGGAATAGCGCGAGATCAGGAACAGTTGCGATACCGGCACGTACAGCTTGTCGTCGCCGGCGTATTCCAGCAGCAGGAACTCGGTTTCGCCCTCGCCGAAATCCAGGTTGACCAGCCCGCGATAACGGCCGACGCCGTGCTGTTCGTGCACCACGGGGTCGTTTTCGCGCAGCTCGGCCAGGTCCTTGAGCATGCCTTCGGCGTTGCGCGTTTTTTCCTTGTCGCGGCGGCGCTGCTGGCGGACTTGTGTTGGGTACAGCTCGGTTTCGGTGATGAGCGCCAGTTTTTCCTGGATGAAGCCGGTCTGGATCGGGCCGACGGTAATCTGGAACCTTTCCGTGCTTTCGCTGAACTGTTCCCAGCTATCGCACGGGGTGGCCTGCAAGCCGTGTTCGGCCAGCAACTGCGTCAGCGTTTCGCGGCGGCCCAGGCTTTCGGCCACCAGCAGTACGCGGCCTTTGTGGCTGTTAATGAATCCGGACAGCTTGGCCAGCGGCTGCTCGGCGCGGCGGTCGATGCCGATGTCGGGGATCGGCTGCGCTTTACCTTTGTGTTCCGGGTTGTCGGTGAGGGTGATGCGCGCGTACTGGTGTGTTTTCTTGAAAAACTCCTCCGCTGCCATCATCAGGGTGTCGGGCGGCAGGATCGGGCGTTCGCGGTCGTAATCCAGCAGGCGATGGCGCGAGCGGGTATCTGCCCAGAACATTTCTGCTGCCTGGTTGACGTCGCCATGCAGGCACAACACGGTGTTGTCCGGCAGGTAATCGAACAGTGTCGCGGTGTCTTCAAAGAACAGCGGCAGATACCATTCCACGCCGCCCGGCGCCAGGCCGTTGCTGACATCCTTGTAGATGCGGCTTTTAGACGGGTCACCCTCGAAGCGCTCGCGGAAACTCTGGCGGAAGCGGCTGATGCCAGCTTCGTCCAGCGGAAACTCGCGCGCCGGCAGCAGGCGGATTTCACCCACCGGGTACAGGCTGCGCTGGGTGTCCACGTCGAAGGTGCGCAGGGTTTCGATTTCGTCGTCGAACAGGTCGATGCGGTAAGGCAGCGCACTGCCGGTGGGGAACAGGTCGATCAAGCCCCCGCGAACTGAAAATTCACCCGGCGTCATCACTTGGTTGACGTGCGAATAACCGGCCTGGGCGCATTGTTCGCGTAGCGCGTTCAAATCCAGCTTATCGCCTTTTTTCAGCATGAAGGTGCGCGCGGCAAGATAAGACTGCGGCGGCAGGCGCATCAGCGCCGTGCTCACCGGCAGTACCATGATGTCGCAACTGCGCTGGGCGATCTGGTGCAGCGCGGCTAGGCGTTCCGACACCAGGTCGGGATGCGGCGAAAAGTGGTCGTAAGGCAGGGTTTCCCAGTCCGGCAGCAGGTGGGTGCTGAGCTTGGGCGCAAAAAAGCGGATTTCTTCCACCAGCCGCTGCGCCTCGTGCGCCGATGCGGCCAGAATGACAACAGGATTTTGCTGGCTTTGCCCCAGGCTGGCGAGCAAAAACGTATCCGCCGAGCCGTACGGTAGCGGGACTCGGGACGTGGAACCAGACTTGGGGATGGAAACATTCATGCGCGCAACCAAACTACAACATCGGGGCGCACATTATAGCGGTTTCACGGCATCCCTATCAGCCGACATAGCGGACGGTGCCTGGCGCACCGTCGGCCAGGCCTTATTTGAGTTGCTTGCTGATCTGGATTTCTGCTTCTGCCCAAAAGGCTTGGGCATCACCCACAAAGCCGTTGCGCTCGGCGATGTAATAAGCGGCCACTTCAACCATCTTGTAGCGGTCTGCCGGGCTGATCGCCGCCTTGGCCGGCGCTTTTTTTGCGGCGGGCTTTTTCGCAGCCGCGGGTTTCTTGGCTGCGGCTGGTTTTGCGGTTGCCGGCTTGGCTGCGGGTTTGGCAGCGGCTGGTTTTTTGGTGGTAGCTTTGGCAGCGGTTTTTGTTGCCGCCTTTTGAGCGGGGGCTTTAGCTTCAGCCATGATGGCTTCCTTTCGTGGAGGTTGCAAAAATTACAATCTCATCATAGTGAAAGCGATGTGACATATCAACTACGAATAAATGACAATTTAAGCTGCGGCAAAACGCGCGGGTGCTTTGCCGGGACTGCGCCCTGCCGTTTACGCTAGGGAAGCCCTGAACAAGTGGCTGCACGGGCGAATTGCCGCGTTGCGCGGTGCTCGGAACCTCGCCGTACTCCTTGTACTGTCTCGGTTCCTGCGCTCCGTGCGCCTTGCACTTCATCCCGCTCGCTCACTTGTTCAGGGCTTCCCTAGGTGCCGGTGCCGCCCACCGTCAGCCCGTCGATGCGCAACGTCGGCTGGCCCACGCCCACCGGCACGCTCTGGCCATCCTTGCCACACGTTCCCACGCCGGTATCCAGCGCCATGTCGTTGCCGATCATGGAGACGCGCGTCAACACATCCGGGCCGTTGCCGATCAAGGTGGCGCCTTTGACCGGGTAGGTCAGCTTGCCGTCCTCGATCATCCACGCCTCGGCAGCGGAGAACACGAATTTGCCGCTGGTGATGTCCACCTGCCCGCCGCCGAAGTTGACCGCGTACAGCCCTTTTTTTACCGATTTGATGATTTCTTCCGGCGTCTTGTCGCCATTGAGCATCACGGTGTTGGTCATGCGCGGCATCGGGATATGGGCGTAGGATTCGCGCCGCGCATTGCCGGTGACCGGCATGCCCATCAGGCGGGCGTTGAGGCTATCCTGTAAATAGCCTTTTAAAATGCCGTTTTCGATCAGCACGGTGCGCTGGGTCGGGTTGCCTTCGTCGTCGATGTTGAGCGAGCCTCTTCTATTTGCAATCGTGCCGTCATCCACTACGGTCACGCCGTCCGCCGCCACTTTCTGGCCGATGCGCCCGGAAAACGCGGAACTGCCCTTGCGGTTGAAATCCCCCTCCAGGCCGTGGCCGATGGCTTCGTGCAGCAGAATGCCCGGCCAGCCGGAACCCAGCACCACGGTCATGCTGCCCGCCGGTGCCGGACGCGCGTCGAGGTTGGTGAGCGCCTGGTGTACGGCTTTTCTGGCGTAATCCTGCAACACTTCCTCGGTGAAATAGCTGTAATCGAAGCGCCCGCCGCCGCCGGAACTGCCTTGCTCGCGGCGGCCGTCCTGTTCGGCGATCACCTGGATCGAAACCCTGACCAGCGGGCGGATGTCAGCCGCCATTTGACCGTCGTTACGCGCGATCAGCACCACCTCGTATTCGCCGGCCAACGATGCCATGACCTGGGTTACGCGCGGGTCCAGGCTGCGGGCGAACAACTCCATGCGTTCCAGCAGTTTGACCTTTTGCTCATCCCTGAGCGAGGCGATGGGGTCGTGCGGCAAGTAAAGGCTGGCCGTGTCAGCACGCTTGATGGCATGCGGCGCCTGGTTGCCGCCCTGGGCGGCAATGGCGCGGGTGGCTTCAGCGGCGCCATTGAGCGCCGGCAGGCTGATGTCGTCGGAATAGGCAAACGCGGTTTTTTCGCCGGACACGGCGCGCACGCCCACGCCCTGGTCGATGTTGAAACTGCCGGATTTCACCTGGCCTTCTTCCAGCGACCAACTCTCGGCACGGCTGTATTGGAAGTACAGATCGGCGTAATCCACCTTGTGCGTCATGATGTTGCCCAGCACGCCCTGCAGCGCCGCAGTGTCGAGCGCATACGGCTTCAGCAGCACCTCGGTGGCGGTGGTGAACAGGGTGCCCGGTTCCGGGCTGGAGGTGGTGGGGATGGCGTCAGGCTTCATGGGAGTTACACAAGTTGATAAGCAATGCCGCAATGATACCAGTTAGGGTATTGGATACCGCTACGGAATTTCCGCAAAAAGGCTAGCGCTGGTTCATTTCCTGGCAATGACCAGCAGTCCTGCCACAATCAAAACCGCGCCGATCACCAGCCGCAGCGTGATGACCTCTTTCAGTAGCAGCCAGGCCAGCAGCATGGCGATGACCACGCTGCCCTTGTCGATCAGGGCGACAGTGGCTACGTCGCCGACTTTCAACGCTTTGTAGTAATAAATCCACGATAAGGCCGTGGTGACGCCGGATAGCCCCAACCAGACGTAATTGGCTTTCTGCAGTGACTTTATTTCGCTGGGAGGCACGGACAAGGCGGCAAATAGCAATACGAAAAAGAAGACGAACACGGTGCGCAGGGTCAAGCCGAGTTCGGCGGAAATGCCGACCAGGCCCTGTTTGGCGATGACGGAAGTGAATCCGGCAAAAAACATGGAGACAAATGCGTAAAGTACCCAACGGTCCATGTCTGCTCCTCAGGGGGTTAATAAGTCGGCGGTAGCGTTGCGCAAGCGCAGTAAAGCCTGTTCTACATTGGCTCTGGGCGTGGCGATATTCATGCGCATGAAGCCGCTGCCTTGTTTGCCGAACAGCACTCCGGGGCTTAATCCAAGGCCGGCTTTTTCCACGAAAAATTGCTGTAGCTGTTTATCGGTAAGCCCCAGCGCCTGGCAATCCAGCCACAGCAGGTAAGTGCCTTGCGGCGGGATCAGGCGGATGCCGGGTAGCGATTGCTGCACCGTGGCGGCGACCTGGTCGCGGGTTTGTTGCAGGTAGGCCAGCAATGCATCCAGCCAGGGTTCACCTGCGGCGTAAGCGGCTTCAAAAGCCGCCAGGCTGAACGGGTTGCCGGGGCTGACGTGCAACTGGTCGAAGGCTCTCGCGAGGCTTTTGCGGTGCGCCGGGTTGTTTGCGACCAGTGCCGACAGGCCCAGGCCGGGGACGTTGAAGGTCTTGCTGGGCGCTACGGTGGTGATGACGTGCTGCCCAGCCTGGGCCAGGGTCGCCAGCGCGGTATGTTGATAATCCGGGTACACCAGGTCGGCGTGGATTTCATCCGCCAGGATAATGATGTTGTAGCGCGCGGCGATATCCAGCAGCGTTTGCAGCTCATCACGCCGCCACACGCGGCCAACCGGGTTGTGCGGCGAGCATAACAGCATCAGCCTGGCGCCGTTTTTTGCACACTGCTCCAGATGGTCGAAATCCATCTCGTAACGGCCATTTTTCAGCAGCAGCGGATTTTCCACCAAATGCCGGCCGGTAGTCGTGACGGCAGAAAAAAACGGGAAGTAAACGGGCGGCTGGACGATGACGCTGTCGCCCGGTTCGGTAAACGCCGCCACGGCAGCGTAGAGCGAAGGCACCACGCCGGGGCAAAGCAGGATGTGGTCACGTTCGACTTGCCAGCGGTGTCTTGTCTGTAACCATGCGATGAGCGCCAGGTACAAGCTTTCCGGTGTTTTGGTGTAGCCGTACACCGGGTGCGCGGCGCGCGCCTGGAGTGCGTGTACCACGGCAGGCGGTGCGGCAAAATCCATGTCCGCCACCCACATCGGCTGGACGTCGGCGCGGCCGAATACGTTCAGGCGGTCGTCGAATTTCAGCGATCCCGTTCCGGCGAGCGGGATGGTTTCATCGAAGTTGAAATTCAAGTGCGGTGTGTCTTAATGGTCCGGTGTGCCGGGTTTGGTGCAGCGGGAATCCTTGAACGGGCCGCTGGAGCCGCCGAACTTGCCGGCACCTTGTTCCCAGCCTTCGCCCGGCCAGGTTTGGGCGCAAATCACAGTACCGTCGTACAGGCTTTCCCATTTGTACCAGGGCGCGGGGCCGGCAAAGGCATACACGCAGCCCAGCAGCAGGGCGAGCACGGCGGTGGTTTTGATGATGGACATGGTGGCTCCTCGGTTGGATCTGACGCAGTAGATTTTAGGGCACTTCTATAAATCCAATTTCCGTTGCCATACGGCGTTGCTCATGAAAAATGATTCCTTACATATCAGACATATGCCGCGTCATCATTTTTCATTCGCGC
>JABLTH010056571.1_pt1 | contig 33915 bp, 27 predicted proteins | sample 7875711 | NCBI WGS metagenome assembly JABLTH01 (sample SAMN14941262, study PRJNA633318) | bioreactor metagenome | isolation source: bioreactor | place: China | collected 2019-03-05 | reverse complement strand
TTTCAACCCTGAACTCCCACTATCCGTGGTCTAGAAGTGGGGAGGACGTCAAAAGGACTCTGATGAAACGGCATTGGACCCCCAAGGACCTGGAATCCGAATGGCGTTTGTTGCCTGACGAACGGGAGCTTTTGGCGAACAAGACCGGCGCGACACGGCTGGGATTCGCGGTGCTGCTCAAATTCTTCCAGATCGAAGGACGCTTTCCGATGGACCCGATGGAGGTTCCTCCAGTGGCCGTGGCCCATGTTGCCCAGCAGGTGGGCGTGGCGCCGGAAGCCTGGGGCGACTATCCGTGGGACGGGCGTTCCATCAAGTACCACCGAACTAACATCCGGGCCTTGGCGGGATTCCGGGAAGCAGGCGTCGCCGATGGCCGCGCCCTGGAGGTGTGGCTGGTGAAGGAAGGCCTGGAGCAGGAGCAGCGGCCGGAGCGGATCCGTGAAGCGGCCATGGAAGCCGTGTTGGGCCGTTGCCGAGCCCTCCGGATCGAGCCACCGGGGCCGGAACGGCTCAAGCGCATCGTCAACGATGCAGTGAACCGCCACGAGTCGGAATTCACCCATCGCGTGTTTCAGAGCATTCCGCCATCCGTGATCGAGCGCCTGGACGCGATTCTCCAGCCCCAGCCAGGCGAAGGGGAGGAAGTCGAGTGGACCGACTGGCAGAGCCTCAAGAGCGAACCCGGAAAGGCGGGCCTGGAGAGCATCAAGGAAGCTGCCGCCCGCTTGGAGGTGGTCCGCGATGTCGAGCTTCCAGAAACCGTCTTTCAAGGCGTATCTCCCAAAGTTGTGGAACGCTACGCCCGACGGGCGGCGGTGGAGGAGCCCTTCGAACTGCGCCGCCACGAATCGTCCTTGCGGGCCACCCTGCAGGCGGCCTTCTTGTTCCGGCGCGGCGAGGACCTCACAGACCACCTGGTGGACCTCCTCATCGCCACCGTCCAGACGATGGCCAAGAGGGCCGAGGCTCGCATTGAAACGGGGTTGGAGGAGGCCCTCACGAAGGTCCCCGGGAAGATGGTGAAGTTGTACCGGATGTCCAAAGCCTCCCTGGGCGCTCCCAAGGGGATCATCGAAGACGTGATCTACCCCGAGGCCTCCGAGAAGTGGATGGTGGCGCTCGTGCGGGAGGTGGAGGGTAGCAGCGCCTTCAAGGGGAAGGTGCGGACCGCCCTCCAGCGCTCCTATCGCTCCCACTACCGGCGAATGCTTCCCGAGCTGCTGAACAACCTGGAATTCCGCTGCGGCACGCTGGACCAGCCGTTGATGCAGGCCCTGGAAATCCTGAAGGCCCACTTGGGGAAGAAGGGAACCTTGTACCCGGCAGGGATCGAGGTCCCCCTCAAAGGCATCGTCCCCTCGAACTGGATGACGCACGTGCTGGAGGGGGAAGGCGAGGACCTGCGGATCCACCGGACCCCCTACGAAATCTGCGTCCTTCGGGCGCTCCGAGAGAAGCTCCGCTGCCGGGAAATCTGGGTGGTGGGGAGCCGCCGATACCGGAACCCCGAGGAGGACCTGCCCCAGGACTTCGAAGCGCGAAAGGCCTACTACTACGAGAAGCTGGGGATCCCGCTGGATGCGAAGGCCTTCACCCAGGCATTGCGGGAGGAGCTGACCCGAAACCTGGAAAGCCTCAACCAGTCCTTGCCCTCCAATCCCAAGGTAAAGATCGTCCGTAAGAAGAAGGGGTTCCGGATCTCGATCACGCACTTCGAGGCGCTGCCGGATCCGGAGAACCTGGCGCTGCTGAAGCAGGAAGTGACCCGGCGCTGGGAGGGTACCAGCCTCCTCGATGTGCTCAAGGAAACGGACCTTCGTGTGAACTTCACCCAGTTCCTTCGGAGCGGCACCGAACGCTCCACCATGGACCGCGCCACCCTTCAGCGGCGGCTCCTGCTCACCTTGTACGGCCTGGGCACCAACGCCGGCATCAAGAGCATGGAGTCCAAGCCCCTGGACGACTACACCCATCTGCTCTACATCCGGCGCCGCTTCCTCGCCATCGACGGCTTGCGCTCGGCCACAGCCCAAGTGGTGAACGCCACGCTGGGCGAGCGGCTTCCGCAGTTCTGGGGCGAGGCCACCACCTCCTGCGCCTCGGATTCCAAGCAGTTCGCGGCCTGGGATCAGAACCTCCTCACCGAGTGGCACATGCGCTACGGGGGCCGCGGGATCATGGTGTATTGGCATGTCGAAAAGAACGCCGCCTGCGTCTATTGCCAATTCAAGCGGGTCTCCTCCTCGGAGGTCGGGGCCATGATCCAGGGCGTTCTCCGGCACTGCGTCGAGATGGAGGTGAACCAGCATTACGTGGACACCCACGGCCAGAGCGTGGTGGCCTTCGCCTTCTGCCGACTCCTCGGCTTCGAGCTGATGCCGCGTCTGAAGAACATCGATGCCCAGAAGCTCTACCGTGCCGAGGCCGGTCAGATCCTCCCCAACCTGGAGCCGGTGATGGCCGGCAGGGCGATCAACTGGGAGCTGATCGACGAGCAGCTCGACGCCATGGTGAGACACGCGGTGGCCTTGAAGCTGAACTGCGTGGACGCCGAAAGCCTGCTACGCCGCTTCACTAAGAACAACGCCCAGCATCCGGCCTACAAGGCCTTCGCCGAGCTGGGCCGCGCCATCAAGACCATCTTCCTCTGCCGCTACCTGACCTCCGAGGACTTGCGAAGGGAGATTAACGAAGGCCTGAACGTCGTCGAGTCGTGGAACGGCACCAACGACTTCATCTTCTTCGGCAAGGGCGGCGAGCTGACCACGAACCGCCAGGAGGACCAGGAGATGGGGTTGCACTGCCTCCACCTCCTTCAGTCCAGCCTCGTCTACATCAACACGCTCATGATCCAGCGCATCCTCCGGGAGCCCGGATGGAGCGAGCGGATGACACCGAGGGATCTGGCCGCGCTGAGCCCGCTGCTGACCCAGCACATCAACCGGTTCGGCCGCTTCGACCTGGATCTGGAAGCCCGGATTCCACTGGAAGAGGTAGCCTGACCCGATTGGCCCCCGCTACTTTGCACCTGGTGACAAAAACGTTGGGGTTACCCCTTGGTGGCCGAGGGCATGTGGCAGTCCACGCAGGTGACGCCGGAGCGGGCGTGGATGCCCTGGCTCCACATCTCGAATTCAGGATGCTGGGCCTTCAGCGCCGGGGCGCCGGTCTGGGCGTGGGACCAGTCCTTGAAGCCGACCTCGTCGTAGTAGGCCTGGATCTGGTCCACCTTCAGGCCCTTGGCCCAGGGATAGACGAGCCGCTTCTCGGGCCCCTTGAAGTAGTACTCCACGTGGCACTGGCCGCAGACGTAAGCCCGCATCTCCTCCTTTGTGGCGCTGGCGTTCACGTCGTAGTTGGCCACTCCCTGGCCGGCCTTGTAGGTCCGCATCCCCTCGATGAAGCCCGGGCGCGTCACCCGCAGCTTCATGGTCGAGGGCTCGTGGCAGTCGATGCAGGCCACGGGATGGTCCACGTGCTTGCGCGCCTCCGGGTAGGGCATCTGGTTCATCTTCTCGAAGCCCTTCACCAGGTCCCCCTCCCCCAGCTTCCGGTAGGGCTGGTAGACGGAGGCGTGGCAGTGCATGCAGGTGCCCGGCTGCTTCACCGCGAGCTGGCGCTCGGTGTAGGTCTGGTCCTCCAGCATGTAGGCGTGCCCGCGCTCCTCCCGGAAGTCCCGGGCGAAGGCATAGCCGGCCCACATGGTCTTGAGGCGCGGGTCCTCCTCGATCTTGGACTGGGCCACCGCGGTGCGGGGATCGAAGCCCGTGGGGGTGTGGGGCATGGCCTCGCTGCCGCCGTACTTGGTGCGGACCATGTCCACGGTCTTCCGGTAGGACTCGTACTGGAGGGGGTACTTCTTTCCCCATTCCGCAGGATCGGTCATTTCGTCGGTGAGCACGATGCTCTCCCGGGGGCCCTTCTCCGCCTTCGGCTTCGCCGCGGCCTTCTTCGCGGGGGCCTTGGCCGCCTGCTTCGGGGCCGGCGCGGCCTTCCGCTCCGGGGTCCCGCCGGGGATCGCAGAGGCCACCGAGAGCCCGGCGATGGAAGCGAGGGCCAGGCCCCACCACATCAGTTTCATGGTCGTCCTCCCTGCGCGCCTTGCGCTCCGGGAAGCTTCCCCGGCCCCGGCCGGGCGGGTCAAAGCGATCGTGACGGATATCTCTTGAAGAATCAGAGATTGTGGATCCGATTCGGCGCCGCGGAACGGGTTCGGAGGACCCTGACGTTAAACTGGTCGAATGCTCAACATCACCGACGTGCGCATCAACAAGGTCGAGGGCGACGAGAAGCTCCGCGCCTTCGCCTCCTTAGTCCTGGACGACTGCTTCCTGGTCGGCGACCTCCGCGTCGTGGAGGGCGAGGACGGCTACTTCGTCTCCATGCCCAGCAAGCGCAAGCGGGACGGCAGCTTCAAGGACATCGCCTTCCCCCTCAACAACGAGACCCGGGAGGCCATCGAGCAGCGCGTCCTGCTGGCCTTTGAGGCCGCCACCGGCGCCAAGGCCATCAGCCGGATGGAGACCGGCGAGGCCTCCATGGTCCGGCCGGACCTGCTGGGGGTCGAGGAGTTCGGGTTCACGCCTAAGGCGAATCCCTAGGAATTCTCCCGAGCACCAAGCCAGCCCCACGAGGGGACTCGGTTTTGGATCCTTCCCCCGGAAAAGCGACGGCCCCCTGCGGGGCCGTACCTGGTTGGGGAGGAAGGATTCGAACCCTCGGATGGCGGGACCAAAACCCGCTGCCTTACCACTTGGCGACTCCCCAGGGAGGTTCAAGCCTAGCATTGGCGCGGGTTTGCGTCCACCGCTAGCAGCGCTCCAGCAGCATGGCGACCCCCATGCCGCCGCCGACGCACAGGGCCGCGAGCCCCCACCGCTTCCCCTCCTCGCGCAGGCGGTAGGCGAGGTGGAGCGCGAGCCGGGTTCCGCTGGCCCCGAGGGGATGGCCCAGGGCGATGGCGCCGCCGTGGACGTTGTTGCGTGCCGGGTCCAGGTCCAGGTCGTGCATCACGGCGAGGCACTGGGCCGCGAAGGCCTCGTTGACCTCTACTAGGTCCACGTCCCCGATGCGCAGGCCCGCCGAGGCGAGGACCTGCCGGACCGCGGGCACGGGCCCCAGGCCCATCCGGTCGGGTTCCACCCCCACGGCCGCGTAGGCCGCGACGCGGGCGAGGGGCGACCACCCCTCCCGCGCGGCGGTCCCGGCGGAGGTGACCACCATCGCCGCGGCGCCGTCCACGATCCCGGAGGCGTTCCCTCCCGTCACGGTGCCCTCCCTGCCGAAGGCCGGGGCGAGGCGGGCGAGGGCCTCCACGGTGGTGCCGGGCTTCAGGTGGTCGTCCCGGGAGACGGTGGCCGCACGCTTGCCCTCGCCCACCGACATGGGCAGCACCTCCTCCTGGAAGACCCCGGCCTCCCAGGCCTCCGCGGCCCGGCGCTGGCTCTCCGCAGCGAAGGCGTCCTGGGCCTCCCGGCCCAGCCCGCGGTCCCGGGCGATGTTCTCAGCGGTCTGGGCCATGAAGAGGCCGCACTGGGTGTCGTAGAGGCCCTGGAGCAGGCTGTCCTCGAGCTTCCCCCCGCCGAGGCGCAAGCCCGTGCGCAGATCCCCCCGCAGGACGAAGGGGGCCTGGCTCATGGCCTCCATGCCCCCGGCGAGGACCACCGAGGCCTCCCCCAGGCGGATCTGGCGGCCGGCCTCCTGGATCGCCTCCAGGCCCGACCCGCAGAGGCGGTTCACCACCAGGGCCGGCGTGGCCACGGGGCAGCCGGCCCCCAGGCCGACGTGCCTCGCCGCGTAGAGGCCGTCCGCCGTGGTCTGGAGCACCATTCCCATCACCACGTGGTCCACGCGCTCCGCGGCCACCCCAGCGGCCTGCAGGGCGCCCCTGGCAGCGTGCACGCCCAGGTCCTGGGCCCGCAGGTGCCGGAAATGGCCGTTGTACTCGGCGAAGGGCGTTCGCTTTCCAGGAAGGAGGACGATCTCATCGGCCATGGTGGACCTCGCGGCAGGGCATGGGGCTAGACTGTCCCCGATCCCTCCGCATTTCCAGCCCGCACGCCACCATGGCGAACCCCTCCCCCTACGACACCACGCCCTTCAATCCCGCGGAGATCCTCGCCCGCCTGGAGCAGGGGCGGCTGCGGGTGGAACCCACGGAGGAGGGGTCCCGGCTGGTGGTGGCCCACGAGCAGGCGCCCGCGGTGGACCGCCGCCGCAGGGCCCGGCCCGTCGCGGGGGACAGGACCGAGGACCGGCGCACCTTCGTCCCCCTCGACATCCCCACGATCTTCCCGGAGAAAGGCCCGATCCTCCTCCTGGTCCTGGGGGGCTTCGCCGACGACCGGGCCCTCCTGCAGCCCGCCCCTTTCTGGGAGGACACGGAGCACGGCGGACACCTCATATGGCAGGCCCTGCAGCGCGCGGGCCTGCTCCACAAGCGGGACGCCGACGCGATCCTCGGCCGGGGCGGCTTCTGGGACGAGGCGCCCCCCCGGACCGCCAGCCTCGCCATGACCTACGCCGGCTACGTCCTGCGCAACGAGCCCGCGGACTTCGGCAAGGTGACGCGGCCCTGGAACGTGCACCGGCTGCAGACCCTGATCCAGGCCTGCGCCGACCGCTCCATGGGCCGGCTGAAGGTGGTCACCATCGGGGACGCGGCGCGGTTCATGGCCTGCGCCTGCGTGTACGGCCTCGGCCAGATCCCCGTGCTCAGCATCTCCGAGCCCAGCCAGGAGACCCTGGACCAGATCCCCTACACCAAGGACACCCCGGCGGAGTTCTGGATCGAGTGGGCCTCGAACACGCTGATGATCGGGAGGGCCTGAGGCGCCGGGCCCTCAGATCTTCCCCTCCGCCACCAGCTTGCGGATGGTTCCCAGGGTGAGGTCGATGGCCTGGGCGTAGTTGTCCGCCAGCACGGCCCCCAGCCTCTGCTCCTCCTCCGAGCCGGGCCAGACGCCGGGGAAGCCGATGGCGATGGTGTAGGTGAGCAGCAGGCCGTGGGGCCCCTCGCTGAGGGTGTTGGTGATCCACCCGCTCTCCCGGCCCTCGATGCGGTCGAAGCGGATCTGCACCGGCGGCAGGAGGGTGATGCGCTCCCGGAAGGTCTCCCCGCGCACCACCACCTCCCGGATGAAGCCGTCCTCGGTGCGCTCGACGATCTGGCTGGACTCCATGCCCGGCACGAAGATGACCGGGTCCTGGGCCTTGGCCTCGATGCCCTTCCAGAGCTGCTCCTTGTTGAGGATCGGGCTCGTGCCGAAGGGGTTCACATCCACGGAGATGGACCGGGCGAACATGGGCGGCCTCGCGGGGGTTCGTTGCCGGGATCCTACCCGAAGCCCCGGGAAAGGAAAGCGCCGCGGGCCCTGGAGGCTTGTGATGTCCAGCCGTCCCCGGCCGGGGAGGACCCGGGAGCGGGGATGCGAGGATGGAGGTTCCTCGAGGGAGGCCGCCATGCTGTCCCGCCACCTGGAACGCCACCGCACGGACCGGATCGGATGGCTGCGGGCCTCCGTCCTGGGGGCGAACGACGGCATCGTGTCCACCGCCAGCCTGCTCCTGGGCGTGGCCGCTTCCCACGCCGGCCGGGGCGCCATCCTCGTGGCGGGCGTCGCCGGCCTCGTGGCCGGGGCGATGTCCATGGCCGCGGGCGAGTACGTCTCCGTCCACAGCCAGGCCGACACCGAGAAGGCGGACCTGGCCCGGGAGCGGGAGGAGCTGCGCCTGGACTCGGAAGGGGAGCACCGGGAGCTCGCCGGGATCTACGAGCGGCGGGGCCTGGATCCCGCCCTGGCACGCCAGGTCGCCGAGCAGCTCATGGCCCACGACGCCCTCGCCGCCCACGCCCTGGACGAGCTGGGCATCTCCACCGCCCTCAGCGCCCGGCCCGTGCAGGCCGCCCTGGCCAGCGCCGCGAGCTTCGCCGTCGGCGCGGTCCTCCCCCTCGCCGTCACCGCCCTGGTCCCCGCCCGGGCGCTCATCCCCGCGGTGGCCGGCACCTCCCTCCTCTTCCTCGCGGTCCTCGGCGGCGTCGCGGCCCGGGCGGGGGGCGCCGGCGCGGCCAGGGGGGCGGCCCGGGTGACCTTCTGGGGCGCCCTCGCCATGGCCCTTACGGCGGCGGCCGGCGCCCTCTTCGGCGCGCCGGCCTAGCCCGGACCAGACCCTCCGGCGGATTCACCCCGCCTTGGCGTGGATGTCCATGACCGCTGCGAGAAGCGCCAGGGCCTCGGCCTTGGGGCGCTGGAAGGCGTTCCGGCCCATGATGCTGCCGAACCCTCCGCCCGCGGCGATCTCGGCGACCTCCTTCAGCACCTCCTCGGTGCCCTTGGCCTCGCCGCCGCTGAAGATCACGATGCGCCGGCCGCCGAAGGCGCTGCGCACCACCTCGCGGACCCGGTCCGCCAGGGAGTCCACCGGAATGCCCGCCTTCTGGAAGGCCGCGGCGGCCTCCTTCTGCTCGAGGTGGGCCTTGGGGGGCTTCACCTTGATGATGTGGGCGCCGAGCTGCGCGGCGATCTGGGCGGCGTAGGCCACCACGTCCACGGCGGTCTCCCCCTCCTTGCTCAGGCCCGAGCCCCGGGGGTAGGACCACACCACCGTGGGCAGCCCCACGGCCTTGGCGTCCAGGATCAGCTCCCGGAGGGCCTCAAGCTGCTCGTTCCGGGCGTCGCTGCCGGGGTAGATGGTAAAGCCGATGGCGGCGCAGCCCAGGCGCAGCGCGTCCTCCACGGAGCCCGTCACCGCCGAGCAGGGCTCGATGCCCTTGCTCAGGCTGTCGCTGTTGTTGAGCTTGAGGATGAGGGGCACGTCGCCGGCGTAGTCGGAGGCCACGGCCTCCAGGAAGCCGAGGGGGGCCGCATAGGCGTTGCAGCCGGACGCGATGGCTAGTTCCACGTGGTAGCGCGGGTCGTAGCCCGGCGGATTGGGGGCGAAGCTCCGGGCCGGTCCGTGCTCGAAGCCCTGGTCCACGGGAAGGATCACGAACTTGCCGGTGCCCGCGAGGCGCCCGTGGTTCATGAGCCGGGCGAGGTTGGCCTTCACGCCCGGGTTCTCGGACGCGTACCAGGACAGGATCTCTTTCACGCGGGGGGTGGACATGGGGCCTCCGGGGATCGGCAACGATCCCATCACAGCGCGCGGGGATGGAGGTCACAAGGGGGGAGGGCCCGCCCCTGGCAAAGCCCGATGGAAGGCCCAGACTGGGGTCACCTTCCCCCCTGCCATGCCCCTTTTCCGGTCCACCAAGCCCGTCCACCCGCGCGTCCCGGCCCTGGAGGCCGAGCTGGAAGCCCGCCGCAGGGACGCCGAGGAGGTGCGGGAACTGGCCCTGCACCTGGAGGCCGACCTGGCCCTGGTGCGCGCCGTGGCCTCCTGCCTCCGGCCCGGGGACCCGCCGGTCGCCCTGGCCGAAGCCATGCACGGCCTCTGCTTCAAGCCCCTCAACCTCGCCTGCTTCTACCTCGCCCTGGTGGACCGGCGCGCCGGCATGCTCGTCTTCCCGTTCTATTTCGAAGGGGGCCGGCCCCGGCGCCACCCCTCCCGCCGCTACAACGAGCCCAGGGGCCTCACGGAGCGCGCCCTGGACGCGGGTCATCCCTTGTACATCCGGAGCGTCGAGGAGGGCCGGCAGGTGGGCAACGTCCTCACCGCCGCCGAACAGGCCACCGGGCTGACGCCGGCCACGTGGTACGGCATCCCCCTCGGGACCGGCGAGGACCTCGGCGCCCTGCCTTTCGGGCTGGTGAGCTTCCAGAGCTTCAACGAGGACGCCTACCCCGAGGCGCGGCGGCGGCTCATGGACACACTGGCGGCGATCCTGGGGCTGGCCCTCGGCGGGGCGCGCGCCCTGGAGGCGGCCCGGGAATCCGGGTGACGGCGGGCATGGCCCGGCCTGGGATCGGGCCCTATGCTGGCCCAGCCCTTCAGGAGCCCGCCATGACCCGCCCCCGAGCCCTTGTCCTCACGCTGCTGCTGGCGGGCCCCCTGGCGGCCCAGGGAGACCCCAGGCCTCCGAGGCCCGAGCGGCCCCCGAGGCCTGCGCGGCCGGAACGGCCCTCCCGGGAGTCGAAACCCTCGGATCCCTACCGGGAGCCTGAACCCCTCAAGCCCCCGGCGGAGCATCCCGGCGCCGTCCCGCCGAAGGCCCAGCCCGAGCGGCGGGAGTCCGGAGGCTGGGGACCCCCGCCCCTGGCGCCCCAGGCGCCCCTTCGCCGCGCCCCGAGGCCCGGCTACGCGCCTCCAGGAGGCTCGGACACCTCCACCACCCTCCATCCCGGCCAGGGCAGCCTCTACCCCACCGACCGCCGGAGCCGCGAGCAGGCCCGGACCTGGGAGCGCAGCGGCGCCTGGCGCGCCAACGGCGCCTGGGGCCAGGCCCGGACCTGGCACGACCACCGGGCCCGGCACTGGGAGCGGGAGCACCGGACCTGGCACGAGCGGGGCGGCTACGGCGGGTACCTGATCCCCGAGCGCGACTTCCGCCTCCACTTCGGCCCCCAGCGCTGGTTCCGCCTCCACGCCCGGCCCGCGATCCGCAACGGCTACCCCTACTTCACCTGGGGCGGCTACGGCTGGCTCATCCTGGACCCCTGGCCGGAATTCTGGGTGGACACCTGGTACGCCGACGACGACCTCTACATCGACTACGACGGCGGCTACTACCTCTACAGCCGGCGGGACCCGGGCTTCGGGCTCGCCATCACCGTCACGTTCTGAGGCCTCCCCGCCCCCAGGTATGCTGCGGGGCATGCCCCTGCGCGCCTTCCGACGCCCCGCCCCGCCCTCCGGAGACGATCTCGGCCTCGGGCTGAAGGGGGGGCCGCGCCGGGGTGTGAACAAGGACGGGACCTTCAACGTGCGCAGGATCGGGGCGCCGGCCTTCCGCCCCTACGAGCTCTACCACCAGCTCATCGCCATGCCCCTGCCCCGCTTCTTCGGGGTCCTCCTGGCGGGCTACCTCGTCGCGAACCTGCTCTTCGGCTGCCTCTACACCCTCATCGGGCTCAATCACTTCGCCAAGGCCTCCGGCGCGCCCATGGGCTTCGTGGACGCCTTCTTCTTCAGCGCCCAGACCCTCACCACCGTCGGCTACGGACACATCTACCCCATCGGGACCCTGGCCAGCGCCGTCTCCGCGGTGGAATCCCTGGTGGGCCTCCTGGCCTTCGCCCTGGCCACGGGCCTGCTCTACGGCCGCTTCTCCCGCCCCCACGCGCGGGTCCTCTTCAGCCACCTTGCCGTGGTGGCGCCCTTCCGGGGGGGCCGGGCCTTCATGTTCCGGATCGTGAACGAGCGGAGCAACCAGCTCATCGAGGTGGAGGCCAACGTCACCCTCAGCCTTCTGGACCCGGAGACGGGCAACCGGCGCTTCTCCGCCCTGCGGCTGGAGCGCACCCGCATCAACCTCTTTCCGTCGAACTGGACCATCGTGCATCCCATCGACGCCGAGAGCCCCCTGGCGGGACTGGAGGAAGGAGACCTGAAGGCCGCCGACGCGGAGTTCATCATCCTCATCAAGGCCTTCGACGACACCTTCGCCCAGACGGTCTACGCCCGCAGCTCCTACAAGGCCGAGGAGGTGGCCTGGGGCCGGCGCTTCGTGCCCATGGTGGACAGCGCCGCCGGGGCCCTCTCGGTGGTGGACCTGAGGCTCCTGGACGCCACCGAGGCCGCCCCGCTCCCGGCGGAGGCCTCCTAGTCCGGGAACCAGGCCTCCCGGTCCGCGGCCGGGACGAAGGTCCAGGCCAGGAAGCGGCTCCGCTTCTGCCCCTGGGCCATGGGGACCACGCGCACCTCCACGGGGCCGGCGGCCCGCAGCGCCCGGCGCAGCGCGGGGAGGTTCTCGGACCGGGAGACGAGGCTGGTGAACCAGAGGATGCGATCCCCCAGGGCCCGGCTCTCGGCGATCATGCGCCCCACGAAGGCGGCCTCGCCCCCGGGGCACCAGAGCTCCCCGCCGCGGCCCCCGAAGTTCCGGGCGGGCTCCCGGGCCGGCCTCCCGGTGAGGTTGCGCCACTTCCGGGCGCTGCCTTCTTCCGCTTCGGCGGCGGAGGTGTGGAAGGGTGGATTGCACACGCAGGCGTGGAAGCGCTCGCCCTCCCCCAGGATGCCCTCGAAGATCCGTCCGGGACGCCGCTGCAGGCGGAGCTCGATGTCCCCTGCCAGGCCGGGGTTCGAGGCCAGGACGCGCTGGAGCGAGGCCAGGGCGTCGGGGTCCACGTCGCTCCCCACGAAGCGCCAGCCGTAGGCCGCCCGGCCGGCCAGTGCGTAGATGCCATTGGCGCCCGTGCCCACGTCCAGGACCAGCACACCGGTTCCCCGGGGGACGCCTCCGGGCAGGCCCTCCCCTAGCAGGTCGGCCAGGTGGTGGAGGTAGTCGGCCCGGCCGGGCACCGGCGGGCAGAGGTAGCCCGGCGTGATGTCCCAGTCGAGGATCCCGTAGGCGTGACGCAGCAGCGCCCGGTTCAGGGCCTTCACCGCCCCGGCATCCGCGAAGTCCACGCTGGTCCGGCCGTCGGGGGTCCGGGTGAAGTGCTCCGCGAGGTCCGGGGAGGCCTTCACGAGGGCCCCGAAGTCGTAGCCCTCCCGGTGGGGGTTCCGGGGATGGAGGCCGGGCTTTCCGGCCTGGCCTTGGCTCTGCGGTGCCTTCGCGGCGCGGGGCGGTCGTGGCTTCATGGCTCCGCCTTGATACCACGCGGGCGGCCCCTGTGCCCGGGCCTGCCACACTGGGCCTCCATGACCCTGCGCCTCCTCGCCCTCTCCGGAAGCCTCAGAACCTCCTCCTCCAGCACCGCCCTCCTGCGGGCCATGGCCTCCCTGGCCCCCGCGGGCGCCGCGGTGGACGTCTACGACGGCCTCGGCGACCTTCCCTTCTTCGAGCCGGACCTGGACCTGGACCCCCACGACTACCGGGCGCCGGAACCCGTCCTGCGCCTGCGGGCGGCCATCGCCGCGGCCGAGGGCCTCATCCTCTGCACCCCCGAATACGCCTTCGGCATGCCCGGGGTCCTCAAGAACGCCCTGGACTGGGTGGTCTCCATGGGGGTCATCGAGGGCAAGCCGGTCATGGCCCTCGCGGCCTCCCCCTCCAACACCGGCGGTGACCGGGCCCACCAGGGCCTGCTCTGGGTGCTGCAGGCCCTCAACACGCGGGTCCTCCCCGAGGCATCCTTCCCCGTGCCCCGCATCCGGCAGCGCCTCGACAGGTCCGGCCAGATCACCGACCCCGCCCTGGAGCGGCAGCTGCGCACCGCGTTGGGGGCCCTGGCCGAGGCCGCCGGGCCCGGCGGGGGGGCGCCGTGATCCGCATCTTCGTGGACGCCGACGCCTGCCCCGTCAAGGACGAGGTCTACCGCGTGGCGGGCCGCTACCGCCTGCAGGTCTTCGTGGTCTCCAACCGCCGCATGAACGTGCCGCGCCTGCCCCGGGTGGAGTTGAAGGTGGTGAGCGGCCGCTTCGACGCCGCCGACGACTGGATCGTGGAGGAGGCGACCCCCTGGGACATCGCCGTGACCTCGGACATCCCGCTGGCCGCCAGGGTCTTGGCCAAGGGCGCCCGGGCCCTGGACCCCAAGGGCCGGATCTTCTCCCTGGACTCCATCGGCGATGCCCTCGCCGCCCGGGAGTTCAGCGCGTTCCTGCGGGACATGGGCGAGCAGGGCGGCGGGCCCGCCCCCTTCAGCCCGAAGGACCGCTCGACGTTCCTGCAGTCCCTGGACACCGTCATCCAGTCCCTGCTGAAGGTCCAGCGGGCAAGTCAGCCCAACCCCCCGGAGCCCGCATGACCCTGGCCATTTCCGCCCTTCGGCTCAACCTCCTCAGGCTCATCGCCAAGCACCCCGGCGTGCCCCAGGGGAAGCTCCTGGCCATCCGGGGCGTCACCCAGGCCGACCTGGATTACCTGTGCGCCCTGGACCTCATCCAGGAGCGGGAGGCCGGCGCCTTCCGGGCGACCCACCGCGGCGAGACCGTGGTGAAGCGGGGCCTGTAGGGAAGGAAGCCGCCGGCCTCAGGGTGCCGGCAGGGCCAGCACGGCCTCCAGGGCCGCGTCCCGGCCGGCCACCCAGTCGGCGAAGGCCGGCTCCACCCGCAGCGCCGGCGCGATCCAGGTGCGCTTGTCCGTGGGGCCCGAGCCCTGGAAGTACCTCGAGGAGACGATGGCCTGCAGGCCCGAGAAGGGCAGCGCCACGGGCGAGGCCTCCCCGGCGAAGTTCGGGCTCGAGCCCGTGGGTTCCCCCACGAAGGTCGCCTTCGTCTCCCGCTCGAGGTCCGCCGCGGCGTTCATGCCGGCGCTGAAGGTGGCGCGGCCGATGAGCACGTAGAGGCGGCCCGGGACATTGAGCCAGGCGGAGCCCCGCAGGCCCTCCACCATCGGCCGGTTGTGGCCATTGTCGCCGCCGCTGTTGGCGCGCAGGTCCACCACGAAGCGGGCGACCTTCCGGGCCTCCGCCTCCGCGATCACCCGCTTCCAGAAGGCCGCGGGAGGCTCCGCCTCGGCCCGCGCGGCGTTGCAGCGCACGACGGTGGTGTTCGACGCGTCGAGGTGCTCCTGCCAGTAGGCCCGGTCCAGGTTGCGCCGCAGGGCGGGCGACAGGGCCTCGACCCAGCCGGGTCCGGCCCCGGGGGGAAGGGCCGGGACGCGCACCTCCTCAAGCTTGCCCTCCACCTCCAGCGTCAGGGTCGCCTCCGTGGCCGAGGTCCCCAGGCCCAGGACTTTCAGGATGGCCGGCACCTGGAGGCGGTCCGGAAGGCGCTCCTTCGCCCACTGGCTGTTTTCCCGGGAGACCGTCGTGGCCAGCCTTTCGAGGGCCTCGGCCACGGGCACGCCTCCCACCGCGACCACCCTGGCGCCCAGCAGGCGGCGGCGCTCGGCGGTGGCCGCCACCACGCGGACCCCGTCGGCGAAGCTGTGGAAGCGCAGGGGCAGCGGCGCGAGCCTGAGCGCGGGCAGGGGCATTCCCAGCGAGAAGGGGAACTGCCCGGGCACCGGAGGGAAGAGGGCCGTGTGCCCGTCGCCCACCAGGGCGAGGAACTGGGCCATGCGCACGGCGATGGCCGCGTCGTCCAGGGCTGGGATGTCCCGCTCCAGGCGCGCCCGCTCGGCCTCGAATCGCTCGGGGCTCAGCCGCGCCGCGAGGTGCACGTGCTTGCGTTTGAGTTCGGAGACGAGCCAGGCGAGGTCGTGGCGCCAGCGGGCGTTCCGGTCCGGGATGCCCTCGGGGGCCGCTCCCATCAGGGCCTTGAACCGGGGATCGTTCCAGAGCGGCTTGAGGGCCTTGTCCCGCAGGGCCCGGGGAGGATTCTCGAAGCCCAGGGCCATGGCCTGGCGCAGGGAGGCCATGGCCTCCTCGAGCCTTCCGGCGCGGGTGAGGGCCTGGGCCGCCCAGTAGCGGCTGAGGGAGGGCTGCCAGCCCAGATCGGCGGCCCTGCCGTAGGCCTCGGCGCACGCCTGGTCGTGCCTCGCGTCCCAGAGGCCGTCACCCAGGGCGCTCCAGGCCTCCCCGTGGTCCGGGTTCTGGGCCACGAAGGCCCGCAGGCAGGGGATCGAGGTGCGGTAGTCGTTGTCGGCCGCGGCCGCGAGGCCCTTCCGCAGGAGGAGGGGCTGGGGCAGGTCCGGGGCGGTGAACGCGCTCAGGTCCTCGGGCTCCTGGGCGGCGCGCACCACCCCTTCGGTGTAGGCCCGCCACTGGGTCGAGCTGAGGTGCTCCACGCGCTGCAGCTCGAACTTGAAGTCCTTCCATTCGGGGTTGTCCGGACGGGTGTGCTCGAAGAGTTCCCAGTAGCCGTGGGCCTTGTTCACCAGGAGCGTGCCTTCGGCGCCCCCGAAGGCCGGGCCGCCCACGGCGTACTTCCAGCAGGCGACGCCCCGGTACTCGCCCTCCCCGACGAAGCGGAACACCGCCTTGCCCCGGTAGGGAAAGGCCTGGGGATAGGTCCCCGGCACCGGAGGCAGCGCGGCGATGGCCGCGAAGTCGGGGTCCACCACGCCCAGCTCCAGGTCCGCCTGCGGGTCCACCCGGAAGGGCCAGATGACGTTGGCCCCGATGAAGTCGAAGTTGTAGACGACGAGGGGATAGTGGCCGACCTTTGAGGGAGCCGTGTTGGGGCCGAAGCGCGCGGTGTAGGTGTGGGCCCCCGAGTCCAGGGCGAGCTCGGCCTGGAGGTTGGGTTCGCCGCTCTCCAGCCGGTTCCAGGACTTCGAGGAGGCCACCGTGAAGGTCGCCCAGTCCAGGGTGCCTCGCACGTGGGCCAGCCACCGGCCCCGGTTCTCGATCTTGTAGACGTCCACCGTGTCCCGGTCCTCGAGGTGCACCACCACCTGGATGGCCTTGGACCCGTCGCGGTTCGACTTGGTGTAGTGCAGGGTCCGGCCCGCCGGAACCTTGGACGCGTCGAAGCGGAAGGCCGCGACGGAGCTCGTGGGGGACTGGGCCGCGAGGCCGAGGGCTAGGCCGGGAAGCAGGAGGGCGAGGCGCATGGGGGCTCCGGTCAGGGTTCGAGGAGGGCGGCGAGGGGATCGAGGTAATGGCGCACCCGCGCCTCGAAGGCGGCGGGGCGCAGATCGGGGAGGGCATCGAGGATGGCGCCGTTGTGGGCGAGGAGGATGAGGGAGGCCACGGCCTCGGGATCGGCGGCGGCCCGGACCTGCCCCTTCTCCCGGGCCTCGGCCAGGGCGGCCGCCAGGCGGCGGTGCATGTCCGAGCAGGCTTCCCGCTCCGCAGCCTGGAGGGCGCCGCTGCTCAGCAGGTGGGCCCCGATGGCGCGGTAGAGGTGGGGATGGGCGCGGACTTCGGCCGCCAGGAGCCCGGAGAAGGCCTTCAGGAAGGCGCGGAAGGAGCGCCGGGGGCGGTCCAGTCGCCGGGCGAGGTCGGCCTGGAGCTGGACGTGGTAGTCCACCAGCAGGTGCTCCTTGCTGGGGAAATGGTTGAAGAAGGTGCCCAGGGCCACGCCCGCCTCGGAGGTGATGTCCCGGACGGTGGTGGCGTCATAGCCCCGCGCTTCGATGAGGGCGATGGCGGTGTCGTAGAGGCGGCGCCGGCCGGCCTCCCGGCGGAGGTCCCGGCGGGAGGGGTCGGGGCTCATGGGCGATTCCTGAACGTGTTCACCCCATGAACACGTTCATTCCCCCGCCGGGTTTAGGGGCTCAGAGCCCCCGGCCGGCCCCCGTCCCCGCGCAGCGCAGGTCCTCGCAGGCCTGCTTCACCCGCGCGGCCATGCTGCTCTCGGCCTTCTTGAGGTAGGGCCGCGGGTCGTAGGCCTTCTTGTTCCCCACCTCGCCGTCCACCTTCAGGACGCCGTCGTAGTTCTTGAACATGTGGTCGGCGATGGCCCGGGTGAAGGCGTACTGGGTGTCGGTGTCGATGTTCATCTTCACCACGCCGTAGTCCAGGGTCGCGTGGATCTCCTCCAGGCTCGAGCCCGAGCCGCCGTGGAAGACCAGCAGGGCCGCGTCCCCGGGGAAGGCCGCGGCGATGGCGGCCTGGCCCTCCTTCAGGATCTCGGGCTTGAGCTTCACGTTGCCGGGCTTGTAGACCCCGTGCACGTTGCCGAAGGTGGCGGCGAGCATGTACGTGCCCAGGGGCTTGAGGGCCCGGTGGATGGCCACCATGTCCTCCGGGGTGGTGTAGAGCTTCTCCTTGCCCACGCCGCTGGTGTCGTGGCCGTCCTCCTCGCCCCCCACGATGCCCGTCTCGACCTCGAGGACGATCTCGCTGGCGGCGCAGCGCCGGAGCAGCTCCGAGGAGACGCGGATGTTCTCGTCGAGGGGCAGCTCCGACCCGTCGAACATGTGGGCGTTGAAGAGGTTCGGCAGCCCCTTCGCCCGCCGGGCCTCGGTCTCCGCGATGAGCGGCAGGACGAAGCCCTCCAGGTGCTTGGGGTGGCAGTGGTCCGTGTGCAGGGCCACGTTCACGTCGTAGGAGTCCGCGATGAACCGCACGTAGTCCGCCATGCCGATGGCGCCCTTGGCCATGGACTTCACGCCCTGGCCGGACCAGAACTCCGCGCCCCCGGTGCTGATCTGGATGATGCCGTCGCTCTTGGCCTCCTTGAGGCCCAGCAGGACGGCATTGACCGTCTCCGTGGACGTGACATTGAAGGCTGGATAGGCGAACGTGCCCTCCTTCGCGCGCTGGAGCATGGACCGGTACTGGGCGGCATTCACCACGGGCATGGGCATCCTCGGAGCAAGGCCCCGAGTCTACCAGGGCCCTCCGCGGGCTCCTGCGCCGCCCCTCCGGGGCTGGGCAGGGGCGCGGGGCTCCGCTAGGGTCGGTCCATGCTCCCCCCGCAGGGTCCTCCCCGCCCCTCCTGGTCCGGCCGGCTGAAGCTCCTGGCCTGCTTCCTGGGCGCCTACGCCCTGGCCTGCCTCCTGCCCGCCCTGCACCTCGCCAGCGGCAGCCTGCCGCCGGAGCGGTGGTCCGGCCTGCGCCTGGCCGCCATGGGCTGGATGGGCCTGCTCATCGGCCTCTTCGGATGGCTCGCGAACGTGCTTCTGCTGCCGGCCCTCGCCCTCACCCTGGCCCGCAAGTGGATCGCCGCCTCCCTCTTCGCGGGCTTCGCCTTCCTCGTGTCCCTGGACGCCCTCCGCCTCGCCGGACGCACGATCCCGGCCGACGAGGGCGGCGTGGGCACCTACACGGTCCGGGCCCTCGGTCCTGCGGTGTGGGTGTGGATGGCGAGCCTGCTCATCCTCGTCGTGGGGCCCCTGGTGCTGCGCGCCCGGGAACGGCGGGCCCTGGAGGGCTGATCAGGCGGCGGCGAGGGCGCCCCGGACCTGGGCCTTGCGCACCTCCTCCGCGGCCACCATGGCCGCGAGGAAGGGCAGCATGGCCAGCCAGGCCTGCAGGGGGATGGCGAGGCCCGAGAAGAGGGCCGGTCCCCGGTTGATGGCCAGGAGCACCAGGGCCTCCAGGGCGAGGCCCGCCAGGAGCAGGCGGCCAGGGCGCAGGGGCGGCGTGAAGAGGGAGCGCTGCTCGCTCCGGCACAGGAAAACCGCCACCATCTGCCCGGCGATGATGCCGCTGAGGCAGGCGGCGCTGGCCTGGAGGGCGAGGGGGTGGCCCAGGTCCAGGGCCTGCCCCCAGGCCCATCCCCCATGGACGAGGGTGGCGAAGAAGGCCGCCAGCCCGCTCATGGCCTCGAAAAGCCCGAGGGTCCCGTAGGCCCGGAGGAACACGCGGCCCGTGAGCAGGCGCTCCCGGCGGCCCCTCGGCGGGCGGCCCATGATGCCGGCTTCCGGCCGCTCCGCCCCCAGGGCGAGGGCCGGGAGCTGGTCAGTGCCCAGGTCGATGATCAGGATCTGGAGCACCGTGAGGGGCAGCGGCACCCCCAGGAGCACGAAGGCGATGAAGGGGAGGAGTTCCGCGCAGTTGCTGGTCATGTGGTAGGTGAGGAACTTGCGCAGGTTCTCGAAGACCGCCCGCCCCTCCTCCACGGCGGCCACGATGCTGGCGAAGTTGTCGTCCGCCAGCACGAGGTCCGAGGCTTCACGGGCGACGTCCGTGCCGGACCGCCCCATGGCCACGCCGATGTCCGCGGCCTTGAGGGCCGGGGCGTCGTTCACGCCGTCCCCAGTGACCGCCACCACCTCGCCCTTCCGCTGGAGGGCCTGGACGATGCGGGTCTTCTGGTCGGGGTCCAGGCGGGCGAAGACCAGTTCCGGATGGTCCAGGGCCAGCTGGAGCTCCGTGTCCGTCATGCGGCGCAGGGCCTCCCCGGTCACGACCCGCACGTCCGTCCCTTCCACCAGGCCGATCTGACGGGCGATGGCCTCCGCCGTGCGGGGATGGTCGCCGGTGACCATGAGGATGCGGATCCGGGCGGCCCGGCAGGTCCTCACGGCCTGGGCCACCTCGGGGCGCGGGGGATCCTCCAGGGCGGCGAGCCCGGTGAAGGTGAGGTCCGACTCCAGGGCCTCCCGGGGGCAGCCCTCCGGAAGGTCCCGGGCGGCGAAGGCGATCACCCGCAGGCCCTCGTCCGCCGCAGTCTCAAGAGCCGTGCGGATGCGCTGGCGGAGCCCTTCGCCCAGGGTCACCTCGCGCCCGCCCACCCAGGCGCGTGCGCAGAGGGGCAGGAGGAATTCCGGCGCTCCCTTGGTCAGCAGCCGGCGCCCGCCGTCCTCCAGGGCATGCACCACGGAAAGGCGGCGCCGGACCGCGTCGAAGGGGAGGCAGTCCACCCGCGCCGGCTCGGCCCCGCTGAGGCCTGCGGAGGCCGCCAACTCCACGAGGGCCACGTCCATGGGGTCCCCGAGCCAGGCCTCCCCGGGTCCGCCGCTCCCGGCCCGGTGCCCCGGCTTGAGGCTGTGGGCGTGGGCCGCGGTGCGGAAGAAGGCCTCGTGGCCCTCGGTCCCCAGGCCCCGCGCCTGGATCCAGGCCCCGTCCAGCCAGGCCTGCACCACCTGCATCCGGTTCTGGGTGAGGGTGCCGGTCTTGTCGGTGCAGATCACCGTCGCCTCCCCCAGGGCCTCCACGGCGGGCAGGCGCCGCACCAGGGCGTTCCGGCGGGCCATGCGCTGGGCGGCCATGGCCAGGGAGAGGGTCACCGTGGGGAGCAGCCCCTCGGGCACGTTCGCCACGATGATGCCGATGGCGAAGACCAGGTTCTGCCAGAGGCTGAGGTGGAGATGGCGGCCCAGGAAGAAGAACAGCACCCCCAGGGCCGCCGCGAAGACCGCGATGAAGCGGCTGACCCGCCCGATCTCCCGCTGGAGGGGCGAGGCCTGGCCCCGGTCCGCCTGGGTGAGCTGGGCGATGCGGCCCAGCTGGGTGTGCATGCCCGTGGCGTAGACCACCATGCGGGCCTCCCCCTCGGCCATGGAGGTGCCCGCGAGCAGCAGGTTCGTGGCGTGCACCGGATCCGCCTCCGAAGCCTCCGCCGGCTCCCGGGCCACGGGCACCGATTCGCCGGTGAGGGTGGCGGCGCTCACCTGGGCGCTGTAGGCCTGGAGGATCCGTCCGTCGGCGGGGATCCGGTCCCCGGCCTCCAGGAGCACCACGTCCCCGGGCACCAGGAGCCGGGAGGGCAGCTCCGCCACGGCCCCGTCCCGCAGCACCTTGACCCGGTCGGGAAGGAGCCGCTCCAGGGCCTGGATGGCCCGCTCCGCCCGGGCCTCCTGCCAGAAGGAGAACAGGCCGTTCACCAGGATGACCCCCAGGATGGCCCAGCCCATGCCCGCCATCCCGCCTCCGGGATCCTTCCAGCCCGCGTAGAAGGCCAATCCCGCCGCCAGCCAGAGGATCAGAGCGAAGAAATGGATGAACTCCTTGGCCAGCCGGTGGGCCCAGGGCTCCCGCCGCACCCGCTCCACCTCATTGGGGCCGAACTCCGCGAGGCGCCGGCCGGCCTCCGGGGACGCGAGGCCCCCGGGTCCCGCGCGGAGGCTGGCCAGGGCCTGCTCGAGGGGAATGCGGTGGATCTCCATGGATCCTTCCGTGGAGCGCTTATGATGGGCGGCCGGAGGGCCGACAGGACAAGCATGCGCATCGCCGCCATTGACGTGGGTTCCAATTCCATCCACCTCGTCGTGGTGGAGACCGACACCCTGGGCGGCCAGCGGGTGCTGGCCCGGGAGAAGGCCATGGTGCGCCTGGCCAAGGGCGGCGCCACCTCGGGCCGCATCGGGCCGGAGGCCTTCCAGGCCGGGCTCGAGGCCCTGGCCGCCATGGCCCGGACGGTCTCGGACCTCGGATGCGACACGGTCCGGGCCTGCGGCACCGCCGCCCTCCGGGACGCGGAGAATGCCGACGACTTCGTGGAGGAGGCCCGGCGCCTGGGCCTCCCCATCCAGGTGATCTCGGGGGAGGAGGAGGCCCGACTGATCCACCAGGCGGTGAGCCACGCCATCCCCTTCCCCGTCGCCCCGGTGGCCCTGGTGGACATCGGCGGAGGCAGCACGGAGATCACCTGGGTGCGGGGGGCCTCGGTCCTGGCCTCCGTCTCCCTGCCCTGGGGCCTCCAGCGCCTGGCGGATGCCGTGCCCACCGCCAATCCGCCCACCCCCGAGGACCTGAAGCGCCTCAAGCGGTTCATCGCCAAGGTCCTGCGGAAGGCCCGGAAGGGCCTTCCCGAGGATCTGCCGGAGACCCCCCAGGTACTGGGGACCTCCGGCACCCTCGAGGACCTGGCCCGGGGCGCCTCCGGGGGGCCCGCCTTCACCCGCGCCCAGCTGGAGCCCTTCAAGCGCCGCCTGTGGCATGCGGATGCCAAGGCGCGGGTCGAGCGGCTGGGGGTGGACCCGAAGCGGGCGGAGGTCCTCCACGTCGGGGCCTCCTGGGCCTCGGCCCTCCTGAAATGGCTCGGGGCCTCCGAGGTGCGCTGTCTGGGCGTCGGCCTCCGGGAGGGGATGGTCTGGGAGGCGCTGAAGCACGGCGGCGTGGCCATTCCGCCCCTGGCGGACCGGCGCCGGGCCTCGGTGGAGGCCTTTGCGGCGCGGATGGACCCCGACCCCGGCCACAGCCTCCACGTCCAGGCCCTCTCCGACCAGCTCTTCGACGGCCTCATGCCCAGCTTCGAACTGGGGGACACCGAGCGGGAGTGGCTGGCCGCGGCGGCCCGCCTCCACGACATCGGCTTCTCCCTGAGCGAGAAGGGGCACCACAAGCACGGCGCCTACCTCGTCCGGAACGCCCCTCTCCAGGGCTTCTGGCCCGAGGAAGTGGAGATCATCGCCCAGGTGGTGCGCCACCACCGGGGCAAGGCCCCGGATCCCCGGAAGCACGAGGCCTTCCGCCAGCTGGCCCCCTGGCACCAGGCCACCGTCTTGAAGCTCGCGGCCATCCTGCGGGCCGCCGACGCCCTGGACCGCCGCCGGCGCCAGGCCGTGAAGCGGGTCCGGGTGGAGGATGACGGGGAGGCCCTGTGCGTCATCGCCGAGGGCCAGGGGGACCTGCGGGCGGAGGCGGAAGCCTTCCAGGACAAGGGCCGGCTGCTCATGGCGCTGCTGGACCGCCCCCTGGGCCTGGCCCTGGGCTGAGGGCCCGGCGGCAGGGGCGCTATGATCCAAGGTCCCACCGGAAGGCCCATGCAGACCCACGACCTCATCCACGACTGGAACGCCCAGGGGTGCATCAACGGCGGCGCCCGCCCCCAGCGCGTGCCCCTCCTGGACGACGAGACCCTGCGGGACGGCCTCCAGAGCCCCTCGGTGCGGGACCCTGACATCCCCGCCAAGCGGGACCTGCTGCACCGGCTGGCGAAGCTCGGCATCCACAGCGTGGACCTGGGCATGCCCGGGGCGGGCCCCAAGGCCATGTCGGCGGTGAAGGCGCTGATGGCCGAGATCCGGGACTACCGCCTGCCCATCCACCCGAACGTGGCCGTGCGGACCCTGGAGGCCGACCTCATCCCCGTGGCGGAGATCCAGCAGAAGACGGGCATGCCCCTGGAGGTCGGGGCCTTCCTGGGCTCCAGCCCCATCCGCATGGACGTGGAGGACTGGGACCTGGAGTTCCTGCTGGTCACGGTGCGCAAGGCCATGGCCTTCTGCCGGCGCCACCACATCCCCGCGATGATGGTCACTGAGGACACCACCCGGGCGAAGCCCGAGGTCCTGCGCGCCATCTACCGCACGGCCCTCGACGAAGGCGCCCAGGCCATCTGCCTCAGCGACACCTGCGGCCATGCGACCCCCGCGGGGGCGCGGAACCTGGTGAAGTTCATGCGGGAGGACGTGCTGGAGGGCAAGGAGATCCGCATCGACTGGCATGGCCACAACGACCGCGGGCTGGGGGTGGCGAACGCCATCGCCGCCTTCGAGGCCGGGGCGGACCGCCTCCACGGCTCCATCCTGGGCATCGGCGAGCGCTGCGGGAACGTGGCCCTGGACCAGCTGATGATGAACCTCATCCTCATGGGCTACTGGCAGGGGGACCTCACGGACCTCCCGGCCCTCGCGGATCGCGTGGCGGAGCTCTGCGGCTTCGAGATCCCGGCGAACTATCCCGTGCTGGGGCGGGACGCCTTCCGCACGGGCACCGGCGTCCACGCCGCCGCCATCATCAAGGCCCTGCGCCGGGGGGACGCGGCCCTTGCGGACGCTGTCTACTCCGGCGTCCCGGCCTCCCTGGTGAACCGCCGCCAGGAGATCGAGATCGGGCCGGTGGCGGGCCACAGCAACGTGGCCTACTGGCTGGAGCTGAACGGCTTCGATTCCAGCCCCGACCGCATCGAGCGGGTGCTCAAGCTGGCCAAGCAGAGCGCGCGCATCCTCACGGACGACGAGATCCGGGCCGCCCTGTGATGGCTCCCGTCACGGTTTCGTAGCTTCGGCCCGGCCGGCCGCCGGGCTACCCTGGAGCGTTTGCCCGCTTGGAGCCCCGCGTGGACCACAGCCCCGAGTACCGACAGCGCCGTTTCCTGAACTGGTTCCCCCTCGGGCTGACCTACGCGGCCATGTACATGGGCCGGTACAACTTCAACGTGGTGAAGAACGACATCGGGGCCTGGTACCACCTGGACAAGGCCGAGATGGGCCTCATCGCCACGGCGGGCTTCTGGACCTACGGGCTCAGCGTGGCCCTGAACGGCCCCCTGGCGGACCGGATCGGCGGCCGCCGGGCCATCCTCATCGGCGCGGCGGGGGCGGCCCTGCTGAACCTCCTGGTCGGCCTCATGTTCCTCAACGGGATGACCACGAAGCTGCTGGTCTCCATGAGCCTGCTCTGGTCCCTGAACATGTACTTCCAGAGCTTCGGGGCCCTGTCGGTGGTGAAGGTGAACAGCACCTGGTTCCACGTGCGGGAGCGGGGCGTCTTCGGGGGCATCTTCGGGATCATGATCAGCTCGGGGTACTTCTTCGCCACGACCATCGGGGCCTGGATCCTGGCCCGGCTCCACTGGACGATGATCTGGTTCATCCCGGCGGCGGCCATCTTCGCCATGTACCTCGTGGACATCTTCCTGGTGCGCAACCGCCCCAGCCACGCGGGCCACGACGACTTCGACACCGGCGACGGCAGCAACGCCCACCACGCCGAGGAGGAGCCCCTGCCCCTCGTCGAACTCATGAAGAAGGTCTTCCACAACCCTGTGATCGTGGCCCTGATCTTCGCGGAGTTCTGCACGGGCTTCGTGCGCCAGGGCGTGATGCTCTACTTCACGGAGTACCTGGACGAGGTGTACCACCTTCCCAAGAAGGAGCCCCTCTTCTGGTGGACCGGCGTCGCCTTCATGTTCGGCGGCATCTTCGGCGGCCTCCTCTGCGGCTGGATGAGCGACAAGCTCTTCCACTCCCGCCGCCCGCCCGTGGCCTTCGTCTTCTACCTGGTGCAGGTGGTCATGCTCCTGCTCCTGGGCGCCACCCTGGGCCGGGGCACCTTCGGCGGCCAGGTCTGGGCCATCGTCCTGCTGGGCCTCACGGCCATGTTCATCTTCGGCGTGCACGGCATGCTCAGCGGCACGGCCTCCATGGACTTCGGGGGGCGCAAGGCCGCGGCCACCGTGGCGGGGGCCCTGGACGGCATCCAGTACATCGGTTCGGGCCTCACGGGCTTCGGCCTGGGGTGGGTCCTGAAGACCTACGGCTGGGACGGCGTGGCCGCCCACGGGCACGCGCCGGAGCACGCCTGGGTCTGGGTGGGCTGCATCATCCCCTTCAGCCTCGTGGGCGCCCTCATCATGACCCGCATCTGGCACGCCAAGCCCGGCGCCGGGGCACACTGAATCCATGCCCCGGGCCTCTGGCCCTCGGGGCTGCGCCCCCGCCATGGGCTCCGCCCATGCGGTCCTCATTCTCCCTCCGCTCTGCTACGGTCGACTGGTGCAGCACCGCCCCATCCTCGAGACCCTGGACCGGCTGAAAGGCCGGCCGAAGGACGCCCCCCGGCCCATCGCGGTCTACGATCTCGACTCGACCCTGTTCTGCACAGGACCCAGGAACCTGGCCATCGCCCGGGACTTCGCCGACATCCGGCCCGCCCTCGGGCCCTACGTGGAGCGCCTGCGGCCCGAGACCATGGGCTGGAACGTCATGGCCGACCTGGAGGCCCTGGGCTTCCCCGACGGCGCGGTGCTCGCCGAACTGAAGGCCTTCTGGCGGGCCACCTTCTTCACGGACCACTACGTCCAGAAGGACTGGGCCTACCCCGGAACGGTGGACCTGGTGAAGGCCGTGGCCGCCGCGGGCTGCCTCACCTACTACCTCACGGGCCGGGACGAGCCCGGCATGCGGGAGGGGACCCTCCGCTCCCTGTCGGACTGCGGCTTCCCCCTGCCCGGCCCGGACGTGCTCCTGCACATGAAGCCCGCCTGGGAGGACGAGGACCTGGCCTTCAAGCTCGGGGCCTTCCGGGAACTGCACACCCTGGGCGAGGTGGTGCTCGCCTTCGAGAACGAGCCCGCCAACGCCAACCGCTTCCACCGGGAGTTCCCGGGGGCCACGGTGGTCCTCCATGCCACCATCCACGCCCCGGACCCGGAGCCCCTGGACCCCGGGGTGCACCGGGTGGACAGCCTCGCCGTGCAGGGACTCGAGATCCCGTGAGGCCGCGCCCCCGCGGTAGCGTGGAACCATGAGGGACCGGGAGCTCGTCGAGCGGGTGAAGGACGCCACGGACCTGGTGGCCCTGGTGGGCCAGGCCGTGAAGCTCCGGAAGCAGGGCTCGGCCTTCGTGGGGCTCTGCCCCTTCCACAGCGAGCGCTCCCCCAGCTTCCAGGTGGTGCCTGCGCGGGGCTTCTACCACTGCTTCGGGTGCGGGAAGCACGGGGACGCCTTCCATTGGCTGATGGAGCGGGAAGGCCTGAGCTTTCCCGAGGCCCTCGAGCAGCTGGCCCGGGCCGCCGGCATCGAGGTGCCCCGGGTGAGGGAACGGCCCGCGGCGGAAGTGGACCAGGAGGCCCGGCTCCGGGGCGTGCTGGAGGCCGCCCAGGCCTGGTTCGAGCGGCAGCTGGAGGGAAGCCCCCAGGCCCAGGACTACCTCCGGCGCCGGGGGATCACGGAGGCCTTCGCCAAGGAGGCCGGCTTCGGGGTGGCGCCGGACAGCTGGGAAGGCCTCGTGGGCCACCTCCGGAGCCTCGGGATCTCGCCGGACCTCGCGGAGCAGGCGGGGCTGGCCTCGCGCACCGAGCGGGGCACCGTGATCGACTTCCTGCGGGGCAGGCTCACGATCCCCATCCACGACGGCCGGGGACGCCTGGTGGCCTTCGGGGGCCGCATCCTGGGCGAGGGCCAGCCCAAGTACATGAACACCCGGGAGACCGCCCTGTTCCGGAAGGGGGAGACCCTCTTCGGGTTCCAGCGGGCCAAGGGCGCGGCGAAGGACGGGATCCTGGTGGTGGAGGGCTACTTCGACGTCCTCCAGCTCCACCAGTCCGGCATCCCCCAGGCGGTGGCGCCCCTGGGCACCGCCCTCACCGAGGAGCACCTGAAGCTCGCCGGCCGATTCACCCGGCGCCTGGTCCTCTGCTTCGACGGGGACGCCGCCGGGCGGCGGGCCATGGAGAAGAGCCTGCGCCTCGCCCTGCCCCTGGGCTTCGATGTGCGCCTGCTGGAACTTCCCCCCGGGGAGGATCCGGACACCTGGTGCCTGGCGGTGGGTCCGGAGGCCTTCCGGGAACTCATCCGCCAGGCCCCGGACTGGACCGCCTTCGTGACCGCCCATGCCCTGGAGGGCCGGGACCTCCGGCGGGTCCCCGACCGCATGGCCGCCTTCCAGGAGCTGCTGGCCTTCCTGCCCTTCCTCCCGGACACCCCCCAGCGCCGCGAGCTCTTCGCCAGCCTGGCCCACCAGCTCCAGCTTCCCCGGTCGGAGGTGGAGCGCGCCGTGCGGGAGCGCCTCCCGGGCGTGGGCGCCCAGGCCCAAGCCCTTCCTGCCCCCGGCCGGCGGGAGGTCCTGGACGATCTCCTGCGTCCCCTGGTCCTCATGGCCATGGTTCCGACCACGCGGCCCGCCGTGGCGGACCTCCCCCACGCCTGGTGGGAGGGATTGGACGGCGCGCCCCTGCTGCAGGCGGTGCTGGACGCCGAGGGCGAGGAGGCCCTGCTGCCGCCGGAAGTCCTGGCCCAGGTGCGCCGCCTCGAGGGGGAGCGGGCCCGCCGGGACGAGGCGCCGCCGGCCCTTGGCCGGGTGTTTTCGAGGCTCGAGAGCGCTTTCGTCCATCGCGAGCTCCAAGCGGTGAACCGCCAGCTCCTGGACCCCCGGATCCTGGGGGACGAAGCCCTGAAACGACGGCTGGAGGACCGGCAAGTTGGACTTTTGCGACGCAAGAGTGACTTGGCCCGGCAATTGCGGGTGGCCCCGGGTACAGACCCCATCGCAACTTGAACCATTTTTCACCTTGCGAGCCCAGGCGGGCCCTCTATACTGGAGGATTCCGGGCGCCCGGAAGAATGGGCTTTTTCTACCCTCCTGCGCCCTGAACATCCCACCTCCCCGACCCGATCCTTGAGGCCCGAATGGTCCAGACGCCCTCCCGCGAAAGCTACTTTGAACTCACCAAGGCCCTCATCTCCCTCGCGCGGAACCGCGGCATCCTCCTGATCGACGAACTGAACGCCTTCCTCCCCGAGGACGCGGGGACCCCGGCGGACCTCGAGATCGTGATGGGCATGTTCAACCGCCTCGGGGTCGGGATCGGCCAGACGGAGGCGGAGGCGAAGCAGGACCGCGAGAACCTCGAACCCGAGGTCTTCGCCGTGGCCGCGCCCGCGCGCCTCGACAAGGAGCTCGACGTCGACATCGACGGCCCGGACAGCGACAAGTTCAACGACCCCGTCCGCATGTACCTCAAGGAGATGGGCACCGTCCCCCTCCTCAAGCGCGAGGACGAGGTGGAGATCGCCAAGCGCATCGAGGTGGGCGTCCGCAGCGTCATGCGGGCCCTCTCGCGCAGCCGCCTCGCCGCCAGCCTCCTCATCGACATCGGCAAGATGCTGAAGGAGAACCCCGGCAAGATCCGCGAGGTGGTGGGCCTCTCGGACGAGGTGGACGAGGACGAGGACGCCGAGAGCACCTCCGCCACCCAGCACGTGCACCACCAGTTCGAGAAGCTGCTCGTGTTCGACCAGCAGCTCCAGGACCTGCTGGACCTGAAGAAGCTCGTGGACGCGGGGGAGAAGACCCTGCCCAAGAAGCGGAAGATCGAGAAGGAAATCCTGCGCGCCCGGGCCCGGGTCAGCCGGCAGGTCCGCAAGCTCGGCCTGAACAGCCTCGCGGTCACCCGCCTCATCGACAAGATCACCCATCACCACAGCCAGGTGATGGCCGGCGAACGCAAGCTGCGGGAGATCAAGGACCGCCTCAAGAATCCCGCCTTCGCCAAGCTCAAGGACAAGTACACGAAGGAGTCCCAGGCCATCAAGGGCGAGCTGGACCGATTCTTCGCGAAGTACGAGACCAACTCCGAGCGCTTCCACACGGACTACAACGCCCTCAAGCAGGCGGAGGCCATCGCCCGCGCGGCCAAGGCTGAGCTCATCGAGGCCAACCTCCGCCTCGTGGTCTCCATCGCCAAGCGCTACACCAACCGCGGCCTCCAGTTCCTGGACCTCATCCAGGAGGGCAACATCGGCCTCATGAAGGCCGTGGACAAGTTCGAATACTCCCGCGGGTTCAAGTTCTCGACCTACGCCACGTGGTGGATCCGGCAGGCCATCACCCGCGCCATCGCGGACCAGGCGCGAACCATCCGCATCCCGGTGCACATGATCGAGACCATCAACAAGCTCATCCGCACCCAGCGCGAGCTCGTGCAGAAGCTGGGCCGGGAGCCCTCCAGCGAGGAGATCGCCAACGCCATGGACATGCCCGTGTCCAAGGTCCGGAAGGTCATGAAGATCGCCCAGGAGCCCATCAGCCTCGAGACCCCCATCGGCGAGGAGGAGGACAGCCACCTCGGCGACTTCATCGAGGACAAGACCGTCGTCTCGCCCGTGGAGCAGGTGGTCAACCAGCGCCTCAAGGAGACGGTGAATTCCGTGCTCCAGACCCTCACCGAGCGTGAGGAGAAGGTCCTTCGCATGCGCTTCGGCGTGGGCGAGGAGGCCAGCGAGCACACCCTCGAGGAAGTGGGCAGCGAGTTCGCCGTGACCCGCGAGCGCATCCGCCAGATCGAGTCCAAAGCCCTGCGTAAAATCCGGCATCCTCGTTACAGCAAGACCCTCAAGGCCTTCCTGGGCTGAACCAGGTGCCCCGGAGGACGGAAAGGGCCCCGCGATGCGGGGCCCTTTCGCACCTACCTAAAAGCCTTGCTGATCTCCAGGCTCCACGCGGCTCAGCGGCCCTGGTGAGAAACAGCGGTCCCGCACTGAAGGCTTGAACGGGAGGGGAAACAGGCGAAGGATGGGGGCGCTTCGGCCCACCCCATGCCCACCCCCTTCCCCAGCCTCCGGCTGCTCCTGTGCGCAGCCTTGGCCTGCCTCCTCGGCGCCGCAGACGTCCCCGAGCCGCGCTCGAAGCCGGCCATCCAGACCTTCGGCACTGGGGAGGGGCTCCCCAGTTCCACGGTCCACGACATCCGTCCCGACCGGGACGGACGCCTCTGGATCGCTACGGGGGAGGGCGCGGCGGTCTACAACGGCCGGCGTTGGACGAGCATCCCCCTCCCCGGAGTCTCCGGCTCCAAGTGGGTCCGGGTGGTCCGCCAGACCGCCGACGGCAGCCTCTGGTTCGGCACCGACGACGGCGGGCTGTGGCGCCTGCAGGGCGGGGCCTGGACCCGCTTCGGGTCGGAGGTCCTCGGCAGCGAGCGGGTGAACACCTTGCTCGAGGTCCAGGAGCCGGGGAAGCTCCCGGCGCTCTGGGTCGGCACGGGAGGCGGAGGGCTCGCGCGCTACCAGGGGGGCGCCTGGACACGCCTCACCCCCGCGACCGGCTTCCCCGACACCTGGGTCTGGCAGATCGCGGAGACCTCGGACGCCGAGGGGCGCCCCGTGCTCTGGGCCTGCACGCGCAAAGGCCTGGCCCGGTACCAGGGCGGTCAGTGGCAGACCTTCACCACCCGGGACGGCCTGCCCGGGGACGAGACCAACGGCGTCGTGGCCTGGAAGGAGCCCAGCGGCGCCTGGACCGCCGTGGTGTCCTGCTGGGGACAGGGCCTCGCCCGCTGGTCCCTCAACCGCTGGGTCCCCTTCGCGCCGGGGAACGGAGGGCCCCGGAGCCGATTCTTCGCCAGCCTCGCGGTGACGCGATCCCTCCAGGGCGAGGCCTCCCTGTGGGCCGGGAGCTTCGACGAGGGGCTCTTCCGCTGGGACGGCAGCGCCTGGAGCCACTACACAGTGGCCGACGGGCTGCCCAGCAACGCCATCTACGGCCTCTATGCCGACTCATCCCGGCGTCCCGCCCTCTGGATCGGGACCCGGGGCGGAGGCCTGGCCTCCCTCGACCTCGCGGGCTGGAGGGTGGTGGACCGCAGCCTGGGCCTTCCCTCGGGGGACGTGACGTGCTTCCTGGAATCCTCCAGCCGCACGGGGATCCTGGGGACCTTTCTGATCGGGACCGCCAAGGGCATCGCAGGGTGGGACGGGCGCCGCTGGACCCTCGAAGGCCCCCCGGAGGAGCGCATCCACCCCCATGTCTACGCCATGCACCGGGACGCCGCGGGCCGCCTCTACATGGGCAGCGTCAGCGGGCTGGCCATCCGCGAAGGCGGGAGCTGGCGGCTGGTCCGCCGGGAGGAGGGCCTGCCGGGAAGCCATGTGAACTGCATCGTGGATTCCCAGGATGGAGGCCTGCTTCTGGGCACGAACGCCGGCATCGCCCGTTACCGCGAGGGCCGGGCCCAGGCCGTCCCCATGCCCGCCGAGGCGCCCCAGCCCACCATCTACGCCCTGCTGGAGACCCGGGATCCCGGCGGGGAGACCCTGCTCTGGGCGGGCACCCGGGGCGATGGCCTCCTGAAGCTCTCCCGGGGCCGCTGGTCGCGGTTCGGCCCCGAGCAGGGATTCCCCGCCCGCTCGGTCCACGCCCTCCTCCACGCCGTGGACGCCCAGGGACGGCGCTGGCTCTGGGCGGGCACCTCGGCCGCGGGACTCCTCCGGCTGGACCTGGACCGTCCTGGGGCCGCCTGGGAGCGCTTCGACCAGGAGACCCTCCCTGGATTCCCCAGCAACGCCGTGGCCAGTCTCCGCATGGACCCCCGCGGGCGGCTCGTGGTGGGCACCAAGCGGGGCGTGGCCCGGCTCACCTTGGGCGACGGGTCGCCGAAGGTGGAGACCTTCGCCATGGCGGACGGCCTGCCGAGCCTGAGCTGCAACACGGCGGCGGCCCTGGTGGACCGCCAGGGCCAGATCTGGATCGGCACGCCCCAGGGGGCCGCCGTGCTGGACCCCGAGCGCGAGGAGCCCATGCCCCCCCTGCCCCGCCCCTACGTGGACCAGGTGCGGGTGGCGGGCCAGGCGACTCCCCTGCCGCCTGGCGCGGTGCTGGACCACCGGCAGAACCAGCTGGCCTTCGCCTTCGGCATCCCGCGCTTCCAGCGGGAGGAGTCCATCCGCTTCCGCACCCAGCTGGAGGGCCTCGAGGCCGCCCCGGGCCCCTGGACCTCGGAGGACGTGCGGGAGTTCGCCGCCCTCCCCAAGGGGCGCTACCGGCTCGTGGTCTGGGCCCAGGACCACCTGGGCCACATCTCCGAGCCCCTGGCCTTCCCCTTCGAGATCAAGGCCGCGCCCTGGCGCACGCCCGCGGCCTACCTGCTCTACCTCGCCGCGGCCGCCGCCGTCCTCCTGGGCCTGCACCGCCTTCGGGTCCGGATCCTGAAGGAGCAGAACCGCCTCATGGCCCAGCGGATCCACGAGCACACCGCCCGGCTCAGGCAGAACAAGGCCGAGCTGCAGGAGCTCAACGCCCAGCTCCTGCAGCTCAACCAGGCGAAGAACACCTTCCTCGGCATCGCCGCCCACGACCTGAAGAGCCCCCTGGCCGCCCTGGCCCTGGAAGGAGAACTCCTGTCCATGGGCGGGCTGACGGAGGCCGAGGTGCAGGAGCGGGGCGCCCAGATCCAGGAGGCCGCCTCCCGGATGTCCCAGCTGGTCACCAAGCTCCTGGATGTGCACGCCATCGAATCCCAGCGCATGGACCTGGACCTCGCCCCCGTGGACCTCGCGGAGGTGGTGCACGACCTCAGGCTCTCCTACGAGGGCATGGCCCGGGCGAAGGCGATCCGCATCGAGCTCGAGGTCCCCGGCGAAGGCCTGCCGGCCATCGCCGACCCCACGCACCTGCGGGAGATCCTCGAGAACCTCGTTTCCAACGCCATCAAGTTCACCCCGCCGGGCCCCCCCGAGCGGCACCTCTGGATCCGGGCGCGCCGGGAGGACGCCCGGGCCATCCTGGAGGTGCAGGACCAGGGCCCGGGCTTCACCGAGGAGGACAAGCGCCAGGCCTTCGAGAGCTTCGCGCGCCTCAGCGCGCGGCCCACGGGCGGCGAGGACAGCACGGGCCTGGGCCTTTCCATCGTGAAGCGGCTGGTGGAGGCCATGGGCGGCACGATCCTCCTGGTGAGCGAGGCGGGCCAGGGCGCCACTTTCCGCATCGAGCTCCCCCTGCCCCAATCCTGACCTTGGCTTTTCCCGGGGACGCGGCATCCTGATGGAAACGGATCGGGTGAGACGTGCTTTCGAAGGACCAGACGCTGGGGAAGTACCAGATCATCGACCGCCTCGGCGCGGGCGGCTTCGGGACCGTCTACCTGGCCCTGGACACCTGGGTGAACCGCAAGGTGGCGCTGAAGGTGCCCCACCAGCAGCAGGACGAGATCGTGGACCTGCTGAAGGAGCCGCGGATCATGGCGGCCCTCAAGCACCCGAACATCGTCGAGCTGATCACCGTCGAGCGGAAGAACGACACCTTCTTCATGGTCCTGGAGTTCGTGGAGGGGGAGAGCCTCGACAAGCACATCCGCCGGGAGCGCGCCCTTGCGCCGGGGCGCGCCCTCCAGATCGGCATCGACGTCTGCAGCGCCATCGCCTTC
>JABLTH010077730.1_pt1 | contig 33960 bp, 25 predicted proteins | sample 7875711 | NCBI WGS metagenome assembly JABLTH01 (sample SAMN14941262, study PRJNA633318) | bioreactor metagenome | isolation source: bioreactor | place: China | collected 2019-03-05 | reverse complement strand
GGTCGACCGCGCGGCGCAGGATGCGCGAGCGCTGCATCGCGGTCATCGCGGCCCATTCACGCTGGCCTTCCTGCGCGGATGCAACCGCGCGATCGACGTCGGCCGCGCTGGCCTGCTGCACCTGCGCGAGCAGTTCGCCGGTGGCGGGGGCGAAGGTGTCGAAAGTCTTGCCGCTCGTGGCGTCGACGTAACCGCCACCGATGTAGAGGCGCTGCAAACCGAATACGGACATGAGGATCTCCTTGAGGGCGACTGCGTCGCGCGTCAGTCGGACGCGAGCAGCAGGTCGATGTAATCGTGGGCAAGCTTCAATGCAGCCCGGGTGTCGATCGGGCCGCCGGCGAGTGCGCCGCGCAGCCACAGGCCGTCGATCAGCGCGGCGAGGCCGCTGGCGGCTTCGCGCGCTTGCGTACGCGGCAACGCCTTCGCGAATTCCGCGCACAGGTTCGAATGGAGGCGCCGCGTGTTGACGTGCTGCAGGCGCTTGAGCATCGGGTCGTGCATGCTCTGCGACCAGAACGCGAGCCACGTCTTCATGACGGGGGCGCTCACCTGTGTGTCGTCGAAGTTCGCGGCGACGATCGCGCGCAGCCGCGAGCGCGGGTCCTTGCGTGCCGCCACGCGGCGGCGCGTGGTGGCCGACCACAGGTCGCGCAGCACGTGCCGCATCGTCGCTTCGAGCAGGCCGTCCTTGTCGCCGAAGTAGTGGCTGACGATGCCCGTCGAGATGTTCGCGCGCTGCGCGACGGACGCGAGCGTCGTGCCGGGCAGGCCCGCTTCGTCGATCGAACGCAGCGTGGCGTCGATCAACTGTGCGCGGCGAATCTCCCGCATTCCGACTTTCGGCATCGCGACTCCCTTCGCCCGGACGGGCCGTCCATGGAAGTCGAGAGCTTAGCGGTTTTTTATTGATCGTTCAATCAACAAAAAATCGGGGTCTGACGGTGACGACGGTTGCGGGGCAGACGAAAGGGCAGTCGGCCGTGCGTTGTGCAGGTGCGGAAAAATAATCGAAAGATGGTTAAGAAAACAGAAGTTTGTTTAAAACGCTTTCTGAAGTCGGCAATCAATCCGGTTAATCGTTGCGGGTGTCGAAGCGATTACGAAATGAAAGAATATTGAGCTATGTGATATTCGGTGAAATATCGAAGTCGGACGAAGAAACGACGTCACGATTCATTCATGAAAATCCGTTTGAAATAAGTGAATGAAACGGATCAAGTCATTGATTTGCAATGAATAATGCATGGTAAGGCGGGCTTGGGCCGGCGCTCCGCAAACGATTGCGGTCACCCTCGAAAGGATTCCGCTTACCATAAAAAATGACGGAATAATTTGAAGCGGCGGTATTTCCTGACAGAGTAGAGGGTATCGTTGGAATGACTTGAGTCAGTAATATTGTCCGTATTAGTATGGCGCCGCACTACGAGGAATGAATCGATGCCGCCGGTATTGCCGCGGTGCATTGGCCAACCGCGCGATTCGGATTGCGCGCGAAAACCGGCGCAGCCATTGCGCACTTGCAGCATGCCGCGACGTCGAGACGCCGCATCCACCGGAGAACGACGATGCTGACCGAAAAACACGTGGTCCCGCTACCGAATGGTCTGAAGGTCTACGTCGAACGGAACGTGTTCGACCCGGCGTTCGACACGGCGATGCTCGTCAACGGCGCGCTCGCGACGACCGCGTCGTTCGGGCAGACCGTCCAGTATCTCGGCGAGCGGATGAACACGATCTGCTTCGACCTGCCGTACGCGGGGCAGTCGCGCCAGCACAATCCGGGCTGCTTCATCCTGACGAAAGACGACGAAGCCGCGATCCTGCAGTACCTGGTCGAGCGTTTCGCGCCGGCCTACCTCGTGTCGGTGTCGTGGGGCGGCGTGGCGTCGCTGTTCGCGCTCGCACGCGGCTGCCCGAGCGTGCGGCGCGCGGCGATCTGCTCGTTCTCGCCGTTCCTGAACGACGCGATGGTCGACTACGTGACGCGCGCCCGCGACCACATCGCGGCCGGCGAGAACCTGAAGGCCGCGCAGTTGCTGAACGACACCGTCGGCCGCTATCTGCCGCGCATCATGAAGCTGTACAACTACCGCTATCTCACGCGCCTGCCGCGCGACGAGCAGGACCAGGTCGCGTTCCACGTCGACCAGATCCTGTCGCTGCAGCCCGAGCGCTACCTCAGCGAGTTCTCGAACATCGGCTGCGAGCTGCTGTTCCTGAACGGCGAGCGTGACGAATACACGACGCCCGCCGACGTGCGCCAGCTCGGCGCGCACGTGCCGCGCGCGCGGTTCGCGACGGTGCCGGACGCCGGCCACTTCCTCGACATCGAAGGCCGCGCGCAGCGCGAATACACGCGTGCGGCGCTGCTCGACTTTTTCTGTGGCGAGTCGTCGCTCGCCCCCGGCATCGCGCTCGCCGCCGCGCAGGCGTGCGTGCCCGCGCCGATGCACGCACTGTCGTCGTGATTCCTCGCGCCGTGCGTCCTGTACTCTACGCGCATCCGAATTCCCATCCCATCGAGGCAGGACAGCCTTTAATATAGTTCAGACCATCGCCATCGTCGTTCCGTGGGCCGCGTGGCTCGCCTACTGGATCGCCACTTCGCAAGGCGTGAAGGCGACCGTGCGCAAGGAAGCGTCGCGCTCGCGCACGCTGCAGTCGATTCCGCTGATCGTCGGCGGCGCGCTGATCATCCTGCCCGATCCGTCGTGGCAGGCATTCGTGCCCGACTGGCAGCGCTTCGGCCTGCAGGCGCAGTGCGGGCTCGCGGTGCTGGTCGCGGGCCTGCTGTTCTCGGTGTGGGCGCGGCTGCATCTCGGCACGAACTGGAGCGTGTCGGTCACGCTGAAGGAAGACCATGAACTCGTGCGCACCGGGCCGTACGCGCTCGTGCGTCACCCGATCTATACGGGCTGCCTGATCGCGCTCGCCGGTGCCGCGCTGATCGGCGGCGAATGGCGCGGCGCGATCGGCGTGCTGCTCGTGTTCGCGTCGCTCGCGTACAAGGTGCGCGTCGAGGAAAGCTGGCTGACCGGGTATTTCGGGCCGGCATACACGCAGTACCGCCGCGAGGTCGCGGCGCTGATTCCCGGCTTCTACTGATCCCCGCGAGGCGCGCGATGGCGAAGATGATCGTGACCGCGATCGGCTCGGCGGGCGACGTGCATCCGCTGCTCGGCGTCGCGCGCACGCTCGCGGCGCGCGGCCCCGACGTCGTGTTCTGCACGCACGCGCCGTTCGAGGCGGCCGTGCGCCATTGCGGGTTCGAATTCGTGCCGATCGGCACCGCGGCCGAATACGAGGCCGCGATGGCGAACCCCGCGCTGTGGGATTCGCGCACGTCGTTTCGCACGCTGTGGCAGGTGATCGCGCCGACGCTGCGCCCGCACTACGACGCGCTGCGTGCGCTGGCCGACGGCGACACGGTGCTCGTCGGCACGCTGTGGGCGTTCTCCGCGCGCTTCATGCAGGAGCTGCACGGCACGCCGTATGTGTCGGTGCAGGTGTCGCCGTCGACGCTGCTGTCCGCACATGCGCCGCCGACCCACCCGCGCCTGACGATTCCCGCGCGTTGGCCGCTGCCCGTGAAGACGGCGCTGATGACGCTGATCGAGCGCCAGGTGCTCGATCGCACATGCGGCCCCGCGCTCAACGCGGTGCGCCGCGATCTCGGGCTCGCGCCCGCGCGGCGCGTACTGGGCCGCTGGCTGCATTCCACCGACGGCGTGCTGTGCCTGTTTCCCGGCTGGTTCGCGCCGCCGCAGCCGGACTGGCCGTCGAATCATCTGCAAAGCGGTTTTCCGCTGTTCAACGATATCGCGGTGCCTGACGACGATGCGGAACTCGATGCGTTTCTTGCGGCCGGCGAGCCACCCGTCGTGTTCACGGCCGGCTCGACGCTCGTCGATCACGCGGCGTATGCGCGCGCGGTGGCGGACGCGCTGCGCGCGACCGGCGCGCGCGGGATCCTGCTGACGCCGCACGATGCGGCGCCGGACGGCAACCGGTTGCTGGTGCGCCGCTTCGTGCCGATGCGCACGCTGCTGCCGCGCTGCCGCGCGCTCGTGCATCACGGCGGGATCGGCACGGCGGCGCTCGCATTCGAAGCCGGGATCGTCCAGGTCGTCACGCCGTTCGCGCACGACCAGTTCGACAACGCGCAACGGGTTGCCGCGAGCGGCTGCGGCGTGCGCGTCGACGGCCCGATCGACGGTGCGCGTCTCGGCGCGGCGCTCGCGCACGTGCTCGACGAACCCGCGTTCGCGGTGCATGCGGAGCGCGCCCGTGCGCTGCTCGCCGCCGCGCCGGACGGCTGTCGTGCGGCCGCCGATTTCATCGAACGGTTCGCGCCGAAGCGCACGCGGGCGACCGCGCGGGCCGCTGTCGCGGCGGCCGGCGCATGAGCACCGCGTCGCCGCTTCACGGCGAGCCCGTCGCGGCGTCCGCGTTCGATGCGCCGGCCCCGGCGTCGGAACCGGCCGCGCAGCCGGTGCGCGGCATCCGGCTCGCGCTGCTGACGTTCGCGCTGTCGCTCGCGACCTTCATCGAGGTGCTCGACTCGACCGTGACGAACGTCGCGGTGCCGGCCATTTCCGGCAGTCTCGGCGTCTCGAACAGCCAGGGTACGTGGGTGATCAGTTCGTATTCGGTCGCGGCCGCGATCGCGGTGCCGCTGACGGGCTGGCTCGCGCGCCGCGTCGGCGAGCTGTGGCTGTTCGTCGGCGCGGTGCTGCTGTTCACGCTGACGTCGCTGCTGTGCGGGCTCGCGCGCGACCTGCACGTGCTCGTGATCTGCCGCGCGCTGCAGGGGCTGTGCTCGGGGCCGATGGTGCCGCTGTCGCAGACGATCCTGCTGCGCACGTTCCCGCCGGACAAGCGCACGATCGCGCTCGCGCTGTGGGCGATGACGGTGCTGCTCGCGCCGATCTTCGGGCCGGTGGTCGGCGGCTGGATCGTCGACAACTTCTCGTGGCCGTGGATCTTCCTGATCAACCTGCCGATCGGGCTGTTCTCGTTCGCGGTCTGCACCGCGATGCTGCGTCCCGACGCGCAACGCGGCACGGCCGGCCCGATCGACGTGCCGGGCATCGTGCTGCTCGTGATCGGCGTCGGCTCGCTGCAGGCGATGCTCGATCTCGGCCATGATCGCGGCTGGTTCGGTTCGCCGCTGATCGTCACGCTCGCGGTGGTCGCGGCGCTAGCGATCGTGTCGCTGCTGATCTGGGAGGCGGGCGAGGCGCATCCCGTCGTCGACCTGAGCCTGTTCCGCGATCGCACGTTCTCGTTCTGCGTGTTGATCATCTCGCTCGGGATGATGAGCTTCTCGGTGGTCGGCGTCGTGTTCCCGCTGTGGATGCAGGCCGTGATGGGCTACAACGCGTTTCACGCGGGGCTCGCGACGGCGTCGCTCGGCGTGCTCGCGCTGGTGTTCTCGATCCTCGTCGGGCTGCATGCGCATCGCTTCGACGCGCGCGTGCTCGCGACCTTCGGCTTCCTCGTGTTCGCGGCCGTGCTCGCGTGGGATGCGCATTTCACGCTGAAGATGACGTTCGCGCAGATCGCCGCGCCGGGGCTGATCCAGGGGATCGGGCTGCCGTGCTTCTTCATTCCGCTGACGGCCGCGACGCTGTCGCGCATTCCGGACGACCGGCTTGCCGCCGCGTCGAGCCTGTCGAACTTCCTGCGCACGCTGTCGGCCGCGTTCGGCACCGCGATGAGCGTGACGCTGTGGGACAACCGCGCGACCTATCACTACGACGTCGTGTCGCAATCCGTCACGCACGCATCGGCGAACACGCAGCGTTTCGTGCACACGCTGAACGCGATGGGCGTGGACGGCGTGCGCGAGCTGACGACGCTGCACCAGGTCGTGATGCAGCAGGCCTACATGATGGCGACCAACGACATGTTCTGGATGGCGAGCATGACGTGTCTCGCACTCGCGGTGATGATGTGGCTGACGCGGCCGAAGCGTGGCGCGGCCGCGTCGTTCGGGCATTGAGGAGACGAACATGACGACACTCGGCGCACTCGTGATCCTGTATCACCCGAGCGACGCGCAGCTCGACGCGCTCGGCACCTGGCGGCACGCGTGCGACGCGCTGCTCGTCGTCGACAACACGCCGCAGCCCGATGCGCGGGCGCGCGCGCTGTGCGATAGGGAAGGCATCGCGCTGCTGCATCACGGCAATCGCGGCGGCATTGCCGGCGCGTACAACGCGGGCCTCGCGGCGCTGTTTCGCGACCGCGTCGATGCCGTCGCGCTGTTCGACCAGGATTCGTCCGTGCCCGCCGCGTATTTCCCCGCGATGCGCGACGTCTGCGCAGGGCTCGCGGGGCGCGCGTTCCTGGCCGGCCCGCGCATTTTCGACGAGAACGCGCGCAGTTTCCTGCCCGAACTCTCGACCAACGGGATCGGGCTGCGCCGCTTGCGCATCGAGCCGGGCGCGTCGCTGCAGCGTTGCGCGTTCCTGATCTCGTCGGGCTGCGTCGTGTCGCGCGATGCGTTCGACGTGCTCGGCCGCTTCGACGAGACGCTGTTCATCGATCACGTCGACACCGAGTACAGCTTTCGCGCACTGGCGCGCAACGTGCCGCTTTATGTCGTGCCGTCGCTGGTGCTGCCGCACCGGATCGGCGCGAAGCAGCGTCACGCGATCGGCCCTTTCGAAATGACGTCGATGAATCACTCTTGGCAACGGCGCTACTACAGCGCACGCAATGCGGTGCAGCTCGGGATGCAGTACGGGCTGCGTTTTCCGGTGGCGATCGTGCCGAACCTGCTGACGGTGTGGCAGGTCGTGCAGATCGCGCTCGTCGAACGCGACAAGCGCGCGAAGCTCGCCGGCATCCTGTTCGGCATCGCGGACGGCCTGTTCGGCCGGCTCGGCCCGCTCGAGCGCACGCGGCCGCGGCTGGCCGAGCGTGCGCGGCGCGTCGAGCAGCGCATTCAGCAGGGATGAGGAGCGAGATGCGGCGGGTGAAACAAGCGGCGGGTTGGGCGCATCGCATGAAGGGCGGCGCGGCGATCGGTGCCGCGGCGGTGTCGCTGGCATTGGGCGGATGCGTGCCGACGGGCTTCCTGCCGTCGCTGTCGTTGCACGCGCCGGCCGACGATGCGCTCGCGCAGACGGCCGGCCCCGGCGTGAACGGCGCATGGCCCGCGCCCGACTGGGTGAAGCAGTTGCAGGATCCGCAGCTCGACGCGCTGGTCGCCGAGGCTTCGCAGAACAACCCCGACCTGCAGGTTGCGCAGGCGCGGCTGCGGATCGCGCAGGCGCAGCTTCAGCAGTTCGATTCGTTGACGGGGCTGACGGGCACCGCCGGCGCAACGGTCAGCCGCGCGCGGATGCCGAAGCCGGGCGACGACGTCGCCAACGTGTCGGTCGGCGGCTATCGCGTGCCGGTCGAGATCTTCGGCGATCCGAACGTATCGCCGTCGTCGGTGTTCGTCGGGCTCAACTATCAGCTCGACCTGTGGGGCAAGAACCGCGCCGCGACGAAGAGCCTGTTGTCGCTGCGTGAAGCGGCGCGGGTCGAGGCCGAACAGGTGCGGCTCACGCTGGCGGTCGCGATCGTCACCGTGTACTGCCAGCTCGACCAGGCGTATGCGACGCAGGAACTGCTGCAGCAGAAGCTGAAGGTGAGCCAGCGCGTGACGACCGTGCTGCGCGAGCGCACCGCGCGCGGGCTCGACAACGCATACGACGCGAGCGATGCCTCGATCAAGCGCAGCAAGCTGCTCGCGCAGATCGCGCAGAACGACGAGCAGATCAAGCTCGCGCAATTGCAGCTCGGCGTGCTGTCGGGCCGCGGCCCGGAGCGCGGGCTCGCGCTGCAGCGGCCGCGCGTCGGCGCATTTGCCGGCGGCGTGCTGCCCGCGCGGCTGCCGGCCGGTCTCCTTGGCCGCCGGCCCGACATCGTCGCCGCGCGGTTGCGTGTCGAAGCCGCGTTCGCGAATGCCGATTCCACGCGCGCGCAGTTCTATCCGGACGTGAACCTCGTTGCGCTCGGCGGCGTGTTCGCGCTGACGCCCGCGTCGCTGTTCTCGCGCGACGCGCTCGCCGGTTCGGTCGGCCCGGCGATCTCGCTGCCGGTCTTCGATCGCGGCCGGCTAAAGGCGAAGCTCGGGGCGGACGTCGCGCAGGCCGATGTGGCGATCGGGCTGTACAACAAGACCGTCGACGATGCGCTCGGGCAGGTCGCGCAGCTCGTCACGTCGCTGCAGACGTCGCAGACACTCGTCGCGCAGCAGCAGGATGCGGTCGCGGCCGCACAAAAGATCGTACAGATCGCGACCGACCGCCATCGGCGCGGTGTGCTGATGCAGAAGGACGTGGATGTCGCGGATCTCACGCTGATCGACGAGCGCGCGCAGTTGATCGCGCTGCTCGGCCGGCAGCGCACGCTGCGTGTCGGGCTGGTCGGTGCGTTGGGCGGCGGGTTCGATGCGGGCGCGACGGTCGCGCAGGCGCCGGCCGCGCATCGGGCGCGTAGCGGGGCGGCGAAGCGAGGTGCGTCGACCGTCGCACCGGCAGCGCCCGCAGCACTCGCGATGGCGGCTGCGACCGCCACGACCGCATCCGCCGCGAACGCGGGCACATCGGCGGCGGTGCCGTCGGCCGATGCGCGTGCGCGGAGCGTGGCCGTCCCGCAGGTCGTCGCCGCATCGGGTACCGGGGCCGCACGACGCGACGACGCGGCACGCACGCCGGCCGTCGGCGCGACGCCTCGCGGCACCGCCGTTCCCGCGCGCACGGCGGCTGCGACTCCGGCGCCGAGCCAGTCGGTCATGCCGCCAATCCCCCTGTTCCAGCACGATCGTCTGATCGTTACGCAAAGCGACTGATGCACCACGACAACCTACATACCGCCGCGCCGCCGGCCGCACTGAACGATCCGGCACTCGACGCGCGCCGCGCGACGCGTCGCAAGCGCTTCATCGTGTTCTTCGCGGTCGTGCTGGTGGCCGCGCTTGCATGGATCGCATACTGGTTGCTGAGCGATCGTTATTACGAAGACACCGACGACGCGTACGTGGCCGGCAGCATCGTGCAGGTCGCCGCGCAGATCCCGGGATCGGTGACCGACGTCGTGGTCGCCGATACGCAGGCCGTGCGCGCCGGCCAGACGCTCGTGAAGCTCGACGACACCGAGGCGTCCGTCGCGTTCGCGCAGGCGAAGGCGCAGCTCGCACAGGCCGTGCGGCAGGTCGCGAACGCGAAGATCTCGAACACGATGTACGTCGAGGCCGTGAACGCACGGCGCGCCGACCTGTCGCTCGCGCAGCGCGCGTTTGCCGCGCGCTCCGGTGCATCGGTCGAGATCGTCGCACCCGAGGAGCTCGCACGTGCACGGGCGGCGGTCGCCGGTGCGCAGGCGAATCTCGCGGCCGCGCAGGCGCAGCTCGACGCGGCGCGCGCGCTCGGCACCAGGCTGCCCGTCGACGAAAACCCGGCCGTCGTGCAGGCGGCCGCGCAGTTCAAGCTCGCGTACCGCAACCTGAAGCGCACGACGATCGTCGCGCCCGTCGACGGCACGATCGGGCAGCGTTCGGTGCAGGTCGGCCAGCAGGTCGGGCCCGGCGTGCCGCTGATGTCGATCGTGCAGCTCAACCAGCTGTGGATCGAGGCGAATTTCAAGGAAGGGCAGATTCGCCACATGCGCGTCGGGCAGCCGGTCGAGGTCGTGTCGGATCTCTACGGCTCGCGCGTGACCTATCGCGGCCGTGTGCAGGGCTTCTCGGCGGGTACGGGCAGCGCGTTCTCGATGCTGCCGTCGCAGAACGCGGCCGGCAACTGGATCAAGGTCGTGCAGCGCGTGCCGGTCGTCATCGCGCTCGAGCCGCGCGATCTCGCCGCGCATCCGCTGCGCGTCGGGCTGTCGATGCGCGCCACGGTCGACACGCACGACCGCAACGGCCATGCGCTCGACAGCGAGCCGCCGACGCCGGCCGTCAGCACGCGCGTGCACGACGGGGTGGCGAGCGACGCGGAAGCGGCGGCGGCCGCGATCATTCGCGAGAATCAGGGCGGGTAGCGCCTGCCCGGGAGAGGGGCGGCCGATCGCGACGACCGGCCCGCCACCGTGCGTCACGCCGCCCGCGAAACCTTTCCATCGGTTCCCGCCCGACTTTCGTATTTCCGCCATCGATGTCGGCGTCGTTCAAACGCGTGTCGCGTTTGAGACATCGGCGCCCCTGCCTCCGGGACTACTCTCGAACAGCACGTTGCGCGTGCGCCGGATGGCGCCGGCGCGCCGCGGCGCCACCAACGAGACATGGAGACAATACGATGAGCAGCAATCGAGGTGTCGTCTATCTTGGACCGGGCCAGGTCGAAGTCCAGAAAATCGATTATCCGAAGATGGTCGATCCGAGCGGCCGCGCGATCGGCCACGGTGTGATCCTGAAAGTGGTCAGCACGAACATCTGCGGTTCCGACCAGCACATGGTGCGCGGCCGCACGACCGCGCCGGTCGGCCTCGTGCTCGGTCACGAAATCACGGGCGAGGTGGTCGAGATCGGCCGCGACGTCGAAACGCTGAAGCTCGGCGATCTCGTGTCGGTGCCGTTCAACGTCGCTTGCGGCCGCTGCGCGATGTGCAAGGACACGCATACGGGCGTGTGCCTGAACGTGAACCCGTCGCGTGCCGGCGGCGCCTATGGCTACGTCGACATGGGCGGCTGGATCGGCGGCCAGGCCGAGTACGTGCTCGTGCCGTATGCCGATTTCAACCTGCTGAAATTCCCCGACCGCGACCAGGCAATGGCGAAGATCCGCGACCTGACCTGCCTGTCCGACATTCTGCCGACCGGCTATCACGGCGCGGTGAGCGCGGGCGTGAAGCCGGGCTCGACGGTCTATATCGCGGGCGCGGGCCCGGTCGGGATGGCGGCGGCCGCATCGGCACGCCTGCTCGGCGCGGCCGTGACGATCGTCGGCGACATGAACGCGGAACGCCTCGCGCATGCGAAGGCGATGGGATTCGAGACGGTCGACCTGTCGAAGGACGCGTCGCTCGGCGAGCAGATCGAGCAGATTCTCGGCGTGCCCGAGATCGACTGCGCGGTCGACTGCGTCGGCTTCGAGGCGCACGGCCACGGCTCGTCGGGCCACGCGGAAGAGGCACCGGCCACGGTGCTGAACTCGCTGATGGAAATCACGCGGCCGGCCGGCGCAATCGGCATCCCGGGCCTGTACGTGACGGACGATCCGGGCGCGAAGGACAAGGCCGCGCAGCACGGCAGCCTGAGCATCCGTTTCGGTCTCGGCTGGGCGAAGTCGCACTCGTTCTTCACGGGCCAGACGCCGGTGCTGAAGTACAACCGCAACCTGATGCAGGCGATCCTGTTCGACCGTCTGCCGATCGCGAAGATCGTCAACGTCGAAGTGATTTCGCTCGACCAGGCGCCGGAAGGCTACAAGAAGTTCGACGGCGGCGCACCGCGCAAATTCGTCATCGATCCGCACGGGTTGCTGGCGGCGTGACGCGCTAGCGTCCGACGCGCGCAGCGCGTCACGCAAAACGGGCGGCACCGGAAACGGGTCGCCCGTTTTTGCTGAGGAAGCACAGGGAAGGGCAGGTTGCGCGTGGGTATCGCGCGGGCCGGAACGCTTGCGCACCGCCGATCCCGGCCGCACGGAATTGCTGCGATAATCGTCGCCCGTTCCCGACCCATCGCCGCCGCCGCCCGGCGCCGCATCCACGAATGGCCAAGTCACTTCCCCTCGCCGCGTTGCACACGTTCGTCGAAGTGGCGCGCTGCGGCAGCATGAAGCAGGCGGCCGACCAGCTCTGCATTTCGCCGGGCGCCGTCAGCCAGCACGTCCGCAATCTCGAGGATCGCCTTGCCGTGCGCCTGTTCGAGCGCACCGGCCGCGAGCTCGAGCTGACCGGCATGGGCCGCGCGCTGTTCGATCAGCTCGCCGGCGGCTTCAACGAGATCGAGGCCGCATGGGCGAACGTGCACGGTGCCCATCGGCGCATCGTCCGCCTCGCCGTGACGACCACCGCCTCCTTCGCGAACACGTGGCTCGTGCAGCGCCTCGGCGCGTTCAATGCCGCATACCCCGAAATCGAAATCACCGTCGAAACACGCGCGCAACTGGTCGACCTGCGTCGCGACTATGTCGACGTCGCGATCCGGCACGGGTTGGGCCGTTATCCCGGGCATGCATCGTTCCGCATCTGGACCCCCGAGCTGTGGCCCGTCTGCAGCCCGCAACTGCTCGATCCCGCCCGCCCGATCGCCACGCCGGCCGACTGCCTGTCGTATCCGCTGCTGCAGGACGCGGACCGCGCCGACTGGGCGCTGTGGCTGCGCGCGCAGGGAATCGAGGATGCCCGTGCGCCGCGCGGCGCGAGCTTCAGCGAGGATGCGCTGCTGATCAAGGCGGCGGTCGCCGGGCAGGGCATGGCGCTGGTGCGCGACATCTATGCGCGGGACGAAGTCGCGGCCGGCCGGCTGGTGCGCGTGCTCGCACGGCCCTGGCCGACCGAACTGTCCTATTACGTCGTGTGCAGCGAAGCGCGCCGGCACGAGTGGAAGATCGCCGCGTTCCGCGACTGGCTCGCGAGCGAGATCGGCAGTGGCGACGACGGCCCGCGCGATCTACTGGCGTGACCCGCGCACGGCGGCGGTTGCGAACCCCTTGAGCTTGCCGGTTGCGAGCGCGGTGCCGAGCAGGATGATCGCGCACCCGGCGACCGTCTGCACGGTGATCGTCTCGTGCAGGAAGATCGCGCCCCATACGACACCGAAGATCGGGATCAGGAACGTGACCGACGCCGCATATTGCGCGCCCGCGTTGCGGATCAGCCCGAAATACAGCAGATAGGCGACGGCCGTGCAGATCGCGCCGAGCAGCACCACCGCGATCCACGCGGACGCGTGAACGGGGCCGTGCGGCCACATCGGCAGCGCGAGCGGCACGAGTGCGACCGCCGCGAACAACTGGCTGCCGAACGCCGACACGAACGGCCTGACATTCGCGAGCTTGCGCTTCGAGTAATGCGCGGCGAACCCGTACGACAGCGTCGCGAGCATCGCGGCGGCGATCGCGCGCGGTGCGCCGGGCGTGCCGGCGCCGACCGCGGAACCGGCGAGCACGACGACACCGGCAAAGCCCAGCGCGAGGCCGATCGCCTGGGGTCTCGTCAGCGGTGTACGCAGCCATGCGAATGCGACGATCGCGGTCCACAACGGCGTCGTCGCATTCAGGATCGAATCGGTGCCGGCCGTCACGAACAGCGCCGCGTAGGTCAGCAGGCAGAACGGCAGCGCCGAGTTCGCGATGCCGACGACGAACAGCGGCACGACGTGCGAGCGGAATTCCTGTCGCGCTTGCGCGTTGCGCAGCACCGGCGACAACAGCACGGCCGCGATCGCGACGCGCAGCGCGATCAGCGGGACCACGCCGAATTCCGGCGCACCCATGCGCATGAACAGGAAGGACGCGCCCCAGATGGCAGCAAGGGTCACGAGCTGTAGTGCATTCATCGACGACTCCGTTCGGTGGATCGGGTGAGCGGCCGGAACGCGATACGCGCCGGCGCGGGCGAATGACCCATTGAACGTCACGCATGCGTCGCGGCGCAAACGAGGTTTTGCGAGGGGCGGTTTAGAAAAATGAATCGACGCAAGCGTGCGCACGGATTGCGCGTACGCGCTCAGTGGCCGCGATAGAGCTGGGCGAGTTGCGTATTGCTGGCGGTGGTGGTGCTTCGCGCACGCGCGGTGTGTGCGGTGTGCGCGCTCACTCGGTGGAAAACGCGGGCGCGATGCGCGGCATTGCGACCGGCTTTCAGGTCGGCCACCCGAACCGTGGCGGCGGCATGCGGCCGATCGGGTGCACGGTTGGCCGGCGCGGCCCGCGCGACCGTGGTCCGTCCGGCGGCTTCGCCGACGTCCGGGCTGCGCTGTCGCGCGGCCGCCACCTGGGTTCCATCAGTCGAATGAAACGGATAGGCGGGCGCCGGCAGGACCGGCAGCACGGGATCGTTCGACACGTACGCACCCGCATCGCTCGTCGTCGCGCCCGATATCTTCGAGCCGCGACAGACCGGATCGGCATTGCACGACCGGTCGACCATCACGTAGCCGCCGACCAGCAGCACGAGCGTCAGGATGCTCAGGATCGGCGCGCTCGATGCGCGCGGCCGCCGGAACGCCGCGTTGCGAAGCGTCCGCGTGACGCGCGACGACCACGTATCGAAGCGCTGCACCGCGTGCGTGGTGCGTGCGTCGTCCCGCGTGCGGTGAACCGGATCGAACGGCCAGTCCCACTGGCCGCAAACGGGGCAGTGCTCGAGCGCGCGGAAGGCCACGAAGCCGCATTCCCTGCAGCGGCAGCGGGCAGTGCGCCGCGCGTCGGCTCGCGCGTTCAGGATCGCGCGCCAGTCGTCGCGTGCGCGGAACGTCCGGTTGGGCAGGACTCGCATCGGCGGAAGCGGGCAGGCGCCGTCAACGAGGCGAACGTTCGCCGGCCGACATGACGCTGTCCTGCAAGGCAACCGATCGGCCCGAGCCGGAATCCGGCGGCGCGTGCGTCGCCGACGGTCGTGCACATGCGGTGCTCATGGGATTCTCCGTGACGTCGGGTGGGCGGAGCACGTTCTTCCGCGGTTACCTTCCGCTTCATTCTTGGCTGCCTGCGCGTGAAACGCAATGCGCAAAAAGGAGCATCGCGACGTGCACGTTTCGTGCTATCCGTCCTGCCGCTGCCGGGCCGCGAGCGTCCCGATGGTCTCCATCGCGTGCTCGACGGCCGGTGTCCACGGCCGGCCGTAATTGAGCCGAAGAAAGCGGCGGAATCCGCCGGTTGCGGAAAAGATCGGCCCCGGCGCGATGCTGACGCCGTTTTCCATCGCATCGTCGAACAGGTGCATCGCATCGACGCGCGGCGGCAGTTCGATCCACAGGAAATACCCGCCGCGCGGCGCGAACACTTCGGTGCCGTCCGGAAAATACGTCCGCACGGCCGCCAGCATCTGCGCCTGATGCGCGGCGAGATTGCGGCGCAGCTTGCGCAGGAAGCGGTCGTACGCGCCGTCGCGCAGGTAGTTCGAAAGCGCCATCTGCGCGGGCACGTCGGCCGCCGGCGCGCTCACGCCTCTTGCCTGACGGATCTGCCGCACGTAGCGTCCGGCCGCGACCCAGCCGATCCGGAACCCGGGCGCGAGGCATTTCGAGAACGAACCGCAATGCAGGACGAGCCCGCTGTCGTCATACAGTTTGGCCGGACGCGTGGGTGCCGTTCCGAAATGCAGCTCGCCATAGACGTCATCCTCGATCAGCGGTACGCCGCGCGCCGTGAGCAGGTCGATCAGCTCGCGCTTGCGCTCGTCGGTCAGCGTCGCGCCGGTCGGGTTGTGGAACGACGTCATGAACCAGCATGCCCGCACCGGATGCGTGTCGAGCGCCGTTTCGAGCGCATCGAGATCGAGGCCGGTGCGCGGGTCGACCGGAATCTCGACGGCCTTCAGGTGCAGGCGCTGCACGGCGTCGAGGGCCGCGTGGAATGCCGGACGCTCGATCGCGACGATATCGCCCGGGCGGGTCAGTGCCTGCAGGCTGAGCGTCAGCGCTTCGAGCGCGCCGGTCGTGATGACGATCTCGTCCATCGGCAACGCCGCGCCTGCGTTCAGGTAGCGCTGCGCGATCTGGCGGCGCAGCGTGTCGTAGCCGGGCGGCAAGCCGGACAGCAGCGCCGTGCGATCCATGTTGCGGGCCGCCGACGCCATCGCGCGCCACAGGCTGCTCATCGGGAACAGGGAATAACTGGCGAAGGCCGAGCCGAGCGGAACGATCTCGTCGCGTTTGAGCGAGTCGAGCAGGCGGAACAGCACATCGTCGCCGCCGGTCGGCTCGGCGGCCGGCTTGCGCGGCGGATCGCGGGCGAACCGCACGTGCTTGTCTTCGAGGTTCGCAACGAAATAACCGGAGCGCGCCCGCGCGACGATCAGACCCTCGCCTTCGAGCGCGTAATACGCGCGAAACACGGTGGACGGGCTCACGCCATACACGCGGCAGGCCATGCGCACGGTGGGGATGCGCGCACCGGGCGGCAGGTCGCCGCGGTGGATTGCGTCGGCGATCGTTCGTGCGAGCACAGCGTATCGCTTCATGCCAGCCCTCCGCCCGATCGGGGCCTTGCCGAAAAAAGAGTAGCACGGCACCCGTCGCGTGCAAGCGCGCCCCCAATTGCTGATCCGCATGTTTTTGCCGGGCTCTGATTCTTTTCTTTCGTCTGACAAGCCGGCATGCTCTCGAGCAATCCGCGTTCCCGATGTCCGACCGACCGGAATCGACGCTGCCCGACGGCGGACTCCTGGCCCGCGCACATCCTGCGCGGGATCTTTTCTGCGGCGTCACAACCTTGCCCGGAAACACTCAGCGTGAAATTGAAGACTCTCGTCGCCGGCCTCGTGGCCGGCATCGCCCTCAACCTGTCGAGCGGCATCGCAACGGCCGCCTGCATCAGCAATCCCGCCGCCCAGCCGAACGCGACGTTCCCCGCCGCACTGACCGGCAAGCTCGTCTACCACAGCTACGTGAAGTACGGCGACGGCACGAGCCAGCTGTTCCTCTACGACTTCTCGGCCCATACGCTCACGCAACTGAGCAAGAGCACGTGGGGTATCACCGATCCGATGAACGGCGTGTTCAGCCCCGACGGCAAGTGGCTCGCGTTCATGGGCATCAGCAACGGCGCATGGAACGTGTTCATGCTGCAGCTCGGCGCCGGCACGCCGCCCGTCAACCTGACGAACAGCACGGGTGCCACGCGCAACGAGGATCCGAAGTTCAGCGCCGACGGCAAGACGCTCGTGTTCAAGCAGAACGGCGACGTCAAGCAGGCGACGCTGTCGTACACGAGCGCGGGCCCGGTGTTCACGTCGGTCGTGAGCCTGACGAACGCGCCGGCCGGCGCCGAGTATTCGATGCCGTATCTCGCGCCCGATTCGAGCGCCGTGTACTACGCGACGGGCACCGGCGCGAACATGGGGCTGATGAAGCGCACGCTCGCGACCGGCGCGACCGCGACGTTCGACAATCCGGCCGGGCTGCAGACGTACTACCCGATCGTGCGTGCGGACGGCATGGTGTTCTACGCGCGCTGGAAAGACAGCGGCCAGGCCGACCAGATCTATACGAAGACCGCCGACCCGGCATCGACGCCGAACGCATTGCCGATCAACGACTGCGCGAGCAACAACTCGGATCCGGCTCCGGTGAACGGCACGAACTACGTGTTCTTCTCGTCGACGACGGCGGGCGGTTATCAGCTCTACGTCGGTGACGTGACGACCGGCCAGCGCTGGAGCCTGTCGCAATTCGGCGTGAATGCCGACACGACGAAGGCCAAGCTCGGGGCGAGCTATTACGGCGGCCCGGCCGGCGCGCAGCCGGTGCTGCTGTCGCAGGGGCATCCGGCCGCTGCGTCGGCGAGCTACAACGCGTCGCTCACGCCGGACAAGGCGTTCGACGGCAACACCACGGGCACGCGCTGGGATTCGCCGGAAGGCGCCGGTGCCGGTTCGCAATGGATCTCCGTGGATCTCGGCGCGGTGAAGCGCATCGATCACGTCGATCTGTACTGGGATGCGGGCGCGCTCGTTTATCAGATCCAGACATCGAACGACAACGTCAACTGGACGACGATCTATTCGACGAGCAACGGCGATTCATATACCCACGTCACGCTGCCGAATCTCAACGGCAGCGGTCGTTACGTGCGGATGCTCGGCACGAAGCGCGCGACGCAGTGGGGCTACTCGCTGTACGAAATGCAGGTGTGGGGATCGTAAGCGCAAGGAAAAAACGGCCTTTTCAGGCCGTTTTTTTTCATGCATCAATCACAGCGACGCTCACGCATGCAGCACGTGCGCCGGAAAGGCGGGGCTGGCGCTCGCCGCACCTTGCGCGAGCGGCGCGACCTGCTTGCGGCGTTCGCGGGTCGGCGCGACGCCGAACGCGTCGCGATAGCTCTTGCTGAAATGGCACGCCGACTGGAACCCGCACGCCATCGTGATGTGCATGATCGACATGTCGGTCTGCAGCAGCAGTTCGCGCGCGCGGCGCAGCCGCAGCGTCAGGTAGTAGTGCGTCGGCGTCATGCCGAGGTGTTCGCGGAACAGGCGCTGCAGTTGCCGCTGCGACATGTTCGCGAGCCGCGCGAGCTCCTCGCGCGACAGCGGCTCCTCGATGTTGTTCTCCATCAGCGAGATCACTTCGAACAGCGACTTGTTCGCCGAGCCGAGGCGCGCGACGAGCGGCATGCGTTGCTGCGCGCTCGTGTCGCGCACGTGTTCGACGATGAACTGCTCGGCGATTTGCGTGACGCGCGCGGTGCCCACGCGCGCGGCGATCAGGTTCAGCATCATGTCGAGTGGCGCGACGCCGCCCGTGCACGTGATGCGGTCGCGGTCGATCACGAACAGTTCCTTCAGGAAGCGCGTATCCGGAAACTCCTCCTTCAGCGCCGACATGTTCTCCCAGTGGATCGCGCATGCGTAGCCCGCGAGCAGCCCCGACTTCGCGAGCGCGTAGGTGCCCGTGCACAGGCTGCCGAGCGGGATGCCCGCGCGTGCGAAGCGGCGCAGCGTCGACAGATGGGCGGGCGTGGTCGCGCGTTGCACGTCGACGCCGCCGCACACGAACACGATGTCGGGCTGCCCCACGCACTCGGCCGGGCCCGTATCGACCGTCAGGCCGTTGCTCGCGGTGACCGGGCCGCCTTCCGGGCTGATGACCGACCAGCGGTAGAGCGGCTGGCCGCTCAGGTAGTTCGCCATCCGAAGCACCTCGATCGCATTGGTGAACGCGATCATCGTGAAATTCGGTAACGGCATGAACGCGAAGTGGGACAGCGACGCTGTGCGGTCGGGGGACATGGGGAGCTTCCTGAAATCTCTAATAGCTATAGGCCCGGGGCACGGATCGGGCTGCGGTATTGTGTGAGCCAGCGCAACAAGCGTGCCATACGGCTAAACCCTAGCTCCATACGTTGTATGGCTGAAAGCCGCATGCTGCACTGCACCGTATTCGTGACGGAGTGCACCCCGACCGGGCGGCAATCGCACCGACGGCGTGCCTGTTCATAGGTGAACCGTCGACGGCGATTTGCTTGGTCATCCGAAAAAGCACGACCGGTCACTTGTATAAAACGGACGCGGATGGCGGAAAAGGCAAAGAACGCGTCTAAATTCATCAATCCGCCGAAAATCCGAACGACAAGAATAGAGCCGTCGGCAGCCTTGTACGGGACGAGCGGGAAACCCAGGCAGGGCGGGCCTTGAGCTTCGGTTTCAGCCCCTTATTCTTCGTCACGGACGCACTATGTCGAACACCCAGCCTTTCTTCTCGCAGTCCCTTGCCGAGCGCGACGCGCCGGTGCGCAGCGCCATCCTGAAGGAACTCGAGCGTCAGCAGTCGCAAGTCGAGCTGATCGCATCGGAAAACATCGTGTCGCGAGCCGTGCTCGAGGCGCAGGGCTCGGTGCTGACCAACAAGTACGCGGAAGGCTATCCCGGCAAGCGCTACTACGGTGGCTGCGAGTTCGCGGACGAAGTCGAGGCGCTGGCGATCGAGCGCGTCAAGCAGATCTTCAATGCCGGGTATGCGAACGTGCAGCCGCACTCGGGCGCGCAGGCGAACGGTTCGGTCATGCTCGCGCTGGCCAAGCCGGGCGACACGGTGCTCGGCATGTCGCTGGATGCCGGCGGCCACCTGACGCACGGCGCGAAGCCGGCGCTGTCGGGCAAGTGGTTCAACGCGGTCCAGTACGGCGTGAACCGCGACACGATGCTGATCGACTACGACCAGGTCGAAGCGCTCGCACACGAGCACAAGCCGAACCTGATCATCGCCGGCTTCTCGGCATACCCGCGCGCGCTCGACTTCGCGCGCTTCCGCGCGATCGCCGACAGCGTCGGCGCGAAGCTGATGGTCGACATGGCGCACATCGCCGGCGTGATCGCCGCGGGCCGCCACGCGAACCCGGTCGAGCATGCGCACGTCGTCACGTCGACCACCCACAAGACGCTGCGCGGCCCGCGCGGCGGCTTCGTGCTGACCAACGACGAGGACATCGCTAAGAAGATCAACTCGGCCGTGTTCCCCGGCCTGCAGGGCGGCCCGCTGATGCACGTGATCGCCGGCAAGGCGGTGGCGTTCGGCGAAGTGCTGCACGCGGACTTCAAGACCTACATCGACAACGTGCTCGCGAACGCGCAGGCGCTCGGCGAAGTGCTGAAGGCGGGCGGCGTCGATCTCGTGACCGGCGGCACCGACAACCACCTGCTGCTGGTCGACCTGCGCCCGAAGGGCCTGAAGGGCGCGCCGGTCGAACAGGCGCTGGAGCGTGCGGGCATCACCTGCAACAAGAACGGCATTCCGTTCGACACCGAGAAGCCGACCGTCACGTCGGGCATCCGCCTCGGCACGCCGGCCGGCACCACGCGCGGCTTCGGCGTCGCGGAGTTCCGCGAGGTGGGCCGCCTGATCCTGGAAGTGTTCGACGCGCTGCGCGCGAACCCGGAAGGCGACCACGCCACCGAACAGCGCGTGCGCCGCGAGATCTTCGCGTTGTGCGAACGCTTCCCGATCTATTGATCCGACCGACCCGACAATACTGGAGCTACTCATGAGCACGCTGCATCAAGACAGCATCATCATCGACGGTCTGAACATCTCGAAGTTCGAGAAGCCGGTGTTCGAAGACATGCGCCGCGGCGGCATCACGGCCGCGAACTGCACGGTGTCGGTCTGGGAGAACTTCACGAAGACCGTCGACAACATCGGCGTGATGAAGAAGAAGATCCGCGACAACAGCGAGCTGCTGACGCTGGTGCGCACGACGGAAGACATCTTCCGCGCGAAGAAGGAAGACAAGACCGGCGTGATCCTCGGCTTCCAGAACGCGCATGCGTTCGAGGACAACATCGGCTACATCGAGGCGTTCGCCGACATGGGCGTGCGCGTCGTGCAGCTCTGCTACAACACGCAGAACCTGGTCGGCACCGGCTGCTACGAGCGTGACGGCGGCCTGTCGGACTTCGGCCGCGAAGTGATCACCGAGATGAACCGCGTCGGCATCATGGTCGACCTGTCGCATGTGGGCGGCAACACGTCGTCGGAAGCGATCGCGTTCTCCAAGAAGCCGGTGTGCTATTCGCACTGCCTGCCGTCGGGCCTGAAGGAGCATCCGCGCAACAAGAGCGACGAACAGCTGAAGGAGATCGCCGACGCGGGCGGCTTCGTCGGCGTGACGATGTTCGCGCCGTTCCTGAAGCGCGGGATCGAGGCGAACATCGACGACTACATCGAGGCGATCGACTACGTCGTGAACCTGATCGGCGAGGACGCGGTCGGCATCGGCACGGATTTCACGCAGGACTACGCGAAGGAATTCTTCGACATGCTGACGCATGACAAGGGTCGTTATCGCCAGCTGACGAACTTCGGCAAGGTGATCAATCCCGACGGCATCCGCACGATCGGCGAATTCCCGAACCTGACTGCCGCGATGGAACGCCACGGCTGGAAGGAGTCGCGCATCCGCAAGATCATGGGCGAGAACTGGGTGCGCGTGTTCAAGGACGTGTGGGGCGCGTAAGCGCCGCGAACGCCGGACCGCCTCACCCGCAGCGATTCAACAACAAAAATCGGGACGTGCCCGCGCAAGCCGCGCGGGCACGCGGACGATGTCGCGCCCGCGCATTGAGCCGCGCGACCCATTTCCTCACGGAGTCACCACGATGCAACCGCAACTGCCGATCAACGTCGATCCCGATACCGGCGTCTGGACCACCGACGCGCTGCCGATGCTGTACGTGCCGCGTCACTTCTTCACGAACAACCACGTCGCGGTCGAGGAAGCGCTCGGCGTCGAAGCGTATGCCGAGATCCTCTACAAGGCCGGCTACAAGTCCGCTTACCACTGGTGCGACAAGGAAGCGAAGCTGCACGGCCTGACCGGCATGGCGGTGTTCGAGCACTACCTGAAGCGCCTGTCACAGCGCGGCTGGGGCCTGTTCTCGATCATCGAGGCCGATCCGGCCAGCGCGCGCGCGAAGATCGAGCTGCGCCACTCGTCGTTCGTGCTCCAGCAGCCGGGCAAGGAAGGCAAGCTCTGCTACATGTTCGCGGGCTGGTTCGCGGGCGCGATGGACTGGGTCAACGACACGACGCCGGAAGGCAAGGGCGCGCCGCGCGCGTTCTCGAAGGAAGTGCAGTGCGCGGCCGAGCGTCACGACCACTGCATCTTCGAAGTGTCGCCGATCGCGCACTGACGCATTGATTCACTGAAGCAGAACAACACCCGCAACACGAGACATTCGAACGCCAGAGGTCGCCAGCGATGCGTTATCCCCACCTGTTCAAACCCATGCAGCTGAACCAGCTGACGCTGCGCAACCGGATCGTCAGCACCGCGCATGCGGAGGTGTATGCCGAGCCGGGCGGCCTGCCGGGCGACCGCTATATCCGCTACTACGAAGAGAAGGCGAAGGGTGGCGTCGGCCTCGCGATCTGCGGCGGGTCGAGCCCGGTGTCGATCGACAGCCCGCAGGGCTGGTGGAAATCGGTGAACCTGTCGACCGACAAGATCATCGATCCGCTCACGCGTCTCGCCGATACGATGCACAAGCACGGCGCGAAGATCATGATCCAGGCGACGCACATGGGCCGCCGCTCGTCGTTCCACGGCGAGCACTGGCCGCACCTGATGTCGCCGTCGGGCGTGCGCGAACCCGTGCACCGCGGCAACGCGAAGATCATCGAGATCGAGGAAATCCGCCGCATCATCGGCGATTTCGCGGCGGCCGCGAAGCGCGTGAAGGCGGCCGGCATGGACGGCATCGAAATCTCGGCCGCCCACCAGCACCTGATCGACCAGTTCTGGAGCAAGCGTTCGAACCACCGCACCGACGAATGGGGCGGCAGCCTGGAAAACCGCCTGCGCTTCGGTATCGAAGTGCTGACGGCCGTGCGCGAGGCGGTCGGCAAGGATTTCTGCGTCGGCCTGCGCATGTGCGGCGACGAATTCCACGAGGACGGCCTCGATCACGAAGCGCTGAAGGAAATTGCGCAGGCGATGTCGGAGACGGGCCTGATCGATTACCTGAGCGTGGTCGGCTCGGGCGGCGACACGCACAACACGATCGCGAACTGCATGCCGCCGATGGCACTGCCGCCGGAGCCGTTCGTGCACCTCGCGGCCGGCATCAAGTCGGTCGTGAAGATTCCGGTGATGCATGCGCAGAGCATCCGCGACGCGGGCCAGGCCGAGCGCCTGCTCGCGACCGGCATGATCGACCTGGTTGGCATGACACGCGCGCAGATCGCCGATCCGCACATGGTGATCAAGATCCGCGACGGCCGCGAAGACGAAATCAAGCAGTGCGTCGGCGCGAACTACTGCATCGACCGCCAGTACAACGGCCTCGACGTGCTGTGTATTCAAAACGCCGCAACGTCGCGCGAAGCGACGATGCCGCACATCATCGAGAAGTCGCGCGGCCCGAAGCGCAAGGTCGTGGTGGTCGGCGCGGGCCCGGCGGGCCTCGAGGCGGCGCGTGTCGCGAAGCTGCGCGGCCACGACGTGGTGCTGTTCGAGAAGAATGCCGAAGTGGGCGGCCAGGTGATGATCGCCGCGAAGGCGCCGCAGCGCGAACAGATGTCGGGGATCATCCGCTGGTTCGACATGGAAACGAAGCGCCTCGGCGTCGATCGCCGCCTCGGCGTGGCCGCCGACGAGAAGATGATCATGGCCGAGAAGCCGGACATCGTCGTGCTCGCGACGGGCGGGTCGAGCTTCACGTGGCAGGTGCCGGGCTGGGGCGTGGCCGAGGGCCTCGCCGTCAGCTCGTGGGACATCCTGACCGGCAAGGTCGAGCCGAAGCAGAACGTGCTGCTGTTCGACGGCGTGAGCACGCATGCCGGCGCGGGCGTGGCCGACTTCATGGCGAGCCGCGGCTCGAAGGTCGAGGTCGTCACGCCGGACGTGAAGGTTGCCGACGATTGCGGCGGCACGACGTTCCCGATCTTCTATCGCCGGCTGTATGCGTTCGGCGTGATCCCGACGCCGAACACGATGCTCGATCGCGTCTATGAAGAGGACGGCAAGCTGATCGCCGTGCTGCGCAACGAGTACACGGAAGAACTCGAAGAACGCGCCGTCGACCAGGTGGTGATCGAGAACGGTTCGTCGCCGAACGACGAGCTGTACTGGAAGCTCAAGCCGGAATCGGTGAACCGCGGCCAGATCGATCCGCACACGCTGTTCGCGGCCGAGCCGCAGCCGTGCCTGTCGGAAGAACTCGGCAACGGCCGTTTCCTGTTGTTCCGTGTCGGCGACTGCATCTCGATGCACAACGTCCACGGTGCGATCTACGACTCGCTGCGTCTCGTGAAGGATTTCTAAACGATGAACCCGTCCTTCCTCATTACCGCCCTGTTGTGGCTGTCGGTGGCGGGGCTCGCGTTCGCGGTCGCGAAGCGTTCGTCCTACTGGCGGCTCGGCCGCGCCACGGCGCCCGGCGCGTTCGGCGTCGCGAACCTGTTCGCGATCCCGAAGCGTTATTTCGTCGACCTGCACCACGTGGTCGCCCGCGATCCGTACATCGCGAAGACCCACGTCGCGACGGCCGGCGGCGGGATCGGCGCGCTCGCGCTGGTGTTCATCAACTACGGCCTCGCGATCTACTCGCCGTGGCTCGACAAGCTGATCTTCCTCGCGGCGCTCGCGATGCTGGTCGGTGCGGTGTTCGTGTGGCGCCGGCGCGCGGCGAAGGACGTGCCCGCACGGTTGTCGAAAGGCCCGTGGAATACGCTGCCCTGGCTGCTCGGCTCGTTCGCGCTCGGCCTCGTGCTGTTCATGCTGGTGCCGACCGGCGCGATGTCGGGCGCGTTCGCGGTGCTCTGCGCAGTGCTGATCGGCGTCGGCGCATTCACGATGACGGTCGGCGCCGCGAAGGGTGGCCCGATGAAGCATGCGATCGCCGGCCTGCTGCACCTTGCCTTCCACCCGCGCCAGGAACGCTTCGCGGCCACCCGTGAATCGTTCACCGGCAACGGCACGGCCACGCCGCCGACCGCGCTGAAACTGCCGGACATCGAGCATCAGGAATACGGCGTCGAGAAGCCGGTCGAATTCCGCTGGAACCAGCTGCTGAGCTTCGACGCGTGCGTGCAGTGCGGCAAGTGCGAAGCCGCGTGCCCCGCGTTCGCGTCGGGCCAGCCGCTGAACCCGAAGAAGCTGATCCAGGACCTCGTCGTCGGGATGGCGGGCGGCACCGATGCGGCATACGCGGGCAGTCCTTCGCCGGGCCTCGCGGTCGGCCAGCATCGCGGCGAGCCGAACGGCCCGATCGTGTCCGGCCTGATCGAGGAGCAGACGCTGTGGTCGTGCACGACCTGCCGCGCCTGCGTGCAGGAATGCCCGATGCTGATCGAGCACGTCGACGCGATCGTCGACATGCGCCGCAACCGCACGCTGGTGCACGGCACGGTGCCCGGCAAGGGCCAGGAAGTGCTCGCGAACCTGCGCGAGACGGGCACGATGGGCGGCTACGACACGGCCGCGCGCTACGACTGGTCGGTCGACCTGAGCGCGCCCGTCGCGCAGCCCGGCAAGCCGGTCGACGTGCTGTTCGTCGCGGGTGAGGGCGCGTTCGACATGCGCTACCAGCGCACGCTGCGCGCGTTCGTCAAGGTGCTGAACAAGGCGGGCGTCGACTACGCGGTGCTCGGCTCGACCGAAACCGACACGGGCGACGTCGCGCGCCGGCTCGGCGACGAAGCGACGTTCCAGCAGATGGCGAAGCGCCTGATCGGCACGCTCGGCACGCTGTCGTACAAGCAGATCGTGACGGCCGACCCGCACGTGATGCACAGCCTGCGCAACGAATACCGTGCGCTCGGGCTGCGCGTGACGGTCAAGCATCACACGACGTATCTCGCCGAACTGGCCGACAGCGGCAAGATCGCGCCGAAGGCCGTCGAAGCATTGCGCGAGAAGCGCACCACGTATCACGACCCGTGCTACCTCGGCCGCTACAACGGCGAGACGGAAGCGCCGCGCAAGCTGCTGAAGACGATCGGCATCCAGGTCGTCGAGATGGAGCGCAACGGCATGCGCGGCCGCTGCTGCGGCGGTGGCGGCGGTGCGCCGCTGACCGACATTCCCGGCAAGCAGCGCATTCCCGACATCCGCATCGCCGACGCGCGCACGATCGGCGCGGACGTGGTCGCGGTTGCCTGCCCGAACTGCACGGCGATGCTCGAAGGCGTCGTGGGCCCGCGCCCCGACGTGCTCGACGTGGCCGAACTCGTCGCCGCCTCGCTGGAGTGAATCGATGAACACGATCAAACGAATCGATCCGCGCCGTCCGTTCATCATCACGGCCGCGGGCCTGAAGCGCATCACGCTCGGCGAGGAAGGCAGCGCCGATGCGAGCGCCGCGCACTGGTCGGCGCACGGACATGGCGCAGCGGCCGCGAAGCCGCGCCGCGCGGTGCAGGACCCGAAGCACGTGATGCTGGTGGTGGCGCACGGTGAGCGGGGAGCACTCGACGATCATTCGCGGCAGGCGATCGCCGCCGCCGCATTGCTCGCCGATGCCCAGACCGAAGTCGCGCTGCTCGCGTTCGGCGAACTGAAGGACGACGTGGCCGAACTGGGCGTCGACAAGCTGCTCGAGTTGACCGGCTTCGATCGCCGCACGTTCGATCCCGAAAGCGAACTGCAAGCATTGCAGGCCTGTGTGGCCGCACTCGCGCCGAAACACGTGTTCGTGCCCGACAACGCGACGGGCGACGGCGATCTCGGCCGGCGTTATGCGGCGGCCGCCGGCGCGAGCGTCGCGACTCATGTCGTCGAGATCGACGCGAAGCATGTCGGCGCGTATGCGCAGGCCGGGCGCGCCTTCGCCACCCGTGCGCTGCCCGACGTGGTCCTGCTCGCGCAGAACGCGGTCGACGCGAAGCTGCCGTTCGTCGGCGCGGGCGAGCGTCTCGCTGCCGACTTCATCCGCCCGGCCCATGACGCCGCCCAGCCGTATCGCGATCTCGGCCTCGATGAAATCGACGCGGCCCAGGTCGCGCTCGAGGAAGCCGATTTCATCGTGTCGGCCGGCAACGGCGTATCCGACATCGGCGCGTTCGAGCGGCTGGCCGGCGTGTTCGGCGCGGCGATCGGCGCGAGCCGCGTCGCGGTCGACAACGGTCACTTCACGCGCGACAAGCAGGTCGGCGCGACCGGCAAGACGGTCGAGGCGAGCGTGTACATCGCGTTCGGCATCTCGGGCGCGGTGCAGCACCTGCAGGGGATCAAGGACTGCCGCCACGTGATCGCGGTGAACCTCGACGGCAGCGCACCGATCGCGAAACGCGCGAACCTGACGGTGGTCGGCGATGCGCAGGCGACGATCGCCGCGCTGATCGAGCAGGTGCAGGCCGCGCGCGCCGCGCGTGGAGAATCGCCGGCCGCGGTCGGCACCCGTGAACCGGAAGGAGTCGCCGCATGAACGCCCCCCGTCCCTTGCAACGCATCGCGGTGCTCGTGTCCGTCGGCCGTCATCCGGTCAGCGGCGTTGCGCGCTACAGCCGCAACGACGCGGCCGCGCTCGAAACCGGCCGCCAGCTCGCCGAGCGGCATCGCGCGACGCTCGACGTGATCCATGCCGGCGATCCCGCGAACGCGGCGCTTGCCGAATATCTCGCGCTCGGCGCACGGGAAGTCGAGGTGCTGGCCTGCCGCGATAGCGACGATGCCGTGCACGCGCTCGCCGCGCGTATCGAAGGCTACGACCTCGTGCTGACCGGCACGCGCGCCGAGGGCGCGTACGACACCGGGATGCTGCCTTACCGCGTCGCCGCGGCGCTCGGCTATCCGCTGGTCGGCTCGGCCGTCGACGTGACGGTCGAGGGCGGCCGTGCGGCGGTCCGGCAATTTTTGCCGAAAGGGCTGCGGCGGCGCGTGGACGCGGCACTGCCGGCCGTCGTCGCCGTCCATCCGCTCGCGAATGCCGAGCCGCGTTATGCGTATGCGCGGCTGCGCGCCGGCGCGATCCGGCCCGCGCTCGCGGCGCCCGGCGCGGACGCCGACGCGGCCGCGTGGACGGTCGGCCCGGTCGAGCGTAAACCCGTAAAGCTGGTCGCCGCCGAGAAGCGCTCCGGGCATGCCCGGATGCTGTCCGCGACGACGACCGAAAGCCGTGGCGGCAACGTCGTAAATGAAGGGAGTTCGGTCGAAAAAGCACAAGTGATCCTCGCGTATTTGCGCGAGCATCAGCTCATCGACTACTGATTTTGATGCCTGTCGGCAAGAACCCAGGGATGCAAGGAATCCGGAGCAAACGATGAAAGTATCGGCAGACATTCGTGCATTGATCGAGCGGCGCAAGGAAGGTTACAGCCTCGAAGCGCCGTTCTACACGAGCGAGGACATCTTCGCGCTCGACATGGAGGCGATTTTCCGCCAGCACTGGATCCAGGTGGCGGTCGAGCCGGACATTCCCGAGCCGGGCGACTACGTGACCGTGGAGCTGGGGAGCGATTCGATCCTGATCGTGCGTGACGACGACATGGCGATCCGCGCGTTCCACAACGTGTGCCGTCACCGCGGCGCGCGCCTGTGCAACGAGGACAAGGGCTCGGTCGGCAACATCGTGTGCCCGTACCACAGCTGGACCTACAACCTGACGGGCCAGCTGATGTTCGCCGAGCACATGGGCGAGAAGTTCGACCGCTGCAAGCACAGCCTGAAGTCGGTGCACGTCGAGAACCTCGCGGGCCTGATCTTCATCTGCCTCGCCGAAGAGCCGCCGGTCGATTTCGCGCAGCTGCGCGCCGAGATGGAGCCGTACCTGCTGCCGCACGACCTGCCGAACACGAAGATCGCCGCGCAGATCGACATCATCGAGGAAGGCAACTGGAAGCTCACGATGGAGAACAACCGCGAGTGCTATCACTGCGTCGCGAACCATCCGGAGCTCACCATCTCGCTGTACGAATACGGTTTCGGCTACCAGCGTTCCGACGCCAACGCGGAAGGCATGGATGCGTTTGCGGAAACCTGCGTGCGGCGCGGCAAGGAGTGGGCCGAGATGGGCCTGCCGTCCGCCGAGATCGAGAAGCTGCTCGACGTGACGGGTTTCCGCACGCAGCGCCTGCCGCTCGATCGCCACGGCGAATCGCAGACGCTCGACGCGAAGGTCGCGTCGAAGAAGCTGCTCGGCGGCTTCGACAAGGCCGACCTCGGCGGGCTGTCGTTCTGGACGCAGCCGAACTCGTGGCACCACTTCATGAGCGATCACATCGTGACGTTCTCGGTGATCCCGCTGTCGGCCGGCAAGACGCTCGTGCGCACGAAGTGGCTCGTGCACAAGGACGCGAAGGAAGGCATCGACTACGACGTGAAGAACCTCACGGCCGTGTGGAACGCGACCAACGACCAGGATCGCGCGCTCGTCGAGTTCTCGCAGCGCGGCGCGACCAGCAGCGCGTACGAGCCGGGCCCGTACTCGCCGTTCACGGAAGGTCTGGTCGAAAAATTCTCGGCCTGGTACATCGGCCGGCTCGCCGAAAAAACCGGCGCGTAGTACCCAGCACTGAAGCGGAGTTACAGATGATGCGAGATGCGGCCAATTTCGAGCCGGTGGACAGCCGGGTCACACGCCCGGCGTTCTGGAACGCCCTTCCCGAGCGCTGGACGAGCGACGTCGAGGAAACGCTGGTGTGCTGCCACGTGCGGCAGGAAACGCACGACGTGAAGAGTTTCTTCTTCCGTTCGCCGCAGGGTCGCACGTTTTCGTTCGAGCCCGGGCAGTTCCTCACGCTCGAGCTCGACATCGACGGCGAAACGATCAACCGCTGCTACACGATCTCGTCGTCGCCCGCGCGGCCGCACACGGTGTCGATCACGGTGAAGCGCGTGCCGGGCGGCAAGGTGTCGAACTGGCTGCACGACAACCTGCAGCCGGGTGCGCCGGTGCGCGTACTCGGCCCGGCCGGCGAATTCACGTGCGCACGACATCCGGCGCGCAAGTACCTGTTCCTGTCGGCGGGCTCGGGTGTCACGCCGCTGATGTCGATGAGCCGCGCGCACCACGATCTCGCCGAGGATCGCGACATCCTGTTCGTGCACAGCGCACGCACGCCGGACGACATCATCTTCGCGCGCGAGCTCGACCTGATCGCGTCGAACCACACGAATTTCCGCACGTCGTTCGTCGTCGAGCGGGTCGGCGCGCGCACCAACTGGCCGGGCGTCACGGGCTTCCTGACGCTGCCGCTGCTGAAGCTGATCGCACCGGATTTCATGGAGCGCGAGATCTTCACGTGCGGCCCCGCGCCGTACATGAAGGCCGTGCGCGACCTGCTCGACGAAGCCGGCTTCGATCGCAAGCAGTATCACGAGGAGAGCTTCTCGTTCGAAACGCTCGCGCAGACCGCAAGCGACGAGCTGCTCGCCGATCTTGCCCCGCCCGCCGAAGGCGCCGACACCGATACGAAGCAGTACACGGTCAGCTTCGCAAAGAGCAATCGCGAGATTTCATGCGGCTCGGAGCAGCACGTGCTGGATGCGGCGCGCCAGTCCGGCGTGCGGCTGCCGGCGTCATGCACGCAGGGCATGTGCGGCACCTGCAAGGTGAAGCTCGTGTCGGGGCAGGTTGAAATGAAGCACAACGGCGGTATCCGCCAGCGCGAGATCGACCAGGGGATGGTGCTGCTGTGCTGCAGCAAGCCGCTGTCGGATCTCGTGATCGACAAGTAGTCGAAACTCGCCATTGGCTGTCCGGGCGCGTCGCGTCCGGACAAGCATCCGTCGGAAAACAACGATACCGCGGATTTGTGGTTGAAGAACCTAGAGAGACAACGCGCACGGTGCGCATTTCAAGGAGATCGACCATGAAGCTGTTCGGAAAACTGATGTGGACCGGCGCACTGTCGGCGATGGTGGCACTGAGCGCATCGGCGCTCGCCGATACGAAGCCCACGCTGAAGATCGGCTACGTCGAAGGCTGGGACGACAGCGTGGCGACGTCGAACGTCGCGGCGCGCGTGATCGAGAAGAAACTCGGCTATGAGGTGAAGCTCGTGCCGGTCGCTGCCGGCATCATGTGGCAGGGCGTTGCGCGCGGCGATCTCGATGCGACGCTGTCCGCGTGGTTGCCGGTCACGCACGGCTCGTACTGGGACGAGTACAAGGCCAAGGTCGTCGACCTCGGCGCGAATTTCCCCGACGCGAAGATCGGCCTGATCGTGCCCGCGTACGTGAAGGCGAAGAGCATCGACGACCTGAATGCCGAAAAAAGCAGCTTCGGCGGCCGGATCGTCGGTATCGACGCAGGTGCGGGCGTGATGCGCAAGACCGACGACGCGATCAAGAGCTACGGGTTGAACTACACGCTGATGCCGAGCTCGGGCAGCGCGATGACGGCCGAGCTGTCGCGCTCGGTCGGCGCGAACAAGCCGGTGATCGTGACCGGCTGGGCGCCGCATTGGATGTTCGCGAAGTGGAAGCTGCGCTTCCTCGAGGATCCGAAGAAGGTGTTCGGCGGTGCGGAGCATGTCGACAGTGTCGTGAACCCGCAGCTCGAAACGAAGGCCAAGCCGGTCGTTGCGTTCCTGAAGAAATTCCAGTGGAAGCCGGGCGAGATCGACAGCGTGATGCTCGCGATCCAGAACGGCTCGAAGCCGGAAGCGGCTGCCGATGCATGGATTGCAGCGCATGCGGACCGCGTGAATTCGTGGACGGAAGGCGCGCAATAAGCCGACACGATTCGCCGCAATAAAAAGACGAAGAGACAGTCCGGGATTGATCGGCAGGATAGCGAAATAATTGCACTGCGATGCGATCATATCCCGGAATTATTTTTTTGATTCTGCAAGAAGGCCGGTAAGTTGTTACACTACGGCCCTTGTGCGGAGTCATCACAGGAGGAATTGGATGAGTCAGGCAGGACTGCGTGCGAACAGCACCAGTGATGTTGAGGCAACCATCTCACATGATTCGACGGGCCACACGCTGCATCGTGGCCTGACTTGGAAAGACGCTTTTTGGGTAACGAGCGGCGTGCCGGCAGGCGTGCTGTTCACGATCGGCGGCGTATGCGCGACGATCGGCCAGCCCGCGTGGGCGATCTGGATCGCCGCGATCACGATGGGGCTGATTCAGAGCGCGACTTATGCGGAAATATCGGGGCTATTTCCCCATAAATCGGGCGGCGCGTCCGTATATGGCGCGATCGGCTGGGTTCGTTACAGCAAGCTGATTGCCCCGGTTTCCGTGTGGTGCAACTGGCTCGCGTGGTCGCCGATGCTCGCGCTCGGCTGCGGCCTCGCGGCGAGCTATGCGCTCACGAGTCTCTTTCCCGCCGACGCGGCGGTGCTGCACTGGCAGCTCAAGGTTGCGGATCTCGGGTTCATCAAGCCGGGTCTGTCCCTGCGGATCAATGCGACGTTCATCATCGCGACGATCCTGCTTCTCATCACGTTCAAGCTTCAACACAGCGGTGCATCGAAGGCGGCGCGCACGCAGCGCATTCTCGGCATCGCGTCGCTCACGCCGCTGTTGATCGTCGGCATCGTGCCGTTCGTCACGGGCGACGTGCCGATGTCGAACCTGCTCCCGCTGCTGCCGCTCGGTCACGACGCACAGGGCAATCTCACGACCGCGACGTTCGGCTCGTGGAACGGGCAGGGCGTCACGATGGCGCTCGGCGCGATGTTCATGGCCGGCTGGGCGTCGTATGGTTTCGAGACGGCCGTCTGCTACACGCGCGAATTCCGCGACCCGCGTCGCGATACCGCCAAGGCGATCTTCTGGTCGGGCGCGCTGTGCCTCGTCGTGATGACGCTCGTGCCGATGGCGTTCCAGGGTGCGCTCGGCACGCAGGCGATGCTCGATCCGTCGATCGGCGACGGCACCGGCGTCGCGGCCGCAATGGCGAAGATCGTCGGCGGCGGCGCGTGGGTCGCGAACGCGGTCGTCGTGATGCTGATGCTGTCGATCCTGCTGATCGTGATGACGTCGATGATGGGCTCGTCGCGCACGCTGTACCAGGCATCGGTCGACGGCTGGCTGCCGAAGTACCTGTCGCACGTGAACGAGCACGGCTCGCCCACGCGCGCGATGTGGACCGATCTCGGCTTCAACCTCGTGTTGCTGATGATGTCGGACTACATGACGGTGCTGTCGATCTCGAACGTCTGCTACATGCTGTTCGTATTCCTGAATCTTCAGTCGGGCTGGATCCACCGGATGGACCGCGGCAACTGGGATCGGCCGTTCCGCTGCCCGACATGGCTGCTCGTTGCCGGCTCGATCTGCGGCTACGCGAACCTCGTCTATGTCGGCGCGGGCGCGAACCTGCAGGGCGAAGGCACGCTGCGCAACGGACTGATCGCGATGCTGCTGATCGTGCCGGTGTTTCTCTATCGCCACTACTGGCAGGATCGCGGCCGGTTCCCCGCGCAGATGCAGCGCGACATGGAACTCGAGGTGCCGAAGCGCGCGATGTGGCTCAACCTGATGCCGTATGCGGCGCTGGTCGGGGCAGGGCTCACGATCTGGTTGTCGTATTACTTTGCGTGGGTGAAGTGAGCGGGTGGTGAGCAAGGCGACTCTTGCGCCGGACACGGAAACCGCACACGGGTCCGACGCGAGAGGAGCTGGTGCACTGCTTGCGCTTCACGATTGCCCGGCGCGCGTGCGTCAGGCCTGATCGAGGTACGACACGAGACGCCACGCGACTTGCGTGGTCTGTTGACGCATGCCGATCACGCGATCGAGAAGCGGAAGCGCTCTTGATTCGTGCACGATGATCGAAGGCAGCGTATCGCCCTTCAGGAACCGTCGTTCCGAGTCGCCGGCCTGACCTTCCTTCAGCGCCGCACACCAGACGCCGTCTTCGGGGCAGCGTTCCCCGGTGCGAGCGACCGTT
>JABLTH010013562.1_pt1 | contig 33974 bp, 21 predicted proteins | sample 7875711 | NCBI WGS metagenome assembly JABLTH01 (sample SAMN14941262, study PRJNA633318) | bioreactor metagenome | isolation source: bioreactor | place: China | collected 2019-03-05 | reverse complement strand
GGGCCCGTGGCGCCTGGAAGTCGTCCGGATCGCCTCCGACCAGAAGCTTCGCTATACGCGGGGCTACCCGGCCGCCCAGCCCTGGGTCGCCACCCTGCTGTGGTCGTTCTGACAACCGAGGCAACCTTTTCCCGACGGACCGGCACTCATGACGACAGCCCGACGCCGCCGACCGTGAATCCAAGCCCATGAACGACGCCGATATCGAAGCCGATGCCGCCGACCGCATGCTGCTCCAGCGCATGGCCGCCGGCGATCGCGTGGCCCTGGCCACGCTCTATCGCGGCTACCACGGCCGCCTGTGCCGGTTCCTGTCGCGGCTGACGCGACGGCCCGACGTCATCGAGGAGGTCATCAACGATTGCTTCTGGATCGCCTGGCAGAAGGCCGGCACGTTCCAGGGCGATTCGCGCGTGTCCACCTGGATCATGGGCATCGCCTACCGCTGCGGCCTCAAGGCCCTGCGCCAGCACGGCGACGAGCCGATGGACGACGAGGCGCTGTACGGCGAACACGCCCCCAGTCACGACCCGGGCGAGGAGCGCGAGATGCGCGACTGGCTCGGCAAGGCCCTCGACCGCCTGACCGTCGACCAGCGCGTGGTGCTCGAGCTGGTCTACGGCGTGGGCCACTCGCTCAACGACGTGGCCGTGATCATGCAGTGCCCGGTGGGCACCGTGAAGGCCCGCCTTTTCCACGCACGCGTAAGGCTGCGCAATGTCCTGCCGGATCTGGCCGGCGATCCGTCCATGCAGCTTGGGAGCGCCCCATGAATTTTCCGACCCCTACCCGCCGGGATTGCGCCCGCGCCTGGGAAGCCATGCCGTGGGTGCTGCAGCAGAGCGCCTCGGCCGAACAGGCGGCATGGCTGGAAAGCCACCTGGCCGAATGCGCGTCGTGCCGCGCCGAATACGCACAGCAGCGGCGCCTGCAGCAGGCCATGCAATTGCCAGCCGACGTACCGGTCGATGCGCACGCCGGCTTGAAACACCTGCTCGACCGCCTCGATGTGCACGACGCGGAAGCATTGCCCGCGGCAAGGCCACCGCTGCGCGCCCGCGCCGGCGGCTGGCTGATGCGCGGCCTGGTGGCCGCCGTGCTGGTACAGGCGGTGGGCATCGGCATCCTGAGCGTGAAGCTGCGGCAGCAGGAAGGCGCCGCCGCTTACCGCACCCTGAGCCAGGCACCGGCCGCGCCGGTACCCGCGGGCGCGATCCACGTCGTGCCCGATGCGGGCATGAAGGTGGCCGACTGGAATGCGCTGGTGCATGCCTTGCACCTGCAAGTGGTCGGGGGACCGAACGATGTCGGCGCTTACACCGTGGTGCCCACCGGCGGCGCGACAGCCACGGAAGACGCCCTGCGGCGCCTGCGCGCGACCCAGGGCATCCGCATGGCCGAACCCGTGGCCGACGCACCGTGACCGGCACGCCATGACCCTGGCGCGTTACGCGATCGCGCTCGTCACCCTCGCGTTGGCCGCGTGCGCGACTTCGCGCCCGGGCGCGCAGCAGCCACGCGACGGTGCGCTGGTGACGAACGCGGCCACGATGGACGGCGAGCGGGACATCATCCTGGCGGTCGCCAATCCGATCGATCCGCCGGCGACGCATGCCGGCTCCAGCCTGATCGGCTATGCGCCGCCGGCCAACTACGGCGCGGGCCAGCGCGCCGCCCTCATGCTCTCCGACCTGAAGCGCCAGTACGGCCTGCGCGAACTCACCGGCTGGCCGATCAAGACGCTGGGGCTCTATTGCGTCGTGCTGGAACCTCCCGCCGGCGTCGCGCGCGACGAACTGCTGAAGACACTGGCCGGCGACGGGCGCGTCAAGCTCGCGCAGCCGCTGCAGGACTACGCCGTCTACGCGGATCGCAAGCCGGATGTGGAGCCGACGCTGCATCGCTACAACGATCCCTATGCGGATCTGCAGCGCGGCTTCGTCGAGACCGATGCCGCACGCGCCCATCAGACCAGCCAGGGCCGCGGCGTGCGCATCGCCATCGTCGACACCGGCGCCGATCTGGCGCATCCGGATCTGCAGGGCCGCGTGGCCGAACAGCACAACCTGGTCGATGGCGACGGCGCCGCCTTCGCGCACGACGCGCACGGCACCGAAGTAGCCGGCATCATCGCCGCCGTGGGCGACAACCACCAGGGCATCGTCGGCATGGCCCCCGCCGCCACCCTCAGCATCTATAAGGCGTGTTGGTACGGGGCCGATCGCCACGCGGGCGCGCACTGCAATTCGTTCACGCTGGCCAAGGCGCTGGCCGCCGTACTGGATACGGACGCGCGCATCGTCAACCTCAGCCTCGGCGGTCCGGCCGATCCGCTGCTCGGCAAACTGCTGGCCGAGCTGCTCCGACAAGGTCGCCTGGTGGTCGCGGCACTGCCCCCGGATGGCTCCGCGACAGGATTCCCGGATGCCTCTCCGGGAGTGATCGTGGTGCGTTCCAGCGCTGCCGCGAACGCTCCCCCGGACGCGCCGCCGGACGTGCTGAGCGCCCCGGGCAACGACATCCTCACCACCCAGCCCGGCGGTGGATACGACTTCACCTCCGGCTCGTCGATGGCTGCCGCTCACGTGAGCGGCATTCTTGCGTTGCTGCTGTCCATGTCGCCCGAGCTGGATGCGGCCTCGGCGCGCCAGCTGCTGCAAACCTCCGCCACCGCGACGAACGGCGTGCGGCAGGTGAATGCGGCGGCGGCGGTACGCGCGCTGCGAGGCATGGCGCGCCGCGGCGGTGCGCACTGAGCGATGGCTCGCGGCCGTGTGCCGGCGCAGTCGCCGCCTGGCCTTCCCGCATGAAGGCCGGCGACGCTCATTCCGGCCTGCTCGGCGATACCGTCGCGCGCGACTACGCCGCGAAGCTGCAACGCTTCAACGCCTTCGCCGCACCGGAACTGCGCCGAGCGATCGCGAGCCTCGGACTGCGGCCGGGCATGCGCGTCATCGACGTCGGTTGTGGCACGGGCGAAGCACTTGCCTGGTTCGCCACCGACGTCGGCGCGGAAGGCGTGGTGGTGGGGATGGACCTGTCGGCGGCGCACGTGGCGGCGGCGCAGACTCCCGCACATGCGTGCGGCGCACTGGCGATCCAGGCCGACCTGCTGCACGCGCCGATGGCGCGCGAGAGCTTCGATCTCGCCTGGTCAGTCAATGTCGTGAACCATCTGCACGATCCGCTGGCCGGCATCGCCGCGATGACCGCCCTGCTCCGCCCCGGCGGCCGCGTCGCGCTAGGGCAGAGCTCGTTCCTGCCGGACATGTACTTCGCCTGGGACGCGCGGCTGGAACGGCTGGTCAACGAAGCGGTGCGCCAGTACTACCGCGACCGGTACGGGCTGGACGAACGCGACCTCGCCGCCGTGCGCGCCACCGTCGGCCTGCTTCGCCGCGCCGGCCTAAAGAACGTGCGCGCGCACACCTTCATGATCGAGCGGCTCTCACCGTTGCGGCAGGACGATGAACGCTATCTCGTCGAAACCCTCTTCCGCGACACCTGGGGCGAGCGACTACGCCCCTATCTTCCCGACGACGATTACGACGCGCTGATGCGCCTGTGCGATCCGGCGCATGCGGACTTCGCGCTGCGCCGTCTGGATTTCCACTTCCTGCAGAGCTTTACGCTCGCCGTCGGCGAAATCTGAGCCCGCGGCAGCCAGGATATGCCGCGGGCCCGGTGCTTCAGTAGTCGTAGCTCACGCTCAAGCGCACGTAGCGCGGCGCCTCCCGATAGAGCGCCGTGCCGAACAGCGGGTTCGGCGAGTACGGTGCCTGTTCCGAGTTCGGCTGCAGGAAGGTCGGGCGCTGTTCGTTGAACACGTTGAAGACGTTCGCGTTGAAGGCCAGCCGCTTGGCCGCGAAAGCGGGACGGTAGGTCACGCCCAGATCGAGCTGATGCAGCCATGGCAGGCGGCCGTGGCTGCCAGGCGGTGACGGTTGCCCGTTGCAGTAGTGGTAGGCATTGCCGTAGCCGACCGGGTCGGTGTGGTCAGGGCCGTAGTAACCCAGGCAGATGCGCGGATTGCCGGACTGCACGCTGAGGTTGCCGGAGAGCTGCCATTCCGGCGTCAACTGGTAGTAGCCGTAGAGCTTCACCACGTGGGTGTGGTCGTTGTTCTGCGGCCCGTTGGTGTGCTCCATGATCGCGTAGTTGTCCCAGTCCTCGCTGGCCGAGGCGCCGCCTTGCAGCAGGTCCGAGCGCACCTGGCCCTCGGTGTTGCCGTAGCTGCGCGAGAACACGTAGTCGACCTTGCCGTACCAGGTGCCGTCGAACGGATGCTCCAGGAAGGTCTCCAGGCTGTAGTAGCGGCGCTTGAGCCGGTCGAAGCCCAGCTCCGCGTTGCTCATCGGGACGCCGACCACGCTGCCGTCCGTGGTGACCAGGTTGAAAGTATTCGCGCGGCCTGGGTTGATCAGATAGCAGCTGTTGCTGGAGGCGATGTCGTAACCCAGCGATTGGGCTTTCGACAGCACCCGGTCGACGTCGCAGAAGTCGTCGATCGCGTTGCGCAGGATGCGCTGGGTCAGCTTGGCGCCATAGACCCAGGCGGGACCGGCGGTCTTGGTGAAGCCGAGGATGAACTCGTCCTGGTCCTCCGCCTTGATGCCCTTGCCCGTTACCGTGCGCGGGTCCGGCGGGATGCCGAACGAGTTGTTCGCCGAGACCGGCGCGGACATCACCGTCAGACCGATAGGCGTGCCGTCCGCGGCGATGCCGCCGTAGGTGTAGTACTGCTGCGTGCTGACGTAGCCGGCGGCCGCGCCGGTCGCCGGATTGAGCGGCATGCTGAGGTAGTAGCGGCCTGCGTTGCCGTAGACCTTGAAGCTGGAATCGCCGTTGACGTCCCAGCTGAAGCCCAGGCGCGGCGCCCATTGCGGCTTGGTCTGCGTAATGAAGGCTTCGCCGCTCGGGTTGTAGTCGGTGAACTGGTCGTTGCGCAGGCCTAGCGACAGCAGCCAGCGATCGCTGACCTGCCATTTGTCCTCCACGTACTGGGCGCGCTGCATGGAGCGCACGCTCACGGCGTTGTTGGCGACGTTCTTCTGCACGTAGTAGCCGTCCTGGCCATTGGGGAAGCCGGCCGGCGCGGGTACGCCGAGGCCGGAGACGATCGGCTCGTTCGGCGTATTGGTGTGCCCGTATTGCCAGGTGTAACCCGGGCCGGAATTGCGGTTGCCCTGATTGAGCGCTTCGGAACGCTGGTTGTCGATGCCCACGCTGATCGTGTGATCGCCCAGGTGGTAGCTCAGGTCAAGCCGCGTGTTGGTGGTCTTGTTGCCGCGCGCCGGATCGTAGAGCGTGGACACGGTCTGATTGTGGCCGCGCGGCACGCCGCCGTTGAGGCCGGGATTCTGGTTGGTGATGCCGCTGACGAAGGTGAGGCTCTCGTCGTAGCTGCCCGGCACGTCGTAGTCGCTCGTCTTCATCTCGCCGTACATCGCGCTCAAGGTGAGGTTGTCGGTGAGATAGCCGGTGTACTTGGCCACGTAGAGGTCGCCACCCACCTTGGTGTTGTCGTCGGCATTGATGAAGTCGCCCTTGCGGCGCGCCGTGTAGTCGTAGCCATGGATCGTGCCGCTGCCCTCGCGCTTGTCGGAGGCGCCGGTCACTTCCAGGATCTGGCTGTCGGTGATGTTCCAGTCCAGCTTGCCGTACCAGCGCGGGCTGTCGTAGCGGTAGGTCTGGTAGGGCTTGCTGTTATCGACCGCATTGACGTTGGTGCCGTCCTGCCGCTCGAACTCGCCCGCCACGAAGAAGAACAGCTTGTCCTCTATCAACGGACCGCCGGCGTAGGCACTGGCCGTGGTGGTCCAGGCCTTGTTCTTGCTCTTGGGGTCGTACAGGTTGCCGGCCACCGGCGATACCGGCACGCCGTTGGCATAGTAGAGATCGGTATAGTCGCTGCGCGCGAACGAGGGCTCCCACAGGATCTGCGCGCCGAAGTGCCACTGGTTGGTGCCGCGCTTGCCCACCTGGTTGATCACGCCACCGTCGGAACGGCCGTACTGCGCGCTGTAGCCGCCGGTATAGACCTCCTGCTGGTCGATCGCCCCGTACGGCAGCGTGATGCCGCCGTGGCCGTTGAGCGGATCGGTGGTGTTGAAGCCGTTGATGTAATACGCGGGCTCGGTAGCGGCCGAGCCACCGAAGCTCACCAGCGGCTTGCCGGTGGCGGAAGTGAAATTGGCGCTGTTGCGGTTGACGCCCGGCGCCAGCATGGCGATCGCCTCGGCGGAACGCGCCAGCGGCAGCTTGGCGAGCTGCTCGGCGGTGATGACGGTGCGCGAATCCACGCTCGTCACGTCGATGGCCGGAAGCGCATTGCCCACCACCGTGACCGAGCCGAGGTTGGCGACCTCCTTGCCCGCTGCCGGCGCCGTGAAGGAAACGTCGGTGCCCGCGCCGACCTGCAGCGTCACCTGCTTGCGCGTGTCCACCGTCTGGCCGTTCCGCCGCAGCGACACCGTATACGTGCCCAGCGGCAACTGCGCGGCGACGTAGCGTCCGCGCGCATCCACGCCGACTTCGCGCTTGACGCCGCTAGCGCTTTCGATGAGTACCGTTTCGCCGCCGCTGGCGGCCACCTGTCCGAAGATCGTGCCCGTAGTCGACTGGGCGAGCGCGCCGCCGGACATCCCCGCTCCGATGGCGAGCGCCAGGAGCAGGACACGGCTGTGCGGCAACGACTGCGTCGCTTTGATCATGTTCATCCCCATCGCTGGCATGGACGCGCTGGACGAGATGACCGTGTCGTACGACGACACGCCGGCAAGCGAGTGCGCCTGGGAGGCGAAGCACCTGAAGCCAGGACCGACCCGAAACCCTTACCTGGATCGATCCAAATCCCGCCCCCTAGAAAGCCCGAGGGAATCGCTTCGCTCAGGCTCTGGGCAAACTTGCATCGCGGTCACACGATTGTCAACTATTTCGTGCGCATCCCATCCGGACATTTAGACGTCTAAACAACACAACCCACGCCAAACACTTTTCTTTCACGCCGTACGGACGCCTCGATGAAGCGTCCGCGCGAAAGTGCGATGAGCGCAGCCGCTCTCCGCAAAAGCGAGAAATCCAAAAGAAGTACCGAGCCGAACGTCGCGCGCCGCTGCGACAGATATCGGCTGTCCACACCACGGTCGCGCCTTCGTCTCCGTACCACCGGCGGGCCGAAGCGCAGTAATGCGCCCGACCATGCGAATGCCGCCGGGAGGGGGCTTCTGTAAACGTGCGGCTCAGGCAATATAGGGGGCTACCAATCAGGGGAAGGAACGCCGTGGAACCGAGCCATATCTCGCCCGTGCGCGAGCATCACGTGCACCAGCGCCATTTCGATCGGCTGGTGATGCTGTCGGACGGCGTCTTCGCCATCGCCATGACCTTGTCGGCGGTGGAACTCAAGCCCGAAGGACACCCGGGCGCCGGCCTCATCGAACAGTGGACCACGCCACTACTGATCTACTTCGTCAGCTTCTTCATCGTCGGCGGGCTGTGGATTCGCCACCGGCGCGTGCTAGCGAACCTGCGCCGCGTGGACATGCCAGCGGCACTGCTCACGCTCGCGCTGCTGAGCCTGGTATCTCTGATGCCGGTCGTTGTGCGGGTCCTGCTGACCGACGACGGCGCCTCCGCAAACGGCATGCTGATCTACTCGCTGGCGTTGATGGCCAACTATCTTTGCCTCACCGCCGCATGGGGCTATGCCGCCTTTGTCGGCGACCTCGCACCGGACATGCCCCCGTCCCGGGCCTGGAGCTGGCTGCTGCAGGACCTGTTCGTGGCGATGCTGTTCGGCGCGGTGGCGCTCTACAGCCTGGGCTTGAAACTACCGGCGCTGCTGCTGACCCTGGTCGGCATCGGACTTCGCTTCGTGTCGTGGGCGAAGGAGCGCGCGGTGCGAGGAAACGGAGCGGCCCCATGATCTGCGGATGCGGGTTCGCCCCGCATCCTGAGACCACGCGCCCTGCTCGATCCCTGCTCGATCCCCGCTCGAAAAGGCCGAGGTGCGTGCGTCGCCTACGGCCGATCCGCTTACTCGCCGATGGCGGTCAGGGCTTCCGGCACCGCCATCAGCCGCTCCTTGCCGATCGGTTTGCCGCTGACATCCGACAGGCCGTAAGTGCCCTGCTCGATCTTCTCCAGCGCCCGCCGGATATCGCCGAGGCGGCGCACGGCATGCCGCACGGCCGCGTCGTCGCTCTCGCCGATCTCCATGGTTAGGCCGTCGTCGCCGCTGTCGCGAACTTCGCCGACGGATGCGAACTGCGCCGTCACCTCGTCGCTGCCGGCCGCGTCGCCCGCATGCTTGAGCTCCTTCAGCATGGCTTGCAGACGCTTGCGCTGCGCTTCGACGAAGGCCGGGTCGAGACCGCTGTGGGAGGAATGCCTGTCGTTCATGACGCTGCCTTCGCGTGGGTAGGGTCCACGCAGCTTAAGGAGCACCCCCCGCGCGCGCCTATACCCGAAACGGTAGCCCTGGGCTCAGGCACGTCGGAGGCTCTGGAGCGCTGTCGGCAACAGCTCCGCGACGGTGGGGTGGATGTGCACGGCTTCGGAAACCGTCGTATACGGCGCCTCCGCATACATCGCATCCAGCAGGCAATGTATGGCCTCGTCGCCGTTCACGCCGAAGATGGCCGCGCCCAACAACTGCCTGGTGGCGCCGTCGACGATGACCTTCATGAAACCCGTCGTCTCGCCACGCTCGATCGCGCGGCCCACGCGCGACATCGGCCGCGTGCCGATCAGCACCTCATGCCCGGCCTGGCGTGCTTCGTGCTCGGTCATGCCGATCCGCGCCAGCGGCGGATCGGTGAACAGGCTGTAGGCGGTAATGCGGTCGGAGATGCGCCGGCGCCCCTCGCCCAGCACGCTGTCGGCGACGATCTCGAAGTCGTTGTACGAGGTATGCGTGAACGCGCCTTTGCCATTGCAATCGCCCATGGCCCAGATGCCGGGCGCCGTGGTGCGGCCGTGGTCGTCCACCTGGATGTAGCCACGCGCATCGACGGCGACGCCGGCCTTGTCCAGGCCCAAGTCGTCGGTGTTCGGGCGCCGGCCCACGGCCAGCAGCAGATGGCTGCCGACCGTCTTCTCGCACAGGCGGTCGCCCTTCGCCTTCACCCGGATCGCGCCGGCCTCGCCCGCCAGCGCGATGCATTCGGCACCTAGGTAGACGGCGATGCCTTCGCTACGCAGCAGCTCCAGGACGGCGGCCGAGACCTCTTCATCCTCGCGCGGCAGCAACCGCGGCGAACGTTCCACGATCGTCACCTTCGAACCGAAGCGCCGGAACATCTGACCGAACTCCAGGCCGATATAGCTGCCGCCGACGATCAGCAGATGCTCCGGCAGCTCGCGCAAGGCCATCATGCCCACGTTGGTCAGGTAGGGCACTGTGTCGATGCCGGGCATGTCGGGCACCGAGGCGCGGCCGCCCACATTGATGAAGAAGGACTCCGCCTCGATCCGTTCGCCGTCCAGGCGAAGGCTCGTCGGCGATTCGAAGCGCGCGTGGCCTTCCAACAGGGTCACGTTGGGCATCTCGCGCAGCCAGCGCTCGACGCCTTCGCGCGCCTTGCCGGAGATCCCGCGCGTGCGTTCCCACACCTTGCCCATGTCGACCTGGGCGCCGGTTTCGGCCCGCACGCCGTATTCGTGCGCGCGGCCGGCCATATGTGCCACGTACGCGCTGGCTACCATCGCCTTGGTCGGAATGCAACCGGTATTCACGCAGGTGCCGCCCACAAGCTTGCGTTCGATCACGGCTACGCGCTTGCCGGCCTTGCCGAGCCGCTCCGCCAGCGGCGGCCCCGCCTGGCCCGCGCCGATCACCACTGCGTCGTAATGCTGGCTCATGGACTTTCCCGCCTCCGGATGGCACACGGGCCGGAGCATGCGCCTCCATGGCTCAAAAGGGAGTGCACGATCGGGTAGGAGCCCCCTCGTGCCTGCCGCAGCCCGGGCGGGGTTGTGGCGGAGCGCACACCGGCACGGCGGCCGCACGCCCATGATGCCGCTGGGGAATCAGCGGACTTGCGCGGGCCCGAAAGGCTCCCGTATCGTCCGGACAGCATCCACGGGGGACGCCGTGCCGGTCTTGCTGGCCATCGTATTTCTCACTAGCCACGCGCTTGCCCTCGCGCTGTTCCCTGCTCACGCCAAGCTTCTCTCCTACCTCTTCCTTGTCGCCGCCCCATCGCTGGCCGGCTTCGCCTGCGCGTGGCGCAGCCGCGGCGACGGCGGCGCCCAGGGTTGGATCGCGCTGGCGCTGGGCATGGTGCTGTGGACCGCCGGCATGGCGTCCAACATGGTCATGGAGATGATCCTGAGTCATGCCAATCCGACCCCCGGCATCAGCATGTTCTGCTACGTGCTGTATGGCGTGCCCCTGACCTATGCGCTGGCGACGCCCGCGCGCGAAGCCTGGCCGGTACGCCTGGTCGACGCCCTGCTGGCGCTGGCCGTCGGCTACCTCTTCTTCGTGCATACCTTTTCGATCGCCACGCTGAGCCAGACCAGCGACGAGGGCGTGATCGGGCTGCGCCTGATGTTCGACATCGAAAACACGTTCATCGCCGCGTTCGCCGCCATTCGCTGGCTGGCCGCGGGCGGGGATCGCCGCGTGTTCTTCCGCACGCTGACGGTCTTCGCGCTGCTCTACCTGGCGACCGCCGCGTACATCAACCATGCGCAGAGCGATACGGAGTACGGCGGCCTGGTCGACCTCGTGATCGACCTGCCGTTCCTGGCCCTCGCCGCGATGGCCCTGCACCGCCCTGCCCGCGAAGGGACCGTCGCCGCGCCGAGGCGCCTGAGCCACGTCGTGCGCGCCGGCAGCCCGCTCATGATGCCAATCACCCTGCTGGTGGTGTCCGGCCTGCTTCTGCGCAGCCATGCGACGCTGGGCACCGCCGGTTTCGTGATCGCCCTGCTCGGCTACGGCGTGCGTAGCGTGCTGACCCAGGTGCGCACGCTGGAAGAACAGGACCAGCTCAGCGCGCTCACGCGCATCGACGCGCTTACCGGCATCGCCAATCGGCGCCAGTTCGACGAGGCGCTGAAGCGCGACTGGGGCCAGGGATCGCGCGGCGAGCGCGGCATGGCGCTGCTGCTGATCGACGTCGACCATTTCAAGCAGCTCAACGACAGCTTCGGCCATCCGGCCGGCGACGCCCGCCTGCGCGATGTGGCCGAGGTGCTGAGGGCGTGCGCCACGCGCAGCAGCGACCTGGTCGCTCGCTACGGCGGCGAGGAATTCGCCGTGATCCTGCCGTCCACGTCGATGGACGGCGCCGAGCGGCTCGCCGAGACCATCCGCGCCACCATCGAGCGCCGCCGCCTGCCCGTGCCGCCGCCGCAGGCTTGCCTGACCGTGAGCATCGGCATCGGCTACGCGACTGAATTGGCCGGCCGTCATCCCGATGCGCTCGTGGCCGCCGCGGATGCGGCGCTTTACGAGGCCAAGCGCACCGGGCGTAACCGGGTGTGCGTGCAGGCGTTTTGACCAGCCTTGGCGGTGCCGGGCCGCTGCGGGTTGCGAGCCCGCGCGTCACCCCATACCCGGCAATCGGCCAAAGCTCTAGGATGCCCGGCTTCCGAGGCGCGATACGAGGTCGTGATGATCAGGCGATATGTGGGCTATCCGCTGCTGGCCACCCTGCTCGTTCCTGCTCTGGCGCTGGCACGCGAGGGCTGCCAGGTGATCGACCTGATGTCGGCCTATGAGGCGACGCTCACCTCCGGAGGCACCATCGAGAACTACCGGAACGCGCTCACCCGGCCGCATCCGGACATCTACCGCGGCGATTACGTCAACGCGCTGCTCGCCACGGATTTCACCGACGGCGAATCCCGGAGCCTGGCCTGGGCGCGCGATCATCTGGCCGAGGTGGAAGCCAGCCGCCGCCTGATCCTGCAAGAGGCGCCCGAACGCTTGGAGCGTTTCGGCCGCAGCTTTCCCAAGTTCCGCTGCGACTTCACGTTCTATGCCGCGCCGAGCTTCGGCCACCTCGACGGCTCCGCCGCCGTCTATCAGGGCAAGCCGCTGATCGTGTTCGCGCCGGACACGATCCCGCGGCTGCATGAACCGCCTGTCGTGCGGGTGCTGATCGATCACGAGATCTTCCACGTCTACCACGCGCAGGCGAGCCGCGGCGCCTTCGGCTCCTTCGCCATCGGGGTTCCGCGGACCTACCAATCGCTGTGGAGCGAAGGCATGGCGGTCTATGCCAGCTGGCAGGCCAATCCCTCCGCCTCGCTGGACGACGCCTTGCTGAGCCCGGACCTGCGCGCGCAGGCCGAGCCGAACCTGCGGATGCTAGCCGCCGCGCTGCGCGACCACCTCGACGACAGCGACCCCGCCTTCTTCGCCCAATACTTCACCGGCGGCTCGCACCCGCCGCACGGGCCGCCGCGCAGCGGCTACTACATCGGTCTGCGGGTCGTCCAGGCATTGGCGATGCGCTATCCGCTGACGATCCTGGCGGAGATGGACGAGGCGAAGGTTCGAGCGCTGGTGCGGCAGCAGCTGGATGCGTTGGCGCGAAGCAAGGAAGCCGGGCTTCCGTAACCATGCTCTCCCCTTTCATGCGTGCCGTTCCACGCGTGCCCGGAAAGACGAATCGGGCGACGACGCCCGATTCGTTATCCCCGCTCATTGCCCCGTATAGCCCACGGGCGCCGTGACGTTCGCCGTCGCCACCGCGGCATTCGCCGAGACCACGTAGATCGGCGCCTCCGACAAGGCCAGATGGACCACGCCGTTCGTATACGCCATCCGCGTCCGATTGCCCATCATGTCGAACACGTTCACCTCGCCGCTTTTGTCCGGGGTGTCGACCGTCAGCGCATAGGTCGTGCCGGCATCCGAGCTGTAGAGACCGTCCGCCTTCCTGGGCCAGTGGGTCTGGTCGTGCGCCCACAGCGCGGTAATGACTGGGCCATAGTTCAATCGCCGGAATGCATAGCCATGAACGCCGGCAGGCAACGCATTGACGCGGCCGAGCGTCGCGGTTCCGTCGATGATCCGCGTGAGCGCGGCGAAAGCCAGGGCCTGCGGTTTCGGGCTCAACACTGTCGCGTGATAATCGCCTTCCGGATGCGCAAGATCGAAGAACGTGCCGAAACCCACCAGATCGGGATGGCCGGTCCACTTCTCGGGCGGATAATCGGAACCGTAAAAGAAGTAGGTGACCTGGGCGCCTTCGCCCAGCACGATCAGGTGAGCACGCGTGGCTACCACGGCCTGGGCATAGAGCTGGTTCGCGGAGATCTGGTCCGACCCGTATGCGATGCCCGGATCGTACGCGACCCCCAGCTCGGTGGACCATAGCCGCATGTTCGGCTTGATGGATTGCATCTGGGCTCGCAGGTCACGCAGCTGACGATCGAGTGGCAGCGCGCCTTCGGATGGAGCCCCATCCTCGGGCTCCTCGGGCGGGGAACTCGCCGACACGTGGCTCACGTAATAGCTGTGGGTCGTCACACCGTCGATATAGTTGCCCAGGCCGAGCGCCCCATACTTCTTCAACTGCGCACCGGTACACCATGTGCCGCACATGCCGGGGTCGGGGCTGGTCACGCCCATCACGACCGCATGCGGATCGGTCGAATGCAACCCCTTATAGACCGCCTCGTACATGGCGACAAAGCTGGCCGGCGAGCCCTCCCACCATGGCTCCCACGTCACTTGGTAGTAGTTGTGCTGCATGTTCGGGAAGTGCGCCTGGCGGATCGCTTCGCTGTCGATGCCCACGCGCGCCATGAAGCTCTGGTAGTACGCCAGGTTCGTCGGTGCATACGCCTTGTACTCGAATTCGCCGGTCGGGCTCGCCCAGCCCGGAATGCCGTCCAGCCGCACGAGACGCGCGATCGACCCGTCCTGGTACAGCGGCGCCAGGTCGGACGGCGAAGGCATCCACGTATTGGGCTTCTTTGGCTCCATGGTGGCCAGTGAGCGCGAGTCCAGCGTTTGCGTGACGCCCAGTGCGGCCAGCAGCTTCGGCTTGTCGCTCTCGCCTTGCATGCCGAAGCGATGCTGGTCTTGGTTCGCGAACTGCGGCGCGGCCAGCACGGAGCCGACGTAAGGCAGGATGCCGAAGGTCGCGATGCCCTTGGGCCGCGTACCCGCGCTGGGAAGCTCCGCATTTGCGCTATCGAGGGTCGCGGACAGCGCGAAATAACCGCTCGCCGTACTCGTGCAGGACAGTACGGACGTCTGCGCTCCGGCCGGACCGGCGAAAGAGCCGGCGCCGCGGGTGTGGCCCACGTAGTCCTTGATCGCCCAGCTGACGCGATCGGCGCCGCGAGCGTCGGTGACGAACTGGATGCGGAACATGCTGTTATTCGCAAACAATCGCGTGCCGTCCGGCGACGGCGTATCGGCTGAGATCAGGCCGTCGGTAGCGCCCCCAGCGGCCACCGCCGGTATCGAACAGGTGATGTCTTGCGTCGATCCGCTGCTCGCCTGGCCAGTCGCCGCGTCCGCCGCAACCGGGTGAAACACCAGCATGCCCGCCGTCATTACGCCGCCAGCCAACGATTTCTTCCATTCCATACAAACCTCCTTGTGAAGTGCCAAAGATCCCGCCGGACGCAGATCCGGGGGCGGTGAGATGGGCTTGGCTCGCCCAGCCGCGCCGATGACGGCACGCTCTTCGAGCCACGCTCTGGTACAACACTTTCGCGCCACGGCCTCGCGCGTCTTGTCGCGCCACGAATGGAGCGCGTGCCACGCCGAGGTCTCGCCATCGGACGATGTGAAACACGTCTTGGCGAATCAGCCATGACCACCGATGTCGAGGACATTGCAGATGGGCGGCACGACCAGCGCGCGCGGCGACATCGTTCCCGTCTATTCGAAAGCGCATTTGGCATGCGCCATGCGCTAATCAGCGCATCACACCCGATGGATCGAGATCGACACGAAACTCGCGGCGCTTGAGCATGAAAAAAGTCCCTTTATGAGGTCGCCACAGCGACGCGGGCGGTACGGCTCCAGTTGCGAAGCTTCGTGATCGGACACGGATGCTTTTGCCGACTGAAGCACAAAACCGGGCTTGTCCTCGCCGCTTGCATCAGGAACGTGCTGCATTGCTCAACTAGCGCATTCCGTGGGCGCGCCAGGGGTCAACCATGTCACACACAGCATTTTCTGGTGAACGCTGACTTGCCAAGCAACGCGGCGTTCGCCTGATCGACTTCGTGGCTGCGCAGCACCTGCCGCACTCATTTGGACGACGATTGATCCTGCACATTCGAATGCCCGCTCTTTCGCCCGGCATCGTCACCTGGCGAAAATATTCTTCGCGAAGTCCGCTTCGTCTAACGCTCACGCATGTTGCGGCGTGATGCTCGTCCGCGCGGCCCTCAATCGCATCCTTGAGCTTGATGGACAGCGCACCGTCGGAGGATAGTCATGGTCGAGCAGCGTGAACTGCTGCGTGATGGGTCATCGTTGCAGAACGCACTGTGCATGCTGTGCGCACAAGCAAGCGCCACCATGACGAGCGGAGACGCTACGCGGCCCTGGCATACCCCTCGGCTTCGTGCTTCGCCACTCGCCGCACGCACTGCACCGGCACCACCCATGGCCGCGGCCGCTTCCTCGCATGCTCGACTCCCCCACATGCTCGAGGCCTGCCATGTCACCTAACCTGAGCCGCGCCGATCTGCCCGAAAGCACCGCGCAAACCATCGAACGCATTTACCGCGAGTGGGACCGCGCCTGGTCCGAAGACGACCTGGACGCAATGGTCGCGCTCTATGCACCGGACGCCACGCTGGAGAGTCCGCTGGTCCCGCATCTCCTCGGCGGCAACGTGGGCATCATCAAAGGCCGCGAAGCGATCCGCCAGTTGCTTGAGAAGGCTGCGCCGCGCAAGCCAGGCAGCCGTCACTTCCATCGCCGCGGCTATTTCACCGACGGCACCGGCCTGATGTGGGAATACCCGCGCGCCACGCCGACCGGCGAGCAGATGGATTTCATGGAAGTGATGGATGTGCGCGACGGACTGATCCAGTGGCATCGCGTCTATTGGGGCTGGCGCGGCGTCGAGGTGATCAAGGCGGACGCCTATTACAAGGACGCGTAGGCGCCGCATGCCTGCTTCCGTTCGCTCGGCTTCCCTATGGGAGAGAAGCCGAGCTGCGCGGGCGCCTTCCGCTTACGCCCAGTTCTCGTGCACCCAGGTACGTACGGCCTGCCATTCGGGCGAGTGCTTGATATATGCCTGTGTCGCGCTTATCAGCTCACCTACGTTCTTGTAGTCGTCCAGCGCGAACGGCTGGCTGAGCGGTACGTTGCCGCGCATGTAGTTGGTGCCGAGCATCTGCTGGGCCTGGATGGCCGCTAACTCCGCGGTGGCATCCATGGTCAGGTTCAGCAGCGCCGTGGCCGGCACCTTGCCGTCGCTGAACGGCCACAGCCAGTGCGTGACGCCCCAGTCCAGCGGATTGGAAACGGCGTGGCTCGGTATGCCGACCGGATTGGCGCCAGTGCCCAGCGACAGCATCATGATGTCCGACGGGCCGCTGGCATAGCCCTGGTAGATCGCCTCGACGACGGCGGTCATCGACGGATTGTTGGCGAAGGTACCGCCGTCGGCGAAGTAGCCGTAGTCGCCCACCGCATACGGCGGGAAATACGTCGGCGCGGCCGATGTGGCCAGGGCGGCGTCGACCATGGCCATATTGCGGTACGCGTTGTTCTTGCCATTGGAGAGGGTGCACGGCACCCAGCTGCTCTCGCTCGCATCCCACAGCCGCGCGCTGTTGACGGCCACGAAGCGGTTGGCCGAGGCGAGGGTGCCGGTCCCCACCAGCGCTTTGGCGACCTGCGCCAGTCCGGTGTTGACGTACTGGCATTTGAAGATGCCCGGACCGCTGCCCAGCAGCTCTTCCGTCGATTATGCCGGCGCCTGGTCCTGCTGCCGCGCCTCCGCATCCAGCAACCAGCCGTTGGGCTGGAAGATGGTGGAGCCTTTTGTGCTGTAGACATCGACGATGGTGCCGATGTCCACACCGCTCACCAGCCCCAGCGAGATCAGACCGCCGGTGGACGTGCCGGCAAAGCCGTCGGCGTTCTTGACGATACCGAAGCTCCGGTCGAGGTCATGGATGAGCAGCGCCGTAATGACGCCGCGGATGCCGCCGCCGTCGCAGCAGAGAATCTTGAAGGCCATGGCTACGTTCCTGGCATGAGTGGTTGAAGCGCCCAAAGGGCGCGGTGCTGTCGCATGGCCGCGCGCCCCCCTCGCCTCGCCGAATCGGCGGGATAAAGGCAGGTCACGCACGGCACCGCAGGCGCGGCTCCACGGCCATGCGCGTTGCGCATGGGCGATGGGCGCGCCGCTGAAAGCGTGCCTAGCGCAAGAAGCGCGGTGGTCTGCGTGTCATCGATGGTCCCCCTGTGGATGGTCGTCCTCGTCCGCGGCATTGCGCACGCGAAACCCCGGCAATCTGCGCCCGGATCGGTGATGGCCACGTCTACGCCGCCCGCAGGCAGGCTGCCGTTCTTCCAAAATCCCCGGACATAACCACGCGCATGATGCCGGCACAGGCCGACATGGCGCTGAAGAGGACGCCTGCGCTTGACTTGGCGGCCCAGCCAGGGATTCATGCGGATAGGCTCCCGGGGACATCAGCCATGTTCGACGCCCTGTTCGACTACGCCACGCTCGGTACCTTCATCGCCGTCGTGCTCGGCCTCTTTCTCATCCCCGGTCCCGCCGTGCTGCTGGTGATCAGCCGTACCGTGCAGGGTGGCCGGAGGGTGGGCGTGACGACCGGCCTGGGCATCGCGGCAGGCGACTTCCTGCATACCTTGTTCGCGGCGGCAGGCATGTCCGCGGTACTGATGACCTCCGCCATCGCGTTCAGCGCGGTCAAGTACGCCGGTGCGGCGTATCTCGTCTATCTCGGTGTCCGCGCGATGCTGGAGAAGCCGAGGGATCCCACCCTGCCCGCCGTGGCGCCCATCGCTCCGGGCCAGGCCTTCCTGCAGGCGGTTCCCGCGGAGCTGCTCAATCCGAAGACGGCGCTGTTCTTCCTCGCTTTCATGCCGCAGTTCGTGCATCCGGAACGCGGCGCGACGTTCCCGCAGTTCGCCCTGCTCGGGCTGATCTTCGTCGTGCTCAGCGCGAGCTATACGACCCTGCTGGCGCTGTCGATCCGCCCGTTGGGCCGGCTGGTCGGCCGGCTATCGTGGCTGGTGCGGTGGCAGGGCAAGCTGGTCGGCGCGGTCTTCATCGCGCTGGGACTGAAGGTGGCCACGCAACATCGCTGAGGCACGATCGCCCCGCGTCGTTTAAACACATCCGGCCGCTTGCGCATCTCTGGATGAACCTTCCCCGCAGACGAACACACCGTGACCGCGAAACGCCCGTCCATCACCCTCTACCTCGCGCTGGTCATCCTGATCAGCACGCCCTACTACGCCTTGCTGGCCCACAGCGGCGCGATGGACATGGGCCGCGGCTTCGTCGTCCATTCGCTGATGTGGGCGCCGGGCGTGGCGGGCCTGCTGTGCGCGTGGTTGCAGTACCGCTCGGCGGCCATGCTAGGCCTGGGCTGGGGCCGCACGCGCTACGTGGCGGCCGGCTACCTGCTGCCCATCGCCTACAGCCTGCTGGCCTACGTACCGCTGTGGCTCACCGGCCTGGCGCCGGCGATGTTCGGGAGCTTCGCGCAGGACAGTGCTAGCCGCTTGCATATGGCGGGCGCCGGCCCGGTCGTGCCCGCGCTGCTGCAAGTGTTCCTCACCCTCACCTTCGGCATCGTCCAGAGCGCCGCGTCCGCCGCGGGCGAAGAGATCGGCTGGCGCGGCTATCTGGTGCCGGCGCTGCGCGCGCGATTCGGGGTGGCCGCCACCGTGATCTTCAGCGGCTTGATCTGGGCGGCTTGGCACATGCCGGTGATGTTGTTCGCCGACTATCACAGCGCGGCGCCGCGCAGCTACGAGATCGCGTGCTTCACCGCCATGGTCCTCGCCACCGGCGCCATCGCCGCCTGGCTGCGGCTGCGCTCGGGCTCGGTGTGGCCGGCGATCGCGCTACACGCGACGCACAACGCCTTCGTGCAGTGGCTGCTCGATCCGATGACCGATACCACGGGACGCGGCGCCTGGTACGCCGGCGAGTTCGGCATCGCGCTGGCGATCGGCAGCGTCGCGGTCGCGGTCGCCCTGTTCGCCGCGAAGCCGGCCGGCGCCGGCGCTACATCACCCGCCCTTCCTTGACATACTCGCGCCGGATCGCCTCCTCCAGGCTGCGCAGGTCGATCTCGGCCGTCTGGCGCGCGAGCGCCTCGATCGCGCAGAAGTGGGTGACGTTGAGGATGTTCGCGCCGGTGAGCTCGTGGCGCGCGGCGATACTGCGCCAGTCCACGTCGCCGGCCAGCGCGATCTGCGCCGGGAAGGTCTTGCGCCAGATCTCGTAACGCTCTTCCTGCTGCGGCATCGGGAACGGGATGATCGCCTGCAGTCGGCGCACGAAGGCATCGTCGATATTCGCGCGCTGATTGGAGGCCAGGATCACTAGGCCGTTGTAGCCCTCGATCCGCTGCAACAGGTAAGCCACTTCCTGGTTGGCGTACTTGTCGTGGGCGTCGCGAACGTCAGTACGCTTGGAGAACAGCGCATCCGCCTCATCGAAGAACCGGATCCAGTTCTTGTTCTCGGCCTTGTCGAACAGGCGCGATAGGTTCTTCTCGGTCTCGCCGATGTACTTGGACACCACGCGCGACAGGTCCACGCGAAACACGTCCTTGCCGGTGTGCTTGCCCAGCAGCATCGCCGTCAGCGTCTTGCCGGTGCCCGGCGGCGCGTAGAACAGCGCCCGATAACCCGGCTTGACGCGCTTGCGCATGCCCCAGTCGTTCATCAGCGTGTCGTTGTGCTTGACCCAATGCTCGATCTCGCGGATCTGCGCACGCGTCATCGGATTGAGTACGAGATCGTCCCAATCCATCGACGTTTCGATGTGTTCGGCGGGGAAGTCCATGCTGAAGGCGGGTCGGCCGACCTTGCCGGTAACGATCTCCTCGATGATTTCGGGGTTGACGATCAGGCGGCCGCTCATGGCGGGTTCGCCTTCGCGGACGGGTTCCAGCCACAACACGCGCCGCTGGTGGAACCAATGGTCGATGGCGAAGTAATGGCGCATAGCGAGCCGCTCAGTCAACTCGTTCCCGGCCAAAATGAACTGCACGGTCTCACCTGTCGGCATCACGCCTCGATAGCCTTCGCCGCGCTTGACCCCACCGAACTCGGCGAAGTCACCACCGTGCGGAAGATGGGCAGCAATAAGACGATCGAAGAAGCCTGGCTCAAGCTCGGCGGCCAGCGCGAGCATGAAGATGGCAAGCTCTTCATTCGTCGGCCGCTCACGCCGAACGAACTTGATCAAGGGAGAGTCATCATCCCGCAGATCGAGGGGGGCCACCGCGAGACTGCTGCTTTCTCCGAAATGCACCTCCAGGCAACCGGCACCAATGCGCCTGATCCATTCCAGCGCCCGTTCCAATGCCGTCGACTTGTCATTCATGGCAGACGTTCCTCAGGTAACCGGCACGACCTCTCTCTTGCCGTCCTTCCACTTTTCCTTGACCAACCCCTGCTTGAGTCGCTTGGATTTTCGTTGCACGGTGATCTCGAATATCTCACCTTGAAAACCCCACGTATCGACGAAGTTTTTGCGGTAGTCGGTATCTTCCGGCGTTTCCCAATCGCCATCGTCCCCAGCGTCATATTGCTCCTTCACGATGGTGCTGTTGATGTGAGCATCGCCAACGAACAAGTTATTCGTGTCCTGATTGACCTCGTTGAGGTAATCGATGGCCGAATCCCTGATTTTTGGCTTGGTCTTGGGGGTGCCCGCCACTGGATGCCCCTTGTCGGAAAGAAGCTGGGCCGCCGGATCGGGCTTCTTTGGTGCAATGGCATCGTCTGTATGTTTGATCGCGTCGCTGATCGACACCTTGTGACGCACCGCGAGACCGGCTTCCTTGAACTTCGAACCAAGCTTTTTGAACTTGTCCCAGACTTTGTCCTTCAGCAGTTCCTTCAGGGTGTCCGCCGACCAGTCCTTGAGCATCTCGCGCTTTATGCCCAGCGGGCCCACGGTGCCATCTTTTTGAATACGGTGAATCGAGCCCTTGCCTTCGGGGTTGACCTTACCCTCCACATGGGCCGACTCCTCCAGGTCACCGTCGGTATCGACCACTAGCTCCAACGACGTCATCCGGTATTTCGATTTGATGCCGTCCAGACCTTTGCGAATGGAAGTGTCGGTAGCGTTGGGCGCATCGAGTAGCGCGTTGGCCTCGGACAAACCGGCATTGAGGTCCGCCTGCTTCTGCGCTGGAGTGCGGTCGTCCGGCTTCTCTTGGTCCTTTCCACCAAACAGCCGGGCAAACAACGACTTCGCCTTCCCCACCACCCAGTTCACCGCCGCCCCAATCGCCGCATCCACCTTGGCGCGCACCTTCTGCACCACTTCCATGATCTTGTCGGTGACCTTGCTCAGGCCGAGGAAACCGGCCAGGAAGCTGATCGCCAGCGACAGCAGGTTGGCCAGGATGCTTTCCACGCGCTTGGCGGCACCGCCGATGTTGCCGGCGGCGATGGTGACGATGGAATCGATGAAGCCGGTCACCACCTGGATGATCTTGGAGATCTTCTGCACGAACACCATGATGGTGTCGTAGATCGAGATGATCGCGGGGATGAAGCCGGCGCCGGGAATGAACATCCCGATCAGCTTGGGGATGGCCTTCTTGATGATGGTGTCGGTGACGAACGACACGATGCCGCTGATCACCTGGTCCTTCAGGTCGCTGAGCTTCTCCTTGATCAGATCCCACACGGCGCCTACGCCGCCGGTGACCAGCGCCTTCACCACGTCGAAGGCCAGCTCCAGCCCCTGCATGATGCGCTCGCCGTTGGGGCCCAGCGCGGTGACGATCTTGCCGCGGATCTGCGCCCAGGTGATGCCGAGCACGCTCATGGCGAACTTGCCCAACTCCGGCAGCGTCGCCGCCTTCGGGATGTACACGCCCTGCAGCGAGCCGGTGAGCCAGTCGATCAGGCCCGCCTTCAGGTGCGTGCCGAAGTTGTCGGCGAAGTTGGAGAAGCCCAGTTTGGCCGCGCGCACCAGGTTCCCCAGGAAGGGCATCGGATTCTTCAGGATGCTCTTGAGCGCCGCGCCGGTCTTCATGATGTAGCCCATGAGCCCGGGCTTGACCACGTCGAAGATGATCTTCAGCAGGTCCCAGATGGTGCCCAGGCCCCAGCTGATGAAATCGGTCGCGATGCTGACGAAGGCGCCCACGATCTTGCCGAACGCGCCCGCCACCGTGAGCACGTCGGTGATGGTCAGCGAATGGAGCGTGTCCATGATCCGGCCGGGGATCGAGCGCACGATGCCCATCAGGCCGCTGAGCGCGGTGTTGAACCAGGCGAAGGCGCGCGCGATGGCATTGCCCTTCTTGATGTTCTCCCAGATCTCCTCCTGCCCGATCAGCTTCATGAAGCCGCCGAGCAGGTTGTCGGCTGTGGCCGGCTTGGGTTCGCCCGAGATCGGGTCGGATCCCAACAGCACGCACAGCAGGTCGTAGCCGCGCGTACCCTGGGCCATCGCCGCCAGCGGCTTGAGGATCGCGTCCTTGATCATCTTCAGCAGTTCCACCGCGGTGGACACGGCGAAATCGATCAGGCGGCTGATCGGCTCGGTGAAGATGCGCTTGGCACGCTCCCACACGCCGCCGAGATCGAAGATGTCGGTCCAGCTGAGCGAGTCAAGGAAATCGTCCAGCGCCTGCTTCAGGCCCGCGCCGATATCGCCGAGCTGCTTGAGCTTGCCCTCGACCCAGGTGGCGGCCTTGTTGATCACGCCGTGGTTGTCCAACGCCTGGGTGATCAGCGAGCCGCCCGGCATCAGCTCGATCAGGCCGCGCAGGATATTGGCCGCCGAGCGATCGGCCGAGCGCATGTTGATCGGGTTGAAGCCGATGACCAGGGTGAGCAGGCGATAGCCGGGAATCGCGTAGGCCCAGTCGGCGAACTTGTCCAGCGCGTCCTGGATGCCGAGGCGCTGCACGGCCGGAGTCGCCGGCGCAGCCGACACCGGCGCGGGCGAGGTCTCCGGAGAGCGCTGCACCGCATGTCCCTGCTGGATGGTGTGGGTCAGTTCGTGCGCCAGCAGCTGCTTGCCGTCGCTGGTGCCCGGCTGGTACTGGCCTCGCGAGAAAAAGATGTGGTTCTGGTAGGTGAACGCACGCGCACCCAGCCGGGTGTTCAACCCTGCCGCCTCGCCATCCTGATGCACGCGCACGCGGCCGAAATCGGCGCCGAAGCGCGGCTCCATGAATCCCTTGACGTCGTTCCCCAGCGGCTCGCCGCCGGTCATCTTGCGATGGATGGTCGACTGCACGTGATCGTCGACCGCCGGCGCGCGGCCTCCGGACGCGGGATCACGCTGGAGCGCGTCGCCGCGCTCGGCTTTCTGGAGCGCATCGTGCTTTTTCTGCAGCGCGTCGCCGTCTTTCTTCTGCAGCTTGTCGTCGGCCGCGCGGAAGATCATCTCCTCCTCGCGATGCGGATGCGCGATGCTGTCCTCGCTGCGCTGGACCGACTTGTCGTCGGCCTTCTGGACGTCTGGTGCAGCTTTCTGCGCAGGCGCCTCCGCCTTCTGGACGACCTTGTCTTCCGCCTTCTGCACGTGGTCGCCCGGCGCTTCGGCGCGGAAGATCTTTTCCTCGGCGCGCCGCTGGATCTTCGGGGCTTCGGCGGTCTCCGCGCGGAAGATCTTCTCTTCCTCGCGCCGCTGCACCTTGTCGGCCGTCTGCCGCTGCACCTTGTCGCCGGCCTTGCGCTGTGCCTTGTCCGCGGTCTGGCGCTGCAGCTTGCCCGGCGCGGCCGGATCGGCCATGCGCATGACCTTGTCGGCGGTGTGGTCGGCCTCCTGCTCGAACTTGTCGCCGGCAGGATTGACCGTCATCTTCGCCTGTACCGGCGGAAAGAAATCCCCGCCGCCGGCACGCGAGAAGAACGGGCGCTGCGGCGCCTGCGCCCGCGAAACGGTTGCGCTGGTCGTCTTCTCCGCTGTCGTTTTCGTGGCCCCCACTCCGCACTCTCCCCCGGCTCGTCAGTACGGCCACTCCACCCACAGGAACCGCGACATCCACGGCAGGCGCACCGTGCCGATGCCCCAGGGCACGGATCCGAGCAGTACGTCGTAGGCCTGCGCCTCTACCTGCAGCACGTCGTCCTCGCCGCGCCGGACCCACTTTCCCGGGCGCGCCAGGAAGGTGCCGCGCAACGCGTCGGGCGAGGTATCGCCCAGCGCGCCCCAGTGCCCGATGACCGCGGCCAGCAGCGCTTGCGCTTCCGCCTGCGCGGCCTCGCCCAGTTCGACCGGCGCCGGTGCCGGCGCGGCCGGCTCCAGCCCGCACAACAGCTTGGGCAATACCAACGCATGTTCCGGCGCGCGCGGCTGGCCGGTGGCCAGAAAATGCAGCAGCGCCAGCGCGCGGTCGGGACGCGCAAGGCGGCCGTCGACGACCACCTCCTGGCGTTCGAACAGCAGCGGCAGGAAAGGATGCAGCAGCACGATGCCGGCGGCATCGACATAGACGCCTTCGCTCGCGTCGAGCGCGTCGCTGGTGCACGGCGCGAGGATGGTGTCGAACGGTGAGGCTGCGTGCCCGCGCGCGGCAGTGTCCGGCCTCGGCATCGCTGCCGGTTCGGCGTGCTCGGGCGTCGCCGGCTTCGGGCGGTACGCGGAGGCCTGATCGTGCGCGACCGCCGGAGCGTCTTCCGTCGTGTTCGACGCCACTCCCGCGCCGTCGGCGGCATTCGCTGCGGCGATCGCTTGCGCGGCCTGCCGCAACGTCGCTTCGGATATCGGCCATCCCAATGCCACGCAAGCCCATGCTGCCTGCCATGCAGCTTCAGGCAGCGCGGTCTTGCCGTGCTCGCCAGGCGCCGGTGCGGCGGAAGAGGAGAACACCTGCCGCAGCACCGCCAGCGAGCCCGGGGCCAGGCCTTCGATCAACTGCTCCAGCAGCCATGCCGGGCACTGCCGCACCAGGCGCAGGCGCGCGTCGCGCGAGACCAGCAGGCGCGGCAGTGCGGTACGCAGCAGCGCGGGCAAGGCGTCCCCGCTCCAGCTCGCGCCAACGGCCTGTTCGAGCGTTTGCCCCGACGGCAGCCGGCACCACCAGGGCAGCGCGCCGGTCGCGAGGAAGAACAGGAACGCCTCCTGGATGGATTGCGCCGACGTGAGCCGTGCACCGTCCGCGGCGGCCGTGTCGGGCGTGAGCGAGGCATGGCTCCCGCGCGAGGCCAGTTCCTTCTCGACGGCGGCCTTCACCGCCGCCACGAAGTCACGCTCGAAGGTCGCCGGGGTAAAGCGGCCGACATCCACCTCGATGCGTTCGAACAGCCAGTGTTCGCCCGCAGGTACCGCCCGCGCGAACACCTCGTCCAGCGCGGGCGTCAACCAGTCCCGGCACAGCGCGGAGGCCCGGCTTTGCAAGGCGAAGCCGTCCTACTCGTCGCCCTCGACCGTGAGGTCGATCCGCTCGCGCCGGATCACATGGTGCTGGGCGTGACTCACTTGCCGCCTCGCCGGGCGCCGCCGCCACGCTTGCCACCGGGCGTGTTGCTGGCCGCGTTTTTCTTGACGGTCGTCTTGGCGGCGGCCGGCGCCTTGGTTGCCGCGGTGCGTTTCGTCGCGGCCGTCTTGAGCACGGCGTTACCGCGCACGATCGGCGGCCGGTTCGAACCGATCACCACACTGAGCAAGAACGTCGCCGACGCCGAGCAGCCCTTCGCGTCGAAAGCGGTTACCGTGACCAGCTTCGTGCCGGGCGTGGTGAATTCGCTGGAGAACTTCGGCCCGGAGCCCAATGCCGGCGAACCGTCCTGCGTCTCCCAGGCAAAGCTCAGGCCGCTCGCGGCACCGGTAACCGACACGCCGAAGGCCACCAGCTGTCCCGTGATCGCGCCGGTCGGCCCCTGGATCTGCACGGCGAAAGCGGGTGGCACCGGACAGAGATTCACCGGTTTGCCGTCGCCGCACTTGTCGGCGGAAGTACCGTCGAACGCGGGGAACGGTACTTTGATGTCGCCCATCTGCACGGTGGTGCCCTGGGGCGTGTAGGTGACTAGCAGCGATTGCTTGGTGCTGGGTAGCGCCAGGGTCACGGCGATCTGGATGTTGAACTGCAGGCACTGGAAATAATCGATCGACAGCATGCCCATTCGGCCCGGCCCCAGCGACCGGTAGGCGAGGGTCAGCCACTGCGCCGTCCCGCTCTGGACCAAGCCTGGAGTGCTCGCGATGAGCTTGTTGATCGAGGTCAGCCAACCGTTCACGGTGGCGGGGAAACGCGAGGGCGACAGCTGGTCTGCGCTCGCGACCAGAATCTTCGCGACCTGGTCGCTCAAGTCGATCGGCTTGCCGGGCGCGGCCTCGACCACGAAGGACAGCTTGTCCAGGCTGAAGCCCTGGTAGGCATTGTTCGGGTTGGTATCCGGATCCGGCATGAAGAAGCGGAAATTGCGATTGAGCGACGCACCGCCGCACGGCAGCGTGCATGGCGGCGGGCACGCGTGGCTGAATTCCGCGGCCACGGTGCAGCCGCGGCTGTCGGCCACGGTCACCGCGACGGACGTGCCGCTCGGCACGGGATCGGTGACCAGGGTGTTTCCGGCCAGCGGCTGGCCATTGAATTGATAGGGCGGCACGCCGCCGCTGATCGTGGCGGTCGCGGTGTAGTTGCCCGAGGCACAGGTGAAAGTGGGCGTGCCGAGGGTGATCGGCAGGGTCACCGTGAACGTACGCGGTGGCGTTTCCGTGCCTGCCGCATCGCGCAGCGTCATGCCGTGGTCGCCTTCCTGCACCAGGATCGGTCCGGCCAGGGCATGGTAGGCCGCGCCATCGATCGCGTAGTCGTACGGCGGCACGCCGCCCGTGGCCTGCACGGTGACCGAAGCAGTGCCATCCGCGCCGGTACAGCCGACCGTCACCGTGAAGACAGGCGGCAGCTTCGGCAGCACGTACTCGATGCCGGGGGAAGCGCTCGACAATCGGTATGGAAGGAAGAAGTCGGCGATCACCGTGCCGGCGTCCAGCGCGCCGACCGTCGCATCGATGATGGCCTGCGCAGGGTCGTCGCTACCGCGGATGCCGCCGCCGATCGGCACGATGCCGGAGCCCTGTCCGGTGAGCCAACCCACCACCAGGTTCAGATCGTCGTTCTGGATCATGGCGCGGTTGGCGCTGAGATTGCCGATCGCGCGCGCCAGGCGCGACGCGTCGGTGGTGCCCGGAATGCCGCCCAGGGTGGCGACACTGGGCGCGACGATGCCATCGGCCACAGGCATGTCCGCCATGCGTTGCGCCGGCGCCGCCATGTCGAGCGCGACGCGCCCGAGCTGCGCCTGCACCAGGCCCAGCCTGGCATCCAGGCCGCCCAGATTGAAGTTCGGTGTCCCATCACCGTGGTACACCACGATGAACGTGCCACCGAGCGGCACGCCCGCGCGATGCTGGATGCCCGGTTCCTTCTGCAGGAAACTGGACAGGAACTGCATGCGCCGGAGCTCGTCCACGCGCGCATTGAAGTCGTCGTGTACGGCCTTGACCGCTTCGAGCTTGCATCCCATCAGGACGCCCTCGCACTGGTCGATGAATTCCTCCTCGGGCAGGAAGTTCTTCAGGTCCGGCGTGACGCTCTTGACCGCATCGGAGCGGAAATAGCGGATCAACGCCATCAGGTCCTGGTATTTGTTCTCGAAGTCGGCGTAATTGAGTGCCTCCAGCGTCGGCGTCAGCACCTCGGCGAGCTTGTTGGCGTAATAGATGGCGACCACGTTCGGATAGGCGGCCTGCTCCGGCGACAAGGTGCCGTTGAACAGCGCGCAGTAGAGGTACATGACGGCCGTGGAATTGACCGCGTTCTGGTCGACCTCGATGTAGCCCTGGTTCTCGAAGCGCGCCAGGTAGCTCTCGAACCAGGCACCGATGGTGTTGCCGCCGTAGGTGTAATGCGGCGCGTACTGCTGCAGCAACGGCAGCTGGGGCGTGCCGGGATTGAGCGCCAAACCGTTGATCGCGGCGATCGGCCGGTCGTAGAACTGCATGATGCCTTCGGCGAGCTGGGAGTGGAGCTCGCCACTCAGCGCCTCGTACACCGCGTCCAGGTCTCGGAAGCGCGCGGACGCCTGACTCAGGTCCACCGGCTGGTTCGGGTCGTAGGCGCCCGTGCGCAGCGCGATCACGTCGATCGGCAGGCGGTATTCCGACTTCAGCGTGAGCAGCGAGCGCAGCACGGACTGGTAGTCCTTGCCCAGGTGTCCTTCGATGCGCAGGAAGTCGCGCGAACCGAAGTCGTAGCGCAGCGGGTCGGTGACGAAGTCCGGCGCGGCCGGATCGTACAGGTCCGCGTTGTAGCCGAGGTTCTGGTTGGCGCGGCGACGTCGCGTCAGCGTGGGGCTCCACAGCGGATAGACCGGCGTGGCACCCGGCTGCGCGTAGTAGTACGGGATGGCCTCGCCTTCCAGCGCGCTCTCGCCGCAGCAGCGGCGGCTGGGCGTGACGCGGATCTGCGAATCGAACGGCAACGAGGGATTGGCCTTGGGCAGCGGCGGCTGGTTGGTAAAGGCGTTGCACATGGCGACGAGGCGCGCGAACAGCTGCCGCACCCGCGCGCTCTGGTCCGCGCAGGCACCGATGACCGGCGACGGCAGGAACGCCTGCCGGTAGATGGCCGGTTGCGGCACGCTCTCCGGATGCAGCAGGCCCAGCATCAAGTGGCGCGGGACCAGGCCGTCGTCCGGACAGCAGGCGCACATCAGCTCCAGGCCGGCCCAGCGGAACTCGTCGTAGGCGCGCAGCAGGTCGCCGAACAGGTCCGCGTAGTACGGCAGGAAGCGGACCTGCGCCGCCGACGCGGGCGCGCTGTCGAGGAAACCGTACGCCGCGGCGAATCCGGCGAACGGGTCGGCATGATAGTCGGTCGCCAGCAAGGGCTGGAACGCCGCATAGGCCGAGCTCAGCGCCTGCCCGGTCGCCTGCGCCAGACCGCCGGCGCGAATCGTATCGAGGAAAGCCGTGTAGACGTCGTTCGACGTCGACGGGTAGCTGGTGGGTACGTCGAAGCGGCGCAGGCGCAGGTCCGGCAGGTTCAACCGGGCCGACAGTGCGGCGACCAGATCGCTTTCGGTCATGCCGCTGCCCAGGGCGCCGACCGCGGCGATGATGGCGTCCAGGTCGGTGCGCGCGATCAGCAGACGCCGTACCGTGGCGGTGACCTGCGAACCCTTGTCATCGCAATTGTTGGGACTGCAATTGCGCAGCGCTTCCTTCTTCAGCTCCAGGAACAGCAGCACTGCCTTGTCATCGAGAAAACCGGCGGGCGTCGCCAACGGTGTGGTGTTGGGAATGCCGTCCTCGAACAGCTCCCACATCGCGAACGGCGTGCCGTCGTTCTTGAACGGCGGATAGTCGAGATCGGTCGGCAAGGTGTAGGGACGGTAGGCCACCAGGCTCACGTCCTCCGGCTCCACGATCAGATAGCCCTCGGAAGTCACGCCGCAGCCCTTGCCCAGCGCGATGGCGTTCCCCGCCAGGCGGATCTCCAGGCCGCAGACGATGCCGATGCCGATCAGGCGCGAGCGGGTCTGGCGTTCTTGCTGGTCGAGGTAATCGAAGGCATCGTTCAGATGACTGCTCATCAGAACCTGGTTGGCTTCGAAGACCGGAAAATGGTCAAGCAAGCTCTCCATGGCGATCTCCGTCGTCAAGACTCAAAGAGTGGTGCGGCGCGGGTAGTTGCCGAGCGCGGTGTTGTCCAGCCGGACCGGGTTGAGGTCGCTGGTCTCGTCGCAGTCGTGCAGCGTCGCGCCGGGATAGGTGTTGCGCAGGCCGGCCAGCAGCGTCACCACCACCGACAGCCAGTAGGACGGCTTGGCATAGGCGGCGTAGCGCGCCTTCAGCAGCGCGGCGATCTTCGGTTGCGTGGCCGCCGCGAAGCTCAGGCCGGCGCAAAGCGTCACCGGCGGCTCGGCGAACGGCGTGAGGTCCTCGAAGGCTTTGCCCGCCTTGAGGTTGGCCTGCATCCACGCCTGGAACGCGGTGCCGTAGTCGGTGACGATGCGCTGCGCGCAATCGCATAGCGTGCCGTCTGGCACCGACGGACTCTGCAAACCAGCGGCCAGGATCGCCTCCACGCGCTCGACCAGTCGTTCCTCGGTCCAATCGATCGCCGCATTGGCGTCCAGCCATGCGTACCAGGCCCATTCGAAACGCTCGAACTGCCAGCCCTGGCTGGCGACGGCGACGAAGCGCGCGGTCATCAGCGCGCGCACCGCGTCCCACAGCGCGGGGGTGAATACGGTTGCGCAAGCGCCGCCGGCTGGCTGCGGCACCGACTGGAATTGCTGATCGATCAGGACGGCCAACGCATCGTCGTGCAGATAGGCGAACTTCTTGTCGGCGAACCAGGCGATGAACACCGCGCTGAAGGCCTGGAAGATCGCATGCGCACACTGGCAGGCCTCGTCCGCCGTCGGCGGTACGTTGGCGGCCGTCAGGCCCTGGGCGATCAGCAAGTCCGCCAATGGGTCCACCGCTTCGTCGCAGGGGTTTTCCACATAGCCGTCGTTGCCCACCCAGCAGATCTTCGGCAGCAGGTGCGCGGGCGTTTCCTGGCGGATCGTGCGATCGGCGTAGCGGCGCAGGTCGAGGTCGTCGGTGTACTGCTCGGTCCAGCCTGGCATCACATAAGTGAGGCGGAAGGAATACGGATCCGCCGTGCCGCAGGCCGTGCAGCCGCCGTCGCTGCACACCGGATAGAGCGCGTCGCCGATGAACTTGGGCCGCAGCAGCACGTGTTCGACCACCAGCATGCGTTCGTTGGCGCTCCACGCCAGCAATGTGTCGCGCAGCGCTTCGGCATCGGCCGGTGTGGCGAACGGTCCGGCGCGGCCGATCTCGGTCGCGGCGGCGTCGCGCAACACCAGGGCCGAAGCGCCGCCCGCCGCCGGTTCCACGCTGTAGGCATCGACCAGAATCATCCGGTCCAGCAGTTCGGCATAGGCGAGCTGGCGCGCCTTCGCGTCGCTGACGGCGGCCACGGTCACCGTGCCTGCCATGCGATGCGCACCTACGCCATCGACCACCGCATAAACGACTGGATACTCGCCCGCCACGGGCGCGCCCACGTTCCAGGCGAAGCCGAGATCCTGGTAGCCCAGCAGCAGGCCGATGCGCTTCTTGATGCCCGGATCGTTGCCGGGCGCACCCGGCTCGAACGAGTAGTCGAATGCGCGCGCGCGGTCGTGGCTGAGCGCCGGATAGCGGCGCAGGAAGGCGATCTTGCTGTCGATCAGGCGCGACTGCGCCACCGCCTGCCCCGCCGCCTGGGTCAGCAACAGCGCGTACTCGCCGAAGTCTTCGCCGAAGCGCGCCAGCAGATGGTCGAGGAACTGGTTGCGCCGCGCCTGGAAGCCGGCCGGCGTCTCCATCAGCGCACCGACGGCGTCGGCGCTGAGCTGCGCGAGATCGGCGATGTCGGCGAGGTCCTTGATGATGCCGGTATCGAACGCCTTGACGAAATACGTCCGCGCGACGGACGGATCCAGCGAGAACAGGTCGGCCGTATGGGCGAGCTGCGCCAGCGCATTGGCGAGCAGCTGCTCGAACGGCATCAGGTAGGCCTTCAGATCCTTGGCCTGCGCCTTGCGCGCCGGCAGGGCGCGCGGCGGCAAACCGTCCGGGCCGATGCCGTACGCGAGCGGGAAGCTGTATTGCACGGGAAAGTAGTCGTCCGGTTGCTTGTAGACGCCCGGCGGCACCGGCAGGTCGTTCGCTGCGCCGGGGTCCTTCGGCCGCTCGGCGTCGCCGCGCAGCTGGTTGAGCGTGTCGGTGGCTTCGTCGGTGCGCGGCAGGAACGGCAGCCCATCCTTGTAGAACAGGAAGCGCGACTGGTTGAGATAGAGCCGAGGCTGATGCCGCGGACGGATCGCCAGCAGCCAGGCGGCGCTGATCTTGCCCGGGTCGTAGACCGGAAGGCCGCCGACCCAGGTGGGATCCGCCACGCCCGCCACGGCGTTGCCTTCGTCGTCGTAGCGGGTCATGCGCAACTGATTGACCGCGACCACGCCGTCGATCTCCATCAGCAGATGGATCATGTCGGAGGCACGCAGCATGGGCTTCAAGGTGGCCGCGGCGAGATCGGCGTCCTCGATGAAGCCGTTGACCAGGGCGGGGCCATCGAAGATGTCCTCCACCGCGACACCCCTGCCCTGCAGTTCCTGCAGAGTGCGGAACGGGATCGGCGGCGTCATGTACTGCTCGAGCGCGAACCAGATCGCCGCCTGCACGTATTCGATGTCGGCATCCGCGCGTACTTCCACGTCGGCGCACACGGCGACGTCGTCCACGCCGGCGCCGGCGACGAGGCAGTAGTCCTCACCGAGGTTGCGGCACTGCTGCAAGGCTGCCTTGGCGCCCGCCACCGCTGTGGCCGTGGCCTTCGCCTTGCGGCGATAGCGCAGCACGAAGCCGCTGGGGCTGGTATCGGTGAACAGCGTGCGCCAGTCGTCCGCGGTGGTCGCATCGCGCACGGTGGTATCGGCGAACACGCGCAGCGCGGCATTCTCGATGTCGATCGGCGTGCCGCCGGTCGGCTGCACGCGCAGGCTCACGTAGAACACGCCGTTCCACAGCTTGCGCAGGTAGGCGTCGCGGTCGGCCGGGTTCGGCAGGCCGAACACGTCGTAGGTCTTGGTGGCGCCCAGCCGCAGCAGCTCGACGGTGACCGCGGGTGGATCGCCGAAGGCCGCGTCGTCGGCGAGGAAGGCGTTCCAAGCATCGCCGTCGGTCAGCGACAGGTCCGGAAAGCGCAGCTCCATGGTGACCGGATGCGCGCCGCCGCCGTCGTGCAGCACCGTCTGGTAGACGATCATGCGGTCGTTGAGGTCGCCCAGCTCCGGGTCGTCGTCCAGCTCCAGCAGCGTCTCGTACAGGCCCAGCGCCCAGACCTCGGTGGCCGGGTTCGGCGGGCTCGCCGGCGCCGGGTATTGCAGCACCAGCTGCCCCTGCAGATCGCAATACGCCCAGTAGCTCACCTCGCACGCGCAGGTCTTGCACAGCACCCAGGCATCGTGCACGCCGGGCAGATCGATCAGCGCTCGGCGCAGGTCGTCGGGCGTGGTCGGGTTGACGGTCAGGATCTCGCGCGCGGTGAAGAAGGCCTGGTTCGGATACGGTTGCGCGGGGTCGGCCGAGGGCGCCCCTGGCGCGAGAATGTCCTCGATGCGCCAAGCGATGCGATAACCCACGTCGGTGACGGCGTAGCACAGCGCCTCCAGGATGGTGATGCCCGGATCGTGGATGTTGTAGTCGGTCCACTGGACGCTGCCGGTGTCCTGGATATGGCCGATGCCTTCACGCCTGAGCCGGTAGTAATCCTGCGAGGGATCCAGCGCGGGCAGCTTGTCGAGAGGTTGCGCCATCGCGTTCATGCGTCGCACCCGCAGCTTTCCGCCAGCGCCGGGTCCGGCGCGGGCCTGATGACGGTGACCTGGTGCTTGCCGGCCGGCGCGGACACCAGGATGGATACGGCGCGCGAGCCGACGGCCTCGTCCAGGTCCGCGCTGCCGGGCGGCTGGCAGGGAATGTCCTGATACAGCCGGAAGTCGGTGACGTAGTCCACGCAGGGCTGGCTCTCCACGAAGTGGATCAACGCGGACTTGTGGATCGTCCCGCCGAAGGACGGCACACCGGTGCCGTCGAAGGCCCATGGCGACAGGAAGCGCGTGATCGCTTGTTGCAGCTGCGCCGTGTAGTACGCCTCGTCGTAGCCGTCGCGCAACTTCAGCCCGAAGCTGACGCGCACATCCTCGAACTGCGGGTTCTTCACGTGCAGCTGGGCGAAGCCACTGCAGCGGCGCGCGAGAT
>JABLTH010029798.1_pt1 | contig 33986 bp, 33 predicted proteins | sample 7875711 | NCBI WGS metagenome assembly JABLTH01 (sample SAMN14941262, study PRJNA633318) | bioreactor metagenome | isolation source: bioreactor | place: China | collected 2019-03-05 | reverse complement strand
GAAGGCGAACGGCCACGTGGCCCTGGTCTGCACCGAGCCCAGCACCCACCGCGCCCTCCAGGTGAAGGGCCGGGACGGCGTGGTGTCCGAGCAGGCCGGCCCCTCCGAGCTGCAGCGCGTGGCCATCCACCGGGAGGGCTTCCTGGCGGAGGTGGTGCCCCTGGGCTACCCCGAGCCCCTCATCCGCACCTTCATGGCCTGCCCCGACGACGACCTGGCCGCCCTCACCTTCACCCCCGTGGAGGCCTACGTGCAGACCCCCGGCCTCAGCGCCGGCGACCCCGTGCCGGAGGGCGCGTGAGCTTCCAGGCCCACCCGGGCCCCGTGCGGGCCGACGCCATCCGCGACTGCTTCGACGGCGCCGTGCCGGGCTACGTGGCCACCTGCGCCCCGGACGGCACCCCGAACATCACCCCCCTCTCCCAGGTGCAGTACGTGGACGAGGGGCACGTGGCCCTCTCCTACCAGTTCTTCAACAAGACCCGCCGCAACGTGCTGGCCAACCCGCGGGTGCAGCTCCTGCTCATCCAGCCCTTCACCGCCGCCCAGTACCGGCTCAGCCTGGAGTACCTGCGCACCGAGACGGACGGGCCCCTCTTCCAGGCCATGAAGGCCAAGCTCGCGGACATCGCCTCCCACGCGGGGATGTCCGGCGTCTTCCGGCTCCTGGGCTCGGACATCTACCGCATCCTCGCCATCGAGCAGCTCCCCGGCGCCACCTCGACGCCCCCGCCGCGGCCCCATCCCCTCGCGGCCCTGCGCGCCCTGACCGCCCGCCTGGACGCCTGCCAGGACCTGGACGCCATGGTCAACGCCCTCCTCGACGGCCTGCGGGAGCGCCTGGGCCTCGAGCACACCATGCTGCTGGTGCGGGACCCCGCCCGGGACGTGCTCTACACCGTGGGGAGCCGCGGCTACGAAAGCTCCGGCGTCGGCTCCGAGATCCCCGTGGGCCAGGGCGTCATCGGCGTCTGCGCCCGGGAGGCCACGCCCATCCGCATCGCCCACGCCACCTCCGAGGCCGCCTACGCCCGCACCATCCGCGACAGCGCCGAGCGCGGCGGCATGGGCGGGCTGCTGGAGACCGAGATCCCCATGCCCGGCCTCGCCCGGAGCGGCAGCCAGATGGCGGCGCCCGTCGCCGCCCACGGCCGCGTGCTGGGGGTGCTCTTCGCCGAGAGCGAGCAGGAGCGGCGCTTCTCCTACGACGACGAGGACGTGCTGGTGCTGCTGGGCGCCCACCTGGGCCTCGCCATGGAGGACCTGCAGGCCTGCCCCGAGACCCAGGAGGCCGCCGAGGCGCCGGGCGAGCCCGCGGAAGCCTGCGCCGGGGAGGCCGGCGCGCCCCTGGTGGTGCGCCACTACGCCGAGAACGACAGCGTCTTCCTGGACGGCGAGTACCTCATCAAGGGCGTGGCCGGCAGCATCCTCTGGGCCCTGGTCCAGGACGTCCAGGACCAGGGCCGCTGCGACTTCTCCAACCGCGAGCTGCGCCTGGACCCCCGCATCCGGCTGCCGGACCTGAGCGACAACCTGGAGGCCCGCCTCGTGCTGCTGGCCCGGCGCCTCGCCGAGCGCCAGGCCTGCCTGCAGATCCAGAAGACGGGCAGGGGCCGCTTCCGCCTGGCGGTGTCGCGGCCCCTGAAGCTGGAGAGCGCCTAGCCGCCAGGCTCAGGCGGCGAGGTCGGCCCTGAGCCGCGCGGCGGCGGGCTCCGGCAGCGCCGACAGGGCGAGGCCCAGGAGGCCCTCGAAGGCCGGCGCCGGGGCCTTGGCGCGGATGCCCGCCAGGAACTCGGCGCGCTCCGCGGGGGCGAGGGCGGGGATCATCACGCGGAAGGCCGCGGCCAGCTCCTCGGGCTTGAGGGAGGCCACCAGCCGCCCCTCGATCTCCATCAGCTCCGCGTCGGTGTAGGCGTCCCAGAGCACGGAGTTGTCGTGGCTCTCCTCCTCCTCCATGTGGAGGAGGTTGTCCGCCATGAACACCGCGAGGCCGCGGTAGAGCAGGGCGGCGGTGGCGGGCGTCGGGCGCCCCTCGAAGCCCTCCACCAGATCCGCCAGGTGCCGGAAGGCCGCTTCGTGGTGGCGGTGCTGGTCGGCGCGCTCCCGGGCGGAACCGGGGCGGCGGGCCTCCATGGCGGGCTGGATGAAGGCGTCCTCCTTGGCGAGGTGGGCGGCGCAGAGGGCCAGGAGGCCCCGCACGGCTTCGGCGGTGCCGGACACGTCCGCGGCGTCCGCCACGTCCACCTGGCCCGCCTTGACCAGGACCTGGGCCATGGCGGCGCGCAGGGCCTTGTGGATGTTGTGGAAGCCGTCGAAGCGCCCGAGGGCGGCATCGGCGGGGCGCTCGGCGAGGAGGGCGGGGGCGGTGGTCATGGGGGCTCCTGTCTGGGAAAGATCCGGGACCGGTCGTCGGCCCCGCAGGAAGATGTATGGGGCAGACCGGGCCATCGTTTATTTAAAAAATGCGTATATAAATCTTAAAAACTTATTAATCCAACGTCACGGATTCGTCATAATGGTGAATTTTCTTAAAGAAATCTTAAAGAGACGTGAAAAAAATCTTATTAAGAAAATCGGAATAAGCGAAGCCCCCCGGGCGGGACGTAGGCTCTCCCATGGCGCCGGGCCCCTTCCGTCCCACGCCCGACCGAACCGGAAAAACCCGTTCCCCGTCCCCTCCCGAGGCAACCATGAACCGCTCCCTCGCCAACCCCTCCCCCGCGGACCTCCTCGCGCGGATGATGCTCATCCGCGCCTACGAGGAGAAGATCGTGGCCTTCCACGACGCGGGCCCCTTCCCCAACGTGTGCACCTCCGTGGGCCAGGAGGCCGCCGCCGTGGGCGTGGTCGCCGCCCTGCGGGCCGAGGACCAGATCCTCACCAACCACCGGAGCGCCGGCCACCTCCTGGCCCGGGGCGCCGACCCCGGCCGCATGCTGGCGGAGGTCATGGGCCGCGAGGACGGCTACTGCAAGGGCCGCAGCGGCACGCTCCACATCTCCGCCAAGGAGCTGGGCGTGGTGCTCACCTCCACCATCGTGGGGGGCGAGCTGTCCCTGGCCCCCGGCGTGGCGCTCTCCCGCGCGGTGCTGGGCGGCGAGGGCATCGTGGCCTGCTTCTTCGGCGACGGCGCCGCCTGCGAGGGGATCTTCCACGAGAGCCTCAACCTCGCCGCCGTGTGGAACCTCCCCATCCTCTACGTCTGCGAGAACAACCAGTGGCAGGCCTTCGTGCACCGCAAGGAGACGATGGTGGGCGACCACATCGCCCCCTGGGCGGCCCCCTACGGCATCCAGGCCCGCACGGTGGACGGCAACGACGTGGAGGCGGTGCACCGCGCCGCCCTCGAGGCCGCGGCCTACGTCCGCGAGCACCGCAAGCCCTTCCTCCTGGAGGCCTGGACCTACCGCCAGCGCGGCCACATGGAGCCCCACGACCAGTCCTGCGTGGACCCCGGCGAGCTGGCCTCCTGGAAGGCCAAGGACCCCATCGACCGCCAGGCCTCCCGGCTGGTGGCCAGCGGCGCCCTGAGCGAGGCCGGGGTGGAGGCCCTCCGCCAGGAGGCCCGCGCCGAGATCGAGGCCGCCGCGGCCTTCGCCGCCGCCTCCCCCTTCCCCGACGTGGCCGGCCTCGCCGCCGGCGTCTACGCCTGAAGCCCTCCGCGCCGCGCGCGACGTCCACCGATCCCTGACAAGGAACCGCCCATGCCCATGCTCACCCTCCACGACGCCCTCGGCCAGGCCCTGGCCGAAGAGATGCGCCGCGACGCCCGCGTCCTCACCTTCGGCGAGGGGACCGCCACCAAGCGCAAGGACCTCCTCGAAGAATTCGGGGCCGCCCGGGTCCGCAACACGCCCCTCGCCGAGGGCATCATCGCCGGCACCGCCGCCGGCGCCGCCGCCTCGGGCCTGCGCCCGGTGGCCGACCTGCTCTTCGCCCCCTTCCTCTGCTTCGCCATGGACGAGATCGTCAACAGCGCCGGCAAGCTGCGCTACATGTCCGGCGGCCAGTTCGCCTTCCCCATGGTGGTGATGTCCCTCACCGGCGCCGGCTGGACCGTGGGCGCCCAGCACAACCACAACCTGGAGGCCTGGTTCGTCCACGCCCCGGGCCTCAAGGTGGTCATGCCCAGCACCCCCGCGGACGCCAAGGGCCTGCTCAAGGCCGCCATCCGCGACGACAACCCGGTGATGTTCTTCACCGACATCGGCCTCCTCTTCACCCCCGGCGACGTGCCCGAGGGCGATCACCTCGTGCCCCTGGGCAAGGCGGACGTGAAGCGGGAGGGCGCCGACGTGACCCTCGTGAGCTACGCCAAGACCGTGCACACCTGCCTGGAGGCGGCCTCGGTCCTCGAGGCCCAGGGCGTCTCCGCCGAGGTGGTGGACCTGCGCAGCCTCAAGCCTTTGGATGAGGAGACCCTGCTGGCCTCCGTGGCCAAGACCGGCCGGGCCGTGGTGGTCCACGAGGCCGGCGGGCCCTGCGGCGTGGGGGCCGAGGTGGCCGCCATCCTCGCGGAGAAGGCCTTCGGCCACCTCAAGGCCCCGGTGCTGCGCCTCACGGGCCCGGACGCGCCGGCCCCCTCCAGCTACGTGCTGGAGCAGGCCTTCGTGCCCCAGGCCGCCGCCGTCGCCGCGGCCGCGGCCCGGCTCATGGCCAGCCCCGCCTTCGTCTGACCTGAACCCTTCCTTCCTGCGGCCCCGCGGCCTCCCCCCCGCGGGCGGGCCGCGCCCCGCCTCCGGAGACCCCATGCACAGCGTCCTCGTGTCCCTCCTCTTCGACGCCCCCGCCGACCGGGTATGGGAGCGCCTGCGCGACCCCGAGGGGGTGCCGGAATGGCACCCCTCCGTGGCCGACGCGGTGGCCACCGCCCTGGGCCGGGACCTCTCCCTGCGCAGCGGCCACCTCGTGCGGGAGCGCATCGACTTCATCGACGACGAGCACCGGGCCCTGGGCACCACCACCTTCCAGAGCCCCATGCCCTTCACCCGCCTCCAGGGCACCCTCCGGGTGTGGCCCGAGGGGCCGCGGCGCAGCCTCGTGGAGTTCTGCGGCTATTTCGAGGCGGAGCCCCGGGACGTGGCCGAGGCCCTGAGCCTGGTGCGGGACTTCCACCTCGCGGGGCTCTCCGCCCTGCGCCGGAGGCTGGCCGCCGAGGCCACGGCCCCCGTGCGCGCCCTGGCGGCGGCGGGGTGAAGGGTCTACCATGCGCTTCCATACCCCCCCGGCCCTTCGCAGGGATCGCCGCGCGCGGGCGCTTCGCGCCTTCTGCCGCCTCGGCGGCTGGAGCTTCGATGTTCTGCATTCCAACCTGCCGCGACGGACGCGGCCTTCCACGGTGAACCCATGAACCCATCCCTCCCCCTCCTCGGCCTCGGCGCCCTCCTCGCCGCCCCCGCCGCCCACGCCGGCGCGCCGGCCAAGTCCAAGCCGAACCCCCTGGTCAAGCGGGGCGAATACATCGTGACGATGGGCGGCTGCTCCGACTGCCACACGCCCTGGAAGATGGGTCCCAAGGGCCCCGAGCCGGACATGAGCCTGCTGCTCTCGGGCCATCCCTCGGGCATGAAGCTGCCGCCGCCCCCCGCGGTGGCGATGCCCTGGATGGCCACGGCCTCCGCCTCCATGACCGCCTGGTCCGGCCCCTGGGGCGTGAGCTACGCGGCGAACCTCACCCCCGACCCCGAAACCGGCCTGGGCAAGTGGACCGAGCAGATGTTCATCGACGCGATCCGCTCGGGCCGCCACCAGGGCAAGGGCCGACCCATCCTGCCGCCGATGCCCTGGCCCGCCCTGCGCAACGCCACGGACGCGGACCTGAAGGCCATCTTCGCCTACCTGCGCAGCATCAAGCCCATCGCCAACAAGGTGCCGGAGCCCCTGGAGCCCGCGCCGGCGCCCGCCCACTGAGCTGGCCCGCATGAAGGCCTTCCTCGCCGCGCTCGCCCTGCCCCTCCTCGGCCTGGTGGCCGGGGCGGGGCCGGGCGCGGCCGGGAAGGGCGCCCCTCCGCCGAAGGCGGCCCCGCCCCGGCTCTCGGAGACGGGCCTCTACGGCCCTTCGGGCGGCCTCGCCCCGGGGCTGCGGGCCTTCGCCCCCCAGTACCCCCTGTGGTCCGACGGGGCGGCCAAGTCCCGCTGGATCCTGCTGCCCCCGGGCTCCCGCATCGACGTCCGCGACGGCGAGGCCTGGGACTTCCCGGTGGGCACGAAGTTCTGGAAGGAGTTCCGCATCGGGGGCCGCAAGGCCGAGACGCGGCTCCTCTGGCGGGCCAGCGCGACCCAGTGGGTCTTCGCCAGCTACGCCTGGCGCGCGGACCAGGCGGAGGCCGACCTCGCCCCCGCCACGGGCCTGAGCGCGGCGGCCGACCTGGGGAACGGCAAGTCCCACGACATCCCCTCCGTCGCCGACTGCCGGGCCTGCCACGTGAACGGGGGCTCGCCGGTGCTGGGCTTCAACGCCCTGCAGCTCAGCGACGACCGGGACCCCAACGCGCCCCACGCCGAGGCCCTGCAGCCCGGCATGGTCACCCTCGCGCGCCTCGAAGCCGAAGGCCTCCTCCAGCCCCGGCGGCCGGAGTGGACGGCCCGTCCCCCCCGCATCCCCGCGGCGGATCCCACCACCCGCGCGGCCCTGGGCTACCTCGCCGCCAACTGCGGCAACTGCCACCGCACCAGCAGCGCCGACACGGCCCTGCACACCGTGGACCTGGCCTTCAACCACCGCCTCGCCGCCGTGACGGTGGAGGAGGAGCCGGGCTGGAACACCACCGTGGTGAAGCCCGGCAAGTACGCCATCCCCGGCGACCAGGCCTCGAACCTGCGGGTCCTGCCGGGGGCCCCGGAGCGCAGCACCCTCGTGCACCGCATGGCCTCCCGGCGTCCCGCCAGCCAGATGCCGCCCCTGGGCAGCGTGGTGGCGGACGAGGCGGGGCTGGCGCTGATGCGGAAGTGGATCGAGGGGATGAAGCCCTGAGGCGCGCCGCCCCGGAAACACGAAGGCCCCCGTCCGGGGGCCTTCGCGCTTGAGAGGTACGGGTCCGGGATCGTTCAGATCTTCTGGACGTTCGTCGCCTGGGGGCCCTTCTGGCCCTGGCCGACGTTGAAGCTCACGCGCTGGTTCTCATCGAGAGAACGGAAGCCGGTGGCTTCGATGGCGGAGTGGTGGACGAAGAGGTCCTGGCCGCCTTCGTCGGGGGTGATGAACCCGAAACCCTTTTCGGCGTTGAACCACTTCACGGTGCCTTGTGCCATTGCTTGTTCCTGCTTTCTTCTTCCTGAAAGGGGTGGATGCGGTGTCCCTTTCAGGCCAGAAACAACGCGTGTGTTCGGGTCCGCCTTTGCGGACCTCCTCCAGTGTGGGGGCGAAGGGCCGAATCACCTAGGGAATCTTTGGGAAGGGCCCGACCGGAGGCTCCGCGTGGATGGAGCGCCTCTTGCAGGAACGAAGGACCTGCAGGGAGGCGCCATGCCCTTCACACCCTTCGATTCGGTGCGGCACTTCGTCGCGGCCGCCGGCGTCCTGGGGACGGCGGCCTTCGGCCTTGTGGAAGCGGCCAAGGGCACGACGCCCCTTGGACGCGCCGGGCTCGGCCGCCTGCGGCGGGACCTCGGGCAGGAGGCGCTGGAGGCGCTGAAGGCGGCCTACGGCGCGGGCGCGTGGTCCGCGGCCCTCGAGGGCGCCTACCGGGGCGGCTCCGAAGCGCTGGCCTCCCATCTGCGCAATGGCCTGCGCCTGGGCCTGGACGGGCCCTTCGGGCGGCACCTCGCCGAATCCCTGGGCCTCGACAAGGAGACGGCGGCGCGGGCCCTGGCGGCCTACGTGCGCGCTTCGACGGTGAAAGTGCCGGAGCCGGAGCTGGAGGCGGCCCGGCGGGACCTGGGCCGCCTGGAGCTGGCCCTGGACGCGCGGATCCAGGGAGCCATGGCCTCGGCCCAGGCCCGCCGGGCGGGGCTGCTGCAGGTGGCGGCGGGGGCCGTGGCGGTGGCGGCCTCCCTGGGGGTGGCCCTGCTGCTGGGGGCCGAGGGCGTCCGGGACCTCGGCCGGGCCCTGCTGCTGGGGGCTGCGGCGGTGCCCCTGGCGCCCATCTCGAAGGACCTCGTGTCGCTCCTCCAGACCGCGAGGGACGCGCTGGCCCGGCGGGGCGCGTGATGGAGGCGTTCGCCCTGGACTTCCGCGCACGGAACGTGGGCGGGCCGGTGATGCCGCCGCGGCTGCTCCGGCGGGATGGCACGGTGGTGCCCCCGGGCGGGGAGGGCGCGGCCCTGGGCGGCGGCGCGGAGGGCCCGCCGCCCCTGACCCTGCTCATCCACGGCTTCGCCAACGACCGGGCGGAGGGCTCGGCCAAGCTGTGGGCCTTTTCGAACGCCGTGGAGGCGGTGCGGCCCGACCTCGGGGACCGGCGGCTGATGGTGCTCTGGCCGGGGGACGATCTGCTGTCCCCGCTGAGCTACTCGGTGGAGGAGGACGACGCCCGGGACACGGCGGCGAAGCTGGCGGACTTCCTCCTGGGGCTCCGGGAGCGGACGGGACGGCCGAACCTCGTGGCCCACAGCCTGGGCTGCCTGGTGGCCCTGGAGACGATGCGGCGCCTCCGCGCCGCCGGGATCGCGGCCGGGGAGGTCGTGCTGATGGCGGGCGCGGTGGACTGCGATGCCCTGGCCCGGGGAACCCGCTACCGGGAGGCGGTGCAGGCGGCAGGGCAGGTGGCGGTGGTGTCATCGAAGCGGGACCGGGTGCTCCAGTGGGCCTTCCCCGTGGGGGACTTTCTCGCGGGGCTCTTCACCGGGGGCTACACCCGCACAGCCCTCGGCCGGACCGGGGCGGCGCCCTGGAAGGGCGACCCGGTGCCGGCGCCGGTGGTGGACGTCCGCCTGCTGAAGGACTGGGACGTGGGCCACGGGGACTACCTTGCCGAGGCGGACGGGGCGATGGGCCCCAAGCACCTGTCGTCGGCGCGGCTGGTGGCGGGCTGCCTGGGCGGGTCGCCCCCGGTGTACCCGCCCCCGGTGTACCCGCCGCCGGTGCATCCGCCGCCGGCCGCCCCGCCACCGGGGGGCTGAATCCGTCCCGTTTCTGGACGCCGTCCAGGACCTGGACGGAACGCTGGGGATTCCCGGCGCGGGCCGGCGGATTTTCCTGGGCCGGGGAACGGGAGCGGTTCTTGCGACGGGCTGGCCCCCGCCCCGGCGGGGCTTCGTCCCGGCTCCGGCCGGATCCGTCCCCGTCCCCGGGCCTCCGCCCTCCTGGAGTCCACGATGTCCCCGAACGACAGCGCCTTCGCCGACCCGCCCGTCACAGGACACGCCATGATCCTCCAGCCCACGGACCTCCTCGCCCGCATGGCCGTGGCCGCCGACGCGGCCGCCTCGGGGCCCAACTGGCCCCGCATCCAGGCCTACGTGCGGGTGGAACTGCGCCGCTTGGCGGAGTTCTTCACCCTTCTCGAGAAGCGCCGCTACGAGGAGCAGATGGACGAGGGCGAGGCCAGGCTCTGGGCCCACATCGCCGTCCACCACGCCCAGACCGCCCTGGGGCAGCTGGAGCTCTACGGCCTCAAGAGCGCCCCGGACGTGGTGGGGGCCGCCGTGGCCGCCGTGCGGGCCTCGGTGAACCGGGCGGTGGGCTTCGAGGTGGTGTAGGGTTCAGGGCCGCGGGCGCGGCGGATCCACGGCGGCGACCAGGGCGTCGGACCAAAGGGCCAGGGTCTCCCCGCCCTTGGCGTTCTCGGCCCGGGCGGCCGCGTTGTAGGCGGCGAGGATCGTCCGGGGGTCCTGCATGCAGGCGATGAGGGTGGCGCGGCCCCGGTGGCGCTCCACCAGCACGGCCATGCGCCAGCCCACGGTGTACCAGGGGCCCTGTTCGCCATAGAAGCCCATGGCCGCGGTGCGGATCGCCTCGGGGGCGCCGCCGCCCTGGAGGATGCCCAGGAAGAAGGCCTCGAGGTCCTTGAGGTTCGCGTTGTGGCGGGCCACGTCGGCGTCCCAGCGGGCGCGGGTGGCGGGGCTGCTCGCGGCGTGGGGGTGCGCGTCGGGCCCGCCGGCGGCGGCCAGCATGGCGAAACCTTCGCCGAAGGCGCCCATCCACTCGGCGGCGGTGCGGGCGCGCTCGGGCAGGGCCTTGAGGCGGGCGTCCTGGGCGTCGGCGAGGCTGGAGAAGCCGAAGTGGTGCATCTCGTGGGCCACGGTGTTCTCGAACTCGGCGGCGCCCACGGCGGGGTCGAGGTAGAGGAAGAGGGTGGGGCGGGTGCGCACGTCGAAGACGAAGGTGTTGTCCCTCGGCTTCACCATCGGGTACACCACGGCGCGCACGGTGGCCTGGGCCGGCAGGTAGGGCAGGACGCGCCGGGCCGAAGCCTCCAAGGGGGCGCGCTTCCAGGCCTCCAGGGTGGCGCGCAGGGCGGGGGCCTTGGCGGCCAGCTCCGGCGACAGGACGAAGGCGCGGAATTCGGCGTCGGTGAAGTCCCGCTTCAGGCCGGCCTCCCGGAGCTTGAGGCGGCGGTAGGGCTCGGAGGCGAAGAGGCGGGCCCAGGCCGCTTCGGGGACGGGCTTGCCGGCGGCGTGCAGTTCCACGATGGCCAGGGCGGCCTCGGCCTCGGAGGGGTCGAAGGCGAGCTGGATGCGGCCGTCCTGGGCATGGAGGGCCAGGGGCAGGAGGAGGGCGGCGGGGACGCGCATGGGGACTCCAAGTACGAAGATGATCGTAGTACGGGTCGGCCGTGGGGCGGTTGAGGGGAAAGGCTGTGACCGAAGTCGCCTACCCCAGCCTCAACCCACCCGTCAGCGCCCGGCTGCGCTCGTCGTGGAGCTTCACGAGGGGGGCGAGCTGGGGGTGGATCTCGGTGTTCCCGAGGTGGGCGAGGAAGGCGCAGGCGGCGCGGCCCTGGCAGCGGTCGCGGTACTCGGCCAGCCAGGCCTCGAAGGCGCGCTCGGCCTCGAGGCTTTCCCGGGGGAAGGGCGGGGGGCCGTGCTTCATCCCGACGCGGAAGGGCTTGGGGTCGAGGCGGGCGCGGAAGCTCTCCTGGACGGCGCAGAGGCGGATGAAGAGGGGGTCGCTCTTGAGTTCCCGGAGGACGCGCGTGGTGTCCGCGGAACAGGGATCCTGGGGGGCGTGGGTGGCCAAGAGCCGCAGGCCGGCCGGTGTGCGGTAGACCCGGAAGCCCCAGCCGGGGTGGGCGGCGAGCCAGGTGGTGACGTGGACCAGGGCGGCGGCTTCGGGGGTGTCGGGGCCGAGCTTGAACATCGCCTTGAGGCGGTCCACGAAGCCCAGGGGCCCGAGGTCGAGGTCGGCGAAGAGGGCACGCCCGGTGTTGAGGATGCGGGCGCCCATGGCGTTGCGGGTGAGGGCGGCGGTCAGCGTCCCGGAGGCGTCGTGGACTTCCTCCAGCAGTTCCTCCCGCAGGGGCCGGTCGGCGTAGCCGTAGTCCCGGGCCGGGCCCGAGTCCGGCACGAAGCCGCCCTGGGTGGTGATGCGATGGGCGAGGGCTTCCGCGGCGGCCTTGGCCTGCCGGGCGGCGTCCTCGGGGCTCTCCAGGGATCCGCGCCAACAGTGGACGGTGATGGGTTCGCCCTGGAGGTCGGCGGGGGCGGTGTGGCGGGCCCAGTATTTGGCGAGTTTCATGCGGTTTCGACCTGGAGCTTCACGCCCAGGGCCGTGAGCAGCTTGAGCACGGTGTCGTAGCGCGGCTTGGCGCCGGGGCTGAGGGCCTTGTAGAGGCTCTCCCGGCCCAGGCCGGCGTCCTTGGCGAGCTGGGCCATGCCCTTGGCCCGCGCCACGTCGCGCACGGCCATGAGGAAAACGTCGGGGTCGGGGTCTTCGAGTGCGGCGCTGAGGTATTCCGCGATGGCTTCGTCGTTGTCGAGGAAGTCGGCGGGGTCGAAGGGGGTGAGCTTAGTCATGGGGCGCCTCGGGAGGCAGGGATTTCAGGATGGCCTTGGCGTGCTTGATGTCGGCGGCCTGGGTGGACTTGTCGCCTCCGCAGAGGAGGATGTAGACCGTGTCGCCCCGCCTGGCGAAGTAGACGCGGTAGCCCGGGCCGGCGTGGACCCTCAATTCGAAGACGCCGGAGCCGACGGGCTTGGCGTCGCCGAAGTGGCCAAGGCTGGCGGAGCGCAGCCGCGCCAGGATGCGGGCCTTGCCGATGTTGTCTTTCAATTCCCTCAGCCATTCCCCGAACTCGGTGGTCTGGAGGAGGGTGATCATGGGTTCAGTGTAGCCTTTCGGATACAAGCCGCAAGGACCCGGTCGTGGAGGCCTCGAGCCCGAGGACTAAGACTTACGCCCCCCGAAGGGAATGATGTTCGACGGCGGCGCGTCGGGTTCGTCGTTCGGGGTGGCCGCGGGCGGGGGCGGCGCGGCGGCGGCCTCCTCGTCCGGCAGGGCCTCCAGGTCCTCCACCCGGTAGCTGTTCTCCGCCCCGTTGTCCCAGGCCACGTAGTAAGGCCGCGGCGCCGCCCCCGGCTTGTGCGGCCGCTCCCCCGCGAAGATCAGCGTCCCCGGCTGCCCGCCGCCCTGGGCCGTGGGAACCCAGTGGGGCCACTGGCCGCCGTAGAAGATCACCGCCTCGCGGGTGAGGCGGACGCGGGTATTGGGGGTGAGGGGGTAGGGCATGGTCAAATAGTCGTTACCTTGAACTTAAGCCTGATAAATTATTGACGAGTTCTATTGTATGGATCCGGGAGATGACTTAATGCAGGCCTGCGCTCAATCAGTTTAGTTAATAGGGAGCTTAGCGAATTTTTCGTGCGTATATAATCCATTTTGTAATTACTCTGGATAAGCTCCAACAAGGATAATGTAAAGTTTTCTATGTCTTCCCCAACCAATCCTTGAGTATCTATAAAATGAAGCATTTGAAGTACTGAAACCTGGTAATCGTCTAAGTAACGGTAAGCAGTCGCCGCAGCATCTGCCGGTGTTAGAATTCGCCATCGCAATCCATATAGTAATAAAAAGCCTTTTGCGACAGATAATGCTTTATTGTCGGTCTTTGATTGAATCAGAAAATATTCAGAGATATGATTCATGGCTTGCTGGGGGGGGAGCTTTGATATTGCTTTAATTAATGGCAAATATTTCTTATTCAAAGGGATTGATTGTATAAGCGAATGGAGTCTTTCGTTAAAGCTTTGAACCTCTACATGCCAATCGAGATACCAGGGTCTCTCTTCCATTAGCGGAGCAATTTTATTCAATATATCCAATTTTTGATCGACAGCTATCTCGCTATTGAGGATTGCTATAAAAAGAGTAGAATCAATTTCTGCTCCGAGTTTGTGGCACGTTTCAGCAAATTTTAATAATAGATCATTTAAGTCTTTGTCTCCCCCCTTCCCCTCTCTATGTAGACCATTACTGCATAAATTTAATAATCGATTATGCTTTGTCAGTTCTGGCCACTTGAGCACTCTGCTTATCAAGGTGGATGTGAAAGCATGAACTTCTGTATCATTAGCACTGTAGGACCACCCGCCTGTTCGTAATAGATATCCCCAATGTGTATTGGTAATACAAAATGAAGAAGGGAAAAGAAATTTTTCAAATGTTATTCCGGTTGAGAACTCTTTTTCCCAACGGTTCCAATCGTCCTCTACTCCGAGGCCCCCATCGGCCACCACCTTAATGATTTTAGCCCAGGGCAATCCATCTTTCTTGGCTAACAGGCAGGTTTGGATTTGCCATGGAGCGTGATAAGTTATATATTGATTGTTCTTGTCGAATTTTGTTTTAGAAATAAGATGTAATTGTGTGATAAGGTTCGCTATAGTAGGTTTAGCTGAAAATAAAGCTATCGCATTAAACACCTTCCAGTTTGGATGAGCGTCCCGTGGGACAGCAGGCAGTGTAAGGAAGGAGGCCCATATCCTGCGAGTGTCGTGTCCCGCAATCAGGATATTATATGCTAGAGACTTTCGTCCCTCATTTAATATTATGGGTATTTCAATTTTGTTTGAGTGGTGTGAGATTTCGTTAAACCAAGCAACATATTGCTCGAAAATTGTTGCGGATTTGTTGCCCCCTTGGTGAATGCGAGATTCCAACGAATTCGCTGGATAATAGTGAATGTACTTTGAAATTTCGTCCCAAAATTTAGTTGGTATTTCGTGATGCCGACTAGAATATTGTTTGATAAAAATCTCTGCTTGGGGCTTTCTCCAAGGGAACCACTTTAAACATGCTTCCCAGGCCCAGGATTTCTTTCTAGACAGAATTGAACAAAGTAACCAGATGTGTTCCGGGAATTTGCCTTCAACAGTGGATAATCTATTAAGTATTTCTTCCTTCCACACATCATCCGTGTCATTAGATATAATTTCGAATATCGTATTGAAAATATTTTTGTCAAACGAATCTAATCCACGAGCCCCTAAACGTGCAAACATTTTTGAATGTTTAGGTTGATTACGAGCAACTCCATCAATGAGTAAGGCTAATGCCAGTCTAGCGCCGGCAAAACTTGCAGCTTGCATTTTATCATCAGTGCTTTCGTTGAGCTCGGCACAGACAGCAAATAATGTATCAGCTAGGGCTCTTCGCTCGAAAAGAATACGCCCCGCCGCGAACAAGAAAATGTTTTGCCAGTATGAATGCGGCGCAATTGCTTTTATAGACATTTGGATGCAGGCATCTCCACCATCAAAAATATGTTCAGATGCCATAAACTCTTGTAATGATCGAATTTCAAATCCAATTTCATTTTCAGTGTTCCCTACTAGAAAAACCAGTCTATCCGTTGCTGCTGTTCGGATAGTACTGACAAGTTCCTTTCGTTGGGATTTGTCCTCATGTCCGCTGTCAATAAGTTGCTGTTCCACGAGGTCTTCAAATTCTGTGTGAGATAGTCGCTTATTCGTCTTCCCGGTTTCGGCATTTCTACTTTGCAGAAGCCATCCCACGCGATGATGGATTAGATGGAGTTCTGGTTCGAATTTGCTAAGAATGGAAGAGAATGGTGTTCCACGTTCTTTCTCTCTGCGATATATTACATCATAATAATCATGAAAAAGCTTCCAACGCTGCTCTGGTGGTTCTCCACCACCTTCGATTAGTGCAAGCATGATTGTCACCTGAAGAGGTGATTGCATCAATCGTGCAGTCGATGGGTTGTCTGTTGCCCTTTTAAGTGAGGAAGTTAGTTCCGAAACTCTAGAGAGTTGATTAGGATGTCTTGCTTTCGCTAATTTTAAACCATAATTCAATGCATTAGCTGGTGTAAGTTCCATGAGTGTTAAATGAAGATATAAGATGGGATCAAACTCTGCAGAATATCCTTGGGGGCGTGTTGTTGCCAAAATCAGCAGATCGGCGTCCGCATGGTGTGCATCGACTGTAACAAAGTCTCGAATAGCTTGTAAAACTTGCTTTCGATTACTAGAAGCCGGGACTTCATCCAAACCGTCAAGTACCAGAAGCCAAGGGTATACTGTGAGCCATTCTCTAAATTGATCAGAGGTGATAACAGTGTTAGTTCTGGTTTTAATTCGATTAACCAAATAATCAAATAAATTATTAGAGGGATATTCCCCTGTCCCAGCTAACGATGCAGCAAGGTTCTTTAAATCCACTCTTAAAGGATATCTTCGAGTACGGACGCGTGGAACTTGGTCAGCCGACTCCGAAAAGCATTGAAGTGCTTGAGTAACTTCAGGAGAACTTGGTCCGCCTCTAAATTTTAACAACTCGGCTCTATATAATTGACATGCAAACTGTCCAACCGTAGTTTTCCCTTGACCTGGGCCACCAATCAAGACAATTCTGCTGGGATGAGGTCTGTTTCTAGAATCGGGTTCAGTTGATAATTTTGTGTAAGAAGGTTTTAATACACGACTACCTGCCTCAAACAAAGCTTCTAGGAATGATAAATGCTGTTTTTCGTCTTGAGTAATAAATTCCTCCTGTGATGTAGGTGTTCTGAATAATCTCATTAGTTTGTTATTTGAAATTTCGATTGGGGCATCTATAAATACGGTTGAAAGGGGTATGGCTTTTGCATCTGTATATCCACCCTGGCTCAGGCGAGCAAATTGATCATCGAGCAATTCTGCTTCTAAATACCTATACATTGTTGAAATAAAATCAGTTCCTCTAAAAAGGGGGAGATCTAATAATTTAGCAAGTACATCACCGGGTGTGAGCCACGCTGAATAAGTTGTTCGTATGTTGGTATGATGGTCCAAATATCTGCGAATTTGTGTACCATCCCAAATCTTAAAATCTTTCAGTCCATGTGTTCTTTTATAGCTTTTCAGGAGCGCTTCTACGCTATCTTTCCCACCAACGTTTCGAACTCCACTTAATTTGACGTTTGTGGCAATTATATAATAATCAGGACATTTATGGGATAGTGCTTTGGCGTTTCCTCGCTTCGAGTTTGGGGTAAATCTAGAAAATTCCTGTTTGAGGTTTTTAATTAGCCAGTCAGCGTTTTCTTTTGGTGTAGAACTCGGTTCTTGTCTGAATTTTGCTTGAATAATTCCATCCCCTTTCCAACCCTTTAATTTGGTTGGAAAAGGTACGGATCCACTGAAGGAAGCCTCACGGCCTCCATCGGGACCGTCCCCAAATATTGAAATGTGTGGCCCAAGTATCTCCAGAGCTAAAGCTTGCACGAGCTGTTCAAATGATCGCGTGTTTAGCCGCTCAAGATCATATTCGTGCATGATGTCACCCTCTCCGGGAGATACTGCAGTTAATAGTTATACTCAATATTAATATTTTTTACATAATAGCCAGGAATGAAGCCAAATCCATAATTCAGTACACCCACCCCAACCCGCACCCCGTCTCCTTCGCCACCTTCTCCGCAAGATCGGCATCGAAACGCAATTTCAATGCCCCGGCTTTGACGCGGGCGCTGAGGCCTTCCTGGCTGCGGTACTCGAAGGTGACGGGGAGGTCGCCGGGGAACTGTTTGAGGATCGGGATCAACCCGGGGGGGAGTTCGCCGACGGGGAGTTTGACCAGCGCTCCGGTGAAGCCCTTGCCTTGGACCTGGTGCAGCGCTTCGAGTTCGATGGCGAAGAGCTTGAGGACGGTCCGGTCCTCCTCCTCCTCGTCGTTGCTGGTGACGGTCTCGACCTTCAGCTCGCCGGTGATGCGCAGCAGCGCGTCGGCCTGCACGAGGTGCCGGTAGGTCTCGAAGGGGCGCGCGCGCTGCTTGGTGACGGGGTTGAAGTGGCCCGCCATGAGCAGCACCTCCATCTTCGCCGTCAGGTCCTCGCAGGTGAGGATCGCCCAGGGCTCGCCCTTCATGTTGGTCTTGAACGTCGCGTTGTTCACCAGCAGGCCCAGCGTCACCAGGTCCCGGTCCCCCTTCTGGCCCGCCGCCACCGCCTCCTGCAGCGCCGCGATGCTGCCCACCGTGTGCACCTTCAGCGCGTCCGCGTACTCGTCCAGCGGATGGCCCGTCACGTAGAGGCCCAGCGTCTCCCGCTCCGCCGCCAGCCGGTCCCGCCGGCTCATCGGCTCCACGTCCTCCGGCAGCTTCCAGGCTTCCGCGCAGGACGCCATCTCCGCATCGTCGAAGAGGCTCGTCAGCCCCAGGTCCGCGCTGGCACCCCTTGAGGCATTGTCCAGCGCGCTCGGCAGCCCCGCCAGCAGCGCCGCCCGGTGGCTCTCCAGGCTGTCGAAGGCGCCGGCCTTGATCAGGCACTCCCAGACCTTGCGGTTCGCCTTGCTCAGGTCCGTGCTCTTCAGCGCGTGGACGAGATCCTGGAACCCCCCTTCGCTCTGCCGGGCCGCCAGGATCGCCTCCAGGGCGGCCTCCCCCAGCCCCTTCACCGCCGCCAGCCCGAAGCGGATCGCCCCTTCCTTCGTCACCGTGAAGTCCAGCTCCGACTCGTTGATGTCGGGCCCCAGGATGCGGATCCCCTTCTCCCGGCAGTTCTGGATGTACTTCACCACGTCGTCCGTGCGCCCGCTCTTCGTGCTCAGCAGGCCCGCCATGAACTCCAGCGGATAGTTCGCCTTCAGGTAGGCCGTCTCGTAGGCCACCATCGCGTAGGCCGCCGAGTGGCTCTTGTTGAAGCCGTAGCCCGCGAAGTACTCGATGAGGTCGAAGAGCTTCGCCACGCCCTCCTTGTCGAAGCCCCGCGCCACGCCCCGGTCGATGAAGGCATCCTTTTCCTTCCGCATCTTCTCCAGGTCCTTCTTGCCCATGGCCCGGCGCAGCATGTCCGCCTCGCCCAGGGAGTAGCCCGCGATCGCCGACGCGATCTGCATGACCTGCTCCTGGTAGAGGATCACCCCGTAGGTGGGGGCCAGGATCTCCTCCAGCACCGGGAAGGGGTAGGTCACCGCCTCCCGCCCGTGGCGGCGGGCCACGTAGGTCTCCCCCATGCCCGCCCCCAGCGGCCCCGGGCGGAACAGCGCGTTCAGCGCGATGAGGTCGTCGAAGCGGTCCGGCTGCAGGGCCCGCAGCAGCTGCTTCATGCCCCCCGACTCGAACTGGAAGACCCCGTCCGTGTCCCCGCTGGCGAAGAGCTGGAAGGTCTTCCGGTCGTCGAAGGCCCGGAGCTTCGCCATGTCCACCGGAGAACCCGTGCGCTTGGCGATGTAGCCCTGGATCTTCTGGATCTGGGTCAGCGTCTCCAGGCCCAGGAAGTCCATCTTCAGCAGGCCCGCCCGCTCGGCCTCGGTCATGGTGTACTGCACCATCACCTTCTTGTCCTTGTCCATGCTGAGGGGCGCGAACTTGGTGAGCTCATCGGGCGCGATGATGACCCCGGCGGCGTGCACGCCGGTGTTCCGCGCCAGGCCCTCCAGCTTCGCCGCGATGTCCAGCACCTCCTTGACGTCGGGCTCCTTCTCGTAGCGCTCCAGCAGCCGGTCGGACTTCTGCAGCGCCTCCCCCACGGTGATGGGCTTGCCCGGCTCCTGCGGAACGAGCTTCGTCAGCTCGTTGGCCCAGGCGAAGTCCTTCTCGAAGACCCGCGCCACGTCCTTGATCACCGCCTTGGTCTTGAGCTGGTTGATGGTGACGATGTTGCTCACCCGGTCCCGGCCGTACTTCTCCGTCACGTACTGGATGACCTTGTCCCGGCCGTCCCGGCAGAAGTCGATGTCCACGTCGGGCATCGAGATGCGCTCGGGGTTCAGGAAGCGCTCGAAGAGCAGGTCGTACTGCATGGGATCGATGTCGGTGATGCGCAGGGCCCACGCGACGATGGAGCCCGCCGCCGAGCCGCGCCCCGGGCCCACGGGGATGCCCATGTCCCGGGCCTTGGCGATGAAGTCCCAGACCAGCAGGAAGTAGCCCGGGAAGCCCATCTTCAGGATGGTGTCCAGCTCCCAGTCCAGGCGCTCCCGGTAGGTGGCCTCCGGGTGCTTGAGGAGGTTCTGGCTCCAGAGTTCGCGGTTCTCGGCCACGCGCTTCTCGAACCAGTCCTTCGCCACATGGACGAAGTAGCTCTCCAGGGTGAAGCCGTCGGGCACCGGGAACTGGGGCGTGATGGGCTTGCGGGCCAGCGGGAAGGTCTCCACCTTCGCCGCGATCTCCAGGGTGCGCTCCAGGTACTCGGGGTTGTCCGGCCAGACCGCCCGCATCTCCTCGGGGGTCTTCACGAAGAACTGGTCGGTGCTGAAGCGCATGCGCCGCTCGGCCTTCTTCAGCGCCTTGGTGCCGATGCAGAGCAGGGTGTCGTGGAGGTCGCTGTCGGCGTGGTTCAGGTAGTGGGCGTCGTTCGTCGCCACCAGCGGGATGCCCAGCTTGGCCGACAGCTCCTTCTGGGCGGGGATGATGCGCGCCTCCGCCTCGAAGCCCTGGTCCTGGATCTCCAGGTAGAAATCATCGCCGAAGATCTCGCGGAACTCCGACGCCACGCGTTCGGCCTGGTCGGGCCGGCCCTGGAGCAGGCGCGCCTGGACTTCGCCGCCGAGACACGCCGTGAGCGCGATGAGCCCCTCGCTGTGCTCCCGGAGCAGCTCCTTGTCCACCCTGGGCTTGTAGTAGAAGCCTTCCGTGAAACCCTGCGAGACCATCTTCGAGAGGTTGGCGAAGCCCACCGCGTTCTTGGCCAGCAGCACCAGGTGGTAGCCCGCGTCCCGCGAACCGCTGGGATCCACGCAGTCCTCGAGGCCCTCCTCGCCGGTGAGCGCGTTCTTCGCCGCCAGCTTGCGGTCGTGGCGGGAGCGCGGGGCGACGTAGACTTCACACCCGAGAATCGGCTTCACCTCGCCGCCGCCCACCTTGGGATCCGAGCAGGCGTCGAAGAGCCGCATCATCCCGTACATGTTCCCGTGGTCCGTCACCGCCACCGCCGGCATCCCCGAGGCCCGGCACTTCTTCACCAGGTCGGGAACGCGCGTCAGTCCGTCGAGCAGGGAGTATTCGGTGTGCGTGTGCAGATGGACGAAGGACATGGGCCCATTTTCGCGCCGGGGCCCGGAGGCGCGGTAAGTGCCGTGGCGTGAAGGTGGCTGCTGCGGAAAGGGTGCAGGTGGGCCCGGGGCCCCACGGTCCGTTCCCCCCGAGCCACCGTTCGTCGCCCCCCACGCCCCCGTTCGTTCCCCCCCGGCGACCCGCGCTCGGAGGGGCCGGGGCCCCGTCGGATCATGGGCCATTCCCCCATGCGCCGCGCCTTCGCGGCCCCTCTCCCAGGAGCCTCCCATGGCCCAGACGAAGAAGCTCGCCCTCCACAAGGAGACCCTGAAGGTCCTCCACGCCCAGGACGCCCTGGACCTGGTGGGCGGCCAGAAGCTCAGCGCCGGCACCGGCTGCCCCAACTACTGCGTCCAGCCCGTGAGCCTGTGGAACCAGACCTGCAACGCCTCCAACGTGCTGAAGGTCTGCAACACCATCACGCTCTGAGCCCGGCTCCGGCCCCCAGGAAGGACCCGGCCCGCGCCGGGTCCTTTCCGCGGCCCGGCCCCTAGGCGGGGAAGTGCGCCTTCTGGCACGCCGGGCAGATGCCGTGGGTGAAGCTGGCCTGGGAGTGGGCCTCCACGTAGGCCTCCACCGCCTGCCAGGCCCCCGCGTCGTCCCGGATCCGCTTGCAGTGGGCGCAGATGGGCAGCAGCCCCCGCAGGGCGTCCACCTCGGCCAGGGCCGCGTCCCGGGCCCGCAGGGCCTCCTCCAGGGCCGCCTCCCGGGCCCGCAGCAGGCTCACGTCGGCCACGTGCACCGAGAAGCCCCGCACCGCGCCGTCCACCACGTCCGGGGTGTAGGTGGCGATGCTGTCCCGGAAGCCGCCCCCGGGGCTGGGGATGCGGCGCTCGAAGACCTGCGGCTCCCCCCGCAGGGCGGCGAGGATGTGGGGCTCGTTCAGGGCGTAGAGCTCCGGGCCCAGGAGGTCCCGCAGGGTGGTGCCGAGCATGGAGGCGGGGCTGCGCCCGAACCAGTCCAGGTAGGCGTCGTTGGCGAACACGCAGCGCTGGTCCGCGTCCCAGTAGGCCACCATGGCGGGGATGCGGTTCACCGCGCGGAGGGCCTCGTCGGGAGAGATCGTGGCGGTCATGGGCCCCCCTGGGAGCCACCTTGACACAGGACGGGGCCGCCCGGGACCCCGGATTCCCGCCCCTCACCCCCCGAGGTCCAGCCGGAACCCGAAGACCGGAAACCCCGCCTGCGCGAAGTCCAGGTCCTCGCTGCGGCGGAAGCCCATGCCCTCATACATCCGCCAGGCCACGGGCATGGCCTTCGTGGTGTGGAGGATGACCTGGGCGCGGCCCTGCGCCCGGGCGAGGTCGAGGCAGGCCTGGGTGAGGGCCCTGCCGACCCCGAGGCCGCGGACCCCGGGATCCACGCCCAGCAGCCGGATGCCGGCGGCGTCGCGTTCCAGGGTGGCGGTGCCGCCGCTGCCGTACTGGGCCATGTCGCCGAAGTAGACGACGCCCCCCGCCAGGCGGTCCTCGGCGGTGCGCGCCACCAGCACCCGCACCCCGGGCTTCTCCGCGAAGGCGCCGATGCCGGCCAGCATCGCGTAGTAGCCCGGCTGCTCCTCCGGCGTAGGGAAGCCCTCGAGGCCGGCGTAGACGGCCACCAGGAGGCGGCCCAGTTCTTCGCCCTCCTCCGGGCGCAGGTCTCGGATGGTCAAGCGCGGCTGCATCGGTTCATTCCTTCAGGTGCGCCCCGAAGAGCGGCTCGACGTCCTTCAGCCACCGGTCCTTCAGCGCCACCGCCCCGAACTGGGCGAGGACGTCCAGGAGCACCAGCGCGTTCAGGCTGGCGTCGGTCTCGAAGGCGCTCTTCAGGCGTTCGGCGAAGGCGGCGTTCACGGCCTTCACGGCGTCGTAGCGGGGCAGGAAGCGGCTCAGGGTCCAGTCGGGCTCGAGGCCGTGGCACATGCGCACGTACTGGGCCGTGAGGTAGGTGGACACCGAGCGGATGGTGGTCTCGCGCTCGTTGGCGAAGGGCAGGTGGGTGAAGGCCATGGGCTTGAAGGCGTCCAGCACCGGGCAGCCGCTGGTGGCCATCACGAGGCCCATGATGGACGTGATGCCCGTCTGCAGGTCGCCCGCGTGCACGGTCGCGCGCTCGGGCACCGTGGTGGTGACCTCCACGCGGTCGTAGCTGTGGTCGCCCTGGAAGCGGGTGAGCACCTGGGCCAGGTTGAGCGCCACCGGGCAGTGGGGATGCTCCGCCGCCGAGAGCGGGCAGCCCGCGCACTGGTGGTGCTCGAGGCGCGTCCAGGCCGCGCCCGCCGTCCCCAGGGGTTCCAGGGCGAAGTCCGGATCCCGGAAGCGCAGCTGGAAGGCCTCCGTGCGGCCGGATTCGAAGCGGAACGCGTAGGTGATCTGCATGGCCCCTCCACGCGCCTGGCCCGCCGGTGCGGGACCAGGGTAGGCGCGGGGACCCCGGGGCGGAAGGGCCACCCAGGCCCGGCCACCGGCGGCGGCGGCGCGCGGCGCCATCAGGCCGCCGGCGCCGAGGCGAAGGTCTGGGTGCGGATGCGGTCCCCCTCCACCACGAAGGTGTCCATGCCCACCTCCACCCAGGGACGGGCCTCCCAGACCAGGTAGCCCACGGGGCCCGTGCTCTCCAGGCGGCGGACACGGAAGGCCTCCAGGAAGCCCGGGGGAAGCGTGTCCAGGAAGACCCCGAGGAAGGCGCGGATCTCCCCGCGGCCCCGGCGGGGGCCGTCGGGAAGGAGGAGGACGGCGTCCTCGGCGTAGTCGGCGAGGATGCCCTCCAGGTCCAGGCGCCGGAAGGCGTCCAGGTGCCGCGCGATGGCGGCGGCGGCGGGGTCGGGGGTGGGCACCCGGAGGGCGCCGGGCAGGTCGGCGCGGGGCTGGGCCATGGCTCACCCCGCCTTCGTGATGACGGCCTCGAGGTACTCGCTGGGGAGCACCAGGGTGCCGTCGGTGGCGCGGTTGCCGCGGTTCAGCAGGTCGAGCAGGTCGGCGGTGAGGGCCGCCTCCACCTCCGGGTTCGCCGCCAGGGCCGCGTAGGCCTTGTGGATGGGGCCGTAGGTGGCGCGGAAGACCTCCACGAAGTGCTCCGGCGAGCGGTAGCGGAAGGTGAAGTGGCGGTTCAGGACGCGCACCTCGCCCACGCCGGCGAAGAGCTGCTCCAGGTGGGAGCGCAGGCCCCACAGGACCGGCGACTTCAGCCCCGGCGAGGGCGGGATGTAGCGGCTCAGGGTCTTGAAGAGCTGGCCGATGAAGCCCTCGGGGGTCCAGTTGGCGAGGCCGATCTTCCCTCCGGGGCGGACCACCCGCGCCAGCTCCGCGGCGGACCGGGCGTGGTCGGGGGTGAACATCACGCCGAAGGTGGAGAGGGCCGCGTCGAAGCTCCCGTCCTCGAAAGGCAGGTCCTCGGCGTCCGCGGGCTGGAAGACCACGGGGAGGCCCTCGGCTTCGGCCCGGCGGCGGCCCGCCTCGAGGAGGGAGGGCACGTAGTCCGTGGAGACCACGTGGGCGTAGCGCCGGGCCGCGGCCAGGGTGGCGTTGCCGTTGCCGGCGGCCACGTCCAGGACCCGGGAGCCGGCCCGCAGGTCGAGGGTCTCGCAGAGGCTTTCGCCGACGCCCTGGAGGGTGGTGCCGACCACGGCGTAGTCGCCGGAGGCCCAGGTGGCCTGCTGGCGCGCCTTCACGGCGGAGAGATCGGGGGTTGCGGTGGGCATGGGGACTCCTGGGACTGGGTTGGGGGGCGGGAGTGGCATACTGGCCACCGCCGGGCCGCCGGGCTCCTCCCGGCGTTCCATCACCATCCGCCCCGGGGCCCCGGGATGCTTGGAGACAGCTTGGAGATTTCCTGGAGATTCCTGGAGGAGGGCCGGTGATCCACCGCTTCGGGGCCTTCGAGCTGGACCTGGCGCGGGTGGAGCTGCGCCGCGAGGGCCGGCCCGTGCCCGTGGAGCCCCAGGTCTTCGCCCTCATCGCCCTGCTGGTGGAGGCGGCCCCCCGCCTGGTGACCCGGGAGGAGATCGTCGCCAAGGTCTGGGAGGGCCGCATCGTCTCCGACGCCGCCCTCAGCAGCCGCATCAAATCCGCCCGCAGGGCCCTGGACGACGACGGCGTGGCCCAGCGGGCCATCCGCACCGTGCACGGCCAGGGCTTCCGATTCGTGGCGGAGCTGGCCGCGCCGGCCCCCGCCGGAGGGGACGGCGGCCAGGAGCCGGAGGCCGGGGAGGCCCTGCGCCGGGAGGTGCTGTCCCGTCCCGTGCTGGCGGTGCTGCCCTTCGCCCTGGAGGGGGGCAGCCCCGAGGAGGCCTACTTCGTGGACGGCCTCACGGAGGAGGTGATCCTGGAGCTGGCCTCCTGGCGCTGGTTCCCGGTGCTCAGCCGGGCCTCCGCCTTCGATCCCCGCTTCGTCGCCCTGCCGGCGGCGGAGCGGGCCCGGGCCCTGGGCGCGCGCTACGTCCTGGTGGGGCGCCTGCGGCGGGCCCCCTCGGGCGCGCGGCTTTCGGTGGAACTGCTGGACGCGGGCACCGACACCCAGCTCTGGTCCGGGCGCTTCGACTGCGCCGCGCCGGAGCTGCCGGGGCTCCAGGAGACCATCGCCGCGGAGGTGCTGCGCCAGATCGCCCCCGAGCTGACCTCGGCGGAGACGCGGCGGGTCATGCGCAAGCGCCCCGAGGACCTGAGCGCCTGGGACCTCGCCCTGAAGGGCCTCTGGCACTTCCACCGGGGCGGCCCCGAGGAGGCGGAGGAGGCCCTGGGCCTCCTGGAGGCCGCCACCCGCGCGGATCCCGGCTTCGCCCTGCCCTGGAGCCTCATCGCCCTCACCCGCTTCGAGGCCGCCCTGAGGGGCTGGACCGGCGGCGCCAAGGGCGCCATCCGCGACGCCTTCCGGGAGATGCACGCCGCCGCCTCCCGGGCCACGGCCCTGGACCCCAGCGGCTGGATGGGCCACGCCCTCATGGCCGCCGGGGAGCTGTGGACGAACTACGCCTTCCCCCGGGCCCGCTTCCACGCCAACCGGGCCCTGGAGCTGAATCCCAGCACCTCCATGGCCTACCACTTCTCCGGCTGCATCCACGGCTTCGCCGGGGACCTGGTCTCCGCCGCGGCCCAGCAGGAGACGGTGCGCCGCCTCGATCCCGCCTACCCCCACCGGGACGTGGTGGAGGCGGACCTGGGCCTGTGGCGCCTCCTGGAGGGGGACCTGGACCGGGCCGCCCGCCACCTGGAGGAGGCCCTGGCCCTCAACCCGCGCAACGTGCGGGCGAAGCAGCGGCAGGCCGCCCTCGCGGGGCTCTCCGGGGACGCCGCCCTGGCCCGCGCGGCCCTGGACGACCTCGCGGCGCTGAGTGGCCTGCCCGACGAGGCCTACTGGCGGGCCAGCTACCCCTTCCAGGATCCGCGCCACGAGGCCCGCTTCCGGGAGGGGCTGGCCGCCGCGGGGATGCCCCTGGGCTGAAGGCCGCGAAGCCCCCTACTGCTTGCCCCGCGCCAGCCGCGCCTGCTGTTCCTCGAAGGCCTTGCGCCGGGCGTCGGCCCGGGCGTCGGCCCGAGCGTCGCCGCGGCCCCGCCCGCCGCCGCGCTGGGCCACCGCCATCTGGGTGGCGGCGGGGAGGCTGCAGGTGAGGGTCCACCGGTCCCCCTGGAAGGCCACCGCCAGGGCGAAGGGGGGCGCCTCGGGGGGCTCGGGCTCCACGGGGCAGCGGTCCCGCAGGTCGGGGTCGAGGCCCTCCCGTTCCTCGTTCAGTCGCCGCGCCTCGGCGAGCCAGGCGGCGCGCGGGTTCTCGAAGGCGTAGAAGGCGGCCCCCGCCGGGACGCGGCCCGCGGCCTCCCGCAGGGCCTCGGTGTCCGCCAGGGCGCCGGGGGCGCCCGGCCCCTCGAAGACGGGCCCCACGGTCCAGCTGCGGTCGCCGGTCTGCAGGAAGGTCACGGCCCGGGCGCCGCCGGGGCCCTGGGCGGGATCGGGCAGGGTGAGGGTGAAGGCGGCGCGGTCCCCCACGGCGCCCTCGTCCAGGGCGGCCAGGGCCCCCTTCTCGCCCCCGGGTCCCGGCACCGGCGCGCTGGCGGCCACGGCGCGGAGCAGGGCGTCCTTGAGGAGGTCCCGGTCCCGGGCGTCCAGGCGCAGCACCTCGGGCTCGGGAAGGGCGGGCTTGAGGAGGCCCAGGCCCGCCACCTCCCGCTGGGCCGCGTCCAGGGCGCGCTCCAGGGCGGGGGGCAGGTTCTCGGGGCGCCAGGCCCGGGCCTCGGGAAAGGCCCCGAGCCAGCGGGGGGGCAGGAAGCCCCCCAGGGCCGCGGACCAGGGCCGGTCGGGCAGGCCCGCGAGGCCCCAGCCATCGGCCCGGTCCAGGCGCAGGTAGAGGGCCTCCGCCTCGGGCCGCGCCCGGCCCGAGAGCACCAGGGTGGCGTCCCCGCCGGCGTCCAGGGCGAGGCTGAAGGCGGCGTCCCGGGCGTCCCGCAGGGCCTCGGCCAGGAGGGCGCGGAAGGCCTCGGGCACCGGGAAGGGGCTGAGGAGGTCCAGGGCCTCGGCGGCCTTGGCGCCGTCGGCGGCCCAGCCCGCGAGGTCCCCCGCCAGGAGGGTCTCGTCCAGGGGCGCCAGGGCCGGGGCGGGCAGGGGCTTCATCGCCTCGGCCCAGGCGGCGCCGGCGCGGCCCTCGTCGGCCACCACGGTCCAGCCGTTCCGCGCCCCCAGGAGCACCGGGCGGCCCTGGTGGTAGAAGCGCCAGCCGCCCTCCGCGGGCAGGGCCTGGAGGGATTCCGCCAGGGCCGCGGCGTCGGCGGCGAGCATCAGCACGCTGCCCTTGTCCAGGGTGACCCGGGCGACGCCGCCGGAGGGCCGGGGCAGGCGGGGGATGGCGAGTTCGGGGCCGAAGGCGGCCAGCACCGGGGCGCGGCCGTGGAGGCGCGCCTGGAGGGCCTGGAGCTTGAGGGCCGCCAGGGCGGGGCCGTGGAGGACGAGCACCTGGCGGGCGCGGGCGGGCAGGGCCTGGCGCAGGGAGGGCGCGGCCTGGGCGGCGAGGAGCCCCGGGGCGGGGAGGAGCGCCGCTGCGCCCAGCCCGAGGAGGGCGGCGGGCCTCAAGGCCCCTCCAGGATCACGGTGGCGAAGGCCATGCCGTGGTCATGGGCCACGGTGGCGTGGATGCGGGCGACGCCCCGGGCTTCGAGCAGCGCGGCGAGCGCGCCCTCCGCCCGGGCGCGGCCGTTCACGTAGCGCAGCGCCTTCCAGGACCACCCGTCGAGGCCCGTCCCCAGCGCCTTCCCGAAGGCCTCCCGCAGGGCCCAGCGCCCCGCCAGGCGCTCGGCCAGGCGGTCGCGGTTGCCCGCGAGGAGGTAGGCCGCCTCGTCGGGATGGAGGATCTTCGCGGCGCACTTCTCCGGGCCGAAGCGCTCGAGGAGGTGCGTCCAGCGGGCGGTGGGCGTGAGGTCGGAGCCCAATCCAACGATCACGGTGCCCCCTCCGCGATCGCAAGCCGGAGGCGCCGCGGGAGCGGGAGCGCAGGACTCGATGTCCTGCGCGATCGGGGGGTGGTCGGCGGAGCCGTGCGAATCACGCTAGCTCCATCGAGAACCACCGGTCGCACCCGTGGTGCCCGGTGTTCCCCATGGGTGCGCAGAGGGCCTGGAAGCCGACCTTCCGGTAGAGCTTCTGGGCGGCGTCCATGCCGGTGAGGGTCTCGAGGTAGCAGGTCCGGTAGCCGAGGTCCTTCGCCACCTTGAGGCAGTGCCGCAGCAGGGACTCGCCGGTGCCGGTGCCCCGGGCCTCGGGGAGGAAGTACATCTTCTTCAGCTCGCAGACGCCCCCCTCGATGGCGTCGGGCCCGCCCTCCAGCTTCGCGATGCCGCCGCCGCCGATCACGCGGCCTGCGCCGTCCTCCACCACGAAGTAGGCCGCGCCCGGGACGGCATAGGCGGCGCTCATGGCGTCCACTTCCGGATCGTGGATGGCGAAGCCCGGGCCGTCGGCGCCGAAGGCGGGCATGACGGCGCGGATGATGGCGGCCACCGCCGCGTCGTCGGCGGGGGTGATGGGGCGGAAGGGGAGGGGAGGCATCCGGTCATTGAAACGCGGGCCGCGCCGCGCCGCCACCGTCAACGGCGGAGCCCCGGCCAGGGCCGGGGCTCCGGGACGGAAGGCCCTGTCAGTGCTGCCAGATCGCCCAGCCGTAGCCCTTGTTCACCACGCCCGTGACCACCTTGTCCGGGGCCTTGGTCACCTGGCCGGCGAGGGCGCTGGCGTTGGCGTACATCGAGACCTGGGTGGCGGAGTCGCCCCACCACCAGACGCGGTCCTGGCTGTCGACGAGCACGCCCATGGCGTTGTACTCCGACCACCAGGCCGCGGCGGCTGTCGCAGGATTGGCGATGGTCCCGTTCAGGGTCGAGGCGTTCGCGAACGCGTAGACCGCGCCGGCCCGGGAGGCCACGTAGAGGCGGTTGCGGGCCGCGTCCACGGAGAGGTCCCGGATGGACAGGCCGCTGAAGGTGATGAGCCGGTCCGGGGCCACGGTGCCCGTCGCCAGGGAGCCCGCGCCGTTGTAGACGTAGACGTTCTCGGCCGAGCCCGCGGCGGCGTAGAGGCGGTTGTTGGCGGTGTCCAGGCAGAGCCATTCCATGGGGGCGCCGAGGTCCACCGTGGCGTCGGGGTTCACGGCGCCGTTGCGGGTGCTGGCCTGGTTGAGGACGGCCAGGCGCTTTCCGGCGGGGAGGGAGAGCATCACGAAGAGCCGGTCGCTGGCCGGGTCGATGCAGACGGAATTGCTGCCCGTGGCGCCGTTGAAAGTGATGGTGCGGGCCGGGGCCGTGTTGCCCGACACCGTGGCCGCGCCGGTCCAGACGCGGACGGCCCCGCCGAGGGTGTGGTAGAGCAGGTTGCGCGAGGGATCCACCGCGATGTCGTCCCGGCCGCTCGCGCTGGTGGTGATGCCCGTGGCGGCGCCGCCCAGGCTCAGCGGCGTGGCGGGGCTGGGGCTGCCCATCAGGTCCTCGGTGACCCGGACCGTGGCGTCCCCCCAGCTGCTGGTGAAGAGCCGGACGCGTCCGGGGTTCGCCGTGAGGGCGGCGGCGTTCGAGGTGGCGCTGCCCGCGCTGTTGGAGACCGTCACGGTGAAGGTGGCGCCGGTGTCCGTGGTGGCGGTGGCCGGGGTGGTGTAGGAGGCCGAGGTCGCCCCCGCGATGTCCACGCCGTTGCGCTTCCACTGGTAGGCCAGGGGCGCGGTGCCCGTGGCCACCACCGTGAAGGTCGCGGGGCTGGGCGTCAGCACCGTCAGGCCCTGGGGCTGCCCCGTGATGGTGGGGGCCGAGGGAGCGGGCGCCGAGGCGCCGCCGCCGCCTCCGCCGCAGGCGGCGAGGCAGGCGAGAAGGGTTGCCGCAGCGAGGCCACGGAAGAAGGGGAAGGGGATTCGCACGGTCAGGGTCTCCTTGATCGACTCCTCCTTTCTACGGCCCAGGGATGGCGCCGATTGGACCAGTTCGGCACTTCCTCAATGGACCGGCAGCGCGTCGGCGTTCCCCCCGCACAGCACCACCCCCGCGGGCCTGGCGTCCGGCGGGGTCCAGGCGCCGGACATCAGCGCCGCCAGGGCCGTGGCGCCGCCGGGCTCCACCACCAGGCGCGCGGTCCGCCAGAGCCAGGCCTGGGCCTCGAGGATGGCCGCCTCGTCCACCCGCACCGAGGGGCCCACGCGGTCCTTGAGGATGGCCCAGGGCAGGGCCCCCAGGCTGGGCGGGCCCAGGGCGGTGGCGGCGGCGCCCTCGGCCTTCGCCCGCACGGGGCCGCCCGCCGCCTGGGCCTCGGCGAGCTGGGGGCAGCCTTCGGGCTCCACGGGCACCACGGAGGCCTGCCCGCCGAAGGCCAGCACGCAGCCCGCGGCGAGGCCGCCGCCCCCCACGGCCACCAGCCAGTGGCCCACCTCCGGTGCTTGGGCCCGGAGTTCCAGGCCCAGGGTGCCCTGGCCCGCGACCACCTCGGCCTGGTCGTAGGGATGCACCAGAGGCAGGCCCTCCCGGGCGGCCTGGGCCTCGGCGGCGGCGAAGGCCTCCGCGGGGCTCTCCCCCACCTCCCGCACCTCCGCGCCGAGGCGGCGCATGAGGTCCACCTTGAGGCGGGCGGCGCTGCGGGGCACGACGATCGTGGCGTGCTTCCCCAGGGCCGACGCCGCGTGGGCCACCGCGAGGCCGTGGTTCCCGCCGGAGCAGGCCAGCACGCGCTGCGCCTCCGCCTGAAGGAGGGTGTTGAAGGCGCCGCGCACCTTGAAGGCGCCGGTGTGCTGGAGGATCTCCAGCTTGAAGGCCACCCGGCGGGCTCCCGCGGGGGTGGGCACCTCCAGGTCCAGCACCGGCGTGCGGCGGAGGAAGGGATGGAGGCGGGCCCGGGCGGACCGGAGGTCCGCGGGGGTGGGGAGGGAGGCTGTGGCGGCGCTCATACGCCCACCGCCACCGGCGTGAGCCAGCCGCGCGCCTGCTCCGCCCGGCCCCGCACCACGCGGCCGTAGCGCTCCGCCAGGGACCGGGCCACGGGGCCCACGCCGAGGACACGGCCGTCCAGGCGGGCCACCGGCGTGACCTCGGCGCTGGTGCCCGTCACGAAGATCTCGTCGGCGGCGCGGAGCTCGTCCAGGGACACGGGGCGGGACACGGCCCCGGTGAGTTCGATCACCGTGGCCCGGGTGATCCCCGGCAGGGCGTCCGGGTGGGCCACCGCCGTGAGGTGCCCGTCCTTCACCAGGAAGACGTTCTCCCCGGTGCACTCCACCACGAAGCCGCCCCCGTCCACGAAGAGGGCCTCCTCGAAGCCCGCCTGGGTGGCTTCGAGCTTGGCCAGCACGCTGTTCACGTAGGCGCCGCAGAGCTTGAGGGGCGGCAGGGCCGCGGCGGCATTGCGGCGGAAGGGGCTGGTGCGCAGGCTGATCCCCCGGGCCTCCCTTTCCCCGAGGTGGTTCTTCCAGGGCAGGGCCGCCACGAGGGCGCGCGCCTTGAGCGGGGCCACGTCGAGGCCCAGGCCGCCGCCTTCGTAGAAGACCAGGGGCCGCAGGTAGGCCGCGTCCAATCCGCTGGCGGCGAGGACCTCCACGCAGCCCCGGCGCAGGGCCGCGAGGTCCACGCCGCCGGAACCGAGGGGCATGCCCAGCGCCTCGGCCCCGCGCCGGAGGCGTTCCAGGTGGTCGTCGAGGCGGAAGATGGCCGGGCCGGAATCCGTCGCGTAGGCGCGGATGCCCTCGAAGACGCCGGTGCCGTAGTGGAGGCCGTGGGCCAACGGGGAGATGGACGTGTCCTGGGCCGCCGCGAGGCGGCCGTCGAGCCAGAGCTGCATGGGGACCTCGAAAGGGGTCGTTTCAGGTGGATGGGGAGAGGCGGGACAGGGTGGCCGGGCTTGGCCTGGACACCCTGTGGGTAGCACGAGGGGGACGAAGAGCCACCGAGGGTAGCGGGCGGTCCCCCTCGTTCAGGTCAATGGTCCACGCCGGCGGCGCGGAAGGGCAGCACGGGGAAGCGCTCCCGCAGGGCGTGCACCCGCTCGGGGCTGAGGTTGGCGGCGATGAGCCCCTCCTGCTCGCAGGCGTCGGCGAGGATCTCGCCCTCGGGGCTCACGATCATGGAACCGCCGCAGAAGACCGTGCCGTCGGCGGCGGGACCCACGCGGTTGGACAGCAGCAGATAGGCCTGGTTCTCCACGGCCCGGGCCCGGGCCAGGAGGCGCAGGGCCTCGCCCCGGGGATGGGGCCACTCCGCGCTCACCAGGAAGAGGTCGGCGCCGTCCACCGCGTCCCGGCGGTACTGCTCGGGGAAGCGCAGGTCGAAGCAGATGGAGGCCGCGGGGCGGAAGGAGTCGGTCTTGGTGAGGAGCCGCGTCCGCCCGGCGCTGAAGTGCTCGTGCTCCGAGAGGGGCCGGAAGAGGTGGGCCTTGTCGTAGAAGACCGGGTCCTCGCCGGTGGGCGGGAAGATCCACATCCGGTTCACCAGGCGGCCGGCCTCGTCCAGGCTCACCAGCGTGCCCGCCACCCAGGCCTGCCGCGTGTGGGCCTGCCCCGCCATCCAGGCGCAGAGCCGGGGCGTGTCCTCCTGGGCCGACTTCGCCCACATGCCGTGGGCGTAGCCCGTGCTCCAGAGTTCCGGCATGAGCAGGAGGCGGATCTCGCCGGCCTGGGCCAGGAGCTCCTCCGCGTGGATCCGGTTGGCCTCCGGATCCCCGTCCTTCACGGCCATCTGGAGCACGGCAGCGCGCATGGTCAACTCCGGGAGAGGGTGGATTCAGCCTCGGTTTCCGCAAGGCTGCCGGTGAGCAGGAAACGCCGCAGGAGGGGCGCGCCTTCGGTGACCATGCGGGTCTCGCAGCTGAAGGCGAAGCGGATGGCGTCGTGGCAGGTCTCGCCGAAGGCGTCCCCGGGGGCGCTGCCCAGGCCCGCCGCGGCGAGCTTCTCCGACAGGTCGTCCGCGTCCTTCACGCCCAGGCGGGCGTACAGGGAGGGCTCCAGCTGGGCCCAGAGGCAGAAGCCGCCGCGGGGGGTGAAGGCCCGCAGCCCCGGGATGCCCGACAGGGCCTCCACCAGCACGTCCCGGCGCAGGAGGTACTCGGCCCGCATTTCCGGGAGCTGGTCCTGGGGCCCCTCGAGGGCCGCCAGGGCGCCCCACTGGGCCAGGCTGTTGACGCCGTTGATGGTGCAGCGCAGGAGCTTGGGGATGCGGGCCTGGAGCACGGCGTTGACGGTGGCGATGCAGCCCACCCGCAGGCCGCTCATGGCGTAGCTCTTGGAGAAGGAGTAGATGCTGACGACCTTGTCGAGGTAGGCGGGATCCAGGCTGCCGATGGAGACGTGGGCCTGGCCCGGGTACAGCACGTCCTCGTAGGCCTCGTCGCTGATGACGAAGAGGTTGCGGGACTTGGCGAGGTCGAGGATGCCCTGGAGGGTCTCCCGGGAGAGCACCGCCCCCGTGGGGTTGTGGGGGGTGTTGAGGAAGATGGCCTTCGTCCGCGCCGTGCAGCGCGCCGCCAGTTCGGCCACGTCGTACTCGAAGCCCTGCTCGAAGCGCAGGGGCACCCCCGCGGGCACGCCGCCGGCGAGCTTGATGTTTTCCACCACCTCGGTCCACATGGGGTCCGGCACCAGCACCTCGTCCCCCTCGTCCAGGAGGCTGGCGAAGGTGACGAAGAGGGCGTGCATGGCGCCGTTGGTGACGAAGACGTCGTTCGGCCCGAGGTCGAGGCCGTTCTTGGCCTTCAGCTTGGCCGCGAGGGCCCGGCGCAGCTCGGGGATGCCGTCGTTGGGGATGTAGTGGGTCTTGCCCGCGCGGCCGGCGGCCTCGATGGCGGCGAGCACGTGGGGCGGCACCGAGAAGCTCGGGTCGCCGGACTCGAAGCGGTACACGGTCCTGCCGGCCGCCTGGGCCTTCATGAGCTGCTCGCGGATGACCACGATCTTGCCGAGGCTGATCCGCTCCAGGATGGGGGAGAGGGACATGGGGGTTCCTTTCAGAGTCTCGGCCCGGGGAGGGTCCGGTTCTGGGTTGAAGAGGTCCAGGTTCAGGGTCTCAAGGACAGGCTGCCTTGGGCAGCCTTTGTGACGGATTCAACAGCCCGGCCTCAGCAGCGGGGAAGTGCAACGGGGGTTTCGGCGTCCGGCGCAGGAGCCGGGCTCCGCCCGGATCCTGCGCGGGG
>JABLTH010050950.1_pt1 | contig 33992 bp, 37 predicted proteins | sample 7875711 | NCBI WGS metagenome assembly JABLTH01 (sample SAMN14941262, study PRJNA633318) | bioreactor metagenome | isolation source: bioreactor | place: China | collected 2019-03-05 | reverse complement strand
GGCTCCACGTCACGCCGTCGACCCTGGCAGCCGTTCGCACAACTCACTTATCGGCAGATGCCTTCACCGTGGCCTTCATATCGGCGATCGTCTGCCCAAGTTCGTTGTTGGTAAGAACGTCCACCGCCGAGCGCGCTTCCAGCGGTCCGGCGTTGCTGACGGTGCGGGTGCCCTGGGCGACGATGGCGATGCCCAGTTCGTTCATGGCTTGCTGGTTGGCCACGGCGTTCTGCTGAGCAAGGTTCGTGTTGGTTAGCGTATTGGAGTAGGCCAGATTGGCCAGCATCGCGGGTTGTTCGCCAACCGACTTGAGGTTGGTGATGGCGACAGCGCTGACGACGTCGTCGGGACGGTTGGCCATGGTGATGCTCCTTGCGATGGGATGATGGGTTTGGAGGCGATGCCGTGGGCCCGTTGCTCCGCCTTCGATCGGCGAGCTGGAACTCGCGCCAGGGGCGGCCGTTCAAGGGCCGGACGTCAGGGCGCCTGTGGGGCAGGGTGAGCCTTGGTGTCGAGGCCGCGGCCCATGTCCTGGAACAGCTTTTCAATGTCTATGCCTAGCTTCTCGATCATGGCCTGGCTATTGCCATCGGCGCCGTCGATGATCGCCACGCACTTGGCGACGACGGCTAGCCGGACCAGATTCATCGCCTGCTGCTGGCCGAGACTGATCTGCTGCTGCATGTTCTGGTTGAATACCTGCTGGGCCAGCGCGAGGTTGGCCAGGATGGCCGGTTGCGCACCTATCGACTTGGCGTTGGAGATGGCAATCGATTGCACGATGTCATCCGGCAGGGTGTCGCCCGCACCGCTCTCCAATGGTGCGTCCGCACGGGGCGACGCCTGTTCTGCCTGTTCGTCGGCCTCATTGAGCTGTGCGCAGGTACGCGCCATCAGGGCGATGTCCGTGCCCTCCGGCGGCACGTGCTGTTTGGTCCTCGTGTCGAGGATCTGATAGATCAGCTTGCGCGACGGTGTCGGCGTGCCGTTGCCGGGCGTGGTTTCCATCGTGGGCTCATCAGGTACCGCGAAAGCGGATTCAATCAGATAGCGCTTCACTTCGAGAACTCCTTTCCTGGTGGGCGGTTCGTTTTCAACGGCGACAAGACAGGGCCCTGCGTTGAATCCCGGAAACCTGTCGATGCTGCGCGGGCCGGCGCAGCGGATATCCGAAAGCCGTGAGTGGAGGCTTAAGCGAAGCTGTCGCCAATCAGTGCATCGGCCAGACGGCATTGACGGAGCTTCGTCAGTAGGTACACGGAGGGTGGGCTGGCCATGGTGCGGAAAAGGGGGCGGCTGGTGTCGGGCCGTGATCGCCATGCCCCCATCGGGCGCGTGCACAAGGCGCGCCACGTTACCGCCGTCCACCTGCTTGCCCCTGTGTCGTGCCCCTTCACGAAGCCGGCGGCGATGCGCTGGCCGAGGCATCACAGCAGGCGAGGAACAGGCCGTCAAGGTCGCCGGCTCGCGGCCCGCCGACGCGAAAACCTTGCGCTAGACTGCCACCCCAATGCGGCTGCGACCGCCCATCACGAAGGCCAGGCATGCCCATAAAGGTTGCCGCCGCTCTCGTATCGGTCCTGTGCTTGGTGTTCGATCACATCGTCATCAGTCGCGGCCCACCATTTACGCATATGCATGCTTTCCGCGACGTCGTGCTGCTACTCGCGGCGAACGCCATGGTCTGGCTGTCGCTGGATTCCGACTGGTCCATGCGCTGGCGCGCGCAGCTGTTCGGGGCCGCCTGGATATGGCTCATCGTGCAGCTCGGCTGCTCGATCTATTTGCTGCAGAGCGGCGTTTGAGTGCGTGCTGTCGCGGGGCAGTGAGCCTGAGCCTTCTTCGCGTCACGTCTCGGACATCATCACCTTTTGCACGATCTTCCACGTCCCCTGGACCTTCAAGCACGACAGCATGTCCGTGAAGATGCGCGGCGGGATCTGCAACTTCACCTTCACCACCGCGAGCTCTTTCTCGACATCGATCTCCAGGATCTGATCGTTGCGCTCGAAACCCTGCTCTCTGGGGGATGTCATGAGGCGCACTGCGGCTAGCCACGTCGCAATCGGTGTCACGCTGACGTTGCCGTCCGCGCCAATCTTCGTCACGGAACTCGACGGATCGAATAGCGATGCAAATTTCTCGGCGTCCATGTCGTAGGCGGCGTCGAAATAAGTCTGGGCGATCGAGCGCAAAGCGGGAACATTGGAATCCATGATGGGCCTCAAGCGTGGTTATGCCGTACCGCTGTATGCGGCGCGGCCATGCCGTGCCAGGCGGCGAGCGCCTGTGCATCGGTCGAAGGGGGGCGTTGCGTGGTTCCAGCGTAGGGCCATTCGTCTTGTGAGAGTAGTCACGTTGTGATGCAAGGTCTCATGAGTGATATTCATCAATTATGAGAAACGAATTGAACGAGCTTGCGACCTTCGCGATGGTCGCCCGGGAACGGAGCTTTACTCGGGCGGCGGCAAAGCTGGGTGTTTCCCAGTCCGCGTTGAGTCATGCCATCCGAGGACTCGAACAGCGCCTCCAGTTGCATCTTCTCGCTCGGACAACGAAGAGCGTCGCGCCAACCGCGGCGGGGGCCGCGTTGTTGGAGGAACTCTCTCCGGCCCTAGAGCAAATCGCGCAGGCGCTGGATAGGGCGCGCAGCGTCAAGCGCCGCCCCGCGGGCCGCCTTCGCATCGTGATGTCGCGCTCGGCCGCCGTCATGGTGTTGCTGCCGCGGCTCACGGCATTCGCTGAAGCCTATCCCGACATCATGCTCGATGTGGTTACCGTGACCGGCCCGGTCGACCTCGTCGCGGGCGAGTTCGATGCTGGCATCCAGCTCGGCGAGTACATCCAGAAGGACATGATCGCCGTGCCCGTCACCGCACCGTTGCGGCTGGCCGTGGTGGGTTCGCCCGGCTATTTCTCCTCGCGAAGCCTTCCGCAGAAGCCGAAGGACCTCGGCGATCATCGCTGCATCACGCTGCGCCTTCCGGGCGGCCCGTACCGATGGGAGTTCGAGCGCGGGCGGAAATCCGTCACCATCGGCGTGAATGGCCCGCTGATCATCGACGACACCCACCTGGTCATTCAGGCGGTGCGTGCCGGCGCAGGCCTGGGCATGGTCTATGAGGAGCAAGTCGCCGAGGACATCGCCAAGCGGCGCCTCATCCGGGTCCTGGAGGATTGGACGCCGCCGATCCCCGGCTTCTATCTGTACTATCCCAGCCGCCGACATCAACCCGCGGCGCTGTCCGCGCTGGTGGGGGCGCTGCGGCTTTCGTGACAGGGCTATCCGATGAGTGATTTTCCAAGCCTGGAAACCGAACGCCTGCTCCTGCGAGAGATGGCGTCATCGGATGTACCGGACCTATTCGCCATCTACAGCGATCGACAGGTAATGCGCTGGTTTGGCTCGGATCCGCTCGTGTCGATGGGGGACGCGCAGAAGCTGATCGATGCATTCGCGGGGTGGCGGCACCTGCCCAACCCCGGGGCGCGCTGGGGCATTCAACGAAAGGCCGATCGAAGATTGCTGGGCTCGTGTGGCCTGTTCAAGTGGAATCGCGCATGGAAAAGCTGCGCCATCGGATACGAACTCGCATCCTTCGCCCAGGGGCAGGGCTTCATGTATGAGGCCCTGTCGGCGACCTTGGCATGGGGCTTCAAGCACATGGACCTCCATCGCGTCGAGGCGCAGGTCCATCCGGAGAACCTGCCCTCGATCAAGCTGCTCTCGAAGCTCGGCTTCGCCCATGAAGGCCGCCTGCGTGAGGCAGGTTTCTGGGGCAGAAAGCATCATGACCTGCAGCAGCTTGGGTTGCTTCGCAGAGATTTTGCGATGCCGGATCAGCTTTAGGAGTGCATGGTGAATATCAGTGCTCGATATCCGAAGCAGGTTTGGAGGCCGTCACCCACCGGCTGTGTCTTCTCGGCCGTTTTCTTGGCAATCGCGATCTGGTGCCTCGTTGCCATTGCACACGGGAAAGGCGATCCCTTGTGGATACTCAGTTTTCTGACGTTGCCGGTGTCCTACCTGGTGGTTCTTGCCGGCGATCAGCTCAACGCTTCCTTTGGTATCTCGAACGATGTGCTGGGGTGGATAGAAGCCGTTCTAGACGTCTTGTGGGGAGTCTCAATGTTCTACTTCTTCGGGTGGCTCTTGGAGCGGCCGTTGAGGCGTTAGCCACTCCTTGATGTGCGTGGTTTTGGACTACCTCTGGACTATGTTTCGAAACTTGCCTGTTTTACTAAATCGAACAAGGTTCTCCCTTGGGATAAAGCAACGGTTTCCGACAGCAGTAAACCTCGAAGAAGTCGCGCATCGTCGACTTCTATCAGAGAGTGTTCCCTTTCTAGCTTCTTTGCCCATAGCCGCCCAAAGCGGGCGTGGGTGATCTCGTCAGCAACAACGAACTCAAGTGATCTACGGATGGATGGTCTTTGGAGAATCACTGGTTCCTGAGTCAGGGCGATGAGCGATCCTACCCCGGGCCCTTCTGTATCGATTTGCATCCAAGTGAGCCGCGTACGGAGGTCGGCGCTCCGAATGGATGGGTAGAAATCGCACTCAATCGGTACAGGAAGTCCAGTGCCGGGCTCTGTGAGGCCTGCAGCAAGCGCTGTCCAAGATTCATCCGTTTCGGCTCGTTCATCTATTAGTTCTTGGGCGCCATGGAGGAAACGAACAGCGTGGTTCGCTTCATCAGCAGCCTGCTTGGCTAGGTCGTCGTAAAATTCAAATGGAAGATTGTCGTATTCGAATAGTGTGATTATGCAAAGCCGAGAGGCTAGGCTTTCATGCATGGCAGTCAACCAACATCGTTCAGCAATAGATGCTTTCTCGCTTGATGACTCTGTGCCAATGAAGCTACCTGATGCTAGCGACCCCGTTGGCCGGAAGATCGGATCAATTTCAGCAGTTGCCGGGGCTTTAAGCGTTCTGGTGGGAGAGTGAGCCGGTGCAAACTCTATTTTTGGGTAGCTGCAAGGCTGGGGCTTTGCTTGAATACCGACAAGCGCGCCTATGCTGCTCAGAAGTGCAAGGACACGCCCATCCATATGGGGGGACAGGTTTATAGACAATAGCGAAATGAGATCCGCGATCTTACTCTCTACGTCCACCATGAGTGGTTGGACGTCTTCGCGCCGGAAATTTCCGTCCTTGAGGGCGGTATTAGTTTTCGCGGAATCGGACCATGATATGTTGGGCGTTACACGCAAGTAATGCCGTCTGGCGTACTTGAAAAGTCGGCCAGCGCATTCAAACGACAGAGAGTAGAGGGTGCTCTCGAGATTGCTGATCTCTATGGAGCGCTCAAAGAATGTTGATATAGCCTGTAGGCGGCCACGCTCAACAAATAACAGAGCTAAATCCTCAAGCGCTTGTTCCAAAGAGGGCTTGTCTTTCCCGTCACACCCCCAGTAGAGCGACATGGGCCAGCCCCGCACTGAGAGCCTCCAGCTGAGCGCGCGTCAACCGAACCCCTTTTCCAGCTGCTACCAGCGATCTGGCCGCTTCGAGCGCTTTCGCCGGGTCCTTTTCATGCAACGACTTCGGCGGCAAAACAATTGCCTCCTTGGAATGCTTGTCGAAGACAACTGAAGACCCATCTCCTACTGCGATTACGTGTATGGACATTTCAATCTCCCAAAGTACTAGCTTTCGAAAGACAAACGTCAATAGGCAACCCCTCCACAATGCGCGGCTGGTTGCCTATACCGATACAGCGAAATCCCCAAACGGTCAGAGAAGGTAGTGCCAAACCCGTCACTAAATTGTGAAACTGAAGTAAGCGAATACCCTTTCAAACGCTCCTTTACGCGAATTTCATGGGGGACGCAGGTCATCACGCCGAATACTGGGTTACCAGTACAGGCACATTAATTCATCCCCTGTACCGTATGGGTCCCTGTACGCCACTAGTGCGGGGCCAAAGCCGTCGATCAACTGGGAGTTGTTGCTGAAATCGGTGGTGAGATTTGTGGGCGTGTATTGGCTCCAGTTCTGCCCGTCCCACCACATGTACCAGAGGCCGTTGTCACCCAGCCCGCGCGCGATGCAATAAAGCTTGCCGTTGAGGATGGCAAGCGCCGGCGCCGACGACGTGTTTTTGTGGATCAGTAGGTTCGGCTTGCTCCAGGCGCCATTCTGGTAGATGCAGTGGCACAGTGGCGTGTTACGTATGTCATCAGGATTGTAGGCACGGCACACCAAGTGGAGTTGCTCCTTGTTGCCGCCTGGATTCGTCACCGCCAGAGCGGGTGCACTCAGCGACTGGAGCTTAGGGATTTCGTGGAAGACGCTCCAACGATCCTTTTGGCTAAGATAGCCATGCACGATCGGGTGCGGGACGCCGCTTTCCCGAGTACCCTTTTGGGCGCAACAGTGCGTGATGCCTTTGAACACAGCCAGTGCCGGCTGGCTGAAGGCGAACAGGGCATTACCCCCGCCATCAATCAGGTCGCGAGGCTCTTTTGGGCTATCCCTTCCTTGAGCCCAACGCACCACCCGATCGCGATACGCGCCCTCCTGGCGGCCTAGGTACGCGTAATCCATGGTTGTGCTGTCTCTGTTACGCACAACGGCAACGCCCGAGTACGCATCCCATATCGAAGTAAGTTCCGGAGTCGTCCAACCGGAAGGTTCATCGCCTCCACCGATATATTTCATCTTACGGGCCGACATTCGGCTTCCGGTTCCCATCGGGATGACAACGCAAATCAAATTGTCATACCAAATGGCTAGCGCCGGCGGTCCCTGAGTGCCTGCCGCATTCGTTACGGTTAAATGCGAGCTGTCAAAGCGGCTCCCGCTGGGAGCCCATACGCCTGGGTCGGAGCCGTTCTTCGCCGGCGTGTAGACGGCTATCTTTAGCCTCGGGTCCTTTGCTTTAGGATCGGGAGGCCACGCCCAGAACATCCCCCATGCGAACCATGGGGAGAACAAATCAACTCTTCCATTGTTTTTGTTTGCGATATCCTCAAGGATCACCAATCTAGCCAGGAGTGTGTAAGCGATCGCGTGCAACGGAGCTGCTCCGCTCTCCCCTTTGCCGGTTACTCCGGCCTGAGTATTAGCGGCATCCACGACGCCGACTGCAGCTTCCAACCTCTTTGTCGCACTCTTGAGTATGTCGACGCCTGGCTTGTAGAGATGGATGACGAATCCCAGCGGAGGACCATCGCCCTGATACCACAATTCGACTTTCCCCCAGCCATGCGGAAGAGTAAACCCACTGGCGGGATCAGCTTCGAATTCCGCCTGGTGAATGAGGAGTTCACGGGCCAAATCTGTCAGATCGTCAGGGTTGCTTGGTGGCCGCTGTGCACCGCCCTGTGCCAAGACGTCTTTTAGATAGGCAACTTTGTCACGAATCTGGTCGTCAGTCGGTTCCATCGGCGTGTTCCTTTCGGTCCTACCAACTAATCCGGACAGCGCCAGATCCGCCCGATGTGCTCGGCGACTGGTTATTGCCGCCGCTACCACCGTGGGCTACCCCGGATGGCGGATTTCCAGCGGGAGTCGCCCCGCTACCGCCATCGAAAAGGGTGGTCGTGCGCACTCGACTCCAACCCTGGGCACCACCGCCGCCACCTCCACCACCGCAACCTCCCACCCAGGTACCGCTGCCGCCACCGCCGCCACCACCGCCGCCGGCGGCCGCCCCTCCCACCCCGTTGCCGCCGGCACCACCACCACCACCGCCGCCCACTACCGCACCGACGCCTCCTCCGCCATTGCCGCCGTCTCCGCCGCCACCGTCTCCGCCGTCTCCGCCACGTCCATTACCGGGAGGGCTGTCACTAGCACCATGAGCACCCGCTTTTCCTCCGCCTCCGCCGAGCGCCGAACCCGAATCTGCTCCTCGCTGACCACTGCTACCGTTGGCCCCACCCGCACCGCCAGCGCCGCCCGTGTCCGCATGGCCGCCAGCGCCACCAAAGCCGTTGCCACCGTCACCATCGTGGGCATGGCCACCCGCCGCACCGCCGCGTAGATTGGCCTTGGTATAGCCGCCCCCAGAACCACCGCCACCGCCAGCGCCGTTACCCCAGCCGAAGCCTCCCGCACCACCGCCACCACCACCACCGGCCGCGACTAGCGTGCTGGTATCAACGGTAGACCCATTGCGGGTGTGGTCACCGGGGCCACCAACGTGAAAAGTGAGTAAGCGGCCTGGTGTGAGGGCGAATACATCCTTGAGATAAGCGCCGGCACCGCCGTCACCTCCATAGCTATTGGGCACTCCGGCGCTCTCGCCTCCATCACCACCGGGACCCCACATTTCAACTGTGACCTGGCTGGTGCCATCAGGCACAGGCAAGTTATCGTCGAGTACATAGTCGCCTGGCTGATCAAAGATGATCGCGGACAGTCGCCGGGATAGCGGAGTCGGCCATACGTTCCACTTGTCCCGCTCGGTCGATGCACGAGCGATGGCCGGGCCCGCGGTGGTCCACCAGCCGTCAGCCGTACCGTAAAGGGTATCCACCCCATCGGCGAAGGTGCTGCTGTAAAACACCGGAAACACCTCGGTGAGTTTGGCCGCTGGAGCGATGACAGTTTTGAAATCTCGGCTGAGTTTGCCGACCCATTCCTCTTTGGTGAACCACCAGACCCCATCGCGGCAATTCATCGAGTCGAAGTCGGAAGTAAAGTCGACATCATTCGTCGTCAGTTGCTTCAGCCCCGGATAGGCCTCGGTGATTGGGGCGGAGGCGGCAAGAAGCGCACTGCCATCCGCACTGACGTGTATGGCGTTAGTCCCATCCGTGATCCACCAGCCGTCAGGCTCGTCGGGATCGATGTAACACGTGCTAAAGCCATTAGCGAAAGTTGTTCCTTGTATTGCGGGCCACCACTGTTCAACTGGCGCTGCTGCAGTTGTGAATCCATCGAGATTCTGGGTTAGTTTGACTGCCGAACTATTCTTTGTGCACCACCATTCGCCCTGGTAGTAATTGATCGAATCAAGGTCTGCAGTCCAATCTTCCGCCATTTTGCGATCCTCCGTGAGCCTCACGTTTCCAGAGCTCTTTGCTAACGTCACGATTGAAGAAAATAAGTCTTGCTCCTCCACATCTCTTTATCTCTTTCGGCCACATATATGCGTCCAAGCAACGTCAAAACACTGTGATGGAATTTTTATCAGGTAAAATCATGTCGACTTATAAATAGAAGACTAATGTCCACAATGTATGTTCTGGTAAGCGCCTGCTCCTTGCGGGCGCCGATGCAGCATCACGACTGGGGTAATGCGTAGGACTTGTGTGGCACTTGGACTATCTCGGTCGACTGCTCGTTATCGAGCCAGGCCTGATCGAGATGAGAAGGTGATCGCGTTGTGTGTGGAACTTGCTGAACGCTTTCCCGAACAGGGATTCAAGAAGCTGTTTCAGCTGATTCGGTGGCGCTGTCTAGTGTGGAATCACAAAGGGTGTGGCGTGATCGCCATCGACGCGGAAAGAAGCGAGTGCCAAACGTGAGTAGCACAGCGGTTTGGAGCAAAAGTGGGGGCGTCGGCAACTCAGCTAAGCGCCCCAATGGCCCACTAGCCACATCCGAAGAGGACTACTGACAGCACGTTGGCAGCAGCTCCTTTGTACAAATCCTCCTTGCGATTCCTACCGATTCGATAAGGAGAGGTTCCATGAAGTTTGCGTCGACCCGGCTCATTGCCCGAGACATCCAGGCGATGGTCGGTTTCTACGAGAAGTTGACCGGCCGCAAGGCCGAGTGGCTTGCGCCTGTCTTTGCCGAGATCGTGACGACGGGCGCCACGTTGGCGATCGGTAGCGTTGAAACCGTCGCCCTTTTTAAAGAGGGTACGGTCGAGCCGGCCGCCAATCGCACGGCCATCATCGAGTTTCAGGTGGATGATGTGGAAGCGCAGTTCGCGCGACTCAAGGACGAGCTTGAGGTGGTGCTTGAGCCGAAGATGATGCCCTGGGGCAATCTTGCTGCGCAGTTTCGGGACCCCGAGGGCACGATCGTTGGCTTGTACACTCCGGTAACCGAAGCGGCCAAGCAGCGATTTGGTTCGCGTTAGCCGAGCATCCATGACGTGGGATGTGCAGACATGCTTCGGAAGAAGCATGTCTGATTTCCATGGCTGCAGTAGCCGGTCGTGGCGCCCTATGGCTGAAGTCGTTCGGCCGATGTATCAGCATCGATGGGGGGCAGTGTCATAACCGATTTAATGCGTACCAAATCATCCGGTCCAACATCTGCCCCGAGATTGGCGTCATGCGCTCATGCACGTATTGCACGACCTGTCCGCGATGGAACGTGTACAGCCCCGGCAGCAGAGGGATGCCGTAGCGCTTGACCAGGTCGGGGTGAGCTTCGCCATTCACCTTGGCGAAGCGCATGCGCGGCTCCCATTTTTGCGACGCCGACATCATGGGCCATTTGTTGAGCATGAGGCTCGTGCCGGACCAGGCCGCCCAGAAATGCACCAGCACAGGTAGATCGCCGCGGAGGGCGATGGCCTCGAAGCGCGGGATATCCAACTCGATCGGCTTGCCTTCGAACAGCGCTTGCGCACAACTCGCGCACGAAGGTTGGTTGCCCAGAAGCTCGCGGGATACGTCATTCCGCGCGGTGCAATGCGGGCAGGGGACGTGGGTGGTTTCGGACATGGAAGACTCCAGTTCGGGAAGTCGCGGGCGCTGGTAATGACTGAACAGCGTTCCGGCAGGGTAGAACAACGCGCTGGCGTTGGTCACTCTGCGGCTGTTGCTCGATCAGGGCAGTTCCGAAAGGTCCGCTTCGGGTCGGAAGCGGACGGTTACGCCGGGCATCTAAGCGATGAAATCCACCAGCGCGGGCCACATCCCTGGTTCGTTGTACCTGGTCCTGAGCCGGGGAATTAAGTGGCTGATGCAACCTTCATCTGACGACACCGCTCCTTGGTCCTCTGCCTGCGATGGATCGACGATCACGTAACTCCAATCGAGAGCATTGATGCGAACGGTTCCGCTCGCACCACGCGCGTGAAGGCGATCGGGAAAGAACCGATAAAGCGCTTCATCCCGAGTGCCCTCAACCAGCTCGAGAGCGAAGGAAAACATGGTCATGGATCACGCCCCTGGAATCTTGATGGCCTGTCAGATGTTCGAATGTCCGATGTGGGTCGGGACCGGACCTTAGCGGTTGACCTTAATCGTAGGCGGCTTGCCGTCAAGCAGGGCATCTGCACTTCGGTAACCCTCCGGCGTACCTTCGGCGGTCATAACCACCTTGGCGCAGTCCAGCCAATCAGGAAAGACGGCCCCATCTATCGGTTCCTTGCCACCACTCTCCGTATCCCAGAGAGAAAGGTCGCCCAGCATCGCGCCGAGGAGAACCGGCTTATCTCTCAATTCGTAATGGAGACGAAGGTAGGCATGCATGACGAGGAATGCCTGTCTCAGTGTCACCTTCGTTTCCATTGTTATATCCGGCGACATACAGCGATTCCTCCAGGTGGATATGTCTCGCTAAGGTCTGCTACGGGTTGAGGTTTCAGCCGGTCGTTGCAACGACCGGCTGAAACCTCAGTCAGAAGCGGACATTCCATACGAACGAATTCTTATACCTGACCGCGCCGTTTAGGCGCCAAAAAAGACAGCAAGTACAACGCTGCAACTTGCAATGCGCCACAGGCCGTTAGCCATGTGAGTTCCATGAGCGGCCTATCGAAGAACGCGGGCCATCTTTCGTACAGCGGTCCTAGGGTCATGGATGAGGGCAATGTAACAAGTGCCAGCAAAGTATCCGGTGCCAAATGCTCTTTGGCCGAATGGAGCAACTTCACATCGCTATACCAAGCCCAAAGAACCGCTGAGCCAACTACGACGGCGTATGCCAGGGTGAATCTTCGGGTCGAGCTTCTCATATCGTCCCAATAGCTAGTGGACCGCGATAAAGGAGCGACCCGCGCCTTCTGACTCAATATATTCAGCTCTGTCGCCGTCCGACCATGTCCGTTATGAGGCGGGAGCGGGCGCTATGAGGTCAAGCACATGTCAGCCACCCTTCCGGTCCATGTAGGTTTTAAAGTTATCGATGTAGTCATCCAGGTTCTCTTCCAACATAGAGCGGAACTGTTTGACGAAGTACTCAATCGTTTCCTGTTTCGCGGCCGCCATGTCCCCGCCCGACTCGAAACCGCAAGCGCTCACCCAAGCGCTGAAGCGGGACGAGGCATACATGCACGAGGCACTGACCTTTCCGCGCGAAACCTCCGCGAGCTGATCATTCGCTAAGCGAATTACAGCGTCTGCGCGATTGTAAAAGTCTTTATCGGTATCTATAGCCAAACGATTCCCCTTTGCTCCGGGTCGATTGCGAACCTTCCAAGAATATAGCCGTAAGCGCCCTCACACCCATGGTCATGGTCAGCACCAGTGGGATGTTCGGTGGTCGCCGGAACTAGTGTCCAGACACACCGGAATCCGCGGGAAGCCGAAAGCCGGCATGGTAATGCAGCAGGTGTAGGGCCGGTGCCGGCCTCGTTCGACTCATGCATGGCGGCTCTATGGGGGCAAAGGCCCTCGGGCGCTTGCTATGGGGGCGTCGGGGCTGCCGTCAGGAGGGGTAACTTCCTAAGGCCGAGACAGCGAGATAGGATGCCGTCGGTTTAGCGTTCGGCGGTTCCCCCGACCTACGCACAGGACAGTGCCTTTAAGAGCGAATATGGAGAGCTCATGCAAGCCACGCTTCCCGTAAGCATCTGCGAGGTCCAGACCGACAACGGTCTGGTGGCCTACGTAACGTTGGCATCGGCGGATGAGGTGGTGAAACGCGGCCTCATCGCGCAAGAGATCCTTGGTCAGTTGATGGATGCCACTCGCACGGACGAGCCACTCGACCCTGCCAACTTTGCGCGCAACCGCGCGTTTGTCGACTTCTTGCACGAAGCCATTCAACGGCACGCGCCGGCACTGCCGAATCTCATCGCTGCCGCCAAAGCACAAGGCAGTGGCTGGGTTTTCATCGTCGACGGACGAACCCCTACGCCACAGGGGGCCGTTCCTCCGGAGGATGTGGTGGGCGGTTTTGATGTGAGGGACGGCGAGATCGTCGATGGCTCCTACAGCGCCAATCCCAACCATCGCCTATTGTCGCATCGGGGATTTTTTCAGCTCGAGCCTGATCTAGAGCGATGCATGCTTGCCGATCTTGCACTACTTGCTGAGCGCAGCGTCTAAGCTACTTCGCAACTCGCGAATGGCTATTCCTTGATGAAATAGACATCGTATTTGAGCGGGTGTCGTATATGCCTTGATCGCTGTCTTTGATGATCTGTAACGCTGGTTCCATTTACACGTTCGACCTCGGTATCGCGAGGCGGCGGCTCATCCGCGTCCTGGAGGACTGGACGCCGCCGATCCTTGGCTTCTTTATGTACTATCCCAGCCGGTGGCGTTGTCGGCGCTGATGGGAGCGTTGTGGCTTTCGTGACCGTGGGAGGCATGGTGCCAAGTCGTTCCAGAAACGTTGCTTCGGCAAGCTTCATTCAAGACCACCGCTAGGGATGGGCGATGCATCGAGCCGTTCTCAAGTACAGCGCACCGCTCCTTCGCCAAGCCGTGCTTGGCTTCTGGTGGCGGGTGGTCGGTATCCGCTTTCTCGTGGCATTGGCGCTGGTTGCGCTTGGCTTTGCCCTGTCGATCCGTGAGGGCGACACATCCTGGGTGACGGGCGTGATGGGGAGCGTACTAGTGGCGGGAACGCTATTTGCCGTTGCCATTTACGTGGTTCACTACCGCAACGCCATGCAAAAGCTCAAAGCCATGGGAAGCTCCGAGGCGACGCTCGAAGCGTCCGACGACGCATTGGCGCTATCGTCGGGTGCCGGCAGCGCGTCACTCCCATGGTCGGCAGTCATGGAGATATGGAGGCTGAAAGGCTGTTGGCTTCTTCTGCTTTCCAGGTCGCAGTTTGTCACTCTGCCACTTGCCGACCTTGCGCCTGATTTGAAGAATTTTATTCTCGAGAAAGTGCAAGCGGCGGGCGGTAAGGCTAGCTAGGTAGAGCAAAGCTTTTGACCCGTCGTGGGCACGGTGAGCGAATGCCGCTGTAGCCGTTGAGACAACCCATTCTTGTGAAGGACCACTATGCAATACCAATCGATCTCCCTTGGCCAGCTGGAAGACGCTGAGCGCCAATCTGCCGCCACCCTCCGCCATTTGCTTGCCATCAAGTTCAACTATGACGTCAAGCAGGGAGGCTTTGCGCAGCTCATCTACAACATGCAGGGCAACTACCTCGCGGACATCGAGGACATGCTGGTGGACGCCAACGCTACCGTGGCGCACACGTATTACGTACGTGCAATCCACATGTGTCTGGAAAGGCAAGAGGACTACGGCCGATTCCTGGAGTCAGCCTACACGGAAGCCAATGACCTGAAGCATCGGCTTCAGTTGCTTTCTGTCGAGTATCTGCAGCGGGGCAAAGACTTTGCCGACGAGGCGAGAGGACGTTTCGATATCGGTTAATGGGAGTCTCCGCTTCATCGATCGATGAGGGAGAGCGTTAGCGACGGTTTTGAGCATCCGCATGTGCGCGCTGCTGCGAAGAAACCATCGGACATTTCCGCGCCATGCGATGGATGCGCACGTCGCACGCATTCCCCTACAGACAATCCAAAATCGTTTTGATAGTGTCGATGGCGTTGCCCGCGGAGTGGTGATGCGCGTCGCGGGCAACTATGGCAGCAATGCTGTGAGAAGCGCGGGCCAAGGGTGCTGGACACACCCATGGCCCGCTGACCATAACCAACTAATAGAGAGTTGATCATGGCTACCCCAGATCATACGGTACTTCCGCGCCCGCCGATCCCCTCGGCGACATCCTCACCGCCTCATCGGGCCGTCTGCATCCCTCGCAGACACGGTTGAAGAACCGCGGCCTAGGTGGTTTCCGCTGGAATACATGCATGCCGTGCCATCCGGCGCGTCGCCTTGTGCGATAGCGGAACGCATCGATGCCGCCTTCCACTTCTCAATCAGCCGCCCGGGGCCCACGCATGGGCCACCGGTGAACCTTCGAGTCCGTGTGATCGCGGCACGCCGAGCGTTTGGCGGCGTGCCGTTCTCGGAACGAGGGCGCGGCACCTCACGACAAGGAGTTACTCATGAACGTCTTCGGCGAACCCTGGACCACCCGCCACACCCATTACTTCTCCGACCCTAATGCGGGCGCGGAGGCGCTGTTGAACGACGCCACGGAGTGGTTGCAGTACGCGCGCAACAACCTCCAGATGCTGACGGAACTGATCCAGGAGCGCGGCACCCCGGACCCGCGCCGGCTGACGGTGATGCTGGAAGGCATCGGCGCCTTCATGGAGATGGGCACGCGCTGCGTGGCGCAGGCGCACGGGCGGATGCAGTGTCAGCAGGTGAGGGCGCGCGCGACGTCCCAGGCAGCCACGCTCTAATCAAGCGGTGACGCTTGGCAATGGTCGCCGGTGGGCGGCCGTGCATCGATACAAGGGCGAGGGTAGTCAAAGGCGCCAGGCCGATGGATCAGCTACCCCGTCCTTTCGTGGCATGCGGATTATTCACGTCATTTCCACGGGGTTGCGTGATAGCGTCGCGCCGCTATCGGGGAATCCAGGAACTCAAATCGGCCAGGGTCGGCCCATTTGCTGCGTCACGTCATGGTCGTCGGGTCTTCCGGCGCCTTTTGGTGTTTCTACTGGCTGGCCTGATTTTCTGGCTGCGTGCTGGCGACTTTCATTGTGCGTGTCGATCCGCCATCGGGCACTCGCTCGATAGGCGGCGAGCGTTTGCGCCTTCGCGCCGTGCCAGGTGCTCGATCGAATGCCATCGACTTAATGCCATTAGCCGCATCTCTCAACAAGGAAGGTACCCAATGAATACCCAAACGCGTCGTTTCGGTTACGTGCTGGCGTGCACCGCGCTGTCCTTCACCGCTCTCGCTTATGCGGGCGTCGCCGCCGCAGCCCCCGTCACGGGCCTGGCCAAGACCCGGCTGACCCACGTCTTCGCCACCATGCAGAACGGCCAGCCCGACACCAAGCCGGAAGACATCGCCGCCTGCAAAAAGCAGGTGTCCTCACCCAATTCCCGCTACCTCGGCACCACCATCAGCACGCATTACTCGGTCGATACGAAGACGCTGATCATGAGCGCGTTCTCCAAGTTCCCCTCGCCGCAGGGCACCAAGCCGTTAGTGCTCACCATCAAGCTGTCGCCCCTGGGCATCGCCGGCGAATACGCCTTCGGCGCCTTCCGCCCGACCGAGCTGCCGAATACGTACGTGCTGTTCTCGATGGGGACGGACTTCAAGGGCGCCAAGTCGTCGATCTTGGTGCTCAATGAGGGGAAGGAATACAACTGTTTGGTGAGTAGTGATGCAGAGCCGTTTAGTGGCGGGGTTAGTGGGAAGTTGGGGGTGGAGCAAAAGTAATTGTGCCCGGGGCGGAGTGGTTAATGTGGGTTAATTGCACCGATTTGACTACCTTCGCCCCGTTTTTATCCGGGTTCACGATCTCAGTTTGGCTGCCGTTGTCTCGCATAGACTGTTCAATGTAAACCGACAAATAAGTATAGAAATGCGCTTAGCCCCATCAAAGCGAAGCGTTGAAACAGTCAAATTTCGCTCACTGCGAGCGTCGTGTCGTTCTTACCATGTGCTATACGACAATCTCAATTTGATCCGCCTCAAGCAAGTTTAGAGCGATCAGTTCAGATTTTGCGGCCTCAGGATCTAAAGTAAAAAGCAATACACGCAAATCTTCGAGAGCTCGTGAGAACGACACGTAGGCAAGTTTCTTTCCCCGAGCAAGCTGTCCCTCAGTGGCGATTCCGGCCGTACTTGGTGTCAAGATTTTGCTAAAGCTATAGCTGCTCCAACTGGCCTCTACGTCATCGTAGACAACCAGTACTTTCGGGTACTCCTCACCTTTGACACCGTGCTGAGTACTGTAGGCAGTATTGTTCGAGATAAACGAAGCGTAGGGTGCAATCTCATCAGTGCGCATTCTAAAAAGCTCGTCAGCTAACCAGTCGCCCTTGTCTAAGCCGTTAACCTCGTCGTCATAGGTTTCAGTCCGCGGCTCGCGCTTCAGATGCATCAACAATCGTTCTGAAGATCGGATGATGCCCTTCTCGACACAGAACTGAAGGACCTCCTTAATCGTTCCCGATTCCCATAGAACAACCAGCTGACTAACGAGAGATAGAGCCGTATCAATCATGGCTTTGAGCGGTTGATTGGCGTTTGGTCCGTCGGAGGCGAAGGCTGGGCTGTAGTGCCTAAGCACATCAACTATTCGGCGGTTGTTGTGTTCTCTTTGTGATTCCACCAACGCAAGCGCGATTGATGTCAGCGGAAGAAGCAGAAAGTGTTCGCCGGATTGGAAGGCGTCTTCTGCGCGCGATGACGCGAATGCGCCAGTAAAAAGTTTGTTCAGCTTGGTAAAGCCCATTCGCTTCGCAATCATTTGGCGCACCAGGAACAACCGAATCACATCAGATCGATCATTCCAACCCCAATCGACGAGCGCCTGATCCATTCGTACTGACGCGCGTTCGACTTGTGCGTCTGTATAGCGTTTACGATCACCTTCTGGATTCTCTGCTTTAATCAAGCGAAATATCACACTACCGCTTCGTTCTTTATTATCGCCTGCGGGATACTGCGTAACGTCGTCACGGAAGGCGTTGAGAAGCTTGATTACGCTAACTGAGCAGCGGAAGTTCTCCTTCTTTGTTAACGTCTCACCGTTCTCGGGGGGGCGGAAGTCGCCAGTAGTGCCATCGTAAATTTGCTGCCATGGATCGCCAAAATATCCAACTAGCGGCAACCCTTGACCTGAGCAGACTAGGTTGAGTCCAGAGACAATGCCCTCGTCGGTATCCTGGGCTTCATCTACGAAAATGTAGGGAAAACGCAAACTGGTTATGCGGCGGAAGGTTTCGTTATCCGCAAGCAAGTATGTCGCGATCGCTACAATGTCGCCATGTCCAAGACGACCCTCTGGGTAGCTACCTATATTGGCGTCGATATAATCAAACTGGCGAACCTCACTCAAGGCATGAAGCTCTTTTTCATAGCGGCTGGCCTTTGCACGAGCCTCCAGCGCGGCGCGGCTTTTCCCACCATTATCTTTCTCGCGTTCCTTTGCAATAAGCCTGGGGAGTCGATCTCGGCGAAGAACTTCACGGATGTCAAACTGGAAATGCCTTAATTGTTCCCAGAGGAAACTGTGGAGAGTCGAGATCGCATAAAGCTCATCAAAATCAAGCCGCGCCTTGATTACCTCGACTGCACGTTTTGTATAGGTAATACAAGCGACGCGTTGGCCATTCTGTCGAAGCGTGGCTCCTGCCTGTTCTCTAACTCGTAGAAGGGCATCGATGAGTGAGCTGGTTTTTCCTGACCCTGCACCCGCGATTAGCGCAAAGCTTCGGTGGTCGTCTAGGCACTGACGAATCGATAGATCAACCTCTGTTTCGACTTTCACAGCCCTCAATTGGGTCCTTCCTTGGGCGCATCATTTTCCGGCGTGTCTGTAATTTCTCGAGCAGAAAGTCGGTTCTCAAGCCAGCGGAGTCCCTCGGCTATGTACGCCGGCACGACCCATTTCGCTCCGCTAGCTAGTAGGCTCATTGCGAAATCGGTCTTTTTGAAGCTATCTGATTTAGTCTTCATGTAAATGGCTTCATAGGCATCCATGAGATCGGCCGGGATGGCAATGCCCAGGGAAATCTTTCCATCACGCAGAGACCGGAAATTCTCATAAGCGATAGCCTCTTCCAATGTCCGAGGTCGCATCAGTAACTCGCCATCGTTCTCCTTAACGTTAATGTCGCCTTCGTAGGCAATGTATCGATTGTTGGATGCGTCGATCTTCTCTTTGGGCTGGAGTGATACAAGATCCTGTATGCGCTCCTTGCCACAAAGACGTCTGAGTGACGCATTTGAAGTGCGAGCGTCAGCTGTATCCGCGCGACATGTCGTGGGATGACCGGTGCCAGAGACCGAATCGAGGTCCGTAATGATGAGGTATGGGATATCTAGAAACTTCAGCAGACCATCGAAGCGATGCGCATAAGCACCTCCTACTTCAAGTACGGTCAGGTACATCGCACGAAGGCCTGGTGAAGATTCTTCGATCATCGAGGGCATAAGCAGCTTCTCTACGGCGCCCTCAACTAGAATCGCTGCATCAGCAAAAAACAAGTCACAATGCGTTAGCCGAAGATAGCGTTTCAAGAACGCAAGTGAATCTTCTGGAGGGACGGCCAATCCATCTTCGACATCGGCCTCGGGACGAAATGTTCGAAGGCTTCGTACTTTCGAGGCACTTCGGATGCGCGCGCTCGATGTCGTCGAGATTGAATGACATCGTTGAAAGTAGCGAACCTTCTCGAAATCGACGGCATCAAGTATGTGCGATGAATGGGTCGTGACGACCAACTGGGGCACAAGGCTCGGTTGCTCGGCTGCCTTCGCGGCGTCGTTAATGACTCCCCAGACATTTTCAATGAAAGTCTGTTGCACCTGAGCATGCACGTGCACCTCCGGCTCTTCGATGAAGATAAGGAGACACAGCGGTCTGTTCTCCTTCGTCATAAGCCACTGAGAGTGAAAGTGTCTTGCTTGGATGGCCATGTAGATTAGGTTTTTAAACCCAAGACCGTTATAGAGTTCAGGGAGTTCATGACTCTTTTCGGGATCTACATAAAGAAGTTCCGTGCTGCCACGCAGTGCTGTTGCGGGACTGAGGGACGATATGATGCGAAGTTGGCGATCATTGACTGAAGGGACGCCGAGCTTCCTTATCAGCGTCATAAGTGGTTTGAACTGCTTTTCGTAGTGATCTGTCAATGAGCGATTATTTTCGTCAATTACACGATGCGCTTCCTCTAAGGCATCGAGTTGCTCGAGATTTTTTTGATAGTAGGTAGCGAATGCTGCAGATAGCCGGTTACTACGGCTACTATCATCGTCATTAATGTTGCGCTGCGCATCGACAAACTCGACCTTTATAAGATTTTTGACGACGCGCTTGCCCTCATCTGGCTCGAGAGGAGTGGCTACCACCTTGATTTGCGGGGTTGCACCATCTTCCTTGACCTCAACTTCTTCTTCCTCAAGAGATGCATACCTGACGACTGAGTTCCGTTTCAGTGCGTCATCCACCGCCAAGTATTGGAAGAGCGTTCGCGATCGTGAACCTTCTGAGTCGGCAGGGTGAGCTGCTAAGTACTGTTCACGGAGCTTTTTAGCGTCTCCGATACCGTAGGACAGTCGTAGACCAACACGGGTAAAGTCTGACAGCTTAGGAAGGAGCGTGAATACACGGCCAAAAGCAATGCTCCGGGGGTCGATGCTAAACCATAGATCGATGCTAATTTCGGGAAGGTCACTTGGCTCACCTGATGCTACAAATTTCTCAAAGTCCGCCATTCTATCGACCGAAAAATCGTGAATTTTGAAGTCCCATCCGCCGAGAAAGCACCGGAATATCGCGGTTGCCGATGTTTTTCCGCTGTTATTGGGCCCAACAAAGATTGTGTCATTATCTTCTATGTCGATAGCCACGCTCTCAAGGCGCCGGAAATTCCTAATTGAGATGCTGCTGAGCTTCATTCTTCCCCCTGGAAGGTCGTCCATTCTTCTTTTAGGAAATTCACGCCCATATAGGTGCCAGCTATGGGGCTATTCGAAAACAGGGCCTGCAAAACGGAGTCGCTCCCAAGGCGGGGGAAGATTCACTTCCATATAGAGAGTTAATATGGCTCCCCTTTCCAGTTCATCGCGCGGTCGCGATTTTTGGACCTAACGCAGGTTCTCAATGCCCGTGCTTACCGTAGCGGTTGCTTGTCCGGGTATTGCGGTAGGTACCACCACGGTGCGATGAGCCAGAACCACCGGCATAGTGGCCGCCATGGCTAGTGGTGTGATGAGCGCCTTAGTAGTGCACGGAGGAGCCGCCGCTATGGCCGCCACCCCGGGCATGGGCGGCAAAGGAAAGCGTCAACAGGCAGCCCGCAAGCAAGATGCTGAGTTTGCGCATGAGTTGTTCCCCTGTGGTCGGCTGCGGTGACTGTTGCGGTCCGGCAGCGTCGCCGATCCTAAGCCCTGGATATCCGTCCGCGGTAGTGTCGGTTGGCCGATATCGAGTTCAGGGCGCACAGCGCTTTCCGAGACCCGCAAGAGAGGCCGGAAGCGGTTAAGGTGAGGCCTGTCTTCGAAGACCTGCCCGCAAACTTCAGAACGCCATACACAGGGGACATGCACGACATGCGCAATGCACGGATACGCAGGTGTGGTCAGGCGCTCTTTCTCTTGATCGGTGCGGCCGTCTATCCCGCCATAGCCCAACAACCCCCCGCATCCCCCGCCAACCTCCCAGCCCGCTACACCGAAGCCCTCAACCTCTACCAATCCAAACACTACGCCGAAGCCGCTGCCATCCTGGAACTCTTCCTCACGGCCGGGCCGGAAGGCATGGACTGGCATTGGAACGCAGCCATGTACGACCTGGCTTGCAACGAGGCACTGGCGGGCCGCAAGGAGAAGGCGATGGAGGCGCTGCTGGCGTCGCAGGCCCGGGGCGGTAGCGGGTCGGCGGAACATCTGGCGACCGATGCGGATCTGGCGTCGCTTCATGGGGACCCGCGCGTCACGCGGCTAGTCGAAGCTGCACGCAGCCGAGAGCGCCTGTGGGCGCGCGAGCCGGGGCAGGGGCTGCCGCTGGTGCCTAACCTGAGCGATGACGCCAAGGTGGCGGGGTTGTCCACGGTGTGGTCCGAGGCGCGCTTCAACTTCGCCTTCTTCGACCGGCAACCGGAGCTGGATTGGAACCAGGCCTACCTGGACTTCCTGCCCAAGGTGCGGGCCACCGCTTCGACGGAGGAGTACTACCGCGTGCTGATGCGGTTCGTCGCCTTGCTCAAGGACAGCCACTCCAACGTGTATGTCCCCGAGCCCTTACAGAACGTCTTCTACGGCCAGCCCGGCCTGCGCACTGAGCTGGTGGAGAACGCGGTGGTGGTGACGGCGGTGGACGATCCGGCATTGCTCGCGCAGCGGTGGCGGGTGGGCGATGTGCTGCTGACGATCGATGGGGAGGACATCCACCGCTATGCGGAGCGCGAGGTCGCGCCTTATCAAAGTTCGTCCACGCCGCAGGACTTGCAGGTGCGCATGTTCGACTACGCCTTGCTCAGCGGCCACGCGGGCAGCTCGATCCATGTGACGGTGAAGACGGTCGCGGGCAAGGAAGAAGCGCGCGTGCTCACGCGGCTGTCAGTGGCGGAGCGCGCCAAGCTCAAGCGCGAGCGCGCGTCGTTCAAACTCAGGCCGGACGGCATCGCCGTGCTCACCATCAACGAGTTCGAGGACACGGATGGCACCAAGGCCCTGCTGGCGAACCTGGCGAGCGTCAACGCAGCCAAGGGGCTGGTGATCGACGTGCGTGCCAACGGAGGCGGCAGCACGCCGATCGATCTGTTGCAGGTGCTAGCCAAGGAACCGATCCGCGGCCCGCTGATCCGCACCCGCAGTTATCGCGCCGCGGACCGCGCCCGCGGCGCGCTGCCGGGCTGGTTCGACGTTCCGCCGTTCGAGGTGCCAGCCGATCCTGACCACCACGTCGACGTGCCAGTGGCGGTGCTGACCGGCGCGCACACCTTTTCTGCCGCAGAGGACTTTGTCGCGTCGTTCAAAGCCAGGCATCGCGGCATCACCGTGGGCGAGCCCACGGCGGGTAGCACGGGGCAGCCGTTGTTCTTCCCACTGCCCGGCGGCGGCAGCGCGCGCGTTTGCACGCGGGATGATCGCGCGCCGGATGGTGTGGCGTTCGAAGGCGTGGGGTTGCGGCCGGACATGGTGGTTTCGCCTACGGTGGAGAGCATCCGGCGAGGAACGGATCCCGCGTTGGAGCGGGCGGCGAGAGCGTTACTCATCGCCAAGCAAGGGCGAACAGCGGCATGAAGAGAACGCCGCCATCGATGGGAGATGAGCGGGTATGAGTATCGTGGCCCTCGTTGCGCACAACGGTTTCGACCGAAGCGGCAACTGGTTCTTCGTCCTTATGGGGGCCGTATTCCTATGGGGCGGGCTTCACGGCGTGATAAAGAAGGAAGGTCGTGCCAGGAGCAAGGGTGGCCACGTCACGCACTACACGGGGAAGGCCGCGGTTCGGTGGGGGCTTGCCGGCATTGTGGTGGGCATCGCCCTGATGGCGTTTGGCGCCATCAATCTGATGTGAGTCGCTGGCCCATTTCCGCTGCCACCGTCCGCAGCACTCGCGCCGCGCGCGCGCGATCGCTTTCGCCTTCAGCGGGAGCGACGGGCAAGTCCGGTGCGATGCCGGCCACCTCGTCCGTGCCATCGGCGCGCAGGCGCATGCAGTTGGGTACGCGGAAGCGCAGGCGTGAATGCGTGAGCACCAGGGGTGGCACGTCGCCCATGAAGCCGCAGCCGTCGCCGCCGGTGCGCGTGCCGATGGTTTTCGCCACGCGGTTGTCTTGCATGGTGGCCGCGAACATCTCGGCGGAGGAGTAGGTCTTGCCATCCGTGAGGACGTAGGCCGGGCCTGTCCAGGTGCCGTAGAGATCCTGCACGATCGTCGACCAGGCCAGGGTTTGTTCCGTTGTCTTGTCGCCGTAGGCGTGCGCGGGCAGGCCGGGCAGCGGCCCGTCCGCGTAGCCCGCGTCGATGACGCGGCGGCAGCCGACATCGCGCCACGCGCGTTGCTCGTGCCACACCCACGACAGGTCGCAGGGTGTCTCGCCGAGGCTGGCCTTGCGTGCCTTGAACGCGGCGAGCGCGCGCTCGAGGTCGGCCTTGGCCTTGGCCTTGGGCGCGGGCTTGGCGCCCAGGGCTTCGGTCAGTCCGTCGATCTCCTCGTCGAGATAGAGCTGGCCTTCGGGGGCATCCACTACCCGCAGGCGGGACGAGGCGATGGGTCGGGTGCCGAACAGGCGGGGAATCCAATCGCCGGTATCGTCGCCGCCGCCGTTGTTGCCGACATCGATGATCACCGCGCTCGCGCCGGCCGCGCGCAGGGCCTTGAGCTGGTCGGCCAGTTCCTGCAGCCAGAGCTGGCGCGCGGCCTGGCCGATATCGCCGCGGGTGATGGGGGCGCCGGCCTTGCGCGCCTGCGCCCAGGCGCGCTGGCAGGTTTGTGGAAAGGCGCGGGCGCGGAAGGCCTGGATGCGTATCAAGCCGATGCGGTGGCCATCGCTCTCGGCCATGCCCACGCGCCACATGCTCGCCTGGCCATCGCCCAGCAGGTGCACGCCGGGCAGGCTTTCGAAGGGCAGGCTGAAGGCGACGCTGGCCGTCGAGGTGTAGCCCATCGCCGCGCACCCGGAGATCGGGTCTTCCGGGTCCAGCGTGGCCTTGTCGGGTTCGGCTACCGTGGCCGTCGGCGGTTCCTGGGTAGGTAGTGGTGACAGGTGGCCGTCATGAAAGCCGGCCACGAAGCTCCGCAGTGCCTCGCGCGCTTCCGCGTCGCTGTGCGCGGCGTCCAGGGCGGCTTCGGTGCGGCGGACGAGGGAAGGCACGTCGATGCCGCTATCGTAGGAGCCCATCCAAGCCAGGTTCACATAGCGCGCTTGCAGCGCGGCCTGCATCTGCGCGAAGTCGGCGCGCCAGGCGGCGGCGTCGTAAGGCGCGGGCGCGCCCATCAAGGCGGTGGCCGCGAGGGCGGCGCTGAGCAACGGGATCATGGTTTCTACCCTGCGTCGGATGCCGCGAGGAGCTTAGGGAGCGGAGCCGACTTGGTCTTGGACGGAAGCGGCGATTGGGATCCTACGTGCAGCGCCGGAAAGCCGTCGGCGCGCAGCCGTAAGCCGCTTTGAACGCGCGGGAGAAGTGCGATTGATCGCAGAAGCCACAGGCCAGCGCGATCTCGCTGAGCGGCGCGTCGGTCTCGCTCATCAGCTGCAATGCGTGTTTCAGGCGCAGCATGCGTTGGTATTCGCCCGGCCCCATGCCCAGCTCGCGACGGAAGGCGCGTACCAGGCGCGCCGGATGCACGTCGCAGAGCGCGGCCAGACGAGCGATGGACAGCGGCTGGTCGAGATGCGCGGCCATGCATGCGCGCGCCTTGGCGACCCCGTCGGAGGTGGCGGTTTCGCGGTGGCCGGCATGGCGGCCGAACAGCGCGACCAGCTCCCAGGCGAGACCTTCCAGTGCCATGCGCGAATGGACGTCCGCGGTGCGGATCTCCTGCGCCATGCGGCGGCCCAGACGCATCAGCTCCTGCGCCGCGGCGACCGGGGCATCGGCCAGCGGCAGGCGGTCCGCCAGGTACTCCAGCATGGCGGGGGCGGGCGAAAGGCTGAGCTTGAACGCGCCGGCGGCGGGGAAGCGCTGGGAATGCGGTTCGCCCGCGGGATAGAACAGCAGCGCACCGGGTCCGTGCGAGGCCGCGCGTCCGCGGATGGTTTCCTCATAGCTGCCACCCAGCACCAGGGTCAGGCTGCAGGTGTCATGGCTGTGAACCGCCATCGCGCCGGCGGCGTAGCGCGACATCTTGGCGTGGGCGGTGAGGGAAGGGGTCATGGCTTGCCTCCTGGTGAGCCTGATCGGCGGGCTGCGGACGCGGTTACCCGGCACGGGCAGGGTGCTCCGTCGGGCATGCCGGCGCACGGCCTACAGGTCATGCCGCGAATGCTGGGTTGGCATTCCATGGCGGGGCGTAGCGCCGGCTTTCATGGCTGCAGGTCGGGGATGACGGGCGTGGCGGGACCGGGCCGGCCCTATAACGAGTGGCTGATTGCGGGCCGGGTGGTTTGTCGAGAAAGCTCCGGTGAGCAGGCGGGCGCAGGCAGCGTCCAACGGAAACCAGGCAGGTTCCAGCACAGGGAGCAATGATGGCCAGTCAGTTTGGGCGGCACCGAAGGGCGGCGTCGCTGCTTTTCCTAGCTTTGTTGATCGCGATCGGGATCTTCGGCAAGCCGGCGCGTTATTCCTCCGTGGTATCGGCCGCGCTCACTCTCGGCCAGTTGCTCTTGATGGGCGGGGCAGCGCTGGCATTGATACTGCCGGCCTGGCGTTCCGGCGACGAGTACCGGCGCGCGGTGGCGATCGCCGGAGCGCTGTTGATCCTCCCCTGGGCGTTGCTGACGCTGATGCCGGGCTACGGCCCGCCATTCGCCGCCAACCTCGCGATGAACCACGTGCGGTTCGTCATTCTCTTCATCTCGACCGCTTTCCTCGGCGCGGGCTTGCTGGTGCTCAAGGAGCCGCTCGCGCGCGGCGACGCTGGCGACCGGCTGCTCGCTCCGTTGGGGCAGGCCAGCGGTTTGCTCGCGGTGGGTTGCCAGCTGATCTGGGCAGCCATCCTGATCGGCTGGACCATGTCGGAGGCGCACAAGCCGGCGGACTATCTGCCCTTGTACGGCACGCCGCTCGGCAACGCCTCGGACGTGCTGCTGTTTTTCGCCGGCCTGATGACGTACGTGGCGACGGCGTTCTATGCGCTTTCCTTCATGCGGCGGGGATGGCTTTCCCGAGTGGCGGCGTGGGTGATGGCGATCATCGCCGCGATCGCCGTCGTGGGACTGGTGACGCGCGGCCTGCAGTATCCCGATCTGTCGGAGCAGTGGTTCACCATGCCGGGGATGATCGTGGGGATTCCGGCGATTCCGTGGGTGATGCCGTATGTGTTGGGGGTGGTGGCGTTGGTGCGGGCGGCAAAAGAAGAGGGTGGCGGCAGGCATCTTTGATGCTCGCGGTGAGCTTTACTGAGCAGGGCGCGACACCTCAAGCGATGACGGCGAGGCGCTACCCGCCTCGCCGCATCTGCAACTATCAGGCCCCCGGTGGCGGAAGCGCCGCACCGCCCGTCAGGGCCCGCGCATCATCCGGACGAGTCAGCACTCCGGTGGATCGATTAAAGATCCCGAAGGCGTTGTTGCCTGAGCCGTTGTCGCTGTCGTCCCAGTACACCGGCCGAATGCCCATGCTGTTGGCCTGGCCGACCACGGTCTTGTCGAAGTACGTGCGCGATGCCAGATGCCGATTGAGTTCGGTGCCGGTCAAGCCTGCCGTGCCGGTGCGGCGAATGGCACCGAATTCGCCCAGGAGCACGGGGATGCCTTTGCTGGTGAACTTGGACTGCATTTTCTGCAGTTCCGAGGTGACGTATGACTCCTCGGTGGAGGAGGTGGCGTTGCGGGTCGTGAGTGTCGGCGAGTGATAGTTGCTGCCCCAGAAGTACCACATCGATCCCCACGAGGCGTCGGCGGTCATGAGTGCGTACTGATAAGGCGCGTAGTAATGCACTTCGAACGCCAGGTGCTTGGCCGGATCGGAGGGCAGCGCCGACACCCAGTCATAGGTGTTGTCGATGTTGCTTCCGCCCGGACCCTGCAGCACAAGCCAGCGCGCGCTGTTGTTGCCGCCGGTGGCGCGGACCGCATTGACGAAGTTCTGGTAGTACTGCATCAGCACCGTGGTCTGCGCCTGTGAGGACACGGACGGCTCGTTGGCGACGGCGAATAGCAGCTTCGAGTTGTAGTTCTTGAAGTTGTTGGCGATCTGCGTCCAGTAGGAAACCAGTTTCGCGTTGATGTTCGGGTCGTAGCTGTTGAAGTTGGAGTTCTCGAACCAGCCGCCGTCCCAGTGATCGTTGATGATGACGGTGAGATTGGCCGCCTGCGCCCATTGCACGACCTGCGTGACCGTGGCCATGTAGGACGCATTGATCACGTGCGTGTTGGGATCAGCGTTGTGGTCCCACGCGCAGGGAATGCGGATGGTGTTGAAGCCGGCGGCGGCGACGTTGTTGATCAGCGTTTGCGTAGGCATGACCGCGCCGGACCACGTGGCTTCCAGGGTGTTGCCCAGGTTCCAGCCATAGGTGGGGTTGGCGAGCTGGGCGTGTCCGCTCATGGGGAGCAGCGACAAGCTGGCAGCGAGGAGTAGTGCGGGCATCATCCGGAACGTCGACGGCCTTGCGATCGACGGTCGGCGGACGGCTAAACGGGTTCGATTTCGGGCAACAGTCCCATGGCGTAAATCCATACGGGGAAACCCTCTCGGTTGGGTGAATTGCGGCGTTCACTCGGCACGCGCTCAGTTCGTGCCGATCAGCTGTGGATACTGAGAAGGGCCCTGGACGGCGCGCAATTGCGAAATCGATGGGCGCGCTTGATGTTTATTCGTTTGCCATCGCCGCATGCGAGGCGTGTCTGTCTTCACGCGGCTTTGATAAGTCGGTTCGTGACTGGCGATGACCACAGCTCCGGTTATTGGCAGTGGGTGATCGAATCCCGCTGCGCTAACGCTCGAAGCGCTTCCAGTGCCCCTCGGAGACGATCTCGACGGTGCCGTCCACCACTTTGATCGCCGACTCGTCATCGAGCGCGTAACCCGGTACAGCTAAGCGTGCAGCCCACTTCTCGGCGTCGGCCATGCTGTTTTCCGGGCACATGGGGTTGTCCACGTGCGGGAAGATCGCGAAGTCGACCATGCCCAGCGCGCTGTCGCCGCCCAACGCCGGCTTCCAGCCGACGAATTCCTCGCCGACGTGCGGGGCCATCACCATGCTGCCGGCGCTGAGTCCCACGTAGACCGTTTTGTGGAGCGACGGGAACAGCTCCGCCAGGCCGGACTCACGCATCCAATGGTGCAGATAGAGGACGTCGCCGCCGCACACGAGCAGCGCGTCGGTCTCCTGCACCAAAGGCACCCAGTTCGCCTTGTCGATGCTGGGCAGCGCCGTGAGTTCGAGCATGCCGATGGACTTCCATCCCAGCTCGACCATCGGCGTGGGCGTCTGCCCGGCGATCTGGCGCCATGTCATGACGGCGGTCCGGGGATACATGCCGTACATCGCGGTGGGAATGCATAGCGCAGTGGACTCGGCGATGGGCTTGCCGAGCATACCGACGAGGGCGTCGCGGATGCTCGGGTTGCTGACGCCGCCGGAGGTGAGCAGAAGCTTCATTGCGCGTTCCTTGTCCATCGAAAGCCGAGAGCGGCCATGGCGGGGTATGAGCCTTCGAACGCTGCGAGTGTTCGAAGGCCAATGCGTCGAGCATGGTGCACGGATGCTCTGCCTCCTGAAGTGCCGCTTGGCCTACCTGGATAACGGCATCGCCCGTGCGCGGATCACCCAACAGGCAGCGGTATAGCGAACCTCCGCTCCATCGACGAAGACATCGTATGCCGGCCGCACTCTCTCGATGATCTGTTCGCGCAGGCGTTCGTCCGCCTGCCGAAGCGCGAGCCCGACGGGGCCGAGGCGTGTGAAGTAGCCGACCAGTTCGCTTTCGGGGACCGTGCAGGTGAAGTCGATGGGGTCGATGCGGATGTCGCTCCATCCGCCGCTTTTCAACAGGCTGGCGACCCGATCCCTGTTCGCGAATGCAAACTGCCCGGGCGCATCGGGCTGGCGCGCGGGCAGGTCCGGCAAGAGCGCGCCGGCCGCGCGTTCCGCGGTGGTCATGAAGGGATTTTCTTCCGCGCCGCGCCAGGCGATGAAGCATAGCGACGCGTCGTCCCGCGCAGCGCGCCGCAGGTTGGCGAAGGCTTGCTCCGGTTGCGCGAAGAACATGACGCCGAGTCGCGAGATGACCAAGTCGAAACGGGCAGGTTCGAAGGGGTAGGTTTGCGCGTCGGCGCAAATGAACTCCGCGGCGGAGCCGGTCTGCTGCGCACGTGTCTTGGCGGCGGCGATCATCGCGGCCGAGATATCCACGCCGGTGCAGTGGCCCTGTGCACCGAGCTGTTGCGATACGGCCAGCGTCGTCGCGCCGGTGCCGCAGCCCACGTCGAGGACATGGCTGGCATGGCTGTCGCGCGCTGCGTGTACGAGCAGGGCTTCCATGGGCTGGAACATCTGGTCGAGCACCGGCTGTTCTTGAACCCAGACATCGCCGGAGGGGCCATTCCAGAGCGAGGCTTGCTCGATGAAGTTAGGTGACGTGGAGGTCATGACAGTCTCCCTTGCGTGCGCTAAAGAGCGGGGCGCAGACTTTGCCACTTCAAGTTGACTTGAGGTCAAGGGCGTGAAGCTACTGGACATCGCCGAGGTAGCGAAACAGGCCGGCCTTCCCGCGTCGACCCTACGCTACTACGAGGAAAAGGGACTGATTGCATCGGTGGGACGGCGAGGACTGCGCCGCCTGTTCGACGTAGCGGTATTGGAACGATTGGACTTGATCGCCCTTGGGCGAGCGTCCGGCTTCTCGCTCGACGAGATCGCGCTGATGTTCACGCGGGAAGGAGCGATTCGTATCGACCGGCAGGCATTGAAGGCCAAGGCCGACGAGCTCGACCGGACGATTCAAAAACTCAGCGCTATGCGCGATGGCCTGCGGCACGCGGCCGTCTGCCCCGCACCGAGCCATATGGAATGCCCCACGTTTCGACGATTGCTCGGTGCTGCTGCTTCCGGGGCTATGCGGCGTGGATGAGTTGCGTGCGCACCATGGATGCGCTGCATCGGAGCGGCGAGTAGGGTGAATGGCTTTCGTGTCGGCGTTCTCCGCGCGAAGCCAACAAAAAAGCCCGGCGATTGCTCGTCGGGCTTTTTTGCTGATTGGTGGAGGTGGCGGGAGTCGAACCCGCGTCCGAAGGCGCTTGACGCCCGGTACTACATGCTTAGCTCACCGTTAGATCTCGTCCCGCGACAGCACAGTGTGCGAAGCGCATCGAAGGACCAGCCTGCTTGATTTAACCCTGACCGACAGGCGGCAGCTTCGGGCGATCCTGTGATAGTGACCCTACATCCACGAGCACAGGCACAAGTGGGTTCGGGGCTAGGCCTTAAGCGGCCAGAGCGTAGTTGTCGTCGTTGGCAACTATAAGTTTGCAACTGGATTTACGAGGAAAGTCGCCCCCTCGGCATGCACCAAGCTATCTCACTACCCCCGTCGAAGCCAGGACCCCCCCGGGGAAAAAAGATTGCTGGAACGCGACAGTATATGGAGCCGGCGTCGGTCGATTCAAGCTTGCGCGGCGGATGGATTCAGCGGCTATCGTTGGCGCGTGCGATCGACAGGGGAACGCGGTATGACCAGGGTCAGGCTGGCGGGACAGGGCGATGCGGGCACGCTGACGGAATTGCGTTGCGCGTTCCTGGAGGAAATGGGGCAGACGTTGCCGGATGGGTTTTCCGACGGCCTGCGCGACTGGATCGAGGCCGCGTTGGGCGGCGGACGTCTGCATGCGTGGCTGGCCGAGCGGGAGGGGCGGGTGATCGGCAGCGCGGCGGTGAATCCGTATCCGCACATGCCTTCGGCAAATTACCCCACGGGGATGGGCTGGTACCTGCTCAACGTCTACGTGAAGCCTGCGCACCGGAACGATGGCGTGGGCTCGGCCCTGCTGGCGGCGGTGGGCTCGGCGGCGCGGGAGCAGGGCGTGGATGCCTTGACCTTGCACGCCACGGCCCAGGCACGCGGCCTGTACGAGCGCCTCGGCTTCAAGCCCTCGCCGGACGCCATGCGCCTGGCGCTGGCCTGAGGCGAGGCCTCAGGCGCGGTTGTGGGCGCGCATGGTGCGCTGCTTCTCGCGCTGCCAGTCGCGCTCCTTCTCGGTTTCGCGCTTGTCGTGCGCCTGCTTGCCGCGCGCCAGGCCGATTTCCACCTTCACCTTGTTGCCTTTCCAGTACAGCGCGATGGGCACCATGGTGTAGCCCTTGCGCTCCACTGCGCCGACGAGCTGGTCGATCTCCGCCTTGTGCAGCAGCAGCTTGCGCGTGCGCCGGTCTTCGGCGATCACGTGGGTGGAGGCGCTGATCAGCGGCGGGATGGAGGTGCCGACGAGGAAAATCTCGCCCCTCAGCACCACGGCGTAGCTGTCGCCGAAATTGATGCGGCCGGCGCGCAGCGCCTTCAGTTCCCAGCCTTGCAGGGCGATGCCTGCCTCGTAGCGCTGGTCGATGTGGTACTCGTGGCGCGCGCGCTTGTTGAGCGCGATGGTGCCGGTACCTTTGTTGTCTTTGTCCTTAGCCTTGGCCATGTCCGCTAAACTTCGGGGCCGACGACCCCGCTGGCGATGCGGCCGGAGCGGCCGCACCGTGATTATCTGAAGAGGCTGATGTGATCGAAATCCGCCGCAGCGCGCTGGTGAAATATTCCCCGGCGCAGATGTTCGACCTAGTCAATGAGGTTGAAGCATACCCAAAGCGCTTCCCCTGGTGTGCCGGCGCCGCGGTGCTCGAGCGTGGGGAGAACATGCTGGTGGCGCGACTGGATCTCAAGTTCGCCGGTATCCGCCAGAGCTTCACTACCCGCAACACGGTGGACCCGCCGCACCGCTTGCACATGAGCCTGGTGGATGGCCCGTTCCGCAGCCTGGAAGGCGTGTGGGACTTCATCGCGCTGGGCGACAGCGGTTGCAAGATCAATTTCGCCCTCGATTTCGACTATGCGGGCGGCCTGGCCGGCGCGGCGCTGAAATTGGGTTTCCAGGGGCTCGCCAGTCGCATGGTCGAGGATTTCTGCCGCGAGGCCGAGCGCACCTATGGCTGAGCGGCTCGTGGTGGAAGTGGCCTACGCCGAGGCCGGGCGTCAATGGGTGCTGCCGGTGGAGCTGCCGGCCGGGGCCACGGTGATGCAGGCGATCGAGGCGTCCGGGCTGATCGGGCAGGTGCCAGGTCTGGAGGTCGATCCGGCGCGGCTGGGGGTGTTTTCCCGGAAAGTGGCGCCGGACCATGTGCTGGAGGCGGGCGACCGGGTGGAAATCTACCGGCCGCTCACGCTCGATCCTAAGGAGGCGCGCCGGCGGCGCGCCCAGGGCGGCTGAGAATTACTTGCCGTCCTTCTGTTCGTCCGGTGTCTTGGTCTTGTCGCCGGCGGTTTCGTCCACCGGATAGCCGGCGCGGAACTTCTTCTGCTCGTCGACCAGCTTCTTGGCGTCCTCGGCGAAGAAGTCGCCTTCGGTCTTGACCAGCGTGTCGTTGTTGAAGGTCAGGCTGAGGGTGCGCACCTTGATCGGGCCGCCGCGATGCTGCTGCGTGGAGACGTAGTCCCAGCGGTTCTGATCGAACGGCGTGGCCACCGAAGGGGAGCCCATCAGCACCAGCACCTGGCGCTTGGTCATGCCTGGCTTGAGCTGATCCACGTTCTTCTTGTCGAGCAGGTTGCCCTGCTGCACGTCGGGGGTATAGATGAGTCGGCAGCTGGCCAGAGAGAGGCCCAGCAAGGCGAAACCCAGCGTGCGGATCAGCTTGTGCATGCGTCTTGCGTCCGGATCGTGAAGGTGGCGGATGATACACTAACGAATTGGCGGCACCGTGTGCCTTGGGAGTCGAGCGATGGAACAGGAAACCAAGGAACTGCGCAAAGCCGGGCTGAAAGTGACTCATCCCCGCATGCGCATTTTGCAGATCCTGGAGGAGGAGGAGGTCCATCACCTCACCGCCGAGGACATCTACAAGAAGCTGCTCGCCCATCAGGAAGACATCGGACTGGCCACCGTCTATCGGGTGCTGACCCAGTTCGAGGCTGCCGGCATCGTGGTCAAGCACAACTTCGAGGGCGGCCAGGCCGTCTACGAGCTGGACCGGGGCAAGCACCACGACCACATGATCGACGTGGACAGCGGAAAGGTCATCGAGTTCGTCAGCGAGGAGATCGAGCGCCTCCAGCATGAAATCGCGGCCAGGCATGGCTATGTGATCGAGGACCACAGTCTGGTGCTGTACGTGCGGCCGAAGTCGCGCGGACGCTGAGGGGTTCGGAAGGTTGCGAAGGAAGGCCGGTGGCGCTGCCGCCGGCCTTTTTTGTGGCCGGACGTCGCCTTGGGGCCCTCTCCCTAGCGGGCGGAGCGCGGCACTTACCCCCTCTCTCCTCCGGGGCAAGGGCTGGGGTGAAGGGCCGGGCGGAGCGAGTGGCTGAGGGGCCGACACGCTCAAAACATTCGGCTTTTATTGCGTAGCGCCGTCTGGGCGAGCACCCGCCCCTCATCTGCTGTGACCGAAGGGAATCCCCGTGGGACCGGCATCTTCTCCCTGGAGGGGAGAAGAGACTTCTCCTGGGGTGAGCGGAAAAGCTTCGCCCAT